>Ga0209198_1000124_pt1 | contig 70054 bp, 66 predicted proteins | sample COGITO_mtgs_1105_2_FD_184804 | JGI IMG/M metagenome (GOLD analysis project Ga0209198, IMG submission 184804) | Pelagic marine microbial communities from North Sea - COGITO_mtgs_110519 (SPAdes) (version 2) | ecosystem: Environmental > Aquatic > Marine > Epipelagic ...
AACCGCGGTAAAGGAAGATCAAATAGAGGAGATAGACGTGGTGGAAATAGAGGGTTTAAAAAATCTAATTCAAGAAGATCTGATTCAAGAAGATCTGATTCAAGAAATTCAGATAGAAGTTTTAAAAGAAGAAGTAGCTCTAATGATTTAGACAGAGGATCGAGAAGGTCTAGTTCCAAAGAATCGGATAGAGGAAGTGATTCTAAAAGATCTGGCTCCAGAGAGTCTGAAAATAACTCAAGTTCTAGAAGATCAAAATCATTTAATGCGGATAGCTTTTCAAGACCTAGGAGAAGTAGAAGAAAATAATATATGTTAAATCATAGTTAAGGTGCTGATATTAGATATAAATAATTAGTTAAGTTTATTATATTTATTACTCAATGATTAAAAGAAGATTATTTAATTTCCTGTTTATTTTAACCAGTTTTTGTTTTTCTCAAGAAATAACTACTGTAAAGGGTGCTATTATTAATGCTAATAATAACACTCCTTTAGAAAATGTTAATATTGTCAACTTAACTCAAGTTATAGGCACATCTACCAATAAAAAGGGTGAGTTTTCTATTGATGTAAAAGCAAATGATACACTTCATTTCTCTTACTTAGGATTTAAATCCTTAAAAATTAAGGTCACTAACGATTGGATTAAGTTTGGTTCAGCAACTACAATTGAATTGACTGAATTAGCACTTGCATTAGAAGAAGTCGTTGTTAGTCAATTAAAATTAACTGGATATTTAGAGGTTGACATTAAACAAGTTCCAATAAATAATAATTTTAGATACAGTATATCCGGGTTACCAAATGTGGGTTATGAATCTAAAGTTAGACCAGCCAGTGCAGTAACTCAAGCATTAAACGCCATATTTAACCCACTAGACTTTTTACACAAAGTATTTGGTAAAGAACCTAATCAGCTTAGAAAGCTGAGAAAAATGAAAAGAGATGATCAGATAAGGAATATTTTATCTAATCGATTTGACAGAGAAATGTTAATGGTTTTATTACAATTAGAAAAGGCAGATTTAGAGCTCCTAATAAGTGAATGTAATTATTCTGAAGAGTATATAAGAAAAGCAAATGACTTGCAACTACTAGATGCAATTAGCGAATGTTACGAGGAATATAAAGTTCTAAATAAAACAGTGAAATATTAAGAGTTTGCAGCTTTAACTTCTTCATAAAACTTAGCATAGACAACATACTGGTAAGGAATGAGCCATAAGAAACCAATTCCTAAGGTAAGTAAACACAGTAATCCAAGTACAAATAATCTTAATCCAATTTTAAAATATTGCCATTTAAAGCCGTTCATCATATCCTTACTTTTAATAACAGCACTATATGAATCCATTGATGGATTATCTGCTAAAATAAACCAGGTTTGAGATAAGGCAAGACCTACAATTATTCCTGGGATAATAAGTAAAATAAATCCTATAAAAACAAAAACAAAAACTAATAGATATGCTAATATTGAATTACCTAAATTATTATTAAAACTAAAAAATAAATCATCTGTTTTCGCCTGATGATCTCTAACTATATTTAATGCAAAAAAGGCACCACCTACAGCTAAAGGTCCTGAAATCAACAAACTAATTATTTGTCCAGCATAAGGAATTAAAGAAGTGCCCATGGTTATTAACAAAAGAATTAAAAATGTACCAATAGCTAAAGGCCATTTTCCATTAAGTGAATCTCTTGCATCACTCATTAATTGGGAATTATTTGTCATCTGAAAAAAATTTTTATAAAAATACATTTATAAGTTAGCTAATCCAAAAATTAAATGAAATACCTATATTTGTAAATTATTTTAATTTTTAAAAAGTATGTCAAATTTTTCACTCAATTCCATATCTCCTATTGATGGTAGGTATCAAAATAAAGTTTCTCAATTATCTGACTACTTTTCAGAACATGGGCTTATAAAAAATAGAGTTATTGTTGAAGTAGAATATTTCATTTCTTTATGTGAAATTCCCTTACCTCAACTGCAAAATTTTGACAAGTCTTACTTTACTAAATTAAGAGACATTTATGAGAATTTTTCTTTTAAAGACTCAACTAATATAAAAGAAATTGAAAAAACCACAAACCATGATGTTAAAGCTGTTGAGTATTTTTTAAAAAGTAAATTTGATGATTTAAATCTTTCAGAATATAAAGAATTTATCCACTTTGGATTAACTTCTCAAGATATTAACAACACTGCAATACCACTAAGTTTAAAAGAGGCTATTAAAGATGTGTATTTGATTGAAATTTCAATTCTTATCAATAAACTTAATGAATTAAAAACGCAATGGAAAGATATACCTATGCTTGCTAGAACTCATGGTCAAGCAGCTTCTCCGACTAAACTTGGTAAAGAAATACAAGTATTTATAACAAGGTTAGAACAACAATTAAATTTACTTAAACAAATACCAAATTCAACAAAATTTGGTGGAGCTACAGGTAATTTTAATGCACATTACTTAGCCTACCCAAAAATAGATTGGGTAAGTTTTGCTAAAAACTTTACTGAAAAAAGATTAGGTCTTGATTATTCATTTCCAACAACTCAAATTGAGCATTATGATAATATGGCTGCAACTTTTGATAATTTGAGTAGGATAAATACTATACTAATTGATTTAAACAGAGACTTTTGGACCTATATATCGATGGACTACTTCAAACAGCTTATCAAAAAAGGAGAAATTGGAAGTTCTGCAATGCCTCATAAAGTAAATCCTATTGATTTCGAAAATAGTGAGGGAAATTTAGGTATTGCAAATGCAATATTTAATCACCTTTCTTCTAAACTACCTATATCCAGACTTCAAAGAGATCTAACTGATAGTACTGTTTTAAGAAATATAGGTGTTCCTATTGCTCATTCAATAATTGCGTTTAAATCAACTCTTAAAGGATTAAACAAGCTTATACTTAACAACGAAAAAATAAATTCTGATCTAGAAGATAACTGGGCAGTAATAGCAGAAGCTATTCAAACAATTTTAAGAAGAGAAAACTATCCAAATCCTTATGAAACCTTGAAAAACTTAACTAGGACTAACGAGAAAATTAATAAGGAATCAATAAGAAATTTTATTGAAACTTTAAGTGTTAGTGAATCAATTAAAAACGAGCTAAGATCTTTAAGTCCTCAAAACTACACGGGGATTTAGTTGATTTTTTTTAAGAAGTCTCCGCCAGGAACATTTAGTTCGCTCGCAACAATAGCTATTTGATCAAGATTAATCTCTCCCCTTATTTGTAAATAAATAGTTTTAAACGAATTATCTCTTTTTACAATCATTGATAATTCTTCAATTATAGAATCTTCATTTTCTAAAGTATAAATATTTACATCATATTTATTTTCATCAAATTGAATTAATTGCATCAATTCAGAATTTAATATATAATCATTAAATGAGGATTCAATATTAGATGACCCTAATAAACTATCACTGGAATAAGCAATAATACTAGTTAATTTTTTAAGCTGATCTGCTATCTGTTGTATGCCTTTATCACCAAATGATATTTTAAATTTAGACATTAGATCAAACACATTTGAACCTATTTTAAATTCAGAAATATCTTCAGATGAGCTTAATGTAAATTCAGATTGAGAAAACAAACTAAAATTGAATATTAAAAAGAATATTACTATATTAAATTTCATACTTGTAAAATTAGTTGAAAAAATGAAAAACTTTATAAAATTTCCATATAAATTTATATTAATTTCTATGGTAGCATTAGCAACTTTTGGTTGTTATGAGGATCTGGATGACAATGGAGCATTTACAAATGAAATAAATGATTTTGTTTGGAAAGGTATGAATGCTGCATATCTATACAAAGATAACATTGACGATCTCTCTAATAATAGATTTACAAATGATAGTGACTATATAGATTATTTAAATCTTTATGAAACTCCAGAAGTTCTATTTGAAAACTTAATTTTTAATAGAGAAACTATTGATAAGCATAGTGTAATAGTTGATGATTATGTTGAATTACAACAGTATTTTCAAGGAGTATCTACTAGTAATGGAATGGAATATGGACTTCGCTATATTCCTGGTAGTAACTTCAATATTTATGGATATGTAAGATATGTACATCCAGGATCAGTTGCAGATGAAAACAATATACAAAGGGGCGATATCTTCTTTGAAATCAACAACAATAGTTTAAATCTTGATAACTATTCTTCATTATTATCAATGGATAACTATACTGTAAATTTTGCAGACTACATTAACAATAATACACCAGAAATTAATGATGACACTATAGTTAATAATAACGTCACTGTCGATCTTTACAAAGTATCTTTAGAAAAAAATCCAATCTTTCATTTTGATATTATTGAGAACTCAGAAGGTAGATCTGGATATTTGTTATATAACCAATTTACTTCCACTTTTGACGATGAATTAAATGAAGTTTTTGCAAACTTTAAATCTAATAATATTGATAATCTTATTTTAGATTTAAGGTACAATTCTGGAGGGTCTGTAAACTCTGCTCGTTTAATTTCAACTTTAATAACTGGTCAATTTACTAACGAAATTTTTAGTACCGAACAATGGAATAATGAAATTCAAAATTATTGGCTCAATAATGACCCTGAATATTTAATAAATAGATTTATTGACAATCCAAATAGTTTAAATTTAAACAGCGTAATAATAATTACATCAAGAAGTTCAGCTTCTGCTAGTGAATTAGTTATTAATTGTTTAAAGCCATACATTGATGTAATCCAAGTCGGAACTACTACCTATGGAAAATACCAGGCATCTGTTACTTTATATGATTCACCTGATTTTTCATTAAACGGAGTTAATCCATCCCATAATTACGCTCTACAACCCTTAGTATTAAAAACACTTAATTCAATGGGCGAAACCGATTACTACAATGGGTTAAGTCCAAATATTATAGCAGATGAAGATTCATCAAACCTAGGTATTATTGGAAATCCAGACGAACCTTTACTATCGATAGCACTAGAACAAATATCCTCAGATAAAAATTTGAACAACTATACAGAGTTATTAGATTTAATTGGTGACAGTAGTGAATTTGATTTATTAAGTAAAGAAATGTACTATTTAATTGAAAATTATAGTAAATTTGTCAACATATATGAAAGAAAAAAATAAGAGAATAGTTTTTATAACTTTATTTATCATTATCGCTGCTTTAATGAGGTTGATTCCTCATCCCCCTAATTTTGTACCTATCACTGCAATTGCAATTTTTGCAGGAATAAAATTCAACAACATTAAGTATGCGTACATTATTCCTATTTCAGTAATGTTAATCTCAGATATGTTTGTTGGGTTCTATTCCGTTTCAATATTTGTTTATTTAGCATTTATATTAATAACTACTTATAGCTTTATGGTTAAAAGTTATCATATTAAAAACATTCTTTTAAGTAGCTTGGTATTTTTTATTATTACAAATTTTGGTGTATGGTTACTTGGAGGTTATAATTACAGCGTAGAAGGGTTAATTTTATGCTATACAATGGCAATTCCATTTTTCGCAAACTCAATACTAGCAGACCTATTTTTTTCTGGTATACTCTATTTTGGATTTAAAAAAATAGAAAAAAAATATTTAGTTTTCAATAATTAATCTTCAATCAAAGGTTTATCTAATTCATTATTATCGTAATCTAATTTTGAGTTTCCTGAGCTAACTTTTAAAATATCTTTATCAATTTTCTTGAACTCTTTTGAACTGTTGTTGTAATGATTAACAACAGTACCAATCGTATTACCTAGTTTTTCGTGATACGATTTATAAGAATTTAAATGATTCGATAACTTATCTACATTTTGTAAAATTTCTTGAATCGACTTCTCTACCTTTAGGTTGTGTAATGCTTTAACCGTTATTTGAAGCATTGGAAATAAGCTCATTGGGGATACTATCATTACTTTTTTAGAATATGCATATGAGACTAAATCTTTAGAATTAATTTGAAGTGTTCCTACTCTACTATTTAATAAATCTTGATATAATCCATCAGCTGGAATAAACATGTACGCATAGTCAGTGGTTTTTTCATTAGGCCTAATATATTTAGATGTTTCATCAATTCTGTTTTTTATATCAGATTTAAACTTTTTTTCAAGTAAATCTATTTCAAGCTTATCATTGCTTTCAATCATTTTATTATAATTATCAAGCGAAAATTTTGCATCGACTGGAATAATATAATCTCCAACTTTTACAATTGCATCTACAGCTTCTCCATTTTTAAAACTGTACTGCATTTGAAAGAGCTCTGGTGGTAGTACATTAGCTAACAGATTTTCTAACTGAATCTCACCAAGAATACCTCTTTGTTTTTGATTACCTAGGATTTTTTCAAGAGTTTTCATTTGATTAGCAAAACTTAAAACTTGCTCATTAGTACCTTTAATCTTCTCAAGTTCAATGGTTACATCTTTAATTACTTTATTAGATTCTTTAAATTGATCTGATATATTTTGAGAAGAAGTTTTATGAAAATCATTAATTTGCTTATTAATATCTTTTAACTTCCCTTCTATCTCAATTCTTCCTTCTTTGGCATTAGCACTAACTTCTTTTCTTATTTCTTGAATATGAGAAGTTATTGTATTTGAAAATTGAGCTAAATCATTATTTGAAGAATTATCATTTTTTTTGTTAAAAATTAAAAAAAACAAAAAACCAATAACTAAAATCAATAAAACAATTATGTACTCCATTTTTTTTAAATAAAAAGTGAATTAAATTTAGTTATAAATATTTAAGTAAATAATTATTTACTTAAATACATTTTTCTTCTTGAGTAAATCTCGTAAAACTGATCATCTTTTAAATTATCAATAAATAAAATACTTTCCCCTGTACTTTTCATTTCAGGTCCTAAATTCTTATTGACATTTGGAAATTTATTAAATGAAAACACAGGTTCCTTTATAGCAAAACCTTTTAGATCAGACTGATAATTAATATCTGCTACTTTAAGCTCTCCTAACATTACTTTAGTCGCATAGTTGACATAAGGTTGTTTATATGCTTTAGCAATAAAAGGAACTGTCCTAGAAGCTCTAGGGTTAGCTTCAATTATATATACAACCTCATCTTTTATTGCGAATTGTATATTGATTAAACCAACTGTATTTAATGCTAAAGCAATTTTTTTAGTATGCTCTTTAATTTGATCCATTACTAGTTTCCCTAAGTTAAATGGAGGTAAAGTAGCATTAGAATCCCCGGAGTGAATACCACATGGCTCAATATGCTCCATAATACCAATGATTAAAACATCCTTACCATCACAAATTGCATCGGCCTCAGCTTCAATAGCTCCATCTAAATAATGATCTAACAATAGTTTATTATCAGGCATTGATCTTAGTAAATTTACAACATGCTCTTCAAGTTCTTCTGGATTAATTACAATCTTCATTCCTTGTCCACCTAAAACATAAGAGGGTCTTACTAATATTGGAAAGTCTAACTTTTTAGCTACTACTAAAGCTTCTTCAGCAGTAGTTGCTGTATCGAATTCTGGATATGGAATATTATTATCTTTTAATAGTGTAGAAAACAATCCTCTATCCTCTGCTAAATCTAAAGATTTATAAGTAGTACCTATTATTTTAATTCCATAGCGTTCTAACTTTTCAGCTAACTTTAAGGCCGTTTGTCCACCTAACTGAACAATAACACCTTCTGGTTTTTCATGCTTTATAATATCATAAATATGCTCCCAAAAAACAGGTTCAAAATATAATTTGTCTGCGGTATCAAAATCAGTAGAAACAGTTTCTGGATTACAGTTAATCATAATCGTTTCATAACCAGCTTCAGCACTGGCTAAAACTCCATGAACACAACAATAATCAAATTCAATTCCTTGACCTATTCTATTTGGACCAGAGCCTAAGACGATAACCTTCTTTTTATTTGATACAATACTTTCATTATCAGAGTAAGCATCTTTGTTTTTAATCTTTACCTGACTTTCGAAAGTAGAATAGTAATAAGGGGTTTTAGCTTTGAATTCAGCAGCGCAAGTATCAACAAGCTTATAAACCCTATTAATATCCATTTCTTGACGCTTATTATAAACTTGACTCTCTAAACATTTTAAAATATGAGCAATTTGTCTATCGCCGTATCCTTTTTGCTTAGCCTCTAATAATAATTCTTTTTCAATAGTATCAATCGTGAAATTAGATATCTGTTTTTGTAAGTGGTATAGTTCTTCATATTGTCTTAAAAACCACATATCAATTTTAGTAATATCATGAATTCTACTTAATGGAATACCCATTTGAATTGCGTCAAATATCACAAATACTCTGTCCCATGAAGGGTTTGATAGCTTGCTAATAATTAAATCGTAATCTTTATAACCCTTACCATCAGCTCCTAAACCATTTCTTTTTATTTCTAATGATTGTGTAGCTTTATGTAAAGCTTCCTGAAATGATCTTCCAATACCCATTACTTCTCCTACTGACTTCATTTGAAGACCTAAAGTCCTGTCACTTCCTTCAAATTTATCAAAGTTCCATCTTGGAATTTTAACAATGACATAATCTAATGTAGGCTCAAATAAAGCAGATGTTGACTTAGTTATTTGGTTGTTTAATTCATCTAAATTATAACCGATCGCCAATTTTGCCGCAACTTTAGCTATTGGATAACCAGTAGCTTTACTAGCTAATGCTGACGATCTGGAAACTCTAGGGTTTATTTCAATTGCTATTATGTCTTCATTTGTATCTGGACTAACTGCAAACTGAACATTACAACCTCCAGCAAAATCTCCAATACTTCTCATCATGTGTATAGCCATATCCCTCATTTTTTGATATGTAGCATCGCTTAATGTCATTGCTGGTGCAACTGTGATAGAATCGCCAGTATGTATTCCCATTGGATCCATGTTTTCTATGGAACAAATAATAACAACATTATTATTGGAATCTCTTAAAAGTTCTAATTCATATTCCTTCCAACCAATTAAAGCTTTATCAATCATCACTTCATGGATGGGTGAAATTTCAAGACCTCTTGTTAATAACTCATCAAAATCTTCTTCTTTATATACTATAGAGGCTCCTGCTCCACCTAAAGTATAAGATGCTCTTATTACCAAAGGAAAACCATATTCTTGCGCTATTTCTTTTCCTTTTAGATAGGAATTTGCAGTAGATTGTGGAGCCATAGGAATTCCTATATCTAACATTAAATTCCTAAACTGTTCTCTGTCTTCAGTTATATTGATTGCCTGGATATCAACACCAATAATTTCTACATCAAAGTCTTCCCAAATTCCTTTTTCATCTGCTTCAATACATAAATTAAGAGCTGTTTGACCACCCATCGTAGGAAGAACTGCATCAATTTGTGGATGTTCTTTTAAAATTTTAATAATTGATGAACTTGTTAATGGTAAAAGGTAAACATGATCTGCCATTGACGGATCAGTCATTATTGTTGCAGGATTAGAATTAATTAAAATTGTTTCTATCCCATCTTCATGCAAAGATCTTAAAGCTTGAGTACCCGAATAATCAAATTCACAAGCTTGACCAATTATGATAGGACCTGAGCCTATTATAAGAATTGATTTTAAATTATTGTTTTTTGGCATTAATTATGGATTATATTAACCTTATTTCAAAAATAGCTATCAAAAAGATAAAAAAAAAGGCATTGCAAACAGCAACACCTTTAATATATTAACAATTGTTAATCATTATTTTTTATGACGAATTTCAGACGATACTGAAAGTTTTTTTCTGCCTTTAGCTCTTCTTCTAGCTAAAACTTTTCTACCACTTACAGAAGCCATTCTTTCCATAAACCCGTGTTTGTTTTTTCTTTTTCTTTTAGAAGGCTGAAATGTTCTTTTTGGCATGACTTGATTTTTTTTATTTAAAAACTAAATTTAGCGTTCTTAATTGAATTAAAAACTGCTCGCAAATATACAAAGAGTTTTCGCTTTGACAAATCTAAAATTTAAAAAAATTATTAATTGTTTTTATTAACTTTGTACATCTAAAATAAAATAGAAAAAATGTTTAATAAATATATTAAAATCTTTTTGGCTGTCGGAGTATTAATTTATTCAATATATGAATTTACTGAAGGATACATTGGCGCAGGAATTATGTGGATTCTTCTAGCATCAATATTTATATTCCTATTTTTTAAAAACGAAGTGATCTTATTAGCATTTTTTCAGTTAAGAAAACAAAACTTTGAAGGAGCAAATAAATGGCTTTCAAAAATAAAAAATCCAAAATCTTCATTAACTCTTAAACAACAAGGGTATTACAATTATCTAAAAGGTATAATGGTTTCGCAAACCAACATGAATGAAGCTGAAAAATATTTCAAAAAAGCTATTAGTTTTGGATTAAGTATGGATCATGATTTAGCTATGGCAAAATTAAATCTTGCAGGTATAGCATTTAGTAAAAGAAGAAAAATTGAAGCTCAAAAATTACTAAGTGAAGCACAGAAACTTGACAAAAGAAATATGCTAAATGATCAAATAAAGATGATGAAAGCACAAATGAAAAAAGGTCAAATGCCAAATCAACATTATGGAGGTCAAAGATCGCAAAGAAGATAGTTTTTATTAATTCATTTTATCATCTTCAATTAACAATGTTAATTTTTTGTTCAGCAAATTATACTTTGTTAAAATTAGTGCATGAGTTCCCCCAGGTATTATTATACAGTCTTTAATTAAGCTAATTGGAAATGTTAAATCTCTATCACCATGTATGTGAATTATTCCTTGTAACGGTTTATTTTGTTTCCAATTTAATATCTCACAAATCGCCCACTTTAAGTAATTCTCATCTCTTACAGACAAATATTTATCAATTAAATCTAGCTTTTTATAAATTTTATTAATATTCAAAGATTTAGAAATGTTAAACACATCATCAAATAATTTTAAAGGAAAGTAATTATACAGTTTTAAAAACTTTGCAGACTTCATATACAGAGGTAGCTCAGTGTTAGATTTTATACTAGAAATAATAATTACTTTATCTACTTCAATTAGTTTACTAATTTCTTGCACTATTAAACCACCAAAAGATACTCCTATCAAAACAGGATTCTCATGTTCAATAAAATCCAACAATCTTTTAGAATAACTTTCAATACTCTCGTTTAAAAAAGGCTTAATCCATTTCAAAAAGTGAACCTTATATTTTTCATCGGAAAACTTAATCCTATCAAAGATTAGTGGATTAGCTGACATCCCTGGCATAAGGTATATATGTTTCGTTTTCAATACTTTATTCTTTATTAAATTCTAATAGCGAATATTTTTTTGTAATTTTACATAAAATATTTTTCATAAATTTTACAATAAAATTCATATTGCATGGCATTAACTGATAACACTTTTTTACGACAATATGAACTAAAAGTAAATGATGAATTAGCGATAATTGAATACTCCCTCCAAGATAGAAAAATTTTCTTAACAAAACTTATAATACCAGAATCAGTAAGTGAAAATACGTTTACCGAAGAATTTTTAGTTTTAGTTCTTGACGATATTAGAGATAGAGAAATTAGTGTTGTTCCAACTGCTCCTATTATAGCTAAATTTATTAGAAAAAATAGAAAATATAAAAGAATGCTACCTGTTGGAATTAGAATTTAAGCTAATTCAAATATTTTAAATTTAACCCGAACAAACCCTCCTTGGTCAATTGAGTCTAATTCGACTTGATGTATAGTATTTACTAATTCAGGATTCCATGGTACTCGTATCTTTACATAATTTTCTGTGAAGCCATATATATATCCTTTTTTGTTTTCAGACTCGAACAAAACGTTTTTACACTTACCTAATTGAGACTCATAAAACATTCTTCTTTTTTTTAGCGAAAGTGATCTAAGGATTTTACTTCTTTTTCTTCTAACTTCATTTGGAACTACACTAGGTAACTTACTAGCTAATGTGTTATCCCTTTCAGAATAACTAAAAACATGTAAATAAGAAATTTCTATAGAATTTAAAAAATCAAAAGTATCCATAAAATATTCATCAGTCTCACCCGGAAATCCAACAATTACATCTACTCCTATACAAGCGTCTGGCATTAAATTTTTTATAAACTTAACTCTGTCAACATATAAATCTCTAAGGTATCTTCGTTTCATAAGTTTTAAAATCTCGTTATTTCCACTTTGAAGAGGAATATGAAAATGAGGTACAAATAAATTACTTTTTGAAACAAATGAAATAATTTCATTTTTTAATAAATTAGGTTCAATTGAAGAAATTCTAATTCTATCAATTGAAGAAGTTTTATCCAAACTTTCTATTAAATCTAAAAAAGTGCTTTTATGTTTTTTGTTACCAAATTCCCCCTTACCGTAGTCACCAATATTAACTCCAGTTAATACTATTTCTTTAATTCCAGTTTTTGATATTTCTTCTGCATTATTAATAATTGAATTAATGTCATCACTTCTTGAAATACCTCTAGCTAAAGGAATAGTACAATAAGTACATTTATAATCACACCCATCTTGAACCTTTAAGAACGCTCTTGTCCTATCAGAAACTGAATAACTACTGATATAATTATCGACATCTTCAATATTGCATGAATACACTTGAGGGGGTTCATTAACAGAAATTTTATCTAAATAGTGTAATATGTTAAATTTCTCATTAGCTCCAAGAACTAAATTAACCCCTAAAACATTTGCTAAATCATTTGGTTTTAGCTGTGCATAACAGCCAATTGCTATAATAAAGGCATTTGGATTACTTTTATTTGCTCTTTTAACTACACTTTTAAATTTATTATCCGCGTTTTCTGTAACAGAACAAGTATTAATAACATATACATCAGCAGGCTCATTAAAAGCGACTTTTTTAAAATCATTTTCAACAAAATTACGTGCAATAGTAGATGTCTCTGAAAAATTCAGTTTACAACCAAGTGTGTAAAATGCAACGGTATTTAATAAATTCATTTTGTATTTTTACAAAGCAGTAAATTTACAACTAAAAGTTATATGAATAAAATCATTATTAAAATCAAATTAACACTAATGATATTGTTGTTTTTTTCATGCAGTAATAATTCGAATGATAAAGATCATTTAGTATTTAGATATAATGAACATAAAAATATTAATTCTTTAGACCCAGCATTTGCAAAAGATAATGCTGATATATGGGTTATAAATCAACTATTTAATGGTTTAGTTGAAATGGATAAAGATTTAAATATTATTCCTTCAATTGCACAAGAATGGAGTATTAGCGAAGATGGTAAAACCTACAGTTTTAATTTAAAAACTAATATTAAATTTCATGAGCATAAATTGTTAAATGACAGAAAAGTAGTTGCTAATGACTTTACATATAGTTTTGATAGAATTTTAGATAAAAAACTAGCATCTCCAGGTGCTTGGGTATTGGATAAAGTTAAAAGTTATAAAGCAGTTAATGATAGCGTATTTAAAATAGAGCTAAAAGAACCGTTCAATGCATTTTTAGGAATTCTATCAATGAAGTACTGTTCTGTTGTTCCAAAAGAAATTGTTGAATACTACGGAAGTGATTTCAGAAAAAACCCTATTGGAACAGGTCCTTTCAAATTTAAAAGGTGGGAAGAAAATATAAAATTAGTTTTAAGAAAAAATGTAGATTATTTTGAGAAAGATCAGAAAGGAAACTCTTTACCCTATCTTGAGGCAATTGCCATAACATTTATTCCAGAAAAACAAAGTGAATTTTTAGAATTCATACAATCTAACTTAGACTTTATTTCAGGACTAGATGACTCATACAAAGATGAAATTTTAAATACAAATGGTGACTTATCTAATAAATATTCCGATAATATAAATTTAGTAAGAACTCCTTATTTAAATACCGAATATCTAGGATTTTATAATAAATCAACTAACTCAAGTGTTAGATCTAAACTGATAAGAAAAGCAATAAACTATGGTTTTGATAGGGACAAAATGATCAAATTTTTACGAAATGGTATTGGAGTAAACGCTAACTCAGGGTTTATACCAGATGGCTTACCAGGCTATTCTAAAGAACCATACTATAAATATAATCCAGAACTAGCAAAAAAATTAGTACTTGAATATACTAAGGAATCTGGTAAAAAAAACCCTATGATAAGATTAACTACCACTAGTAATTATTTAGTTTTTTGTGAATTTATTCAAAAAGAAGTAGAAAAAATTGGAATTAATATAATTGTAGATGTAATTCCTGCATCATCATTAAAAGAAGCCAAAGCAAATGGAAAATTAGATTTCTTTAGAGCAAGCTGGGTTGCTGATTACCCAGATGCTCAAAATTATCTATCGCTATACTACAGTAAAAACTTCGCACCACTTGGACCTAACTATACACATTTTTCGAACGAAAAATATGACAACTTATATGAAGAGTCTTTGGGTGAAACTAAACAAATAAAAAAAGAGTTGCTCTATAAAAAAATGGATTCTATTATAATGGAAGAATCAATTGTAATTCCTTTGTTCTATGATGAAGTAATTAGGTTTACACATAAAAATATTAATAATTTAGGTGTTAATCCAATAAATATACTAGATCTAAGGCGAGTTACTAAAAATTAGATCTATAAGGGCTAGTAATTTCGTTTATATGAGTCAATATTGCTTTATCTTTATCTGAAAAATCACAATTCCTTCTTTTCATCACTATATCATTAACTTCAAAAGCTTTTTCAATTTTATAGTTAGAAAAACCTTTGTTACCACCCCATGAAAAACTTGGAATAAAATTTCTTGGAAAGCCAGATCCAAAAACATTTGAACAAACACCAACTACTGTTCCAGTGTTAAACATGGTATTTATACCACTCTTACTATGATCACCCATAATAAGTCCACAAAACTGCTCACCAGTTGATGAAAATTTATTACTATCATAGTTCCAAATTTTAATGTCCTTATAATTATTTTTTAAATTTGAAGTATTTGTATCTGCTCCAAGGTTGCACCACTCCCCTATCAATGAATTTCCTAAAAAACCATCATGACCTTTATTGCTATTACCTATAACAACGGAATTTTTGACTTCGCCACCAATTTTACAATTTGGACCAATTGTTGTACCACCGTAGATTTTGCTACCGAGTTTTAAAGTAGAGTTTTCACACATGGCAAATGGACCTCTTATTAACGACCCTTCCATAATTTCACAATTTTTAGAAATATAAATTGGTCCATTAGATGCATTTAAAGTTGAATATTCCATACTAACTCCTTCTTCTAAGAAAATATTATCAGAGTTAATGAGATTATTAGTATTGGAAATTTTTGATGAATCTCTATTTTTAGTTAACAATTTAAAATCTTCTTCAATTGCTAATGAATTAATTTTAAATATATCGGTTAAGCTATTTATGTGTAATACTTTTTCATTGTATTCGATTTTTGTAAAAGAATCTAAATCAACCTCATCTTGACTTTCATTAGCATAAAATGCTATTAAATCATTTCCTGAATTAATTAATTCATTTGGTTTTAGATTAATTATTAAATTTACAATCTTAGCGTTGGGTAAAAAAGAAGCATTGATGAAAATGTTTTTATCAAACTCTACCATCGGAAACTTTTCAGACAGATAATCCTCAGTAACAAATGTAATTGTAGATTCAAGAAAAGCTTCCCATTTTTCCCTAATGGTTAATATACCAACTCTAATTTCTGCTACAGGTCTTGTATAGGTCAAAGGAAGAAAGTTATTTCTACTAGGGCCATCAAATAAAATATAATTCATGGTTTGAATTTTATGTAAAAATAAAAAAAAGCCTTTCAAAAAGATGAAAGACCTTAACAAATAATATATTTAAGATAGATTTACTTCTTAAATTTAGAATATTTATTCTTAAACTTGTCAATTCTACCTGCAGTATCCACAAGTTTAGATTTTCCAGTATAATAAGGGTGAGAAGTTCTTGAAATTTCCATTTTTACAAGTGGGTACTCGACTCCTTCATACTCAATAGTTTCTGCTGTATTAGCAGTTGATTTAGTTATAAAAATGTCATTATTTGACATATCTTTAAATGCTACTAATCTGTAATCCTTAGGATGAATATCTTTTTTCATCAATAAATGTTTTAATTTTGAGGTGCAAATCTAGATATTTTTTTAATATATAACAATATAATCTGAAGTTTATTTAATCTAGAAATTGCTTTTGCTATATTTGTTGATATAAAAAACAAAAGTATGGAAACTGAATTAAAAAATATTGCAACAGATTTAGCCTACAAGCTTGGTGGTGTTCTAACAATAATTACTGTTATGGCATATTCAATAGATTTTAAATTATTCTTGAATCCCTTCATAGGAATTGGATTTGGAATATTTATAATTTTATTTGGGGTTTACTCAATAATTCAATCAAAAAAACAAAATAGTGGAATTATATCTTTTGCAGAAGCTTTTAAATCATACTTTATAACAATTTCATTAGGTTATTTTATTGGCAGTTTAACTACCATTTTAGTTTTTGTTATAATTGACCCCGAAGCAGCAAAAATTTTAGATGAAGAAATGCTAGTAATGACTAAAGAAATGCTTGAAGGATTTGGTTTGTCAAAAGAAATGATAGCAATAAGCTTAGAAGAAGCATCCAAAAAAAGTAATTTTTCATTATCTAGTATATCGTTACAATACGTCATGAATATAGCATTTTTCTCTGTTATTGGATTATTGATATCATTAATATTAAAAAAAGAATCCAAATAGAATAAAATGGACATTTCTATAGTTATTCCATTATTAAATGAATGTGAATCTTTACAAGAACTAAGTCTTAAAATAGACTCAGTGATGATAGAGAATTCATTTAGCTATGAAGTGATTTATGTGGATGACGGTAGTAATGATAATTCTTGGGAAATTATAAGCTCTATTTGTAAGAAAAATAATTCTTTTAAGGCAATAAAGTTTTCTAAAAATTATGGGAAATCACAGGCCTTACATGCTGGATTTGAAATTGTAACTGGAAATATAGTATTTACCATGGATGCAGATTTACAGGATGACCCCAAAGAAATTCCAGAAATGTATAATTTAATTATTAATAAAAATCTTGACATTCTTTCTGGGTGGAAGAAAAAAAGATTTGACCCTGTACTTACAAAAAACCTTCCATCAAAAGTCTTTAATCTTTGCGCAAGGCTAACTTCTGGCATTAAATTAAATGATTTTAATTGTGGATTAAAAGGTTATAAAAATGAAGTTATAAAAAACATAAATGTCTATGGCGAAATGCATAGATATATACCCATACTAGCAAGTAACGAAGGGTATAATAAAATTGAAGAAAAAGTTATTAAACATAGACCAAGAAAATATGGTCAAACAAAATTTGGTATGAGTAGATTTAGTCATGGTTTTTTAGACCTAGTTACAATATGGTTTTTATCAAGATTTGGTAAAAGACCAATGCATTTTTTCGGAACTATTGGAGCATTAATGCTAATTATAGGATTTATGTTTGCTATTTATTTAGGAGTGGATAAGGTATATTTAAATCCAGATGGTAGATTAATTACAGAAAGGCCTGAGTTTTTTATAAGCTTAACAACTATGATTCTTGGAAGTCAATTCTTTGTCGCAGGTTTTCTTGGTGAAATGATAACCAGAAACAATCAAACTAAAAAACAATACAAAATAGATCAAACAATTAATAATTAACTACAAGTATTAATCTATGAGTTACAAAAATATTTATAAAGAGTGGCTAAAGACTCCATTTGATGAAAACACAATACAAGCCACAAAATCTTTATCTAAAAATGAAAATGAGTTAGAAGATAGCTTTTACAAAGATCTTGAGTTTGGAACTGGCGGAATGAGAGGATTAATGGGAGTTGGAACTAATAGAATCAACAAATATACTCTAGGTAAAAATACCCAAGGAATAAGTAATTACTTGAAAAAGGTATTTAAGAAAGATATCTCAGTAGTAATAGCATATGATTGTAGAAATAACAGCAAAGAATTAGCGAAAATAGTTGCAAATGTTTTTTCTTCTAATAATATTAAAGTGTATTTATTTAGTGACCTTAGACCAACACCAGAACTATCATTTGCATTGAAGTATTTAAATTGTCAATGTGGTATTGTATTAACAGCTTCTCACAATCCTCCAGAGTATAATGGTTACAAAGTTTATTGGCAAGATGGTGGTCAAATAGTACCACCTGAAGATCAAAATATTATTAAAGAGATTAACAATTTAGAATACAAGGACATCTCTTTTGATTTGAATAGTAGTTTAATAAAATTTATAGACAAGAATGTAGATAATGAATTTATTCGTCAGAGTGTTTTAAATGGTAAGTTATCCGATGATGTTAAATTAAAAGATAAATTAAACATAGTATTTACTTCTCTTCATGGAACTTCAATTACTTTAGTTCCAGATGTTTTAAAAAATGCCGGATTTAACAATGTACACATAGTTGAAGAACAAAGAATTCCAGATGGAAATTTCCCAACTGTAGAATCACCTAATCCTGAAGAGACTAAAGCATTAGAAATGGCTTTAAAGCTTGGTGATAAAGTTAACGCTGATATAGTTATTGGTACTGATCCAGATGGAGATAGGCTTGGAATAGCAGTTAGGAATTATAATGGAAAATTAATTTTATTAAACGGAAATGAAGTAATGGCTATTTTAATTGAATATTTATGTAACAAATGGAAAAGTGAAAATAAATTAAACGGTAATCAATTTGTTGGATCTACAATTGTATCTACTCCATTGATTAATAAAATTACTAATTATTACAACGTAGAATGCAAATTAGGATTAACAGGCTTCAAATGGATTGCTAAAATGATAAAAGATTTTCCTGAACTGGATTTTATTGGAGGTGGTGAAGAAAGTTTTGGATTTATGGTTGGGGATTTTGTTAGGGATAAAGATGCTGTTACCTCTACTCTACTGTCTTGTGAAATTGCAGCTTTATTAAAAAATGATGGACATACAATGTATTCAAAACTACAAGAAATACACATGAGACACGGATTGTTTAAGGAGAGGTTAATTTCTTTAACTAAAAAAGGAATAAATGGGGTTAAAGAAATAAATAAAATCATGGAAGAGTTTAGAAATAATCCTCCAATTATAATAGACGAATCTGTAATTGTTAAAACTGATGACTTTCAATCCTCTATTTCAACAGATAATAATAAATTAAAAACAGAGATTACATTGCCAAAATCTAATGTTTTAATTTTCAACTCGGATGATGGTACAAAAGTAGCCCTAAGACCAAGTGGAACTGAACCAAAAATTAAATTTTATATAAGTGTTAATGAAAAAGTTGATGATAAACAGAATTATATTACTTTAGAAAATAAATTGGAAAATAAAATTAATCGTATTATTAGTGAACTTAAGATCAATTAATGGGGTATTTTAAAAAAATATTAAAATATGCTTTACCATATAAGCACTTTGCATTTTTAAACATTATTGCAAATGTTTTCTATGCTTTTTTCGGAACTCTATCTATGATTTCTTTATTTCCAATGCTTAAGGTGCTTTTTAATCAAACTGAAACATTAAATTCAGCCCCAATATGGAATGGAATATCTAATGTTGTAGATTACTCTGAAGCATACTTAAATTACTTTGTTACATCAAAAAAGAACGAAGGAAGTGATGATGTGTTAATTTTTATGATATTAATTATTGTAAGTACATTTTTGTTAAAAAACTTATTTAATTACTTATCATTATTTTTTATAACATATCTAAGAAATGGGGTCATTAGAGATGTAAGGAATGAACTTTATGATAAAATTACTGAATTATCTGTTTCTTACTATACCGAAAAGAGAAAGGGAGATATATTGTCTAGAATTTCATCTGATGTTATAGAGCTTCAAGTCTCATTTTTAGGAATACTTGAGTTAATTGTAAAGGAACCATTAATGATAATTTTTACACTTGCATCAATGGTTCTTATCAATAGCAAACTAGCACTTTTTGTCTTTATCTTTATTCCAATTTCAGGCTTAATAATTTCATTCATTGGAAAATCATTAAAAAGGAAATCAAATAAAGTTCAAAAGGAACAAGGACTATTTTTATCACTTGTTGATGAAACTTTGAATGGGTTGAAAATTATAAAAAGTTTTACCTCTGAAAAATTATTTAAGAATAAATTCAACGATTCTACAAAAAAATATTACAATTTCTCAAATAGTTTACTTAACAGGACTAATCTTGCTGGTCCAGTGAGTGAATTTTTAGGTATTTGTTCGATAACTATTCTACTTTGGTATGGTGGTCAAATGGTTTTAGAAGAAAACACACTTGACCCAAGTTCTTTTTTAGTGTTTTTGGGTCTAGCATACAATATACTAACTCCATTTAAAGCAATTAGCAAAGCTAGTTACAAAGTTAAAAAAGGAAATGCAGCTGCAGAGAGAGTTTTACAAATTTTAGAAAATAAATCTCTAATTGAAGATCCTAAAGACAATAAAGAAATTTTAAATTTTCAAAAATCAATTGAATTTAAAAACGTAAACTTTAGTTACAATAATGAAAATGCTATAAAAGAATTTAACTTTAATTTAAAAAAAGGAGAAACTCTAGCATTAGTAGGGCAATCTGGAAGCGGAAAATCAACCTTAGCAAATCTTGTAAATAGATTTTATGAGATAAAAAATGGAGAAATTTTAATAGATGGATTGAACATAAAAACTATAACAAAAAATAGCCTTAGAAAACTAATTGGACTTGTTACTCAAGATTCAATATTATTTAATGACAGTATAAAAAATAACTTACTTGTTGCTAAAAACACTGCTAGTGATGATGAAATTATTGATGCATTAAAAATTGCTAATGCTTGGGAGTTTGTGAAAGATTTGAAGGAAGGCATTTATCACAATGTAGGAGATTCAGGAAATAAACTCTCAGGTGGTCAGAAACAAAGACTCAGTATAGCAAGAGCAGTATTAAAGAATCCCCCGATTATGGTATTAGATGAAGCAACTTCTGCGTTAGATCCAGAAAGTGAAAAACTTGTACAAGATGCACTTGAAAAAATGACAATAAATCGAACATCAATTGTTATTGCCCATAGATTATCTACAATTAAAAATGCAAAACATATTGCAGTGATGGACAAAGGTTGTATTGTTGAAAAAGGAAGTCACATTGAGTTGATGAAATTAAAAGGAGTTTACTACAAATATGTTAACATGCAATCACTTGAAAGATAATTGGCTTCTGTAAATACTTATTTTATCAAAATTAAACATACATTTGTATGCTTAATTTTTTCAAATGAGATTACACAGGAATTTATGCTTAGCCGTCATTGATGGTATTTTATTAATTTTTAACGAAAATGAATATGCTGATAAGGTTATTCAAAATCTATTAAAAAGAAATAAAACATGGGGAAGTAGAGATAGAGGGTTTATTGCAGAAACTACATATGATATAGTTCGTTGGAAAAGATTATACTCAAAAATAGCTGAAGTTAAATCACCGTTTTCAAGGGATGATGCATGGCGATTATTAGCAGTTTGGATAGTTTTAAAAGGTATTAAGCTACCTGACTGGAAATATTTTGAAAACACCCCTAACAGAAAAATTAAAGGAAGATTTGACGCTTTTATTAAAGAAAGAGTGTATCGTGAATCTATACCAGACTGGATTGATGACATAGGAGTTAAGGAGTTAGGAGTTAAAAAATGGGAAAAAGAATTATCTGCTCTAAACAAACAAGCACAAGTAGTTTTAAGAACAAATACTTTGAAAATTGATAAAGATCTACTACAATCAAAGTTAGAAGATGAAGGTATTCTAACCTCAATTAATCAAAGTTATAGTGACGCATTAATTTTAGATGAAAGAAAAAATGTTTTTAGAACAGAAGCTTTTAAAAATGGTTGGTTTGAAGTCCAGGATGCATCATCCCAATTGGTAGCTGAATATCTTAAAGTTGAACCTGGAATGGTTGTAGTTGATTGTTGTGCAGGCGCAGGTGGAAAAACACTACATCTTTCTGCACTAATGAAAAATAAAGGCAAACTAGTCGCAATGGACATTTATGAAAGTAAATTAAAGAAATTAAAAGTTAGAGCAAAAAGAAATGGTGCTCACAACATTAACATTAAAGTAATAGAATCTACTAAACCCATAAAAAAACTTCATAATTCTGCAGACAGAGTTTTGATTGATGCCCCCTGCTCTGGATTAGGGGTATTAAGAAGAAATCCAGATTCAAAATGGAAGCTAAAAGAGGATTTTTTAACTAACATAAAAATTACTCAGCAAAAAATATTAAAAGACTATTCAAAAATGGTTAAACCAGGTGGAAAATTAGTTTACGCAACATGCTCAATACTTAATTCAGAAAACACAAAACAAATCAAAGATTTTTTAAAGTCTGAAAATGGCAAAGAATTTAAATTTGAAAGTGAAAAAATAATTTTATCTCATGAACATGGTTTTGATGGTTTTTACATGGCACTATTAACTAAAAATGAATGATAAAAAAGATAACATTAATTCTATTTTTAACTGTTGCCTTAGTTCAATCTCAAATACCCAATGGATATTATGATTCTGCTACAGGGTATGATTATGAACTTAAAACACAGTTGTTTGAAATAATTAATAATCACAATGACCAAGGTTATAATGCATTAGATGATTTTTATATTACTAATGATATTGATGTTTATTATGAAAACGACAATACAATTTTAGATATCTACTCCGAAAATCCATCAGGTGCTGATCCATATAATTTCAGTACTGAAAATAGTTGCGGTAATTATTCATCCGAAGGTGACTGTTACAATAAGGAGCATATAATCCCTCAATCAGTTTTTGGCAGCAATTATCCTATGAGAAGTGATGCGCATCAAGTATTACCAACAGATGGTAGAGTAAATGGTTTTAGAAGTGCCTACCCATATGGTGTAGTTGGGCAAAATTTAGTTAGTCAAAGTGGAATATCAAACCCAACACAAAATGGTTCTAAATTAGGTAATAATTTAAATGAAGGTTATTCAATAGGCTACACTAACATTGTATTTGAACCAATTGATGAATTTAAAGGGGATATTGCACGAATTTATTTTTATTTCATAACTCGATATGAAAATTTAATTTCTTCTTGGTCTTCTTATGACATGTTTAATGGTAGTTCTGATCAAGTCTTGCAAGACACTTTCTTAAACATTTTAATCAACTGGCATTTAAATGACCCTGTATCTCAAAAAGAAATTGATAGAAATAATCAAATTTATTTATTTCAAGGAAATCGAAATCCATTTATAGATCATCCAGAATATGTAGAAGAAATTTGGAGCTCTACAAATGACACTGAAAGTCCTTCTAGTCCTACAAATATTCAAATTTTTGACATAACAGATAATTCATTTCAACTTAGCTGGGATAGTTCAACTGATAATGTTTCTGTAGATTCTTACAACATATATATCGACAATAACCTATATACAAATACCGAAAATACAAGTTATTTAATTTCTGGCCTTTCTTCTAATACATATTATTGCATAAATATAACCGCATCAGATCAATCAGGTAATTCTTCTTCATTTAGTCAACAAGAGTGCGCCTCAACATTAAATCAAAGTACCTCAACAAATGAATTATTCATTTCTGAATATATTGAAGGATCTTCAAATAATAAAGCAATTGAAATTGCAAATTTCACTGGAGAAACTGTAAATCTTAATAGTTATTCATTAGCAAGAAATATAAATAGTGGTGCAAATTGGGGAGAAATGCTACAATTAGAAGGGCAAATAACAAATGGTGATGTTCATGTAATCTCAAAGGGAAATGCAGATCAACAAATATTAAATAATTCGGATCAATTATCTAGTGCTGATGCCATATCATTTAATGGGGATGATCCGGTTGGATTATTTAAGGATAATAATTTAATTGATGTTTTTGGGGATTTTAATGGTGAAAATAATTATGCAAATAGCACATACGTTAGAAATGAATCAATAATAAATCCAAATGTTAATTTTAATATTGAAGAGTGGACTTTATTTCCAAACAACTCGTTTGAATTTATTGGTTTTCACAATCAAAATTTATCAATTGACGAAAACATTTTTACAGATCTAAAAATATACCCTATTCCTGCCTTTAATCATTTGATACATATTAAATCAAATTTAGAATACTCTTACGAGATATTTAATATTCAGGGAGTTAGACTTTTAAATGACTCTCATAAAGCAAGTAGTACAAACACTATAAAGCTAAATTCAGGAATTTATTTTTTAAAAATCTACAGAAAAGGTTCTTATTTTACAAAGAAAATAATAATTCAATAGAGTTGTTCAAAACATAGTGGATAACTAATAAATTATCACACTAATTTTAATATAATATTAGGTTAAAAACAATTAAATTTATTGACTAATTATTTATATAAATTATGATTAGTTTCTTTGGTGATAATACTAGAAATAAAATCTTTGCAGTAGAATCAAATAATACTTTAACAAAAGAAGAAGTTGACAAACTAACATGGGTTTTTGGTGAAAAGTCAATAATCAATTGTAATGAAGTAAATTATACTTTCCTGGGTCCTAGAGCTGCCATGATAACTCCATGGAGTACAAATGCTGTAGAAATATGTCAAAATATGGGTGTAAACTCATTAGTTAGAATTGAAGAATTTAATAAAGTAGATTTTGATTACTCTGATTTTGATTATATGGTATATGAAAGGTTTGAAAAATTAGATCAAAATATATTTAGTATTGAGGTTGAGCCAGAAAAAATTTTAACTATTGAAAATATTGAAAAATATAATTTACAAGAGGGCTTATCATTAAATTCTGAAGAAATAGCTTACCTTAATAGTATTTCAAAAAAAATTGGAAGAAAACTTACAGATTCGGAAGTTTTTGGATTTTCACAAGTAAACTCTGAACATTGCAGACATAAAATTTTCAATGGAAAATTTATAATTGATGGTAAAGAAAAAGAATCTTCATTGTTTAAATTAATTAAAGAAACTTCTAAAAAAAATCCAAACTCTATTGTATCGGCATATAAAGATAATGTTGCTTTTATTCAGGGACCAACTATCAATCAATTTTCGCCTGAAAGGTCTGATATTGCAGATTATTATAAAATAAAAGAAGTTAGCTCTGTAATTTCTATAAAAGCAGAAACCCACAATTTCCCAACTACGGTTGAACCTTTTAATGGAGCTGCTACAGGTTCTGGTGGAGAAATTAGAGATCGACTAGCTGGTGGGAAAGGTTCACTACCACTAGCTGGAACTGCAGTTTATATGACACCATATCCTAGAAATTCAAATGATAAATTATGGGAAGAAAATATTCAAGCTAGAAAATGGCTATATCAATCTCCAATTGATATTCTAATTAAAGCTTCTAATGGTGCTTCAGATTTTGGTAATAAATTTGGACAACCTCTAATTACTGGTTCAGTACTTACATTTGAACATGAAGAGTTTAATAAAACTATTGGTTTTGACAAAGTTATAATGCAAGCTGGAGGAATTGGATTTGGATTATCTAACCAAGCAATTAAAGACACTCCTTGTGAGGGCGATAAAATCATTGTACTTGGAGGAGACAATTATAGAATAGGAATGGGTGGAGCTGCAGTTTCATCTGCTGACACGGGGGAGTTTTCAAAAGGCATAGAATTAAATGCTGTACAAAGATCAAATCCTGAAATGCAAAAAAGAGTTGCAAATGCAATTCGAGGCATGGTTGAAAGTAATAATAATTCTATCGTTTCAATTCATGATCATGGTGCAGGTGGACATCTTAATTGTCTTTCAGAATTAGTAGAAGAAGTTGGTGGGGAAATAAATTTAGATATGCTCCCTATTGGAGACCCAACTTTATCAGATAAAGAGATTATAGGTAATGAATCTCAAGAAAGGATGGGATTAATTATAGACTCTAACGACTTAAATTTATTAAATAAAATTGCAGAAAGAGAAAGAGCACCAATTTACGAAGTTGGAACCATAACTGATGATAAAAGATTTACAATTAAATCAAAATCAAAAGGAAACACACCTTTAGATTTATCTTTGGATAATTTTTTCGGTAGTTCACCACAAACTGTGATGAAAGACAATAAAAAAATTATTAATTACAGCTCAATTTTATATGATAATACTAAAACAAAATATTACTTAAAAAAAGTTTTTAAACTGGAAGCAGTTGGTTGTAAAGATTGGTTAACCAATAAGGTAGATCGCTGTGTTGGTGGTAAAGTCGCTAAACAACAATGTGTAGGTCCTCTGCAATTACCTCTTAACAACTGTGGTGTAATGGCCCTAGATTTTAATAGTTTAAAAGGGGTAGCTACTTCGATTGGCCACTCACCTATCTCTGGACTAATCGATCCTGTTGCTGGGAGTAGAAATAGCATAACAGAAGCTTTAAGTAATATAATTTGGGCTCCTTTAAGCAAAGGTCTCAGGGGTGTTTCATTATCTGCAAATTGGATGTGGCCGTGTAATAATGAAGGTGAAGATAGTAGACTGTATGATGCCGTAGAATCAATATCGAAATTTGCAATAGAACTAGGGATTAATGTGCCTACTGGAAAAGATTCTTTATCCATGAAGCAAAAATATCCAACAAAAGAAGTTCTAGCGCCTGGCACAGTTATAATATCTGCTGCTGCTGAATGCAACAATATATCTAATGTTATTGAACCATTATTTAAGATTGATCAAGGAAGTATATATTATATTAATTTATCTCAAGATAAATATAAGCTTGGAGGTAGCTCCTTTGCTCAGACATTAAACAAAGTAGGAAATGAAACACCTTCAGTTGCTAGTGCTGAATTTATTGTAAAGGTTTTTAATACAGTTCAAAATTTAATAGCTAATGGTTTAATTGTAGCAGGACACGATATTTCTGCCGGAGGATTAATAACTACAATATGTGAAATGTGTTTTTCTGATAATAACGTTGGTGCTGATATAGTATTAGATAGTTTAAATGAAGAGGATTCAATAAAATTATTATTTTCAGAAAATGCAGGTCTTGTAATTCAATCAAAAGGTGATTCTATAGAAGATTATTTCAAAAAAGATAATATTGAGTTTTTTAAAATTGGAAAAACTTCAAAGTCAGATAATTTAACTATTAAAAATTTTAATGAAAATATAGACCTAAAAATTAGTGAGTTTAGAGATGAATGGTTTAATACATCTGTTTTACTTGATAAAAAACAAACATCTAACAACTTGGCAATTGAAAGGTTTAATAATTTTAAAAATCAACCTCTAAAGTTTGTTTTCCCTAATAAATTTAATGGAACTATTCCTGTAAATGATTTTTCTATTAACAGGCCAAAAGCAGCAATAATTAGAGAAAAAGGTAGTAACAGTGAAAGAGAAATGGCTAACGCTATGTACTTAGCAGGTTTTGATGTAAAAGATATTCATATGACTGATCTAATTTCTGGAAGAGAAAACTTAGAAGATATTAGATTTATAGGTACTGTTGGCGGTTTTTCTAATTCTGATGTTCTTGGGTCTGCAAAAGGTTGGGCAGGAGCTTTTAGATATAATGAAAAAGCTAAATCTTCATTAGAAAACTTCATGAAAAGAAAAGACACCCTTTCAGTTGGTATTTGTAATGGTTGTCAGTTATTTATGGAATTAGATTTAATTAATCCTGAACATGAAATCCATGGTAAAATGACTTTTAATGATTCTAAAAAACATGAGAGTGCTTTTACCTCTGTAAAAATTCAAAAAAATAATTCCATAATGCTTTCTTCACTAGAAGGATCGAATTTAGGAGTATGGATTAGTCATGGAGAAGGCAAATTTAAATTACCTCAAAAAGAAGAAAATTATAATATAGTAGCTAAATATAGTTATGACAACTACCCTTCTAACCCAAACGGTTCTGACTATAATACAGCAATGTTGTGTGATATTACAGGAAGACATCTTGTAACAATGCCACATATAGAAAGGTCAATTTTTAAATGGAACTGGGCTAATTATATTGAAAATAGAAATGACCAAGTATCTCCATGGATTGAAGCCTTTACCAATGCTAAAAATTGGATAATTAATAATTAAAATAAAATTTCTTTTAACAGTTTATTAGCACTAAAGAATTAAATAATATTCCATTTTTGTGTGAAATTAATTTCAATGAAAAAAAAATTATTTTTTTTAGCAATTTTATGCAGCTTTAATATTTATTCTTCAAATATTGAATTATATCATAGAGTAAAAATACAATATGAAAACATCTCAGAATTAAACACATTGAACAATTCTGGAATATGTACAGATCATGGAATTCATAAAAAAAATAAATATTTTGAAACTGATTTATCTCAATCAGAAATAAATATTTTAGAAGATTTAGGTTTTAATTACTCAATTGAAATTAATGACGTTTCACAGTATTATCGAAACATCAATAACCCAAATCACAAGGATTATATTTCTGGAAATGAGCTTAAAAATTCCAGTTGTGATAATGAGGGGGCAGAAAATTATGAAACTCCAATTAATTATGTAATTAAAGACGGAAGTGATTTTGGTGGTTTTTATACTTATTCTGAAATGTTAGAACAATTAGATTTAATGCATCAATTATACCCCAATTTAATTTCTTCCAGAGATGATGTCAGAGATAATAATTTAACTAATAATCCACATCCTCATCTAACTTTTGAAGGAAGATATCTTCAGTTTGTTAAAATTTCAGATAATCCAAATGTAAATGAGCAAGAACCACAAATTCTATACACTGCTATTCATCATGCTCGTGAGCCAGCTTCATTACAACAATTAATTTTTTACATGTGGTATTTATTAGAAAATTATGAAGATAGTCAAGAGATCAGAGACATAGTAAACAATACCGAATTATATTTTATTCCATGCGTAAATCCTGACGGATATATTTTTAATGAAACTATAGAACCTCAAGGTGGCGGAATGTGGAGAAAAAACAGGTTCAATGAACATGGAGTTGATAACAATAGAAATTACTCTTACATTGATACAAATGGAAATGAGGTATGGAATACCGCTGGAACTTCTAATGACATCTCTAATAATACCTACGCTGGAACAGAACCGTTCTCTGAGTCTGAGAATAAGGCAATAAAATATTTTATAGAACAAAATAATTTCAAAATAGCTTTAAATAACCATACGTATAGTAACCTTCTTTTATACCCTTTTGGTTATGATTATAATCAGTATACAGAGGACAATGACACATTCGAAAGTATTTCTGAATTTTTAGTCATGGATAATGGCTATCAAAATATTTTAAGTTCAGATTTATATCCTGCAGCAGGTGATAGTGATGATTTCATGTATGGTATGCTTACTACAGAAACTGGCGAAACTAGAGATAAAATATTTGCAATGACACCTGAAATTGGATCGTCTTTTTGGCCTGCAGCATCCACCATTGAAAGTCTATGCAAAGAAATGATGTTTTTAAATTTAAATGCCGCTAGAATGATTAGTAATTATGCAGTATTAACCGATCAAACTGAAAATTTTATTAATGGAGATAGTTTTGAAGCAGAATTTAATATTCAACGATTAGGATTAGGAGAAAATGGCAACTTTGATGTAACATTTTTACCTGTTTCAAATAATATACTAAACGAAGTTCAGACATTAAATTTTGAACAATTGGAAATAGGAGAATCAATAAATAGTTTTGTTCAAGTGAATTTAACTTCTAATATGCAGGAAGGAGATGATATAATTTATAAATTGATTTTAAATAATGGATTTTTTGAAAAGGAATATTTGATCTCTAAAACTTATGGCTCTAATTTAATTATTTTTAATGGCTCTGAAGGAACATTTGGAAATAATTGGTATTCCGATTCATGGGAAGAAACTAATGAAGAATATTATAGTCCATCGAGTTCTATTACAGATTCTGCTAATATTAATTATAGTAATAATGAAAATTCAACAATAACTATTTCAAATGAAATAGATTTAAACGACTATTCACACGCTGAAGTTACTTTTAAAGCTAAATGGGAAATTCAGAATAATTTTGATTATGTGCAATTTGAAGTATCCACTAACAATGGTGAAAGCTGGATTCCTCAATGTGGAACATTAACTCAAATTGGTGGTGGTAGCTTTCAAAATGCAAATAACGAACCTCTTTACACTGGAAATCAATATTCATGGGTTGAAGAAAAAATTTCTCTCTCAGATTATTTAGGGGAAACCATTTTAATAAGATTTAAAATTGTAACAAATAGTTTTGGAAGAAGAGATGGATTTTATTTTGATGATTTTGAAATAAGTGGTGTTTCAAATCAACTCAATATTGAAAATAATTTTAAAGACAATACTTACATATTTCCAAATCCTGTAAATAATATCTTAAATATCAACACAACACTTAATGATTATACTGTAGAAATTTATACTATTTCAGGACAGTTATTATCAAAAAGTAAAAATATTAGAACCTTTGATTTTAGTAACTTTAATTCTGGTATTTATTTACTTAAATTAATTACTGATCAAAAATTTAAAATCTTCAAAGTATTAAAATAGTCTATTAGATTCTTTTTTTATCTATTAATTTACTATGCATGCATAATATTTACAATTTACTATGCATGCATAGTAGATTTTACTTATATTTGATTTACTATCAATTGATATAAATTATGAAAGAGAAAACAATAGATTATGTTTTAAGAACTACATGGTTGGCAGTTAAAAAAATGTATAATGAAGAGGCAACGAATTATAATTCAACAATGGCGACTGGCTTTACTCTATTGAGTATCGATCCTGAAAAAGGAACACCATCTACATCTCTTGGACCTAAAATGGGTATTGGAGTTAATAGCTTATCTAGAATTTTATCTTCAATGGAAATAGAAGGTTTAATTAAGAGGAAACCAAATCCAAATGATGGAAGAGGTGTATTAGTTCATTTAACAAAATTTGGAAGAGCAAGTAGAGAAAAGGCTAGAGATCGTGTATTGCTGTTTAATAATTCAATAATTAATAATATTAGTAAAGAAAAGATTAATTCTTTTTTTGAAGTTTCAGAGCTAATAAATAACTTAATAGGAAATAAATTAATATTTACTGAAAATAAAGAAAATGCAAAATAGAAAAATAAAGAAAATTGCAATAATAGGCTCTGGTATAATGGGCAGTGGTATCGCTTGTCATTTTGCGAATATTGGAGTAGAAGTTCTTCTATTGGATATTATTCCATTCGAACTTAATGATATAGAAAAGACTAAAAAACTAACATTAGATAATAAAATTGTTCGAAACAGGTTAGTTAATGATGCATTAAAAACATCATTAAAATCAAAACCTTCACCTATATACAATAAAAAATTTGTAAATAGAATAACAACGGGTAACTTAGAAGACGATCTACATTTAATTGAAGGTGTTGACTGGATAATGGAGGTTGTAGTTGAACGATTAGATATTAAAAAAACAGTTTTTGAAAAAATAGAAAAATACAGAACTCCTGGCACATTAATTACCTCAAATACATCTGGAATTCCTATTAAATTTATGAATGAAGGAAGAAGTGAAGATTTTCAAAAAAACTTTGCTGTTACTCACTTTTTTAACCCTCCTAGATACTTAAAATTATTTGAAGTTATTCCTGGACCAAACTGCGATAAGTCAGTTATTGATTTTTTAATGATTTATGGGGAAAAATTCTTAGGAAAGACTTCTGTACTTGCTAAAGATACTCCGGCTTTTATTGGAAATAGAATTGGGATATTTAGTATTATGAATTTATTTAATGTTGTAAAAGAAATGAATTTATCTGTCGAAGAGGTAGATAAATTAACTGGTCCGGTAATAGGCAGACCGAAGTCTGCTACATTTAGAACAATTGATGTCGTCGGTTTGGATACATTAGTTCATACTGCTAACGGAGTTAAAGACAATTGTCCAAATGATGAAATGAGGCATGAATTTGAAATTCCTGCATTTGTAAATCAAATGATGGAAAATAAATGGCTAGGAAGTAAGACTAAACAAGGTTTTTACAAAAAAGAGATAAATTCAAACGGAAAAAAAGAAATATTGTGTTTAGACTTAAATACTCTAAAATACAGATCAAAAAATCGTGTTAAATTTAAAACATTAGAATTAACAAAATCTATTTCAAATGTAAGTGATCGTTTTGAGGTGTTAATTAAGGGTGAAGATCTAGCAGGAAAGTTCTACAGAAAATGTTTTTCGGCATTATTTGCTTATGTTCAAAATCGAATCCCAGAAATTTCTGATGAAATTTACAGAATTGATGATGGTCTTAGAGCTGGGTTTGGCTGGGAACATGGACCATTTGAAATTTGGAATGAAATTGGTGTAGCTTCTGGTGTAGAACTAATGAAATCTGAAGGTAAAAAACCAGCTAAATGGGTTGAAGAAATGTTATTAGAAGGGCAAGAATCATTTTACACAGTCAAAAATGGAGCTACTTATTACTATGATATTCCTTCAAAGACTCAACTAAAAAAACCAGGTCAAGAATCCTTTATAATCTTAGATAATATTAGAGAATCATCTCAAGTATTTAAAAACTCTGGAGTTTCTTTACAAGATTTAGGAGATGGGATATTAAATCTTGAATTTAGATCTAAAATGAATACAATTGGGGAAGATGTGTTGTTAGGCTTAAATAAAGCAATTGATATTGCCGAAAAGGATTTTCAAGGACTAATTATTGGAAATCAAGCTCCTCACTTTTCTGTTGGTGCTAATATTGGAATGATACTTCTAATGGCTGCTGAACAAGAATATGAGGAGCTAAATAAGGCTATTAAGTTTTTTCAAGACTCTATGATGCGAATGCGATACTCTTCAATTCCAACTATTTCTGCTCCTCATGGAATGGCTTTGGGAGGTGGTTGTGAAATTTCTTTACACGCAGACAAAATAGTAGCTGCAGCAGAAACCTATATGGGGTTAGTTGAGTTTGGAGTAGGTGTAATTCCCGGTGGTGGTGGATCAAAAGAAATGGCTTTAAGAGCATCAGATGCATTTCAAAAAGGCGACGTTGAACTTAATATCTTACAAGAAAATTTCTTAACAATTGGTATGGCGAAAGTATCTACTTCAGCATATGAAGCATTTGACTTAGGATTACTTCAAAAAGGGAAAGATGTAGTTGTTGTAAACAAAGACAGACAAATTGCAATAGCTAAATCACACGCAAAATTAATGGCTGAGATTGGTTATACGCAACCTGTTAGGCGTAAAGATGTAAGGGTCTTAGGAAAACAAGCTTTAGGAATGTTTTTAGTAGGGACTGATTCAATGGAACATTCTAAATATATTTCTGCTCATGATAAAAAAATAGCCAATAAGTTAGCTTACGTAATGGCTGGAGGAGATTTGTCTGAACCTTCATTGGTTAGTGAACAGTACTTATTAGATATTGAGAGAGAGGCATTCTTATCTCTATGTTCAGAGAGAAAGACTATTGAACGTATTGAGCACATGTTAAAAACTGGTAAACCATTAAGAAATTAAAATATTATGAAAACAGCATATATAGTAAAAGCATATAGAACAGCAGTTGGAAAGGCACCAAGAGGTGTATTTCGTTTTAAACGTGCAGACGAATTAGGCGCTGAAACAATTCAACACATGATGAAAGAATTACCAAATTTAGATGTAAAGCGAATTGATGATGTAATCGTTGGAAACGCAATGCCTGAGGGTGCCCAAGGATTAAATATGGGGCGTTTTATTTCATTAATTGGTCTAAATTCTGTTGATGTTCCAGGGGTAACTGTAAATCGTTTTTGTTCTTCAGGACTAGAAACCATTGGTATGGCAACAGCAAAAATTCAAGCGGGAATGGCAGATTGTATTATTGCAGGTGGAGCAGAAAGCATGAGTTCAGTACCAATGACTGGATTTAAACCTGAATTAAACTACAATACAATTAATGCAGGACACGCTGATTACTATTGGGGAATGGGAAATACAGCAGAAGCTGTTGCAAATCAATTTAATATTTCAAGAGAAGATCAAGATAAATTTGCATATGAATCTCACATAAAAGCTTTAAAGGCACTATCAGAAAATCGTTTTCAAGATCAAATTGCTCCAATTAAAGTTGAAGAAACCTATTTGGATTCAAATGGAAAAAAAGTTAACAGAAAATATATGGTTACGAAAGATGAAGGGCCAAGAAAGGGAACTAGCATATCTGCACTTAATAAATTGAGAGCAGTATTTGCAAACAAAGGCAGTGTAACTGCTGGAAATTCTTCTCAAATGAGTGATGGGGCGGCTTTTGTAATGGTAATGAGTGAAGAGATGGTTAAAGAATTAAATATAGAACCAATAGCAAGAATGGTTAATTATGCTGCTGCAGGAGTAGAACCAAAAATTATGGGCATTGGTCCAGTAGCAGCTGTACCTAAAGTGTTAAAACAATCTGGATTAAAACAAAATGACATTGAATTGATAGAATTAAATGAAGCTTTTGCATCACAATCTTTAGCTGTAATGCGTGAGTTAAATTTAAACCAAGATATTGTAAATGTAAACGGAGGGGCAATCGCATTAGGTCACCCATTAGGGTGTACTGGTGCTAAGTTGTCTGTTCAACTTTTTGATGAAATGAGAAAAAGAAATATGAAAGATAAATATGGTATGGTGACTATGTGTGTTGGAACTGGTCAAGGAGCAGCAGGAATATTTGAATTTTTAAATTAATTATTATGAAAAATAAAGAAAACTTAACTAGCGGATCAGAATTCATTACTAATCAAACAAATTTTTCAAATATCTTTACCCCTGAAGATTTCACAGAAGAACACATTATGATGAGAGAATCTGTAAAAGAATTCAACGATCGTGAAATTATACCATTTAGATCTAGATTTGAAAAAAAGGATTATAAGTTAACCGAAGATCTTATGAGAAAGGCTGGTGAGATGGGGTTTCTTAGTATTGCTGTTCCTGAACAATATGGTGGTTTAGGTATGGGTTTTGTTTCAACAATGTTAGTTTGTGAGTATATTTCTAGTGGTAGTGGGTCTTTTAGTACAGCTTTTGGTGCTCATACAGGTATAGGAACAATGCCAATAACATTATATGGAACAGAAGAGCAAAAGAATAAATATGTACCAAAATTAGCAAGTGGAGAATGGTTTGGAGCATATTGTTTAACTGAACCAGGTGCTGGAAGTGATGCTAATTCTGGAAAAACAACTGCTACACTTTCGGATGATGGAGATAGTTATAAAATTAATGGGCAAAAAATGTGGATTTCTAATGCAGGATTCTGTAGCCTATTTATTGTATTTGCAAGAATTGAAAATGATAAAAACATAACAGCTTTTATTGTTGAAAACAATACGGAAAATGGAATTACACTTGGCGAAGAAGAACATAAGTTAGGAATTAGAGCATCTTCAACTAGACAAGTCTTTTTTAATGATACAATCGTTTCAAAAGAAAATATGTTAGCAAACAGAGGTGAAGGATTTAAAATTGCAATGAACTCCTTAAATGTAGGAAGAATTAAATTAGGTGCTGCTGGTATAGATTCTCAAAGAAGGTTAACTACAACATCAATTGAATATGCCAATGAAAGAAAACAATTTAAAACTAGCATTTCCAATTTTGGAGCAATTAAATACAAAATTGCTGAAATGATAACTAATACTTATGTAGGCGAATCTGCATGCTATCGCGCAGCAAAAGATATCGAAGACAATATTGACATACTAGTAAGTGAAGGTATGACACATCAAGAGGCAGAGTTAAAAGGAGTTGAAGATTTTGCTGTGGAATGTTCAATTTTAAAAGTTGCTGTCTCTGAAGATGTTCAAATTGCTGCAGACGAAGGATTACAAATTTATGGTGGAATGGGGTTTTCAGAAGAAGCACCAATGGAATCTTATTGGAGAGATGCAAGAATTGCAAGAATTTATGAAGGAACAAATGAAATTAACAGAATGGTTTCAGTAGGACATTTACTTAAAAAAGCGTTTAAAAAAGAAATTAATCTAAAAAAAGCCATTACTGATTCAACAATTAATTCAAAGTTTTCATTTTTAAAAAATAAAAAACAAAATGGAATATTTAAAATTGAGAAAGAAACAGTAAGTAACTATAAAGATATTTTTCTAACGCTTATTGGTCACTGTTTGCAAGACAAAATTGATCTTGAAAAAAATCAACAACTTTTACTAGGCTTGTCCAATATTTTAATTGAAATTTATATGTCAGAATCAGCAGTTTTGAGGACAGAAAAAAATACAATTAACAACGAAAATAATTTTAAGATTAAGGCTGACTTAACAAGTATTTATTTATCAAACGCTAATGATATAATAAATAAAAATGCAAAAGAGGTGATAAATTTAATCTCTACAGGGTCAAAGAGAAAAAAACTACATAATTACTTATATAGAAAAACAAGATCTTACTCTGATATTAACATAATTAAACTACGTAATAGGGTTTCAGAACAATTTACAAATGAAGGGAAATATTTTATTTAAGTTAGTACTAAATTTAATTATTTTATTTAATTGCACTAAGTTCATTGCGCAGTCAGACTCAGAAATATTTCTTTTAGATATTAAATTCAAACAAGATAAAATTGAAATTCATAATGTAAAGAAAATATCAACTAATAAAGGATACAACAATCAACCAATATTTGTGTCAAATGATAAAATTTTATTCACCTCTGAAAGAAATCTTCAAAATGATATAGTTCAATATGACAGTTCAGATAATAGTTTAAAGTATTTAACCAATACACTAACAAGCGAGTACTCCCCTATTAGATATAAAAAAAATAAAGTTACTGCGGTTAGTTTGGATAAAAAAGGGGAGCAATATTTACGTATCTATGATATAAAAGATAGCACATTCAAAATTCCTTTTACAGATAAAATAGTTGGATATTATAATTATTCTAAGAAAATAAAAAACCTAATCATATCATCTGTTTTAGAAAATAACGAGCTAGTCTTATATACTTCAAATCTAAAAACTAAAGAACATACATACATAGATAATAGTACCGGAAGGTCTATTCATAACATACCTATAAATAAATTTGGAGAAGAAAAAATCAGTTACATTTCAAAAAAAGATTCTATCTGGGATATTAACTATGTGGATTTAAGTAGTTACAAAACTAAAACTATAACCACAACTTTGAATAATAACGAAGATATATGTTGGTTTAAAGATGGCTCAATTTTAACTTCTTATAAAAATAAACTATACATCTTCAACACAAAAATTTCAAAAGATTGGATATTATTATGTTCTCTTGAAGAATACGGAATAACTAACATATCACGAATTGCAATAAATACTGATAATGATAAATTAGCATTAGTTAATTCTAAATAATATATTTATAAAATATTATTTAATCTAATTTATCATAATGAAAAGAAGGATCTACACACTATTTATATTTGTTTTAACATTTACAATATCAGCTTTATCACAGGATTTTACAATGGATCTTATAAAAGATTTAAATCCAAGAAATATTGGTCCTGCAGGTATGTCTGGTAGAGTAACATCCATAGATGTAGTGCTAAACAATACCGATATCATCTATGCTGGTACAGCTTCTGGAGGCTTATGGAAATCTGAATCAGGAGGGATAAAGTGGTCACCAATTTTTGATAACGAATTAACAGCTTCAATTGGAGCTGTAAAAGTTCAACAATCTAACCCTAGTGTTATTTGGGTTGGAACTGGAGAAGGAAATCCTAGAAATAGTTTAAATGGAGGGTTTGGTATATATAAATCTATTGATGGAGGAAAAACTTGGATGGAAAAAGGATTAAAAGAAACTAGACATATTCATAGAATTGTAATTGACCCAACTAATCCAGATATAATTTATGTTGGTGCTATTGGATCTCCATGGGGAGAACACAAAGAAAGAGGTGTTTACAAATCTGTTGACGGAGGTGATAATTGGAAAAAAATACTATTTACAAATAATAAATCTGGTGCCGCAGACCTTGTAATGGATCCAGAAAATCCAAATAAACTTATTGCAGCAATGTGGGAACATAAACGAGAACCATGGTATTTTAACTCAGGAGGAAATGGCTCTGGATTACACATTACTCATGACGGAGGAGAAACCTGGAAGAAACTTTCCAGTAAAGAAGGATTACCAGAAGGAGATTTAGGTAGAATAGGAATTGCTATAGCCCCTAGTAGTCCTAACATTGTTTACGCAATTATAGAATCTAAAAAAAATGCACTTTATAAAAGTGAAGATGGTGGAAATAATTGGAAAAAAATAAATGATAAAAATGATATTGGTGGAAGACCATTTTATTACTCTGAAATTTATGTAGATCCTCAAAACGAAAATAGAGTATACTCAATTTTTACTTACGTAAATGTTAGTGAAGATGGTGGTAAAAACTTCAAACAATTAATGCCTGCTTATGGAGTTTCAAATGGAGTACATCCAGATCATCATGCATGGTGGATACATCCTGAAAATGGAAAATTTATGATAGATGGAAATGATGGTGGTTTAAATATCACAAAAGATGGTGGCAAATCTTGGAGGTTTATTGAAAATCTACCGGTAGCTCAGTTTTATCACATAAATGTAGATAATGAATATCCATATAACGTATATGGTGGTATGCAAGATAATGGATCATGGAGAGGACCAGCATATGTTTGGAGAGATCAGGGAATTAGAAATTCTTATTGGCAAGAGATCTCTTTTGGAGATGGATTCGATGTAGTCCCTGACAAGGATGATTCAAGATATGGGTGGACTATGAGTCAACAAGGCTATGTAAGTAGGTATGATTGGAAAACAGGTAATAATTATAATGTTCAACCTACTCATCCAGATGGTAATACAGACTTAAGGTTTAATTGGAATTCAGCAATAAATATAGATCCATTTAATAATAGTACAATATATTTTGGTAGTCAGTTTGTTCATAAATCTGAAGACAAAGGATTAACATGGGAAATAATTTCTGATGACCTTACTACAAACGATCCAAGTAAATTAAAACAATCTGAAAGTGGTGGATTAACTATGGATGCAACTGGAGCAGAAAACCATTGTACAATTTTAGTTATTGAACCCTCTGAAGTGGAAAAAAATATGTTATGGGTAGGTACTGATGATGGAAGAGTTCATTATACTCTTGATGGTGGTAGTAGCTGGACAGAAGTAAGTAAAAATATTAAAGGTTTGCCTAAAGGAAGTTGGATACCTCAAATTAAGGCTTCAAAAATAAATAAAGGAGAAGCTATATTGGTGGCAAATGACTACAGAAGGTTTAATTATGAACCATACGTTTACAGAACTCTTGATTATGGTAAAAAGTGGTCTAGAATTGTAGATGGTGAAGATGTTGAAAGTTATGCATTATCAATTGTACAAGACAAAATATCACCTAATTTATTATTCTTAGGTACAGATGACGGGCTTTATTTTTCAATTAACAATGCAGATAGTTGGTTAAAATGGACAAAAGACTTCCCTACTGTTCCAGTGAAAGATTTAGTAATTCAGGAAAGAGAAAATGACTTAGTTATTGGGACTTTTGGTAGATCTGCGTGGGTAATAGATAACATAAACCCTTTGAGAGAATTAGCTGATAATTATTCGCTTTTAGAAAATAAAATTGAATTATTTGAACCATCAACATCAGTACTAGCATCTTATCAACAACCCACAGGTAGTAGATTTGGTGGAGATGCTTTGTACAATGGTGAAAACAGAAGGTCTGGTGCATTAATCTCATATTACTTTAATAGAGAAAAAAGTAATGATAGTTTAAATAAAAAATTAAAAGACAGTTTATTTTTGAATATTTATGACGGTGAAAGACTAATTAGGACACTAAAGAAGAAATCACCAAAAGAAAGTGGATTTTACAAGTGGACATGGAGAATGGATGAAAAAGGTAAAGAAAGACCATCTAGAAAAATAAGGAAAAATAAATTTGAATCTAGTGGAGTAACTGTTAAGCCAGGAAATTATAAGATTGAACTTACTTTTAATGATGAAAAGTCATATTCAAGTATCAATGTTATAAATGACCCAAGAGTTGATGTTAATCAAAATATTGATCAACAATATAATTCTTTAAAAGAAATTGATGATCTTTTACAAAAATCAGCAGATGTTGTAAGACAATTAGTGGAAAGTAAAAATACTGCAAGTGATTTCAAAACTAGATTAAGTAAGCTTGATAAGGATAAATTTAAAGATGAAATAAATTTATCATCTAAAATGGTCAAACAAACTGATAGCTTAGTAGCATTATTTTTAGGTAAAATTGACAAAAGACAAGGGATTACTAGAAATAAAGAGAGTAATGTTCAGGAGAAGATTTATAAAGCTTATTATTATATTAATTCAAGACCCAATGGGAATACAATAACAGAGTCTAATCTAATGAAACATGCTTATAACTCATTAAACAAAGCTGTTAAACTGGTTAATGCATTTTTTATAGAGAAATGGAAAAGTTATAAAGAACAAATGGATAAACTAGAGTATTCAGAATTTAAGGATGTAAAACAATTTTAATAATTATGAAAAATAAAAAATACTTAGACAAATTTATAATTCCTTTTATAATTGGTGTTATTGCTATTATTTATAGTTGTTTATCCAACGAAAAAAAAAATACTATCATAAATTCATCTAATGAATTACAAAATATTACGATAACAAAAGTTATAGGTTCTCCAGAATATGAAAATGCATCATTAAATATTAAAACTATAGAAATGGGGGATGAAGAATCAAAATTCTCTTTTAATATAGAGAATTATGATCTTGGTATTCAAACCTTAAAGAACTTTGATTATCAACTAGCAAATTCTGCAAAAGGTCAACATATACATTTTATCATAAATAATGGGCCTTACTCTGCTCATTACATGGATAGTTTTTCAAAAGATTTTAAGAAAAAGAGCAATGTAATACTTGCATTTTTGTCAAGGTCATATCACGAGTCTGTGAAAAATAAAGATGCATTTATATTAACCCAAGTTGGTGAAAATCAAGTTGATCTTGAAAGCGAATTTTTATTTTACAGTAGACCAAAAGGAACTTATAAAGGGACTGACACAGAAAGATTATTACTTGATTTTTACTTAGTTAATACAGAAATTTCTAGTAACGGAAATAAAGTAAGAGCTACAATTCAGGACACAGAATTCATAATAGATGAATGGGCTCCTTATTATATAAAAGGATTACCAAAAGGAGAGATTAATATAAAGCTTGAGTTAATTGATTCAATTGGTAATTTAATTGAAACTCCTTTCAACCCTTCAATAAGAAAAGTAATTTTAGATTAAATTTTATGGGATTAACTAATAATGACATTTTTAAAAAACTCAGGGTTGCACACAAACTTAGAGATAATGATATTATAAAAATATTTACACTGGTAGATTTTAAGGTCTCAAAGAGTGAACTTAATGCCTTCTTTAGAAATGAGAATCACCCAAAATATATGGAGTGTGGCGATCAAATGTTGAGGAACTTTCTAAATGCATTAATAATTCATCTTAGAGGTCCATTACCTCCAAAAAAATAACTACCACTCTCTTTTTTTATTTAAATCATTATTTTTTTTCAATTCTTCTTCGGAAATAACTTTTAAAAATGAAGGGTGTTGTTCTATTGCATATTCAATTTTTTTTACGATATCCTCTGGTGTATCATTTTCATAATCAATATCTAAAGGAGCTTTAATTTCCATTGATTGAAGAATGTTTTTCTTTTTGATTCTTAATCCTTTTTTATCAAATGATCTTCTAAACCCATCAATAACAATAGGGATTACGATAGGTTTATATTGTTTAATAATAAATGCAGTTCCTTTTCTAATAGGTTTAAAAGGAGTTGTAGTTCCTTGTGGGAAGGTAATAACCCAACCATCATTTAAAGCTGTACCAATTTTAGAAATATCACTCATTTTAACTTGTCTTTTAACATCTTCACCTTTACTTCTCCAAGTTCTCTCAATACTGACAGATCCTGCATATGCCATTATTTTTGGAAACAAGCCAGAAGTCATAGTTTCTTTTGCGGCAATAAAATACATATTAAGTTTAGGATGCCATAGATAGCCTACATTTTTTATAGAATCAACCCTACCTTTTAGACTAGCATTAAATACGTGAAACATTGAAACTACATCAGCAAAATATGTTTGGTGATTAGAAATAAATAAGACATTTTTGTCAGGTAAATTTTTGATTATCTCGGATCCTTCAATTTTAAGTTCATTGAAGCCTCTAAACCTACGATGGGATAAAGTACCAAGAATTCGAATTAACCATTTCTTTATAAATAAAATATGTCCAAAAGGATTTCTCTTAAAAAGACCCACGTGTATGTAAATGATTAAAATGCTAAGTTAATAAAACTTAAATAACATCGTTGATTAAATCTCTTATTTCAGAAAGCATCATTGCTGTAGCTCCCCAAACATTATAGCCAGCTAATTTAAAGGTTGGTACTTGTATATGATTTTGTAGATTCAATTCATTTAATTTAGTAGGAATTGGTATTAAAGTTTGAGTGATTTCGCAATTAAGCAAAGAATCTAAATCTATTGTAATAATTTCTTTAACTTCTTTATCATCTTTCACAAAAAGAGGTGAGTGATTTAAAAGAACTAAAAAAGGATATACATTAAAATTACTTGGAGGGATATAAATTTCTTGCAATTCTCTAATTAATGCATCTTTTTCTACTATGATACCAATCTCCTCAAATGTTTCTCTAATTGCTGTATCAAATAGAGTTTTATCATACTCTTCTACCCTACCACCTGGAAAACCAATTTGATTTGAATGAACTCCGTTATACGTATTTCTTAAAATTAATATTAATCTTATTTTATTATCATCTTCGTATAAAGCAGCTATTACAGCAGCTTTCTTTGAGCTTAAAAGTTTATTATTATTAAGTTTTATAAATTCTTTTCTAAAACTCGGTGCTAGTTTAATCTGAGATGTTTTTGAATTTAAATTACTTAACTTTAACTTTGGTATTATACGTTTTAAATCTTTAAAATTCATTTTTAATAAGTAATGAGATTACTATACATATTTTTAATTACTTCAATATTATCTTCCTGCATTAAAAAAGATAAGGAAAATATAAACACAACTAAAGTTATCAGTAGTACTAAAGTAAAAAAAGAAATCTCAAAAGTTAAATCTAAATTTATTTTAACAGAAAAAAACTCTATGGATTTTTTCTTAGAATATGATAAGATTCATAAAGAAAATGTTGTAGAGTTAGACACCGATATGGGGAAGATTGAGATAACTCTTTTTAATGAAACTAAATTTCATAGATCTAATTTCTTGTATTTATCTAAACTAAATTATTTCAAAAGCACACAGTTTTATAGAGTTATTAATAACTTTATAATTCAAGGAGGTAATAGCGATAACAGGAAAATTTGGAAAAAAAGAAAGTCAATCGGAAAATATTTATTACCAGTAGATAACAACCATGGATTTAAACACTCTAGAGGAATGGTTAGTATGCCTAGTAGTATTATAAAAAACCCACATAAATTAGCTTCTCCCTACGAGTTTTTTATTGTTCAAAGTAAATCAGGAGCACACTTTTTAGATGGAGATTATACTATTTTCGGAAAAGTTAGCAAAGGAATGGATGTAGTTGATAAAATTGCTGCAGTAGATACTGATGATTTAGATTGGCCAATAAGTAATATTTTTATTAATAATGTAAAAGTATTAAGATGACCATCACACAGTTAAATTATATAATTGCATTAGAAAAAACTAGAAATTTTACTAAAGCAGCCTATATATGTAATGTTTCTCAACCTACTTTGAGTATGCAAATACAAAAACTTGAAGAAGAATTAAAGGTTAAAATATTTGATAGAACAAAAAAACCAATTGAATTATCAGAAATTGGTAATAATATAATTAATCAAGCAAAAAAAATAGTAATTGAATTTAAAAAAATGGATGATGTTTTAAATAACAAAAAAGAGGTACTTAAAGGGCAGTATATATTTAGAAATTTCAAAAGTTAAGACCTAACTTTCAAAGACCAAGTAAAACTAAATTCTGAAACTTTTATATTATTTGAGTCTATCCCAATAGATTTAAGCTCAATAATTGCTTTATTATTATGTTGATCAAAGGAATTAAATAAATCTTGCAACTCTTTACCTTGATTACATTCAAAAATTATTTTTCCAGTAGCTTTTTTATAAAAAGATGATTTGTTTTCAACTACAAGATAGGATACATTCACTCCACTTTCTTTGATAACATTTTTTATAAGAGATCCTGTCGTTAGTTCAGCAGCCATACCCTGTGCTGCCCAGAAAATTGATTTAAAAGGATTTTTATTAAACCAGGAATGATTAATTGAAACAATCGATTTTAAAGAATCTAAATACTTTAGTCTAACTCCACAAAAGAAAGCTGATGGGAGTTGGAAAAATAAAAAAAAAGTATATTTTAATGAATTCATAAAATTATAATGATGCTAAATATCTTTCTGCGTCTAAGGCTGCCATACAACCTGTTCCAGCAGCGGTAATTGCCTGTCTATAAACATGATCAGCTGCATCACCGGAAACAAAAACTCCAGGAATATTTGTTTTACTAGACCCGGCTTCATTTACTATATATCCTGTTTCATCCATGTTTAAATACGACTTAAATATATCAGTATTAGGTTTATGACCAATAGCTACGAAGAAACCAGTAACTGGAATTGTAGTCTGCTTATCGGTCTTATTATTTTTAACCAAAACTGAATCAACAACTTGATCGTTACCGATAACTTCAACAGTTTCAGTATTAAAGAGTATATCTATATTTTCTGTTTTTTTTACCCTTTCTTGCATGATTTTAGAAGCTCTAAACTCATCTCTTCTAACAAGCATAGTAACTTTATTACATAACTTAGAAAGGTAATGAGCCTCCTCGCAAGCAGAGTCTCCTGCACCAACAATTATAACATCTTGATTTTTGTAGAAAAAACCATCACAAACAGCACATGCAGATACTCCTCCGCCAAGCTTTAAATATTTTTGTTCTGATTTTAAACCTAAATATTTGGCTGAAGCTCCTGTTGAAATTATAATAGTTTCGCAATCTAATTCTTCACTATCATTAACCCAAGCCTTTAATCCATCTTTAAAGTCTACTTTGGTAACCCATCCACTTCTAACATCAGTACCGAATCTTTCGGCTTGCTTTTGTAATTGAATCATCATTTCAGGACCAGTAATTCCATCTGGATATCCAGGAAAATTTTCAACATCATTGGTAGTGGTAAGTTGTCCCCCAGGTTGAATTCCTTGATATAGAACTGGACTCATATTAGCTCTTGCAGCGTAAATAGCTGCGGTATATCCAGCAGGTCCAGAGCCAATGATTAAACACTTAATTTTTTGAGAGTTAGATTTCATAGTTGCTGATTAAATATGAGTAATTCAATAATTTAGTCGGGGTGGCAGGATTCGAACCTGCGACCTCCGCGTCCCAAACGCGGCGCGATAACCGGGCTACGCTACACCCCGAATAATTATAGATGCCAAATATATAATTTTCTTTTAATATCTCTCTGATTTTTTTGTAATTTAAAGCAAAAAATAAAGTGAAAAAAATACTATATACTATACCAATATTCCTTCTTACTTTACATATATTCTCTAATGGGTTAAGTCTTGAAAAAAAATATGAATTGATTGTTTCTGACTTAAATAACCCATGGTCGTTTGTCTTTTTATCCGAAAAATCAATATTAATTACTGAAAAAGAAGGAAAATTAATTCATTTTGAAAATGGAATTAAAACTACTATAAATGGATTACCTGAAATTGTAGATTTAGGTCAAGGTGGGTTATTAGATATTGAACTTCATCCAAAGTATAAAGATAATGGATGGATATATATCACTTACGCTTCTTCAAATGATGATAAAAATGGAGCTAACACTTCATTAATGAGATTTAAAATAAGTGAAAATAAAATTACAAATAAAGAAATTCTCTACAGTGCAACACCAAATAGCAAAAAAGGACAGCATTTTGGTAGTAGAATAATTTTTGATGATAACGATCATATTTATTTTTCCATTGGTGACAGAGGAAATAGAAATGTAAATCCACAAAACATTAAAAGAGATGGTGGTAAAATATATCGTCTCCACGACGATGGAAGTATCCCAGTTGACAATCCATTTGTAAGCGATAGATATGCTAAAAAAGCAATTTATTCATATGGTCATAGGAATCCTCAGGGAATGATAATTAATCCAAATACTAATAAAATATGGATACATGAACATGGACCAAGGGGTGGTGATGAAATTAATATTTTAAGTTCTGGTAAAAATTATGGCTGGCCTTTAGCTAGTTATGGTGTAAACTACATAGGAACTAAGTTTACTGATAAAACAACAATAAATGGAATGGAAGATCCAATACATTATTGGGTTCCATCAATTGCTCCATGTGGTATGGTCTATGTAGATAGTGATAAATACCCAAAATGGAAAAACAATATTCTAATTGGATCTTTAAAATTCGAATATTTACATATGTGTGTATTGGATGGTAACAATGTAGTGAAAGAAGAGAAATTATTAGAGGGGATAGGTAGAGTAAGATCTTTGGAAATTGGGCCTAACGGCTTTGTTTATGCTGGAATTGAAAATCTTGGAATTATTAAAATCTTACCAAATTAATTATACCTTTGGTAAATAAATTTTATTAAATGTATTTAATTGGAATTACAGGAGGTACTGGTTGTGGTAAATCAACAATAGTAGATAAAATAATTAATGTAATTTCTGAGACAGACATATGTGTATTATCTCAAGACTCATACTATAAGGACAACTCAAACTTAACCTTTGAGCAAAGAGATAAGCTAAACTATGATATTCCTGAAGCATTAGATTTTGAATTATTTTATGAGCATCTTAAATTATTAAAAAACGGATCTAGTATAAATAGACCAAACTACTCTTTCAGTAATCATCTAAGGACGAATGAGACAACCTTAATAATGCCAAAAAAAATCATTATAATTGAAGGTATACTGATTTTAAGTGATGAAAATATTAGAAATATTCTAAACCATAAAATTTTCATTGATGTTGATGAAAATGTTCGTGAAAAAAGAAGAGTTGAAAGAGATTTTATTGAAAGAGGAAGAAAGAAATTAAATACGATACAATTATTTAAAAAATTGCTTCATCCAATGCATAATTTACATATTAGGCCCGTAAAAAAATACTGCGATCTTATTTTAGATAATAATAACTTGGATAGTGGCTGTGACGTAAGAATTAGTAATTTTATAAAAAAAGTGTTGAAAAATGAAATTTAAAATTCCATCTATCTTTAAAAATATATATGTAATAATTTTATTATTATTTGCCATATGGATGGTTTTTTTTGACAGTAACTCTACTTTGGTTCATTTAGAGCTAAACGAACAAATTGATGAATTAAAAAAAGAAACTGAATACTTTAAAAATGAGATTAAACAAGATAAAAAAGAATTATCAAAAATTCAATCTGACAGTGGTTTAGAAAAATATGCAAGAGAAAAGTTATTTATGAAAAAAGAGAATGAGGATATTTTTATAATAGAATTTGATAGTAGTAATGTAAAAAATTAAAAATGACTTCTAATATGTTTAAAGAATTTGAGTCAATTTCAGAAAAAAACTGGAAGCAACAGATTCAATTTGATTTAGGAGGCAAAGATTATAATTCAGAAGTTAATTGGACATCTTACGAAGGAGTTAATATTAAACCCTTTTTCACAGATAAATACAAACCTAATAACACTTTCTACATCCCAGAAAATTGGAATATTTCTCAGGAAATTTATTTAAAAGACGAGCTTACTTCAAATCACGAAATTAAAAAACTTATTAGTCAAGAAGTTTATGATATAACTATTTATATCTATAAAGATTTCATTAATGTAGATTTATTATTTGATAATATTGATCTAACATACATTAATATATATTTTAAAATAGAAGATTTGAATGAATTGGTTTTATCAAAATTAGATAATTTTGCTAAAAAACATAAGTCTCTATTTCATCTTGACCATGATTTATTAGGTGATTACTTATCCACGGGTAATTGGAAAACAAATTATAAGCAGGAAGTAAAAAGATTTAAAAATATCCTAAAAACAATAACACATTTTAAGTCGGTCATACAGCTTAAATCTACAAACTTTCAAGAGGCAGGTGCTAATATTATACAACAAATTAGTTATTCAATGTGTCAAGCAAATGAGTACATAAATCTATTTGGCAGTACTATTATTAAACAACTAAATTTTGAAATTGCTATTGGGTCAAACTATTTTTTTGAAATTGCAAAAATCCAGGCATATAGAATATTATGGAAAACCATAAGCAAGTACTATAATTTTCCAATTGATGATGTTCATATCATAGCTATCCCAACAAGTAGAAATAAGACTATTTATGATTACAACAACAACATTGTTAGATCCACTTCCGAGTGTATGGCTGCTATTCTAGGTGGAGCTGATTCAATAAAAAACTTTAATTACGATTCAATTTATAAATATAAAAATGAATTTTCTACAAGAATATCAATTAATCAATTACTGATTTTAAAGCATGAATGTTATATTGATAAAGTAAAAAACCCTATTTCTGGATCATACTACATTAACTACTTAGTAGATGAATTTACAAAAAAATCATTTAATTTATTCAAAGAATTAGATAGTAAGTCAAGTTTTTTAGATCACCTAAAAAATGGTACAATCCAAAGAAAAATTAAAGAAAATGCTTCTAAAGAACAAAAAAACTACAATTCTAATTTGGAGATTTTAGTAGGTTCTAATTGTTATGTTAATATGGATGAAAAAATGAAAGAGCAATTAGAAGTTAACCCCTTCCCTACTAGAAAATCAGAAAAAACATTAATTGAACCTCTAGTTAAAAAAAGATTAGCAACTGAAAGAGAAAAAAAACGACTCGACAATGAATAGAGATAGATTCAAAAATATCGAATTGAAACAGTTGTCAATTTCAAAAGTTAGTTCTAAAGACTTTGAAACCTCTGAGGGAGTAGATATTAAATCTAGATATAATGTTAAGGATTTAGATAAACTAGGACATATAGGTTTTGGAGCTGGAATAGAACCTTTTTTAAGAGGACCGTATTCAAGCATGTACACAACAAAGCCATGGACTATTAGACAATATGCTGGGTTTTCTACTGCTGAAGAAAGTAATGCCTTTTATCAAAACAACTTAAAAGGTGGTCAAAAAGGATTATCTGTAGCATTTGATTTAGCAACTCATAGAGGTTATGATTCAGATCATGTAAGGGTTTCAGGAGATGTCGGTAAGGCTGGAGTAGCTATTGATACTGTGGAGGATATGAAGATACTTTTCAACAAAATTCCTTTAGATCAAATGAGTGTTTCAATGACTATGAATGGCGCTGTTTTACCAATAATGGCTTTTTATATTGTTGCAGCAGAGGAACAAGGAGTAGATATTAGTAACTTAAAAGGAACCATTCAAAATGATATCTTAAAGGAATATATGGTTAGAAACACATACATTTATCCACCAAGAGAATCAATGAGAATAATTTCAGATATTTTCAAGTTTACATCTAAAAAAATGCCAAAATTCAATAGTATAAGTATATCTGGTTATCACATGCAAGAAGCTGGAGCTACAAATGATATAGAATTGGCGTATACACTTTGTAACGGAATAGAATATGTAAAAAATGGTCTTAAGGCTGGATTAAATATAGATGATTTTGCACCTAGACTATCTTTTTTCTGGGGAATCGGAATGAATCATTTTATGGAAATTGCTAAACTTAGGGCTGGAAGACTTCTTTGGAGTAAATTAATGAAGGAATTCAATCCTAAGCTAAAAAAATCACTCATGTTAAGAGCTCATTGTCAAACCAGTGGCTGGAGTTTAACAGAACAAGATCCTTTTAATAATATTACAAGAACATGCGTAGAAGCAAGTGCAGCTGTGTTTGGAGGAACTCAAAGCTTACACACTAACTCATTAGATGAAGCAATTGCGCTACCTACCGAATTTTCTGCAAGAATTGCAAGAAACACTCAATTATACTTGCAACATGAAACTAAAATTACAAAAACTGTAGATCCTTGGGGAGGGAGTTATTATGTAGAAAACTTAACCAATAGTCTTGTAGAAAAAGCTTGGGAACACATTGAAGAAATCAAGAGTTATGGAGGGATGACAAAAGCAATTGAAAAAGGAATTCCAAAAATGAGAATTGAACAATCAGCAACCAAGAAACAAGCAAAAATTGATTCTAAAAGAGACATAATAGTAGGTGTAAATGAATTCAAAGTGGATTATGATGAACAGATTCAATATTTAGAAATCAATAATAAGGTTAAGGATTTACAGATTGAAAGATTAGAAAAGGTTAAAAAAAGTAGAGATCAAAACAAAGTAGATCTTTCACTGACCAATCTAACAAATGCAGCAAATACCTCTGAAAATTTATTAGCTTTAGCTGTAGAAGCTGCTAAAAACAGAGCTACTATTGGAGAAATAAGTAGTGCTTTAGAAAAGGTTTTTTCTAGATATAAAGCAAAAATTAATACTTTTACTGGAGTGTATAGTAAAGAAATTAAAAACGACAGTTCATTTAAAGAAGCTATAGAATTAGCTGATAAATTTTCTACTATTGATGGTAGAAGACCTAGAATTTTAGTTGCTAAAATGGGGCAAGATGGACATGATCGAGGAGCAAAAGTAGTTGCTACTAGTTACGCCGACTTGGGTTTTGATGTAGATATTGGTCCTTTATTTCAAACTCCTTATGAAGCAGCTAAACAAGCAATAGAGAATGATGTTCATATTTTAGGTATATCTTCATTAGCTGGTGGACATAAAACTTTAGTGCCAGAAGTTATTAAAGAACTAAAAAAATACCAAAGAGAAGATATTATGGTTATTGTTGGAGGAGTAATACCAAAACATGATTACGCATTTTTAAAAGACCAAGGTGTTACTGCAATTTTTGGCCCTGGAACAAAAATTAGTGAAACAGCCAAAACCATTCTGACTATTCTATTAAATAGATAGTATCATTATTAAATTTCTCCCTTAAAATGTTAACAAGTTATATTTTAATTATACTCAATTAGTTGTATTTTTAATTTTTATAAATACCTAAATTAATGACTAAAATTATTGCTATTTCTAATCAAAAGGGAGGTGTTGGCAAAACTACTAGTTCTGTTAATTTAGCAGCTTCATTAGGAGTTTTAGAAAAAAAAGTATTACTTATTGATGCAGATCCACAAGCTAACGCTACATCTTCTCTTGGAATTGATACAGAATCTGTTGAATCTGGCACATATCAGGTTCTTGAACATACTAAGAGCATAAAGGATTGCATTCAAAAAACAAATGTTCCAAATTTAGATATTATTCCATCACACATAGACCTTGTAGCTATAGAAATTGAATTAGTGGATACGGCTGAAAGGGAATACATGTTAAAAAAAGCCATAAGTAAATGTGATTTAGACTATGACTATATTATAATTGACTGTGCTCCTTCGCTTGGACTTATTACTTTAAATGCATTAACTGCAGCAACATCAGTAATAATTCCTATTCAATGCGAGTATCTTGCACTTGAAGGTCTAGTAAAGCTATTAAATACTATCAAGAACATCCAAAAAATACATAATTCTAATTTGGAAATTGAAGGAATGCTACTGACCATGTACGATTCTAGATTAAAACTTGCCAACCAAATTGTTGCAGAGGTTAACAATCATTTTGGGGATATGGTATTTAAAACTATCATTCAAAGAAATGTTAAACTTGGAGAAGCTCCTAGCTATGGTGTGAGTATAATAAATTACGATGTTGGAAGTAAAGGAGCTGAAGATTATTTAAGCTTGGCAAGAGAACTAATTTCAAAAAATTAACTATAGATGGCGAATAAAAAACAAGTTCTAGGAAGGGGATTATCTGCAATGTTAGGTTCAAAAGAAATGGAAACTATCAAATCTAGTACCAATGAAATTAATATTAATGAAATATCCGTAAACCCATTTCAACCAAGATCTAATTTCAATAATAGTTCTTTACAAGAACTTAGTATTTCGATTAAAAATATTGGAATAATTCAACCTATTACTGTTAGAAAAATCGATAACAATAAATACCAACTAATTTCCGGTGAAAGAAGACTAAGAGCCTGTAAAGAAATTGGTTTAAAAAAAATTCCAGCTTACGTAAGAGAGGCCAATGATCAAGATTCATTAGAAATGGCTCTTGTAGAAAATATTCATAGGCAAGATTTAGATGCTATTGAAATTGCAATTTCCTATCAAAGGTTAATAGAAGAAATTAATTTAACTCAGGAAGAACTCAGTGACAAAATTGGAAAAAACAGAACTACTATTAGTAATTATTTAAGGTTATTAAAATTAGATCCAATTATACAAAGTGGCATTAGAGATGGGTTTATTACTATGGGCCACGGTAGAGCGCTAATAAATATAAGTTTAAATAAGGATCAATTAAACATTTATAAAAAAATAATTTCTAAAAATTTGTCCGTTAGAAATACCGAATTACTTGTTAGAGATTTAAAAGGGAAACCTTCAAAGGTTACAAGTAAAATAAAAGAAAAATTTAAGAGTTCTTTACTTGATACTGATGTATTTATTAATAAAGGGAAAAACGGAAAAGGAAATTTTGTTGTAAATTTTGACAACAAAATAGAATTCGATAGAATCAATAAATTATTAAATGACAAACAATAAGCTATTTTTATTTTTAATTACCTTATTTATATCGCAGAGTATTTTTACTCAAGAAATAGATGAAAAATTAGAAAAGAAAAAAGTTTTAGCACCTGCAAAAGCTGCATTCTTTTCAGCTATTTTACCCGGATTAGGACAAGCTTATAATAAGAAATATTGGAAAATACCAATTGTCTATGGGGCAATAGGAACCGGGATCTATTTTCATAATCAAAATAATGATAGCTACAAACGTTATCGTGGAGCATATAAAAGAAGATTAGCTGGTTTTTCAGATGATGAATTTTGGGGGTCTGGTGTTACTCCTAATATTTCAAATGATGGTCTTATTCGAGCTCAAAAGCAGCTAAAAAGAAATAAAGAAATGTCCATTTTAGTAACAATTGGTCTTTATGCATTAAATATAATTGACGCTAATGTAGATGCACACTTAATGCAATATAATATTGATGATAATCTATCCTTATCTCCTGTTTATAATTTCAATGAAGTTAATTCAACATCAGATCTTTCTCTGAGTCTAAAATTAAAATTATGAAGATTGGTATAATTGGATATGGAAAAATGGGAAAGGCAGTTGAAAAAATTGCTGTACAAAGGGGTCATTCAATAGCCTTTAAAACTAATGATTGCAATTTAAATTTAATTAAAGATGTAGATGTTACTATTGAATTCAGTACACCTGAATCGGCATTTACAAATATCAAAAAATGTTTAGATAGTAACGTTCCAGTTGTAACAGGCACTACAGGTTGGCTGGATGATTTAGAGGATATAAAAAATTTATGTGATAAGAAAAATGGAAGTTTTTTATATGCATCTAACTTTAGCTTAGGAGCTAATCTTTTTTTTGAATTAAATAAAAAGTTATCTCATCTGATGGCAGGTAAAAATGAGTATAAAACTTCAATTGATGAAATTCATCATGTGCATAAAGTAGACAAACCTAGCGGAACAGCAATTACACTAGCTAAAGACATTATTTCAGATTCTCGATATAGAGATTGGGAATTAGATTCTCATTCTAAGGATAAAATTAGCATTAGCTCTATTCGTGAAAATGAAGTTAATGGGGTTCATAAAGTGTCTTATAGCTCTGAAAATGACATTATCTCAATAAAACATGAAGCCTTAAATCGTAATGGATTTGCACTTGGTGCTGTTATTTCTGCGGAGTGGTTAGTAAATAAAAAAGGTTGTTTTTCAATTAGTGATATGTTAATCATGGGTTAAATAGTAGCTATTGTTTTAACTGAATTGTTATTTTTACAAAAAATTAAAAAAAATGTCATTCCAAGATTGGTTTATAATATTTATCGCAGTACAATTTATCCATGGCCTAGGTACATGGAAATTATATATTAAAGCTGGTGAAAAGCCTTGGGCTGCATTTGTGCCCGTTTATAATGCCATTGTTTTAATGCGAATAATTAATCGTGAGTGGTGGTTGGTTTTTTTACTTTTCTTACCTGTTATAAATGTTATGATGTTTATAGTAATATGGGTTGAAATTGCAAGAAGTTTTGGTAAAAACACATACATAGATACTTTTCTTACCATCATTACGCTAGGTTTATACACCTATTACCTCAACTACATTGAAGATGTAAAATATATACCAAATAGAGATGTAAACCCAAAAAGCACTAGTGGAGAATGGACCAGCTCAATTATTTTTGCAATTATTGCCGCTACCCTAGTCCACAACTATGTAATGCAACCCTACACGATCCCAACATCATCACTGGAAAAATCCTTACTTGTTGGCGATTTTCTATTTGTAAGTAAATTCCATTATGGGGCTAGAGTACCAATGACCACAATTGCAGCTCCAATGGTTCATGATACGATTCCTATTATTAAAACAAAATCTTATTTAGAAGAATTCGAACTTCCTTATTTAAGAATACCTGGTTTTCAGAAAATAAAAAATAATGATATAGTTGTATTTAACTGGCCTGTAGATACGATGCTTAACATGTATTACACAGATAAATATCATTACAAGCCGATTGACAAAAAAACCAATTATGTAAAAAGATCTGTAGGTATTGCAGGTGACACTCTGGAAATTAAAGAGGGGTATGTTTATATTAATGGAAAGAAAAATGAATTAAGTGATCGTGCAGAATTACAATTTTCTTATTTAGTTCAACCTAAAAATAGGACCTTTAGTAAAAAAGTAATGGTTAATAATTATGACATTACTGACCCTTTTGGAATAATTAACAGAGAGAATACCTATCAGTTTATTGCAATGAGTGATAAGATTGTAAATAAATTTAAAAACCATCCTAATGTAGGCTCCATTGAAAAGTATTTATCTATTAAAGGTGAAAGAGATTCAAATATTTTTCCTCATAATGAAAATTACAATTGGAATAATGATTTTTTTGGTCCTATCTATATTCCAAAAGCAGGAACTACGATAGACATTAATATTGAAAATTTACCACTTTACAAAAGAGTAATCGAGGTTTATGAAAACAATACTCTAAAAGTAAATGGAAATAATATCTTCATTAATGGAGAGCTTGCTCAAGACTATACATTTAAACAAGATTATTATTGGTTAATGGGTGATAATCGTCATAACTCTCAAGATTCAAGAGCTTGGGGATTTGTTCCATTTGATCATGTTGTTGGAAAACCTGTCTTTAAATGGTTAAGTTGGAATACAAATGGAAAAGGGTTTAATAAAATTAGATGGGACAGAATGTTTACCACAGTCCATGGAGAAGGTAGTCCTACCTCCTATTTTGTGCCATTCTTAGTATTTCTTGGCATTTATTTTGGAGTAAAAAAATGGAAAAAATATAAAAAAGAAGATTAATGGATATTCTAATTCATCCAAACTATTTTCCAAATATTCATCAGTTTACCCAAATAATTAAAGCCAACAATATTCTCTTTGAGGTAAGTGATAATTATCAAAAACAAACCTTTAGAAACAGAACCTATATTTATGGAGCTAACGGAAAGTTAGGTCTTTTTATTCCAGTAATTCATACTCATAAACAAAGAGAGTTATTTAAGGATGTTAAAATCTCTTATGAGAGTAATTGGATGGATTTACATTTAAAGTCCTTGCAAAGCGCCTATAGAAGCTCTCCTTATTTTGAATATTTTGAAGATGATTTTATCAAGTTATACTCTAAAAAAGAAAAATTTCTAGTTGATTTTAATATTAAATGCATTAAGTTGATTTCTAATTTACTAGAAATAGATTTAAATTTTAAAATTAGTAATGAGTATATTGAAAAGACTAATGAGATTATTGATTTAAGAGGCTTAAGCAATGCTAGAAAACAAAAGACAATTGAAACTCCTAAGTACATTCAGGTTTTTGAATCAAAGCACGGATATTTAAATAATTTAAGCATTCTAGATTTAATCTTTAGTGAAGGAAAGAATTCTGTGTCATTAATGAATAATTAGTTAAACTAATAGACATTATAATTTCTAAGAATTAATAATATTTATATAAAATATATTCAAGGAAAATAGTAATAAAAAAATAGGCTCTACAAATTAAAAGTAGATATTATAGGGAAATGATCGGATAAATTTTGACTAAAGGTTTTAAAGTCATTTATCCTAAATGTTTTATCCATTAATATAAAATCTATTCTCATGGGGAAGTATTTAAAGTTATATGTACTACCAAAGCCACTTCCAGCAGAATCAAACGAGTCAACTAAGTCTCCTTTTAAAAGATTATAAACATAAGAGTAAGCTGTATTGTTAAAATCGCCTGAAACTACCACTTTATAAGGTGAATTTTCAATATGGTTAGATATGATATTAGATTGATTTTCTTGAATTTTAAATGTATTATCAAAAATATTTAAAATTTTATCCGAGTTGTTTTCATCTAATATCTCTAATTCAGATTCAAGTTTAAAAGATTGCAGATGAATATTATAAAACCTCAAAGTGTCTGAATATTTTTTAACATCAATAAATATTGCAATTGTAGATAGGTTATCAGACTTAATTATCCCCTTATTTACTATTGGTAATTTAGAAAAAGTAGCTAGACCATAACTTGTTTTTCCATCACTCAAAGATGAGTGTTGAAATTGATATTTATCAAGTGAGAATCTTTCTGTAGATCTATATTCTTGCATATTAATAACATCCGGCTCTTGACTGCCTATAAAAGAAATGATATCATTTTCCACATCACTATCAATCCAATTATACAAATTGAATAAACGAACATTATAACTCATAACACTGATAGTATCTGGGCTAACTCGCTCAAGGTTATCAGAAAATTTAAAAAAAGAAAGTACCTGACTGTAACCAATCAAGAGAACAAAAAGAGATAAAATAAATTGTTTTTTAAGTTTTACCAACCAATAGGTAAAAAACAATAAATTAATTATTATTAAAATTGGAACTGATAAACTCATAAAAGACAAATAAGGGAATAGGCTTGGTTTTATAAATTGTAATAAAAAAGAAAACAGCAAAAGAATTGCTAAAATTGAATTTACAATGTAAAGTAACTTATTAATAAAATTAAGATTCTTCATTTACATATTACTTTTTACCAACCTTAAACAAAAATTCTTTTTCATCTTTAGATAGATTTTCATATCCACTTTTGCTAATTTTTTCTAAAATAATATCAATTCTTTTTTGAGTAGCAGCATCATTTTTAAGTCTAGATTTTTTTGAATTATTATTTTTATAATATTTCATTGAAGATTTCTTAAAGAAGTATGATTTAATGGATTCCCAGTTAAAAATAGAAGGTTTATTAGTTGAATATAAATTAGAATAAAAATATATTCCAAGTAAATCTCCGCCAAGGTGAGAAATATATCCACCAGAGTTTGTCCCAAAAGCTCCAAGTATATCTACAATTAAAATAAAATAAGCTATGTACCTTAATTCTATATTCCAAAAGGCAATTCTGACTTGCTTATTAGGCATATACATGCATAAAAAGATTAAAAGTGCCCTTACCCCTGCCGAAGCACCAATTAGATTAAAAGATGAACTATCAATTCCTAAAACTGAAGAGAATAAGATAAAAAATATACCTCCGGTTATAATCCCGTAAAAATATATTTTTAATGGAAGATTAAAACCAAACAAATCAACTAATAATCTACTTACATAAAAAAGTATTAACATATTAAAAATAATATCTAAAAAACCAATATGTATAAATGAATAGGTTACTAATGTCCAAGGACTAAGAATAACTCTTTGAAAATCTGAGTTTAGTTGGAAAAAATCAAGAAGAAAACTTTTAAAAAAAAATGAGAGCAGGAAGATTAATACATTATAAAGTATAATCTTTTCAAAGATTGAAAATGATTGGTATTTTATTTTAATATCGTTTAATCCCATCTATTAGAATTGAATTGATTTTTTTTCCAATAATATATAACTAAAAAACCTGTGAGTGCTCCACCAAGGTGTGCAATGTAGGCAGTATTACTTGGGCTAAATATTGAAACTCCAGTAGTGGCAGAAAATAAATCTAACAAAATTATTCCAGGAATAAAAAACTTCGCTTTGACTGGAAAAGGAACAAATAACAACATTAATTTAGTTTCTGGAAACAGATAGCCAAAAGCTACTAAAATACCCATTATTGCACCAGAAGCACCAACCATACTTGTATTAAATGCAGAAATAAATGTATTTAACTCTACTTCATTAATAACTGATAACCAACCGGTATTGTATTTACCTTGATTTAAAATTTCTAAAATTTCAGATTTGCTTATATCTGACGAAACCAATACGTCCAGTACAGAATAAAAATTATAGTAAGAAAAAATTAAAGAAATTATAGCTGCTCCTAAACCACAAGAGAAATATAGAAACAAAAAGCTATTTGTTCCATAAATACGTTCTACTGCAGTTCCAAACATATAGAGAGCAAACATATTAAATAATAAATGACTTAATCCTCCGTGCATAAACATATGAGAAACAATTTGCCATGGCTGAAACATATTATTTACTGGAAAAAATAGACCAAAAGAAGAGTACATCATCTCTGGGCTAATAAGCATTGTAACTCCAAACATAATCACATTGATGATTAATAAGTGTTTAACTCCATCTGTAATTGATCTAAACATATTTTAATTGAATTTATTATCTAAGTCCTCTTTCGTTAAAGTAATATAAGTTCTTTTATTAAATGGGGATATATTAGGTTCTTTACATGCAAATAAACCATTAACTATAAAATCCATTTCATTGGCATTTAAATTTTGACCATTTTTAATAGCCATACTTTTGGCTAAAGATTTTGAAATCATATCGGTTTGACTAAAATTATCATCTGGTATCTCATTTGTAATATTATCCAATAAAGATCTAACTATTGACTCTAAATCATTTTTTTCTATAGAACTAGGAAGTGAAGAAAATGAAAGAGTATCATTATTAACTGTATCGAATAAAAATCCAGAATTATTTAATTGAGTTTTAAAATTTTCAATTATTGCAATTTCTTTAATGGACAATTGTATTTCAACTGGATACATCAGTTTTTGTGAATCATTTCCTTGAACTGTTATGTATTTAAGGAAATTTTCATATAAAATTCTTTGATGTGCTCTGTTTTGATTAATTATAACTAGTCCAGATTTAATCTTATTAACTAGATACTTATTTTTAAGTTGAAATACATTAGATGTAGATTCATGATTTAAATCTCCTTCTAAATCTAACTGTAAATTTATATTCCCTTGAAAAGAAGAGTATTCTAATTGCTGATATTCCTTAGATTGATTTGAATCTTTAAAGTTTAATTCATTTTGATTCTTATCAAATGGATTAAAATTATGATTTACTTCAACTTCAATATTATTAGTTGTAGACATAGAAGCATACTTATATGGAATATCTAAATTTTTATCTCTATCAAAATCCAATATAGGAGATATATTAAATTGACCTAAGCTATGTTTAATAGCTGATCTTAATATTGCATAAATTGTATGATCATCATCAAATTTAATTTCAGTCTTTGTTGGGTGTATGTTTATATCTATTCTTTTAGGATCTACATCCAAAAAAAGAAAATATGAAGTGTTGTATCCAGAGTTAATTAATCCTTCAAATGCAGAATTAACAGCATGATTTAAGTAAGGACTCTTAATAAATCTATTATTAACAAAAAAGAATTGTTCACCTCTCGATTTTTTAGAAAATTCAGGTTTAAAAATAAAGCCAGATAACTTTAAGACTTCGGTTGTTTCATTAACAGGAACTAACTTTTCGTTCGATTTAGAACCAAAAATATTAACGATTCTTTGTCGAATATTAGAAATTGGTAGACTAAATAACTGGTTGTCATTATTATCGAATTCAAAATGAATCTCTGGGTGAGCTAAAGCTACTCTGTGAAACTCATTTATTATGTGTCTAACTTCTACATTATCCGATTTTAAAAAATTTCTTCGGGCTGGAACATTATAAAAAAGATTTTTTACAGAAATGGAAGATCCTTCATTAGAAACAATTGATTTATTTTGAATAATTTTATTTCCTTCAACTCTTATAAACGTACCTATGTCACATGATTTAGTTTTGGTGATTAGTTCGGAATGAGAAATTGCTGCTATACTAGCTAAAGCCTCACCTCTAAACCCTTTAGTAGATAAATTAAATAAATCTGCAGCGCTAGTAATTTTAGAAGTAGAGTGACGTTGAAAACAAATCAAGGCATCTTTTTTAGACATACCACAACCATTATCAACTACTTGAATCAAAGTTCTTCCAGATTCTTTTATCAATAGGGATATTTTTTTAGCTCCAGAATCAATTGAGTTTTCTAATAATTCCTTAACAACAGATGATGGTCTTTGTACAACTTCACCTGCAGCAATTTGGTTAGCAACATGATCAGGTAATAGCTTAATTAAATTATCCATTAATTATAAAAATATTTTTAAATCAAAGTCAATTAAATATAAGAATATAAAAATCAAAATTGAAGTAATTATTAGCAACCTTATTTTAACAGATTTATCTGTTATATTATTAGAATCATTTAAAGCTTTAGTTAGTTTATTTTTAATACCACTATTTGAACCTAATGTTGTTCTAAATTCATCAAATTTAGGTTTAAGCTTAAGTTTTGATTTTGCAAACCTTTCAGTATAATTATAAACTTTATTATTTTTAGAGTTAAAGTTGAGCATGCAAATTGAAAATTTACTTAAAAATAATGAATAATATCTTTTTTACAGAAAGAGTTTCTAACTAATTTAAATTAGCAAGTTTTAAGGCAGTAATAGCGGCTTCAACTCCCTTATTTCCGTGTATACCGCCAGATCTATCAATAGACTGTTGAACATTATTATCTGTTAAAACACAAAAAACAACTGGAGTATCAAAATTAATATTTAAATCTACAATTCCTTTAGATACAGATTTACATATATAATCAAAGTGCTCTGTCTCACCTTTAATTACACATCCGATAGCTATAACTACGTCTACCTTGGATTGGATCATTTTTTTTGATCCATAAACTAATTCAAAACTACCTGGTACATTTAATCTTTTAATATTATTAGATTTTACACCAAAATCTGTCAAAGTTGTATAAGCACCCTCATATAAAGATTCTGTAATGTTTTCATTCCACTCTGAGACAACCAATCCAATAGTTAATAAATCTCCGTTAGGAACATTAGAGCTATCAAAATTTGACAAATTAGAGTTCTTAGTACTCATATAAAGTAATTATTTAGCAGAAGCACTTGCCATACCAATTAATGCATCAATATTGGTGACTTCAATAGAATTTGGGAATTCACTTTTTATTCTATTAAAAAAGTCTAAAGATTTTTTAGATTTATTAATTTCTAATCCTATATATCCAGCTTTTAATAAATACATAGGCGTAGTAAAGCCATTATTAGAATAGTTTATTGCCTTTTGATAATAATCAAAAGCGTCTTCATATTGATTTAATTGAGAAAAAGAATCTCCAATAGATCCGATAGCAGTTGCGCCAAGAATCTCATCTTCTGAGTTAAATTTACTTAAATATTTTATAGAATTTTGGTAATCATTTAAATTAAGGTAAGACATCCCAGCATAATAACTGGCTAAGTTTGAAGCTTTGGTTCCAGAGTAATTTTCAATAATATCAATCATACCAAATTTTCCGTCAGATCCATTCAAAGCTAAATTGAATAAAGAATCGTTTTTTGTTTGATTTGCTGATTCAAAATGTATCTGAGCAGGATGCATTTCGTTCATGGCATTTACTTCAACAGGTTGTTGAATAAATTTATCAAAACCTAAATAACCAAAAACTAATGAGGCAACTACAGCAATAGTTATGAATATATATTTTTGATTAGTGGCAACCCACTGCTCAGTCTTTGATGCACCATCATCTAAAGTATTAATAATTCCAGCTGTAGCAGATTTATTCTCTAACTCTTCTAATTTGTTTCTAGATGATTTAGATTTAGAACCTTTTTTTTTATAAGTTGCCATAAATTAAAATATTTGAGTCGCAAAAATATATTTTTATTCTTAAAAAAGGATAAAATATTTGTAATTTTTCAATAATTTGCAGTTATAAATCTCAATTTAATCATTTTTCATTAATCTTTCTAATGATATTAGAATCAATAACATTAACTAATTACAAAAGTTTTAGCACTAAAACTGTTGAACTAGACCCTAATATAAATTGTTTTATAGGTCCAAACGGAGTTGGAAAATCTAATGTTTTAGACGCTATATATCATTTATCTTTTGGTAAAAGTTATTTTAACCCTATTTCGTCACAAAACATAAAACACGATGAAGATTTTTTTGCAATAAAAGGATGTTATCTAAAGGAATCAAAAAAAGAAATCATAATAATAAATTTTAAAAAAAATGATAAAAAAGTCATTAAAAGAAATAACAAAAAATATGAAAAATTTAGTGACCATATAGGTTTTTTACCTTTAGTTATAATATCTCCAAGTGATAGAAATTTAATTGCAGAAGGAAGTGATATTAGAAGAAAATTTATTGATAGTGTTATTTCTCAAAGTGACAAAAAATATCTGGAGAGTTTAATAAATTATAATAAGATTTTATCACAACGAAATAGTTTACTTAAATTAATTTTTAAAAATAAAACTCTCGATAAACAAACAATACAGGTCTACGATTCTCAATTAGAATCTGTTGGAGAATATATACACATAAAAAGGAAATCATTTTTAAATGAATTTGTTCCAGTATTTAAAGAAAAATACAAATCAATATCTAATAACAATGAAGAAGTAGATATTAGATACAAATCAGATTTAGAATTTGATAAGCTATCCGTTTTACTCCAAAATAGCATAGAAAAAGATATATTTTTACAATACACATCTAAAGGAATTCATAAAGATGATCTTATTTTTAATATCAATGATTACTCTGTTAAAAAATTTGGAAGTCAAGGTCAACAAAAGTCTTTATTAATTGCTCTTAAACTCGCTCAATTTGATTTTTTAAAATCTCAAAATAAAAATAATCCCATTTTATTATTAGATGATATTTTTGATAAACTGGATAAAAATAGAGTAAAACAGATAATAAATTTAGTTAGCGCTAATGATTTTGGTCAAATCTTCATTTCAGACACAGACGAGCAAAGAACTAAAGAGTCAATTAAGGAAATTAATAATTCCAATAAAATTTTCAAACTTTGAAAAAAACCATACTCCTTCTATATATTAGTTTAATTTTTTCATGTACGGAAAAACACAAAACAGACATAAGTTTGTTAAATGGATATTGGGAAATACAATCTGTTAAGCAAGATAATAAGCTTTTAAAAACATATCCATTTAGCGGAATAATTGATTATTTTGAAGTGGAGAATAGCAAAGGGTTACGAAAAAAAGTAATGCCAAAATTTGATGGTAAATTCGAAACATCTCTACATAAAATCAATTTTAATATATCTGTTTCTAATGGAGAGACTATTATAGAGTATTTTGATAAAAACAATAGTTATAAAGAAACAATAGTTAAATTAGATTCAACAGAGCTATTTTTAACTAATAAAGAAAATTACATATATCACTATAAAGTATATGAAAAGTTAAACTTTGACTAGATGGATAAAGATGAAATAAAAATTGGGGCACTACTTAATACCTTTTTAAAAAACAATAATTTAGAAAAAGGTTTAGAAAAAATTGATGCTAAGGATGCTTGGTTTAAAATTATGAAAAATGGGGTTAGTAATTATACTACAGATGTTCATTTAAAAAATAAAACTTTGTATGTAAGCCTTAGCTCATCAACACTTAGAGAAGAGCTGAGTTACGGAAAAGAAAAAATAATTAACTTATTAAATGAAGCTCTGGAAAAAGATGCAATAAAAAAAATAGTTCTAAGATAAATGACAAACTACATCTATATAATATTAATAATATCCCATTTAATAACAATGCAAACAAATAAAATAAACATATTAGACAACGACAGAAATAATTGGTTAGTAGTCAATGATAATGTAATGGGTGGGGTTTCAGAATCAAACATAAGATTTAGTGAAAATAATACTTTAATATTCCAAGGAAGAGTCTCAATAGAAAATAATGGTGGATTTGCTTCATTTAGATATAATACAAAAAACTTAAAAGTAAATAAAGATCAAAAAATTAAAATGGTAGTAATTGGAGATTCTAAAGAATATCAAATACGAATTAAGCCTAGTCAAAATATAAGATATACTTACTCCAAAACATTCAAAACAACTAATTCAAAACAAATTATTGAAATCCCATTAAATGAGTTTACTGCTCAATACAGAGGATATAAATTAAATATGGAAAATTTTGACTTTGATAAAATTGAAGAATTCGGAATACTTGTAGGAAACAAAAAAAATGAAGAATTCAGATTAGAAATTATAGATATTGAATTTATTAATTAAAAGTTTATCCAGTAAAAACAAAAGATGAATATATTTAATGTATATTTGCAACTTATTAAAACAATTAAATTAAAAAAATGAGTAAAGGAACAGTAAAATTCTTCAATGACACTAAAGGTTTCGGCTTTATCGTTGAAGATGAATCAAACAAAGAACATTTTGTACACATTTCTGGGTTAATCGATGAGATTCGTGAAGGAGATGCAGTTGAATTCGATTTAACAGAAGGCAAAAAAGGTCTTAACGCAGTAAATGTAAAAGTTGTATAATTATATAATTTAGATTTATCGAAAAAAAAGAGTCAAATTTAATTTGACTCTTTTTTTTTGTATTATTTCTGTTTAATAAACTTCTCTACCAGAAAAATGAAAATCCCCTTCAATTTTAGCATTTTCATCACTATCACTCCCATGAACTGCATTTTCACTAATAGAATCAGCAAATTCATTCCTAATAGTTCCAACAGCCGCTTCAGCTGGGTTAGTAGCTCCTATTAGCAATCTAAAATCTTCTACAGCATTATCTTTTTCTAAGATTGCAGCTACAATAGGACCTCTAGTCATATATTCAACTAAATCATTAAAAAAAGGGCGTTGCTTATGTACAGAATAGAAATTTTGGGCATCTGACACACTCATTTTTGTTAATTTTAATGCTAAAATTTTAAAGCCAGCAGCATTAATTTTATTCATTATCGCTCCAATATTACCTTTCTCAACCGAATCAGGTTTGAGCATAGTAAAAGTTCTGTTTGTAATCATTTTTATATTTTTAAAATTTAACCACAAAAATAATACATTTTACAGAACTAAATAAATCATTTATCAATATATCGTATATTCGTAAATTATGATTAGTATAAATATTAGAGATTTAAAGACTCAATTACAAAATTCAAAAAAAATTATTGTAATACCTCATAAAAACCCTGACGGTGATGCTATAGGTTCATGTGTAGCTATAAATGAGTTATTAAAATCCTTAGGACACAAATCCTCTATTATTTCTCCAAATAATTTTCCGGATTTTTTAAAATGGATGGATAAAGAACATGAAATTAATATTTATGAAAATAATCCTGAGTTATATAACAATGAAATCTTAAGTTCTGACATCATATTTACTTTAGATTTTAATTCTTTATCTAGGATTGGTTCAATGGGAGAGATTGTAAATGATTCTAATGCTTTAAAGATAATGATTGACCATCATCAGAATCCTGAAAATTATGCAAACTATACATATTCTGACGTTAACATGAGTTCGACTTGTGAAATGGTATTTCATTTTATCGCCGAACTATCCTTAAATGATAAAATTAATTCAAAAATAGCGAGTGCATTATACACTGGGATAATGACAGATACAGGGTCTTTTAAATTTCCACTAACTACAAGTGTAACTCATAAAGTAGTTTCTGAACTAATTAAAAAAGGTGCCAATGGTAGTGAAATAAATAATTTAGTTTATGATAATAATTCCTATGACAAATTATTATTATTAAGTCATACTTTATCTAATATGATTGTTGATACACAACACAAAACTGCTTACATGTATTTGACTCAACAAAGTTTAAATAAATATAATTTTAAAAAAGGAGATACTGAAGGTTTTGTTAATTATGGATTAACAATAAAAGGTGTGAAATTTGCTGCAATATTTATAGAAAATGAAGCTGATGAAATTATTAAAATATCATTAAGGTCCAAAGGAAATTTTAATGTGAATGAATTCTCTAGAGATAATTTTAACGGAGGTGGACACATCAATGCAGCTGGAGGTTATAGTAAAGAAAATTTAAAAGATACTGTCTCAAAATTCAAAAAATTATTACCACAATATAAAACCAAACTTAGCAAATGAAGTCATTACGTTTAATTATAATTACGATGCTAATTTCTTGTAATAATAATGAGCCAAGATACCCTCTAAATTATACTAAAGACGATAATTCAACTCTAATTAGTCAAATTATAACAGATCAGAACAAAAAAATAGATGATTATATTTCAAAAAACTTAGAGAATAATTATTTAAACTCTAAAAAGGGGTTTTTTTATTTTTTTCAAAAAACAAATGATCTCACATCTAAAAAAGCTGAATTTGGTGATATAATTATGTTTAACTACTCTGTAAAAGATTTAGAAAACAATCTGATATATGAAGAAGAGTTTATTGGTGATCAGAGCTATATTATGGGAAAACAAGAAATAATCACTGGGCTTAGAGAAGCTTTACAATTATTAAAAAATGGAGAAATTGCTACTTTTATATTTCCATCATATAAAGCATATGGTATTTATGGGGACAACAATAAAATACCTCCAAACACTGCTATAATTTGTACAATCAAAGTAAAATCAATAAATTCAAACCAAAATTAATATACATGAAAAAAATACTTTTATTATTATCTACAGTAGTTGTTTTTGCAAGTTGCAATAACCAGCATAAAAATCTTGGCAATGGCTTATTTGCAGAATTTGAGACTAATATGGGAACTATGATAGTTAAGCTATCATATGACAAAACCCCTATAACTGTAGCTAATTTCGTTGCTCTTGCAGAAGGAAATCACCCAGATGTAGATTCAATTCACATAGGCAAACCTTTTTACAATGGTTTAATATTTCATAGGGTAATGGACAATTTTATGATTCAAGGAGGTGATCCTGAAGGGACTGGAAGAGGTGGTCCAGGCTATAGCTTTCCAGATGAATTTGATCCATCATTAATGCATGATAAAGCAGGAATCTTATCGATGGCAAATTCTGGTCCAGCAACAAACGGAAGTCAATTTTTTATCACTGAAACTCCTACTCCACATTTAAATAATAAACATACTGTTTTTGGAGAAGTTGTGCTAGGTCTTGAAATTCAAGATTCAATTTCTAATGTTGAAACAGGTATAGCAGATAGACCTATTTCAGATGTAATTATAAAAAAATTGAATATAATTAGAAAAGGGACTGATGCTAAAAATTTTGATGCTGTAAACGTATGGAATATTGAGTTAACTAAATTAGTTGAGAAAAATAAATTACTTGAGGAGGAAAAAAGAAAAACTAGACTAGAAAATCAAATTAAAGGCAAAGAAAAGGCGATAAGTTTTTTACCAACTCTAAATAATTATAAAGCCAAATCTAAAACATCAAAAAGCGGGCTAAAAACACTTTATTTAAAAAAAGGAAAAGGAATTAAGCCAAATCAAGGAGACAACGTATCTCTTTTTTATGAGCTTTATGATTCAGAGGCAAATTTAATTGATTCAAATTCTAAAGAAGTTGAAGAAAGTTACGGAAGATACAGCTCTGACAAAGAAGTGAAAGGTAGATACAATGCGATGCCTATGGAATTATCACCTGATGCACAAATGATTACTGGCTTTAAAGAAGCTGTGGGAATGATGAGTGTTGGAGATAAGATATTTGCATTTTTACCTTGGAGTTTAGGTTATGGTGCTCAAGGAAGTGGTATCATTAAACCTAAACAAGATTTAATCTTTATTATTACTATGGTAAGTGTAAACTAACTCACACACAATAAATAGATAAACTTAACAGCTTATATTTAAATATAGGCTGTTTTTTTATTTTAAGGGAATTTTTAAAAGAACTTCTTTTAAAAATTCCCAAAACTTAATTGTAGATTTAATCGATGCTCTTTCATCTGGAGAATGAGCTCCTCTTATAGTAGGTCCAAAGCTTATCATGTCCAAGTTCGGATAATGAGAGCCTATTATACCACATTCTAAACCAGCATGGCATGCAGCAACATTTGGATTTGTGTTATTTAAATCTTTATAAACTTCTACTAATTTAGATAGTATTTCAGAATTCATATTTGGTTGCCACCCAGGGTAATCTCCAGAAAAATCTACAGTATATTTCTTATTGGTAAAAAGAGATTTTATAATATTTTTTAACTCTTCTTTTGAAGATTCATTAGAGGATCTTGTAAGACACTTTATGTTTAAATTTCCATCTTTAAGACTTATATTAGCAAGATTGTTAGATGTCTCTACTAAACCTGGAATATTATCACTCATTTTATAAACACCATTTGGACAATTTCCAATTAGATTTATTAATTCTGTTTGAGTATCGACATCAATAATTTTAAAACCTTCTTTTAATTTAACAATATTTAATTTTATAAATGGGTCAGTATTTAAGAATTGGTCTTTGATAATATTAAATGATTTTAGAGATTGAGATTTAATACTTTCAAAATCTAACTCATTGATACCTAAAATAAATGAACTCTCTCGTGGTATAGCATTTCTTAAACCACCACCATCAATTTCAGAAATATGAATCAAAAAACTCTCATTAATATCATTAATAATACTATTGAGTAACTTATTAGAATTACCTAAGTTTTTATGAATTTCCATTCCAGAATGCCCACCTGACAACCCATTAAGGGTGATTTTAATAAATAAAAGGTTGGGCTTAAATGTTGTATCTAAACTATTATTAATTGTAATATCTACACCTCCAGCACAACCAATTCCAATTTCGTCGTCTTCCTCAGTATCAAGATTTAATAATATATCGCCATCAAGAATGTTCTCATCTAATTTTAAAGCTCCAGTCATCCCAGTCTCTTCATCAATTGTAAATAGTGCTTCTAATCTTGGATGAATAATATCTTTACTTTCTAAAACACTCATTATTGTGGCAACGCCTAATCCGTTATCAGCTCCTAACGTAGTGCCCTTTGCTCTAACCCAATCATTGTCTACATACATTTGAATTCCAGATTTTTCAAAGTCAAAATTAACATCATTATTTTTTTCATGAACCATATCTAAATGAGATTGTAAAATGACTGTCTTTCTATTTTCCATTCCATCAGTAGCAGGCTTAAATATCACAACATTGCCGACTTTATCAATTTGAGTATCCAAACCTAAATTAACACCAAAATCTTGCATAAATTTTATTACTTTTTCTTCTTTTTTAGAAGGTCTGGGAACAGCATTAAGCTTACAAAAATTATTCCAAATAATATTAGGCTCTAGATTTCGAATTTCATTACTCATAATGATGTGTTTTATTAGATTACAAATTTAATTAATACTAACAATAAACTAATAGTATTTTACTATTTT
>Ga0209198_1000126_pt1 | contig 69757 bp, 56 predicted proteins | sample COGITO_mtgs_1105_2_FD_184804 | JGI IMG/M metagenome (GOLD analysis project Ga0209198, IMG submission 184804) | Pelagic marine microbial communities from North Sea - COGITO_mtgs_110519 (SPAdes) (version 2) | ecosystem: Environmental > Aquatic > Marine > Epipelagic ...
ATCATCCTTAACTTGTTTAACAAACTTTAAAATATCAATTATATTGTTAGAATCAAAATATTCTCCTCCTTTTGATTCATTTATTATTGTAGCCACCTCAGATTTTAAATTTCCAGTAATTAATGAATATTTTTTACTCTTTTTGTACATTTTTTAAAATGTTGTTGGGTTAATTTATAAACTTCTTTAGTTTAAATAAAATAATAACGCTTTTTAGGATAAATTATTAAGTTTAGAATAACTTTTTTCTTTTAAAACAAGTAAAATAAATTTTAGATTACCTATTAAATAACGCTTCCACATACGTTTTGGTTCTTGGATTAATCGATAAAACCACTCTAATCCATTTTTTTGCATCCATAAAGGAGCTCGTTTTACTTTACCTGCAACTACATCAAAACTACCGCCAACTCCCATTATAAAATTAACATCCTTTAATAATTCTTTGTTGTTGTACAAAAAATTTTCTTTAGTAGGAGTACTAATAGCAACAAACAATATATTTGCTCCGCTATTGGCAATTTGTTTAGCAATTTGTTGTTCTTCTTCCTTTTTAAAATAACCATTTCTATATCCTGCAATCATTTCTGGAGAAAACTCTAATGAATATTTCTTTACAACTTCTAAAACAACTTTTTCTTTAGCTCCAAGGAAAAATATTTTATATCTTTTCTTATATGCTAAACTTACTAAACTAATCATTAAATCAATACCTGTAACACGTTCTTTTAAAGGTTTTCCTAAAATCTTTGAAGCCCATACTACCGCTTCCCCATCTGCATTGATAAGGTCACATTCATTTACGCTTTTTCTCAATTGCATATCAGTCTGCATAGCTACAATTTTACCTGCGTTTACAACTACATGGTGAATTTGTTTTTTACTTTCAATTATTCTTGTAATCTTATCTAACGTTTCTTTTAGAGTAAGATTATGAATTAAAGTATTAAGTATGCTAATCTTTTCCATATTCACTTTTAAATTCTAAATAATGATAACTAAAGGCATAAAACATCCATGCTTGAGCCCATCTTATATAAGGAACTTTTGAACTAAATAGCTTCTTTTTTTGATAGTAAAAAGAACCATCATTAGACTGCATATTAGAAATTGTCCACGAAAGTACTTTATTAACCAAAATTCTATTCGCTTTTAGTTTTTTTAACTTAAATAAAGTTACAACCAATTGAGCAGGGGAATGTATATCTATAGGGTATAGTTTTTTATCATAATATTTTGATTTCCCTTCAGAAGTAAAAAAAGTTTTTAAATAATAGTTTAACCCTTTTGTGATGTTTTCTTGAAAATCTAAGTTTCCTGATATTTCTTGATATATTTGAATACATTCTAAATTGTATCCTGTATGAAAGTTATCTACCCATTGATGAAAAGGGAGTGTTCCATAAGCCCAAGATCCATTACTGTATTGTTTTTTACATACGTAGGCTACTACTTTTTTTGCATTTTCTAACAATAAAGGTTCTTTAGTATATTTATATACTAAACATAATAATTTTACACCTAATAACCCTGCGTTATAAACTTGAGTGTTGTCTAAGGGAGAGTATGAAAATGTAAAATCACCGTCATCATCATAGGATTTATTTAAGTCAGTTAAAACAAATTTAGAAGTACTAATTCCTGTTTCTAAATATGCTTCATTTTTAGTGACTTCGTATGCCTTAAAAAGTGCTTCTGCTATAAAGGTGGTTGCTACAACAGTAGGTGTGTATTTAGGTTGAAAAAAAGCACGTGCTTGCCAATCAAAATTATACCCCCAACAAGCGCCTGAATAACCTTTTGTTTTCAGTTTTATAATTTCTTCTGTAAGAAAGTTTATTTTATCTAAATATTTTTTTTTAGAATATATTGCATACAAATTACAATACCCTATTAAAAATAATCCTAACCCTTTTGGGTTGTAGTCTTTTTTTATACTAAATAACGGTCTTAAGTTAATTGGACTTCTTTTAAAAAATTGTATCCAAACTAATCTAAAAAATCTTGAATTTCCTAAAGGTGTTTTTTGAATTACCCAACTATTTAATCCATCATAAGGATCCCAACCTTTGAAGTCTTGGTTTTCACAATACTTTTTTAATTTTGAAAAACTTTTCTTAAAAAGACTCATTGACATATTCATAAAATAAAAAGCAACCTAAATTTTTTGTGGTAAACCGGTAGATAAACTATCTAATATTTTAAAAGTCGTTTTAGTTGTTAAGTAAATAGACTCAAAAGATATTGGTAATATATTATTTCCTTGTTTTAAAGAATTTATAAATGCCGAAACCTCTTGCTTATGCCCTTTCCCATCAAGTTTCAGTTTTATAATTTTATTTCCTTTATGCAAATCTCCACTTCTAAAATCGTGAATTCTTCCAATTTTTCCTCCAGAAAATACTTCAACTAATTCTTTTGGAAGCGACTTATCACCATTCCCCAAATATAATAAATTTCCAATAGAACCATCTTCAAAAGAAATAGTAATAGAGATATTATCTTGTGGTGTTAACGTCGTATTTTCTGTTTTTATACAATCTGCATATACTTTTACAGGTTTTGAATCTGTAAAGTATTGCATCAAATCAATAAAATGACATATTTCTCCAATAATTCTTCCTCCGCCTAAATTTGGGTTTTGAGTCCAATGGTCTTTTGGTATAAACCCCGCATTAATTCTAATGTTAATTACTTTAGGCTCTCCATTGTTAACAAACTCTCCCTTTATTTTATTTGCTAAAGGAGAGAACCTACGATTAAACCCAACCATTAATTTTACATTCCCCTCAGAATAAACTTTTTTTACTTTTTCGAGTTCTTCATAGTTCATTGCTAAAGGCTTTTCTACAAAAACATTTTTACCAGCTTGCAAAGATTTTATTACATAGTGAGCGTGTGAATTATGAGGAGTTGCAATAAAAACTGTATTTATTTCAGGGTTTGCTATTATATCTTGTGCTTCAGAAGAAGCATTATTAAAAGCAAATTTTTCAGCTACATTTTTTGCTGTTATTCCTTTAGAAGTAACGATTGTGTCTAAAGACGCACCCTCTCTTTTTACATAAGGAATTAAGTAGCTTTGAGCAAAACTTCCTCCACCGATAAAACCAACATTTATTTTAGCAATAGGGTTTGTTTTAATTCCAAACTTTGTTTTCTCTTTTTCAACTCCATCAGGATAGGATAATAATATTCCTATGTGTGGTTCTTCTACTTCTCCTAAAACAATATCATAGGCTTTTTCTGCATCACCAATATCAAAGGTATGTGTAATAAGGCTCTTTAAATTGACAACCTTTTGAGAAATAAGGTCTAAAAAAGTTTCCATATTTCGTTGTTCTGTATAGCGAACATATGCGTATGGATAATCTTTTCCGTCCTCCTCATATGAATTATCATATCTTCCTGGTCCATAAGAACAAGACATTTTTAATTCTAACTCTTTTCTATAAAAATCAGGATCCCTAGGGATGTCCATCTTAACTGCCCCTACAACAATTACTTTTCCTTTTTTTCTGCTAATAATTGCCGAAAGCTCAATAGGATCGTTGCTAGGAGCTGCTGCGGTAATAATGACACTGTCAAAGCCGTGACCTTTAGTGAAATTACTAACCGTTGTTAAAAAATTAGAATCAGTACGTAATAAGGCGTTTTCTGCACCGCTTTCTTTAGCTAATGAAACTAACTTTTCCGAAAGGTCTGTGCCAAACACCTGACAACCATTAGCCTTTAACAATTGAACAGTTAATTGACCTAAAAGACCTAGACCAATAACACAGACTTTATCTCCTATTCTCGGTTCAGCTTGACGAACACCTTGAAGTGCAATAGCCCCTAGGGTAGTAAAACTAGCTTCTTCAAAACTAACATTATCAGGGATTTTTACAACTAAATTTTGTGGAATACTTACTACTTCTGCATGCGAAGCGTAGTCTTGTCCTGCACATGCAACACGATCGCCAGGTTTAAACTTACTTTCGCTATCCATAGAAGCAAGAACTGTACCTGATGTACTATATCCGAGCGCCTTTAAGGAGTCTAGCTTCGTTTTCACCTTATCTAGTGTTGCTTTTAAACCTTCTTTTTTAATATTTTGAAGTACTTGTGCTACTAAATCGGGTCTTTGTTTTGCTTTGCCAATTAAACTGGCTTTACCAACTTTTACGGTGCCTCTTTCTGTACCTGCACTTATTAAGGAATATTTATTCTCTACCAAAACCATATTATTAGAAATTGATGGCTTTGGAACTTCGTCTATATATAGTTCTCCTGTTTTAAAGTTTTGTATTACCTGTTTCATTTATTAACTTTTTGAATTAAAAACATATGTTTTCCCCTTTTAGTTTTTGTTATTTCTAATACAATTTGCAAAGTTACAATTAACTTACCTTCTACGGAATTTTTAAGTTTATTTATAAACTCCTGATTACTTATACTTCTATTTAAAACTATTTTGATTAATATTACTCCTTTAATCTTTTGTATTATTTGAAGTTCATTAATATTATTAAATTCTTCAAAATGTTGTCCAAAAATAAAAGCTGTTAAGGATACTTTTGTTCCATCATTTAAGTAGATATAATCTTGTTGTCTCCCATGTATTATTTTAAAACTCTTTCCTTTAAAACCACACTTACATTTTATTTTTTCGGAATATTCTGCCTCATCCCCAGTATCATACCTGACCAATGGCATAACCCTATTGTCAAATCCTGTTGCAATGATTTTTCCTTTAACATTAGGGGAATTTATAATTTTACCATTATAATCTACTAATTCAGCATAACCATAGAAGTTAAAAATATGAAATTCATCGGAATATAAGCAATTACCCGCATGTATTAACCTTTCTGAATGCCCATACCAATGAGAAATTTTAGCATTAAAATAATTACCTATTTTTTCTTTATCTCCTTGAAACATTCCCTCAGAACCCAAAAAAACAGCTTTGATATTAATATTTAAAATTTTATTAGACTGTTCAATATTATTAATCAAATTTTTTAAGGATGATGGGTACGCATGTATAAATTTTGGTTGAAATTTATTGATAACATCAATTACATCAAAAATATTATCTTTATTAATAAGATAACATGAAATAGCTAATTTATTTTCAATAGATTGAAACTCGTAAAGTTTATTATTTGCCAAAGCTTCTCCTCTCACTACTAAAATTTTGCTGTTTTTTTTATAACCAAATTGTTTCCAATACCAATCAAAATGAGCTTTTTCTTTAGGTCTACTTACTCCTTTTTCTAAATAAAATTCAAAAGGAGTACCACTAGAGCCTCCTGTATTTGCCTTTATTTTATTTTGATTGGAAGAACTGACAAAATTTTGCCTATTTTTAATAATAAGATTTTTATCAATTATTGGAAAATCACAGATTCCATTATAGTCAGAACCTTTATAATGAGTTATATTGTTTTTAACAAAAGTCAACTGTTCTTTTAAAAGATTATGGGCAGTACTTTTATCTAAATGAATTATTCTATTTAGATATTCAAAATAAAATTCACCAAATTTAATACGGTTAGGCAATAGCCTATACATATAGCCTATGAAATATTTTAAAAAATAGGGCAAGGGTTTATATATCTTTAAGAAACCATATAGTTTATCTTCTAAATTCATTTTTTAAGAATTTTTAACTTTGCATAATAATATAATTAATACCTTTCTTTGAGTTGAAAATTAAGTCCCTCAAACAACTCAATATACATTTTTTGGTAATCCACTCTTTTGTGTTCAACTTTATTCTTATTAGGTTTAAGAATATAGCTCTCTAATTCAGCAGGTTTGTTTATATCGAAAATCTTTACACCTTTTGGTCTTTTGCAAACATTTGTAGCAATTGCCGATATCCCATAATCTAGAGCTTCTATTAACGAGACACCTAAACCATCTTCATGAGTCCATCTTATATATCCCTCAACATATTTAAAAAATGGGATTAGTTGAGTACCTCCTTGATTAATAAAAACTTTAATATTTGAGTTTTCTTTTTCTAACAGAGTAGACAGGTTTTTATTAAATTCTTCAAAATTTTCTTTCTTGTACAATATAACTACTAGTATTAATGAAATCTGTCCCTCCCTTATTGTTTTTCTGTTAAAAAAATTTAAAAGATCAGTAATTCCGTAATTATATTTTCCGTTTTTGGCCTTGTCCAATGTTCCATAACTTAAGTAGTATTTTTTTTCTGAATCTAACTTATTAATAAAATTTTCTATTTTATTATTTGAATTACTTTCAAAGCTTGGCAAATATGCTGGAATATTTTCTATTTTTAATGATGGTATAAAGCTCTTCAATTTATTAATTATATCATCGTTAACAGCAATTAATTTTTTTGCCCTTTGTAAATAAAATGAACTAATCATTTTTGACAACCAATTTTTTTTATGAAAGTGAATTACTGACTTTCCATGAAAATGAAAAATTACTTCATATTTTAAAATTTTACTAAAAATCACTAAAATAAATCTTGTTACTCCGTGAACTCCATGGTAATAGATATATTTACTTGTATTTATAAAAAATAAGTAATACAACAACCTAAAAAGATATACAATTTTAGAGTTTGATGATAAATTGTAAATCGATTTATTTTCTTTATGACTTCCAAATTCATTAATAATAAATACTTCTGTTTCGAATCGTTTGTTAATAAAGAGATTTAATTTTTTTATAAACAAAGAAATACCTCCTATTGGTGGTGGATATGGTCCAAATATAGCAAGTTTAATATTCATTTTTTATGTTTTTTTTTGACATGATTATTGAAATAATATAAGAAAAAACCACTATCCCACTATGTCTTTTTAAAATGGATTCAGTACACATAAATACCATAAAAACTAAAATAATAGATAGCCCTAAATAATCTTTATTTTTTATACATTTTCTCACAGATCTAAAAAGCAATAACATTAGTAATAAAAGCCCAAAAAAGCCAAAAAACAAAGTTGTTTCTAAATATTGATTGTGTGCATTATATTCATTTAAATATCCTGTTTTAAAATTAAGCTTTAAATACTCCTGATATAGTCCAATATGCCCATCTCCCGTACCAGAACCAAAAATTACATTTTCTTTTTCAATTCTATTAATGACACCCTCCCAATGTACTAATCTTGAATCTATATCTGAAATAGCCTCTTCGTTTGGTAATTTAGAATAAAACCTTTTCTGAAAATTTGGCGTTAGATATATTAATAAAGTAGATAAGCATATTAATAAAAACAGTAAAGACTTAATAAACGAAGAATTATTTTTAATTAGAAATTGAAATGTATAAATAATAAATACTATTGTTAATCCTAAAACACTAATTCTAGCACTTAGTATATATATCATTGTTAATAAAAAGGAAATAACAAATATAAAGAAAGTCTTCTTCTTCAAAGAAGACTTCTTTATTTCATAAACAAAATATGTAATGGCTATATTCAAAAATAATGAAAAATAGGTAGTGTGTTTATCTAAAACCTTTTCAAATTGATCATAAAAGAAGTAATTTCCAAAATTATTCATATAGAAATAAATAGCTTTAAATAACGCAAAAAGAGACGCAATGATTACAGAGTAACTAAAATATTTTAATAGAGTTGAATAATCTTTTTCTTTAAAATTAATTGATAAGAATACAAGAGGAAAAACTATAAAAGGCAAGCTCTGTTTTAAGTTTTTTAATCCCTCACTCATGTTAGTAGTATATAGTAACCCTAATAATGACAACCAAAAAAAAGAACTTAATAAAAAAAAAAGAGGGATCTGTTTTTTTAAATTTTCCTTTTTTTGTTGGAACGAAGAATAAAACATCCAAGAAATAAAACACAAAATTATTGCAAAAGAATTTAGGTTATATTTTGGAAAAGGTAATGTTATTAACACTGAAGTTAGACTCCAATAAAAAAACTTTTGTACAAAATTACTAGTTTTTATATTCATTGAAGCTCTTTTAAAATAAGATTAGACAATAAAGAGTGACCGTATTTATTAAGATGAACACCGTCTTCCATTAAATAAGCCTGTTTATCTTTTAGATAATCATACAAATCAATAATAACAACATTTTCATAGTTAGAAGAATGTTTTTTAAAAATAGAATTTATAAATTTATTATACTCTTCAAAATATAAAATGGGAGAAGGAGGCAAAGTAATTACAAATATGTTTTTTGTTGTTGGTTTAGTGGAAAGCACATCATACACCTTCCGTAAAGACCTGATAATTATATTCCTATCTGTTTTCTTATCATGAGCACCTATGAAAAGAATATAGTTCTGAACTTCTTCAATATCTTCAATGTTATCTGACAATTCTTCTATTTTAATAAAAACATCTGTTTCACAAGGGTAACCATAAATATCTTTTTTTGACCCAACAAAAAAAATATTTTTGTTTTTAATAAATAAATTATTTCTAAATTCTCTTCCTTCTCTCCAAGACATTTGAGAATCTCCGATTGTTATTATAGTTTTAGTGCCTTTTTGTTTTAGAGGTAAGTCAACGATTTGAAACTTTGTTAATTTTACATTTAGCTGAGATGGACTATTTAACCACTTTATTCCTTTAAAAATTAAAGTTGAGTCCTCTTTAACTATACTTGTTGCTCTAAAATAACATTTTATTCCATTATCTAAAGAAAAAGTTTGATTTGAGTTTGCTTTTATACTATTTGACTTAATTTTTAAATAATCAAGTGACAAAGTATCAATATTAACGTTTTCAAAAGTTTCTTTTATTTTAATCTCATTCCATGAATAGTTAAGAGAAAGAAACGTTTTGTCAGCATTAGCTATAAAATCAAATAGAAGTAAATTCAAAATAACAATCCAAGTAATTATAAAAATTGATTTTTTAGGCATAGGGCGATTTTTTATTACTTAGTGTCAATGTAAATATATTATTGATGTTAAAGTAATATATTGGATATATAAAAATCAAAGAAACTACTGAAAAAGCAATATTATTTAGAGAATAAGAGAATAATGAATCAAAAAACAATGCAAAATAAAGGACAAAAACTATTTTAAATTTATAAGTCTTCCATTTAAAAAAAAGCAGGGGAGATAGAATGATTAAAAGGTATAGTAGTCCACCTATTAATCCCATTTCAACAAACAAATGAGGGTAATAAGTATCAGTTGTAGCGAGATTTGTTGTATGATACCAGTTAAAATTTACGTCTTCATATACTGGTGAATTATAAGTAACAGAAGATGGGCCTCCAAAAGAACCAACTCCTCTACCAAAGAGGTTTAAATCTAATAATTCAGAAAACATAACACGATACGATTCCGCCCTTGCCGAATTTCCTTCTGTAACGTATTCCCTTACTCGATAAGAAAGATTTTCGCCCATACTAACTAACATGGAGGGCATAGTTACCAATGCAAGTAATAAGCCAAATGCAATGATTGAAATTAACTTTAATTTATTTTTATAGTCTAAAAATAATAAAAAGAAAAAAGTTCCTAAAGTTTTATATGAAAAGCTTAAAAACATAAAAGAAACAAAAATAAAAAGCAGTGTTTTTTTTCTTTTACCTTCATAGAAATTTCTTGTTAAGAAAAACGCTATTAAATTAATAAATCCAAAAAGCCCAAAAAAGGCGACAATTCCTGTGGCTCTAATAATGCCGGAAGTTGCATTATAGTACCTACTTTCATCAGAATTATATGAATAAAACCATTGGTCAATTCCTTTCAGCCAATAAATATAATTTATAATCTGAAAAAAATCATTTATGATTACAAAAAAAATAAATGCTTTTAATAATAATTTAAAATGAAACCTTATTGAAAAACTGTAAAGCAATACTGAAACTGGAAAAAGATATCTTATTCCTTCGGTTAAAGCAGCCTCAATATTAAAGGAATGAATAATACCATAAAGAAAAAAAGGAAAGAAAAAAAGGAATGAAAAAACAAAATTGTTATGGAGTTTTCTATAAAGTATTACATATAAGAACATATATAATACTGCAATAATTTTAATTATTACCGACTCCTTGTTAAAAGAAACCTTTAAAATTTCTGATATAAAAATCAAAATAAAAGGAAACAAAACAGTTAAATTTTTTAAAACGTTTATCGATGATTTTATTTTCATTCTGTAGCTTTTAATTTTTTAACAAAAAAGCTTATCACAAAAAAACTTATGACATTTTGTAACACAAAGGCAAAAGCAGCTCCTTTAACTCCATAAATGATATTTAACCATAACATTAAGGGCACTGAAATCATGAAAATAAAAAAAGAATAATATGACACATATTTCATTTTTCCTAAACTGAGAAAGCTAACCCCCTTAAGAGCGTAAAAAGATTGAATACCCCATCCAACTAACATAATTCTTAGTAGAGGAATTGCCTTACTATATTTTGTTCCAAATACAGTTTCTATTAAGAAAGGTAAAAACAACTCTGCTAACAAAAAAATTATCATTGATATTGTTATAAACCTATATTCAAATTTCTTATACTTTTGAAAAAAAGAAGGTATATCTCTAGATAACTCTGACATCTTTGGAATAATAAATTGCTGAACACTAGTTGATATAATATTTAAACCTTGAACAATAATTAAAGCAAATGTATAATAGCCAAATATTTCTCTATCAATTATAATATAATTTGCAATAAAAAACCCAGAGTTAAGTTTAAATTGATCTATTATCTGTGCAGTAAATGCTGTTTGTGCTAAGTATTTAATCTTTCCCTTTATTTCAAGATAATTATTAGAAAAATAAAAGGAACTTCTTATATTAAACAATAAAATAATCACTATTATGATAGTTGTTATTACCATTGACAAAACGTAGCCTTTTATAAAGAAATAATAAGTAAAACCTAAGACAAATAAGGAAGACAGAAGTTTTAAAATTAAAATTAAAGTACTTATTTTTTTAAATAAATCTATCGCTTGATAATATCTTATCAAAAGCATTACCACTACAGAAGGAAAAATAATTAGTGAATATAAATGAAACCAAAAAATGAATTCTTTATTTTTAAAAATTAGTCCAAAATAAGCCACTGTATTGAAAATAATAAAAACTGTAGATGAAAATACTAAAACGTGTTTAATAGCGAAACGCAATGAATAACTCCTTAACTTTTCGTCTTTGTTTTCAGGAATAACTTTTAAAAGTGCAAAAATTACTCCGCCACCACCTAAAATAATAGCCATATTTATAAACGTTTCTATTGTCTTAATAATTCCAACATCAGAGGGGGTCATTATTTTAGCTATTAATAAATGAGAGCCAAAAACAATAAACTGAACTGAATAATTAGATATTATAAGATGAAAAAAACCTTTGCTTTTTAGGTTAAAAAATAAATTTATAAGCTTGTTCAAGAATCTATCAAGTTAAAAAATTACATTTTCATTATTCCACAAAAATCCAAAACAATTTTATCCTCAGAAATTTCTAATGTTTTAAACTCATCATGTGCTACTAGAAACGCAATAATATCTGCTTTTCCAACAGCTTCTTTATAATCTGTTATTTTAAAAATTTTATGCTCTTTTATATTTGGCTCTACAATGTAATGCTCTTCATTATTTGCGTTTTGCAATACTTTTTGAGCAATATATTTAGCTGGAGACTCTCTTAAATCGTCTATATTTGGTTTAAAAGCTAATCCCATTATAGCTATACTAGGTTTGTACCCATTCTTTAACTGGAACTCTAATTTTACAGTTTGTACTTTTTCTGCACACCAAAATGATTTGTAGTTATTAATTTCTCGAGCAGTTCCAATAATCTTAGATTCCATTGGATAATCTGATACTATAAAATACGGGTCCACAGCAATACAATGACCTCCAACACCACATCCTGGTTGTAAAATATTAACTCTAGGGTGTTTATTTGCTAATTCTATAAGCTCCCAAACATTAATGCCAGCTTTATCACAAATTAAGGAAAGCTCGTTCGCAAAGGCAATTTGTACATCTCTTGATGAATTTTCAACCAACTTACACATTTCTGCTGTACGAGCATTAGTTTTATGTAAATCTCCTTTAATAAACTGGTTATAAAAAGCTACTGCTTTCTCTGTAGACTTTTCATTTACACCACCAATTACTCTATCATTATGAACTAATTCATACATAACATTTCCAGGTAATACACGCTCTGGACAATAGGCAATATGAATTTTATTTTCTAATTCTGGTCGCTCTGAAAAAATAAACTGCATCATTTTTTCTGTAGTACCTACAGGAGACGTTGACTCAATAATAAATAAATCATCCTCTTTTAATAAAGGTAATACAGCTTTAGTTGCTGCTTCAACAAAGGAGATGTCGGGTTCATTTTTAGCTTTAAAAGGAGTAGGTACTACTACCAAGTAGGTGTTTGCTTCTACTGGAGTTAGAGCAGCTTTTAAATACCCCTCTTTTACAGCATTTGCTATGGCTACATCTAATTCAGGCTCTACAATATGTGTCTTTCCTTTATTGATGGTATCTACAACCTTTTGGTTAATATCTACTCCATAGACATAAGTTTTATTTTGAGCTATTAATGCGGCAGTAGGAAGTCCTATATAGCCTAAACCAATCATTACAACTTGAGGTTTTTTCATGTTTTATATTAATTTAGATTCATTATAAAACTTACAATTCTTTGGCTAGCTTTACCGTCTCCATAAGGGTTATGTAACTTACTCATTGTTTCAAACCTTTGGCTATTATGTAACAAATCTAAAGATTCTTTTACTATTAACTCTTTATCAGTACCAACTAAAATGACAGTTCCTGCTTCAACGGCTTCTAGCCGTTCAGTTGTATCACGCATTACTAAAACTGGTTTACCTAAACTTGGAGCTTCTTCTTGAACACCACCACTATCAGTGATAATAATTTTAGCTCTATTCATAAGCCAAATAAAATCTTGATAAGCTAATGGGTCAATCAAAACAATGTTGTCAATATTTTTAAGGATTCTATTTACTGGTTCTTGAACTTTAGGGTTTAAATGAACTGGGTAAATTATTAATCTATCGTTATTGTCCAATGCTATTTCTTTTAATGCTTCACATATTCTTATAAATCCATTCCCATGATTTTCTCTTCTGTGTCCAGTAACCAATATCATTTCTTTATCTTCAATAGTCTGTGAGAACTCTTCAATAAATTGACTTGGTTTTTTATTTACTTTTTTCACACTTTCAAGCAAAGCGTCTATAACTGTATTTCCTGTTACGATTATAGTGTCTTCTTCTATATTTTCTATTAATAAATTTCTCTTAGAAATTTCTGTTGGTGCAAAATGATAATCACATAAACGTCCTGTAATTTGTCTGTTCATTTCTTCAGGAAATGGTGACAATTTATTATATGTTCTAAGTCCTGCTTCAATATGACAGATCTTTGCACCACTGTAAAAAGAGGCAATACTTCCTGCCATTGTAGTAGTGGTATCGCCATGAACAAATACATATTCAGGTTTAAACTTCTCTAAAACTTCTTTAAGATTTACTATTATATCTGCAGTTAAGCTATATAAGTTTTGATTTGGTTTCATTAAATCTAAGTCATAATCTGGGAATATTTCAAAAAACTCTAATACTTGATCTAACATCTCTCGATGTTGAGCAGTAACACAAACTTTAGTCTCAAATTTTTTATTATACTTTTGAAACTCTTTAACTAAAGGAGCCATCTTGATTGCTTCTGGTCTAGTACCGAAAATCAGAAGTATTTTTTTCTTTTTCATTATTTGAATGAATTTGTGTTTAAGTGTTGAGTTGTATTTAATAATAATAAAATATAGTTTACACTTATTTTAATGAATAGAGATTCAATATGCTTTGCACATGGCTCATAGCAGCCAAATTATAAATTTCATCGGGTTGTACTTCTTGAATAATTCTTATCAAATTAGAAGTATCCGTCATGTCTCCATAATGTAAAAACAAATTTCTATTGTCTACATGGGGGTCTTGGTACAAATGATCTATTCTTTGTGTGTTAAAACTAGACGCTCTTCTTTTGATACCATGCACTTCGTAACCTTTTTCTAAAAGTAGCTCTGTTAAATAGGCTCCATCTTGCCCTGTAATCCCTGTAATTAAGGCTTTCTTTTTCATTCTGAAATTCTTTAATTGTATACTATGTACTTATAAATTGTGAAAAAAAACTCACCCACTATCCCTATTTCTCATAGCTATTTAAATACCTATTTAATTTTATTAGAAGTAAAAATAGAATCATGCAACCTGCTCCAAATCCTGTTAGTAAAAAAGCATAATTATTTGTTACACCTTTTATCTTTGAGCCGATTGGTTGAAAATTGGATAGCACATTAATTACTTCATATTGTGTTGCCTTTTCTAGAGAAATCTCTTGTAAATCTTCATTTATCTCTTTATTCACAGCAAACAGTTCTAACTCTTTTGCAGTACTATTCTGGCCACCTAAATCGATGTTTGTTCCATTAGATTGTTTGTCTGCCTCGGCAATCATGACCCGCATGTATACTTCTCTTAAGGAATCTATCTCGATTAAATTTTCGCGATATAAGGAGTCCGTTCTGTTTAAATTCTCGTTGGTTAATACTTTTAATCTATTAAAATAGGCATTCTCTTCTACTGAAGAGATAATAACATTGCTTAATTTATTAAAAACATCATTCTTTTTTGCTGAAACAGTTACTTTATGATATCGATAATCATACTTTGTAAATGATTTTTCAAAATCTAAATAATCATAACTTTTTATTGTCAAACTGTCTACAGATAAAAGTAAGTCATCGTAGGCGTTAATAATATCACTATCAATAATTACAGGTTCAATCCGAAATTCATTAAGACTCGCCGCGGATATTTTATCTAAGTCAAAAACCTTTTCGATAGCCACTGTATCTGCTTGTTTAACCAAATTGTTGTAGTAATTTATATTTTCATACAACTGTCTTGTGCTTTTAAAATTAGGTTCTAATATTAAGTCTGACTCAAAAGCATCTACTTTTGTCACTTCTACAAAAAAGCCTAAGGTACCTCCCAAGAGAGCCGCAACAGCTATTTTCAATAAGTTGCTTCTTAAGAATAGAAGGACACTAATTATTCCATGAAAAATACCTCTAAAAATACTCCCAATAAAATTGAAAATCTTTGAAAATCCTTTTCCTATGATTACAAATAAAGAGCCTAAATCTACTTCTTCTTCGTGGTTATTTTGATTTGTTGACATGGTTTTAATTTAGTTATAAAATCAATATTTATGTTGTTAAAAAAATGTGTTTTTTACCTATACCCTCTAAACGATGAAATCTTAACATTTATTATATTTGTGCTATATTTATGTTAAGTATTGTTTAAACAGGACAAATGTACTATTTTTCACCAGATAATAACGCATTATAATGATCTTGATTATTGAGTAAATTAAGCGCTTCAAGAACCGCTAAATCATTTTTTAATTTATACTTATAAACGCCTTCTTGATAATAGTACCGTTTTAATATTTCATCTTTTAAAACGTTCTTTAAAATATCTTTATTTTTGGAGATTTCAGCAATCTTATCCTCAAATAATTTTTGTTGAATGACCTCATATTCTTTCGAAATATTTTTTGATAACGATGCTTTATAGGCCGTTTCAAATAGTGATTCCTGTTTTGTAACAAAAGTAGTATCTGACTTTAAGTAAGTTACAAATTGTTTAAATACTAAATCTTCAAAATCAGCAGCAATTTCAGTTGCTATGGATGCATTGTTATAATAATAGTTGGTCGAGAAATTAAAGAGAGTTCTCGATTTCAACAACTTTTTAGTTGCTTCCGTTTTTTTGGTAGTTTTAATGAGTATGTCTGGCAAAATACCACCGCCGTCATAAACAACTCTTCCATTAGTTGTTTTAAATTCATGAATTCCATTGTCAGAAAATTTAGGCACTTTCCCATCTTCTCTCCTATTGGCATAATCTAATTCTTGAATACATCTTCCACTTGGCGTATAATATTTGGAAATCGTCACTTTTAATTGGGTTCCATATGTAAGTTCTCTATAACGCTGCACCAATCCTTTTCCAAAAGAACGTTGCCCCATAATGACGGCCCTATCATAGTCTTGCAAAGAACCACTTACAATTTCTGAGGCGGATGCAGAATGTCCGTTTACCAAAACTACAATTGGAATGTCTAAATCTAAGGGTTCATTGTTAGTACTGTAGGTATTGCTCCACTTTTTTACTTTTGCTTTTGTGGTAACAATTTTTTTTCCTTTTGGTAAAAAAAAGTTAGCAATAGAAATCGCTTCTATCAGAGAACCTCCTGGGTTTGAACGCAGGTCGAAAATCAATTTTTTAACCCCTTCTTTTTGTAGCTTTTTAAAGGCTTTTTTCACCTCGGCAGCAGCTTTGTTATTAAAACGCGTTAAGACGATATAACCCGTTTCTTCATCTATCATTTTAGAAAACGGAACAGGATTTATTTCTATTTTATCTCTAATTATTTCTTTTTGAATACGTTTTCCTTGTCTTTCAATTTCAATTGAAAGTTTACTGTTTGGAGTTCCTTTTAAAAAAGTAGCAAGGAGTTCTTTTTCCATATTTGCTAGCAATTGACCTTCTACAGAAATGATAACATCACCTGCTTTCAAGCCTACTTTGTCTGCAGAGAACCCTTTATATACTTCATTGATCTCAATGCCTTTTTTGGAATAATATACAGAAACACCAACTCCTCCATAAGCACCTTCTCTACTAATTTTTGCATCTTCTACCTCTTGCTCATTATAGAAATTCGTATAGGGATCTAAATCTTTGAGGGTGTTTTTAATGGCTTTATTTGTTAATTCAGCAGGATTAATTTCATCAATATAAAATAGATTTAACTCCTTAAATAAAGTAGTATAAATTTCTATCTGTTTTGCAATTTCAAAAAAATTAGATTTAAATGAAAACGACAAAAAGAGGGTTCCTACCAAAAGAACCAGTAGCGTTTTTTTAAACCGTTTAAATTGTATCATTTTTTGATTTTTTTGTTTCGTTAACAAACAACGTTAACAGTTTTTCCATCTTTAAAAACAAGGCCTCATAGGTGCACTCTTCTTTACCAATATACGAAATCATGAAGACATAGGGTTCTTCTAAATTATCATACACAATTTGCTTCTGCAGACGATAGGTTTCTCGCATCAATCTCTTGATGCGGTTTCTATCAACGGCCAACTTGAAATTTCTTTTTGGAACAGAAACACCCACTTGAGCTGGAAAATTTGATGTATGATCAGTTTGTAAAAAAATCATTCTTAGAGGAAACGTTTTTACATAGTTTTTTTCGCAATAAAGTCGCTCTATTAACTTTTTACTTTTTAAACGTTCTTCTTTTCCTAATGTATTTTTCATTCTTACAAACTTAATAGAAAAGAACTAATTTTCTTCCTTTTACCTTCCCGAAATTTATATTTCTTTATTTAAACTTTTTGAGAAACGAAAAAAATGTATCGAGAACTTTTATTAACTTTACACAATAGAGATAATTAACACCACACTAAATGGAATTCAGAAGGAAATTCGGAAGAAGAAAGGAATCAAAATCCAAAAAAGGTCTTTTTTATATAGCGCTTTTAGCAATTGCACTACTTCTTTGGTTTAAGGCAGAAGACATTATGAAGTCGTTATTTTAAAATTGCGACACGCAATAACATAGAAAATTTTATAAGAATTACTTAGTTTTGCTAGTATGCAAATGGGAAAATTATCTATAAAAACACATTCCCTAGTGTGAAGACAATTACAAAAATCAGTTTACGATTGTGAAAACAGAAAAAATTATTTTAGGAATTGACCCGGGAACAACAATTATGGGTTTTGGATTGATAAAAGTGATTGGTAAAAAGATGGAATTTATTCAAATGAATGAATTAATGCTTAAAAAATACGATGACCATTATCTTAAATTAAAACTTATTTTTGAACGCACAATAGAATTAATTGACACGTATAATCCTGATGAAATTGCTATTGAAGCGCCATTTTTTGGAAAGAATGTTCAATCGATGTTAAAGCTAGGAAGAGCTCAGGGAGTCGCGATGGCTGCTGGTTTATCTAGAGAAATTCCAATTACAGAATACTTACCAAAGAAAATAAAAATGGCAATAACTGGAAATGGGAATGCAAGTAAAGAACAAGTTGCAGCAATGTTAAAATCCCTATTAGATTTAAAAACCTTGCCAAAGAATTTAGATGCTACAGACGGTTTGGCAGCAGCAGTGTGTCATTTTTACAACTCAGGAAAAGTGGTGGGCGGAAAAAATTATACCGGTTGGGCAAGTTTTGTAAAACAAAATGAAAAAAGAGTAAAAAAATAAGACTCGAGTTTTACAAAAATTTTTGAGAACCAAAGTAACTGAAAACAGCAAACTAATCTTGCAAACTGAAAACTAATTTATGTCAGGAATCTATATTCACATCCCTTTCTGCAAACAAGCCTGTTTTTATTGCGACTTCCATTTTTCTACCTCTTTTAAAAAAAAAGAAGACATGATATTGTCTTTAATTAAAGAAATTGAACTCAGAAAAAACGAAGTACAAAATACCGTTTTGGAAACCATTTATTTTGGGGGAGGAACCCCATCCGTATTATCTGTTGATGAAATTCAATTATTAATTGACACTGTTTATAAGAACCACACTGTGGTTGAAAATCCTGAAATTACCCTAGAAGCAAATCCTGATGATTTGTCGCAAGAAAAAATAATTGAACTTTCTAAATCACCTATTAATAGACTAAGTATTGGAGTGCAATCTTTTTTTGAAAAAGATTTAAAATTAATGAATCGCGCCCATAATTCAAAAGAAGCTAAAGAATGTTTAGCTTTAGCAAAGCAATATTTTGATAATATTTCTGTAGATTTAATCTACGGAATTCCAGATTGCTCTAATCAGGAATGGGAAGAAAATATACAAACGGCACTAAGTTTTGGAATACCTCATATCTCTAGTTATGCATTAACGGTAGAACCAAAAACAGCCTTAGCCAGTTTCATCAAAAAAGGAATCATTAAAAACGTTGATGATGAAAAAGCCCAAGAGCAATTTCATATTTTAATTTCAATATTAGAAAAAGAAAACTTTGTACATTATGAAACATCTAATTTTGGTAAGAAAGGTTTTTTAAGCAGGAATAATACTGCGTATTGGTTAGGAAAACCCTATTTAGGTATTGGTCCTTCAGCACATTCTTTTAATGGAAAACAACGAAGTTGGAATGTAAGGAGCAATGCAAAATACATAAAATCTATTCAAGACAATGTACTACCGATAGAAAGAGAAACCTTAACAAAAACTGATGGTTATAACGAATATATTATGACTGGTTTAAGAACCGTTTGGGGAGTTTCCTTTGCTAAAATAAGCACTAATTTTGGAGAAAAATATCTAAATTATTTAAAAAAACAGTCTGAAAAATATATCCAACAAGAATTATTGTATCTTGAAAACGGAATTTTAAAAACAACTCCAAAAGGAAAATTTTTATCAGACGGAATTGCATCTGATTTATTTATTCTGAATTAGTTTTGGGAGCTATTGAACTTGGTTTAACACTAAAAAGCTGCAGCAAAAATGAAAGCAACAATTGAATACAACTCTAGAAAAATAACCATCAATGTTTCTGAACCCATAGACATCTCAATTCCAATTGATATGGAAAAAGAAAAGATTAATGCATGGGGTATTGATGACCCAAAGATTTCAGTTGAAAAATTTGATGGCTACGAGGTAAGTGTTGCTAATGGTGCTGTTGTTAATTTTAATCGCATTCAATTCAATCCTCATTCTCATATTACACACACAGAATGTGTGGGACACATTACGAAGAAAGTACATTCTGTAAATCAAAATCTAAAGCACTACTTCTTTGTCTCAGAAGTGGTTACAGTTGCTCCAGAAAAAAAAGGAGACGACTTTATCATTTCAAAAAAGCAGTTAAAAACAGCCTTAAAAAACAAAAAAAGAGATGCAATTGTAATCAGAACTTTACCAAATCTATCTGATAAAAAAACGACAAGATACTTTAATACGAACCCTCCTTATTTATCAGAAGATGCCGCTTTGTACTTGGTTGAAAAAGGAATCAAACACTTATTAGTTGATCTCCCATCTGTTGATAAAGAAAAAGATGGAGGTAAATTGATTGTACATCATACTTTTTGGAATACAAAAGGAACTCTTCGAATGGATGCAACGATTACTGAATTTATATTTGTTCCAAATACGGTTGAAGATGGGGAATATCTATTAAATTTAATGATTGCGCCTTTCGAAAATGATGCAACTCCTAGTAAACCTATTTTGTACAAAATAATAAAATGAAATAGAAAACCATGCACATTGAAGAATTTAGGGATTTTTGTATTGCAAAAAAAGGAGTGACAGCACATTTTCCTTTTGATGAAGTAACGCTTGTTTTTAAAGTGATGAATAAAATATTTACGCTCACAGGCTTAACCAATTGGGAAAAAGGTGAGGCGAAAATTAACTTAAAATGTGCTCCAGAAAAAGCAGCAACATTGCGTGATGAATATGAAGGTATCGCTCCTGGTTGGCACATGAACAAAAGACTTTGGAATACCATTACACTTAATTCTAGTGATGTTTCTGATGACTTGGCAAGAGAACTTATCAATCATTCGTATGAGCTGGTTGTAAATGGATTGACAAAAAAACTTCAGACTGAATTAGAGAATTTGTAATATGAAAAAAGAAGTTATCAGAAAAACATACAAACAAAAGCGCAGAGAACTATCTGAAAATCAGCGAAGAAATTTTCAAGAAAACATCTACCAACAAATTTATAATTTAGATATTTCTAAGGTTAAAAACGTGCATTTATTCCTGTCATTAACCAAGTTTAATGAAATAGATACGAAACCTATTATTGCTTTTTTCAGAAATAAAAAAAAGAAAATAGTAGTCAGTAAATGCAACTTTGAAAACAACTCACTTTCTCATTTTTATTTAGAAGGAAATACGCTTTTAGAATTGAATAAATTCGGCGTTCCTGAACCTGTAAATGCAGAACAAGTTTCTGAAGATGAACTCGATATTATTTTTGTACCGATGTATGTTTCTGATAAAAAAAATTACAGAGTTGGTTACGGAAAAGGTTTTTATGATCGTTTTTTATCCAATTGTAAAAAAGAAGCAAAATTTATAGGTTTAAACTTTTTCAAACCCATCGATCAGATTGAAGATGTCAATGAATTTGATATTGCATTACACCAAGTAATCTATCCCAAATAAACTTTAAATCACTTTTTATCTTTTATAAGTTTGCATGCGAGTAATTGGCATTATGATTAGATTTAAAACCTTAATATCAAGAAAATATTAATAAAAAATGATTGTACAAGGAAATATTGTTGACATACAAAATAAGCAAATTTTTAAAGGAGAAGTCGTGGTTGAAAATGGCAAGATTATAGAAATCAGAGCAGGAAGTCATGATCAAGAAAATTATATTTTACCAGGTTTTATAGATGCTCATATTCACATAGAAAGTGCGATGTTAGTCCCTTCTGAGTTTGCAAAAATAGCAGTAATTCATGGCACCGTGGCGACCGTCTCTGATCCACACGAAATTGCAAATGTTTTGGGTGTAAAAGGAGTTGATTTTATGATTGAAAACGGAAAGAAAGTGCCTTTGAAATTTAATTTTGGTGCACCGAGTTGTGTCCCTGCAACTTCTTTTGAAAATACAGGAGCAAATATTGATGCTGAGGATATAAAAAAAATGATGAAAAATCCTGATATCAAATATTTAGCCGAAATGATGAATTATCCTGGTGTTTTATTTGACGACCCCGAAGTACTTCAAAAGATTCAGCACGCAAAAAAGAACAAGAAACCTATTGATGGGCATGCACCAGGTTTAAGAGGAGAAGAGCTCTCTAAATATATTTCCGCAGGAATTTCTACAGATCATGAATGCTTTTCTTATGAGGAAGCTTTGGAAAAATTACAGAAAGGAATGAAAGTAATTATTCGTGAAGGAAGTGCCGCAAAAAACTTTGAAGCTTTAATTGATTTGTTACCAGAACATTTTAACAACATGATGTTTTGTTCTGATGACAAACATCCAGACGATTTATTATTAGGTCATATAAATCAATTGTGTGAACGTGCAGTTGCAAAAGGAATTGATGTTTTTAAAGTCTTACAAGCAGCTTGTATTAATCCGGTAAAACATTATGATTTAGACGTTGGACTATTACAAAAAGAAGATGCTGCAGATTTTATTTTAGTTGATAATTTAAAGGATTTTAATGTTTTAGAAACCTATATAAATGGGGAATTAGTTGCTAAAAACGGGCATTCTTTTATAAAATCTGTTCCTTTTGAAGTTTTGAATAATTTCAATACTGACCCCAAGGAAGTAGGTGATTTTGAGTTTCAATCTGCATCAGAAAAAATGAGAGTAATCGAAGTTTTAGATGGTGAATTAGTAACCAATCAAATTGAAGTCGATTCTTTAATTATTGATGGAAATTTAGTTTCTAATCTAGCAACTGACGTTTTAAAAATGACGGTAATAAATCGTTACAAAAACTCAAAACCTGCGATTGCTTTTATCAAAAATTTTGGATTAAAAGAAGGTGCAATTGCAAGTTCCGTCGGTCATGATTCTCATAATATTATTGCTGTAGGTGTTTCTGACGAAGCTATTTGCAAGGCCGCAAATCTAATTATTGAAAATCGTGGAGGAATTTGTGCCGTAAGTTCAACCGAAGAAAAGATCGTTTCATTGCCTGTTGCAGGAATTATGTCTGATAAATCTGCTGAGGAAATTGGAAAGTCCTATGCTGAATTAGATAGAATGGCAAAAAAAATGGGAAGTAAATTACGGGCTCCTTATATGAGTTTATCGTTTATGGCATTGTTAGTCATCCCTTCTTTAAAGTTATCTGACAAAGGATTATTTGATGGAAATTCATTTAAATTTACCTCGTTGGAGGTTACATAAAACGCTGCTTACCCTGATAAATACGGGCTGTAAATTACTGGATATCTTTTAGTAATAGTTGCACCGATTTATGTCCGTTCCATTCGTTTTCATCTAGCGTATAAACAATGTCAAAATCATTTTTAACGAGCCCTATTTTATCCCCTAAATTAAAGCCAATCGCATTGTAAGTTTTTTGATTATCCCCTTGAAAAACATTCAATTTTAAATGTGTTTTATCTGCACCTACCTGTTTCCCATATCCATTATCTCTCACGCAGGTAGAGGTGAAAGTAGGTTTCATATTTAGAGGGCCAAAGGGTGCCATTTGTTGAATAATTCTAAAAAACTTAGGAGTAATTTCAGAAAGCTCAATTGCTGCATCTATAGAAATTTCTGGAGTTAATAATTTTTTATCAATTGTTTTTTCTACAATTTCTTCAAATTTATTTTTAAAATTGAGATAATTTTCTGGCAATAATGTCAAACCTGCAGCATATTTATGTCCGCCAAATTGTTCAATAAATTCTTCACATTCTTGCAACGCATTATAGACATCAAATCCTTTGACAGATCGAGCAGATGCGGCTAATTTATCACCACTTTTTGTAAAAACTAATGTGGGTCTGTAATATTTTTCTATCAACCTAGAAGCAACAATACCAATGACTCCTTTGTGCCAATCTTCTTGATAAACAACCGTTGAAAAACCTTGCTCCTCCTCGTTATCTATAATTTGAATTAAAGCCTGGTCTGTAATTTTTTTATCTAATTCTTTTCTGTCTGCATTGAATATTTCTATAGAAGCTGCAAATTCAACTGCAGCATCAAAATCCATTTCTGTTAACAATTCAACTGCATAATTTCCATGTTTTATTCTCCCAGCGGCATTTATTCTTGGCGCAATAATAAAAACAACATCGGTAATGGTGAGTACTGTTTTTTTTGTTTGATGAAGGAGGCCTTTAATTCCGTTTCTTGGATTTTGATTTATGACTTGTAGACCATAATAAGCCAATACCCTATTTTCTCCATTCATGGGTACAATATCTGCAGCAATTGCTGTGGCAACTAAATCTAGATAGGGGACAAAATCGTGAATGGTTTGGTTTCTAGAAACACCCAGAGCCTGTATCAGTTTAAACCCAACTCCACAACCACATAATTCATCAAACGGATAAGTGCAATCCGCTCTTTTTGCGTTTAAAACGGCAACTGCTTTTGGTAATTTTGAGCCTGGTTTATGATGGTCACAAATAATAAAATCGATGTTTTTTTGTGTAGCATATGCCACTTTATCAATTGCTTTTATACCACAATCTAAGGCAATAATTAAGGAAAAATCATTGTCTTTGGCAAAATCGATTCCCAAATAAGAAATCCCATAACCTTCTGCATATCTGTCTGGAATATAGGTCGCAATATTAGGATAAATCGTTTTTAAATAAGAAAAAACTAAAGAAACAGCCGTTGTCCCATCCACATCATAATCTCCATAGATTAAAATATTTTCGTTCGCAACAATTGCCGTTTCAATTCTTGCAACAGCCACCTCCATATCTTTCATTAAAAAAGGATCATGAATCTGATCTAAATTTGGACGAAAATAGTTTTTAGCCTCAGCAAATGTTTCAATATTTCTTTGACAAAGAATCGATGCTATTGTAGTATCAACCTGAAGTTCTTTGGCTAATTTTTCTACTTTTTCTTTTTCGGATTGTGACTTTAACGTCCATCTCATAGCGGTTTATTTTTTATTTCTCATGTAGAAATATCGCTGTTTCTATCGCTGCGAATTGACGAAACATTTCCATTACTCCACAGTATTTTGTAACGGATAAATTCACTGCTTTTTGGATTTTATCTTCTTTTAAATTAGGTCCTGTAAAATGATAATCAACCTTCACTTTGTGGTAAAATTTTGGATGTTCTTCGGTTAACTCACCTGTTGCCTCAATTTTAAAATCCGTTATTTGTACACGCATTTTTTCTAATAAAGAAATCACATCTAACCCTGAACAACCCGCCAAAGAAGATAACATTAACGCTTTAGGTCTATAGCCTTTTCCTGCCCCTCCGTTTTCTTCCCCTGCATCCATGTCAAGAGAAAGTCCACTTGGATTGTCAGATTCAAATTGCATGTTTTCTCTCCAAACGGTAGTTACTAAGTTTTTTGTCATATTTGATTGTTTGTTTTGTTTTATTTTGTTTTATTAAATTGAAATAGTAAATTGTGCGTTCTTATTCTACAAAAATAAGGAGAAGACATTTAAAGTGACCCCTAAAAATAAATAAATCTTGTCAATAAAAAATAAAATTTCAGTACTCTTTTTATTAGTATTGTGTTTAGAGTTATTTTCTCAAACTGGAGGCCCTCCTGTTTTAAACGCAACTGATGATCAAGTATTTTGTCCGGGAAGTGCAATTAAAATTGCGCCTAGTTTTACTATTACACCAAGCCCAGGTGATCCTGGAATTGTCTCTTTTTCGATTCAGATTTCGTCTGGATATCAACTAAATTTTGACCTGTTAGATATAGATACGACACCCTATCCAAGCATAGATACAGCTGACTGGAGTCCTTCAGAAGGTAAATTAACCTTAACAACACCTGTTGGTGTACCATTTCTTTCATATCCAGAACTACAAAGTGCGGTAAGAGAGGTCATTTTCTCGACAACAGCAACAACAATTACGAATGAAAAAAAATTCTCATTGACCTTTGGGGATGCTAATTATTTACCTAAAACGGATCATTTTTATCAATATATTAAATCTACAGGGATTACTTGGGATGCTGCAAGAACTGAAGCAGCAACCCGAACGTATTATGGTAGAACGGGTTATTTAGCGACGCTATTATCTCAAGAAGAAGCAGATTTTGCAGGAAAGCAAGCGGCTGGAGCGGGTTGGATTGGAGGTTCTGATGCAGGCACACCCGATGTTTGGAAATGGGTAACTGGACCAGAAGCTGGAACCATTTTTTGGCGAGGAAGAGCAGATGGTTTTTCTCCTGATAATGGTTTTGCGTTTTGGAATAATAAAAACGGTTCTAACGAACCTAATAATTTTAACAATAGTAATGAAGATTATGTACACATTACAGCTCCTGGCGTTGGAATTGACGGTTCTTGGAATGATTTAACAAACACAGGTGATGCTGCTGGAAATTATCAACCAAAAGGATATATCGTAGAATTTGGAACTCCTGGTGATCCTACCTTAGATATTGTTGCAGCCACTCGTATTTATTTAACGCCAAATCCTACAATAGCAACTTTAATCAATCCCATTTGTTCAGGGGAAAATGCGGTTTTTACTATAAGAGGTATGGCTAACTCCACTGTCAGCTATACAACTGACAATGGACTAACAACCCAAACGGAAACTTTAGATGGTTCAGGTCAAGGAACAGCAACTGTCTTAGGTGCTATGGCAAATACAACGATTAGACTAACGAGTATCGATAACGGTAGTTGTACATCTCCATTAACAAATTCCGCTACGGTAACCATAAATCCAACTCCAGCAATTACCTCATTAACTTCTAACGGCGCTGTCTGCATCGGTACAGATGCAATTTTCACAATAAGAGGTACGGCTAACGCCACTGTCAGCTATACTACTGATGGAGGACTAACAAACCCAACCGTAATCTTAGATGCTACAGGAAGAAATATCATAACTATTTCAGGAATCTTAGGGAATACTTCTATCAAACTAAATAACATTAATGGAAGTAGTTGCTCATCAATATTAACAAATTCAACCACGGTAACAATATCCCCAAGTCCAGCAATTACATCATTAACTTCTAACGATCCCATTTGTTCAGAAACGGATGCAATTTTTACAATTACCGGAACGGCTAATAACACTGTCAGTTATACGACTGACAATGGACTAACAAACCAAACAGTAATCTTAGATGGTTCAGGTCAAGGAACAGCAACTGTATCAGGAGCCATGGTAGATACTACAATTAAACTAACGAGTATCAATAACAATGGTTGCATCTCTTCATTAACAAATTCAGCCACGGTAAACATAAATCCAAATCCAGCAATTACATCATTAACTTCTAACAGCCCTGTATGTGTCGGTGCAGATGCAATTTTTACAATAAACGGTTCGGCGAATGCCACTGTAAACTATACCACTGATGGTGGTATAACAAATCCAACACTAATCTTAAATGCTACAGGAGAAAATACTGTAACCATTTCAGGGGTTACAATGGGTAATACTACGATCAAACTAAATAGCATCAATAATAGCAATTGCTCATCTATATTAACAAATACAGAAATAATAAGGATCACTCCAGATCCAGCAATTACCTCATTAACTTCTAACAATCCAATTTGTTCAGGAACGGATGCAGTTTTCACAATTAACGGTACTGCTAACGCGACTGTCAGCTATACAACTGGTGGTGGAGCAACAAACCAAACAGTAATTTTAGATGGTTCAGGAGAGGGGACAGTAACTGTCGCAACTCCCATCAACGATACAACTATCCAACTAGGGAGTATTAATGTGGGGAGTTGTTCAACAGTAGTAACAAATACCACTATGGTTACCTTTACCACTACTCCTGATTTTGATCTTGCTCAGAACACTTATATTTTGTGTAAAGATGTGGGCACGATTACGCTAAAGACTTTAAATCCTCTCGAGAATAATTATACCTATGAATGGAAGAAAGACGGAACAACTCTTTCGAGTGTTTTAGATTCTATTGTCACAAATAGTTCAGGAAACTATACAGTAAAAGCATTTTCTATAACAGGGTCCGGGTGTGAGTCCTCAGAAAAAAGTATTGAAGTTATAGGCTCAGAAGAAGCAACCATTACAAATAATAATGTAATTATTGTTGATGATTCTAATAATAACTCCCTACAAATCCTCACTTCAAATATAGGAATTGGCGATTATGAATTTATTTTAGATGATGTATCTGGTAGCTATACTGATAGTTCCTTTTTTGAAAATATAGCAACAGGAATGCATACTTTATATGCTAGAGATAAAAATGGATGCGGAGGAATTGCTACTTATGAATTTTTTGTTTTGGCCTATCCAAAGTTTTTTACACCAAACGGTGATGGAAAAAATGATATTTGGAAAATTGAAGGGGCTGATGACGGCTCTTTTACCGTTGCAGATATTTCAATTTACAATCGGTTCGGTGTGTTATTATTTCAATCTGATTCTTCTAATTTAGGATGGGATGGACTATCTCAAGGGAAAATATTGCCTTCAAATACGTATTGGTTTAAAGTGATTCTAAACGGTATTAATGGTCGAAAAATTGAGAAAACAGGCCGTGTTAGTCTCATGAGAAAATAACTCTTGGCTTTTTTTTGATACGCTACTATCTTAGGAAAGACGAGTTAGAAATAAGTGCCCTTCAATTATTTCAAAATGATGTGAACCCTTTTTTGTAATTCTAGAATTACATTTCTCTCAAACCACGGGTTTTTAGTTAACCAAAAACGATTTCTTGGAGAGGGATGAGGCATCACAAAATACTTGGGTAAATATTCCGGGTAATTATCTACAGTTTCAGTGAGTGTTCTTTTTGCTTTATCTTTTAAATAATAGTTCTGTGCATACATTCCTATTAAAATAATCAATTCTAAATTTGGCATTAACTCAAATAATTGTTGATGCCATTGTGGAGCGCATTCTTTTCTTGGAGGTTTATCCCCACTTTTTCCTTTTCCAGGATAACAAAATCCCATGGGAACAATTGCGAATTTTTCTACATTGTAAAAATCTTCATCAGAAACATTAAGCCATTTTCTTAATTGTTTCCCACTTGCATCATCCCAAGGAATTCCAGATTTATGCACCTTTGTTCCAGGAGCTTGACCAATAATTACAATTTTAGAATCTTTATGACCTGCAACAACAGGATTTGGCCCCAAATCTAAATGAGCTGAGCAAATGGTACATTGTTTTATTTCTGATAAAAGATTTTGCATTCTTTAAAAGTAATCATTCTTCTTATTCCAATCAAGAAACGAGGAGGAATCTCATTTTACATCCATAAATGTGAGGTTTTTAAATTGCTAAAAAGCTCATTTAAAATGACATTCTAACTTTTTAAGACCAAGGCATCTCCTTCAAAAGACAAAGTTTCAAAACCCGTTTTCATAAAATTACGAATATTTTGATGAGAAGAACCCTTTTCATCTTCTAAAACATTTTTATAATGTTCGCCAAAACAAAATAATGTTTCTTGTTTTGTTAGTTTTTGTTTTTTTGCAAATGCAAATAATTTACAAGAACCAGCGTTTTCGCCTGCATTGTTTTTTATATCTCCATTTGTAAAAGTGGTTGGAGTAAAATTGAAATTATCATCGATTACCTGCATTGTTTCTGCAAAAGTAATTTCTGTTGGGTTTACTTTTAGTTTTGTTTTGAATTGTTGGATGATCATAATTTGAGGTAACAGGTTTAATTTTTTTATGTACTATTATTTTGAGGTCTTCCCTTCCACAATCACAACAATTTCTCCTTTTGGAGGTTTGTTTGTATAATGTGCTAACACTTCAGTAGTAGTTCCTCTAATGGTTTCTTCAAACATTTTAGTCAATTCTCTTGAGACAGAAACCTGTCTTTCTGCTCCAAAATATGCTACAAAATGCCCTAAAGTTTTTACTAATTTATGAGGTGATTCATAAAAAATCATTGTTCTTGTTTCTGCTGCTAATAATAAAAAACGTGTTTGCCTTCCTTTTTTTACAGGTAAAAAACCTTCAAAGATAAACTTATCGTTTGGCAAACCAGAATTTACCAAAGCTGGCACAAAAGCCGTTGCGCCCGGCAAACAATCTACTTCAATGTTATTTTCTACACAAGCTCTTGTGAGTAAAAAACCAGGATCTGAAATTGCAGGCGTTCCAGCATCTGAAATTAAGGCGCAGGTTTCTCCGTTTTGTATTCTTTGTACAATTCCTTTTACAGATTTATGTTCATTATGCATATGGTGAGAGTGCATTTGTGTTGCTATCTCAAAATGCTTTAAAAGTTTACCACTTGTACGCGTGTCTTCTGCAAGAATAAAATCGACTTCTTTTAAAACACGAATGGCTCTAAAAGTGATGTCTTCTAGATTACCAATGGGTGTTGGTACTAAATATAATTTACTCATCTAATGAATTTTTCTTGAATATGAATTACATCCATGAATACAAATTTACAAAGAATTGTACGGATTCTGCGTTACCGATTGAAGCATTTGTTTGCGCTCTTTTTTGTTTTAAAAAAAGCGAGTGCGAAAAGCGGGACATTTCTATTTAGAAATGAACGCCCAAAAAGTTATAATTCAAACGAAATTGTTTAATTTTGCGGATTAGATTCTGAAATAAATTCAGGATAACAATTTTAGGAATTCCGCTTTGCGGAAGCAAATTTTCAAGAGAAATGTACAGAAGTCATTCTTGTGGCGAGTTAAGAGCATCGCATGCAAATACAGAAGTAACCTTGTCGGGTTGGGTTCAAAAATCGCGTAATAAAGGTTTTATGGTTTGGGTAGATTTACGTGATCGATACGGAATTACGCAATTAATTTTTGATGAAGAACGCACGCCAAAAGCAATGATAGAAAAAGCAAAATCTTTGGGAAGAGAATTTGTGATACAAATTACAGGAACTGTAATTGACCGTGAATCTAAGAATTCTAAAATGCCTACTGGAGCTATAGAAGTATTGGTTTCTAAACTAGAAATTTTAAATGCATCCATTACTCCTCCTTTTACAATTGAAGATGAAACAGATGGTGGCGAAGACATTCGAATGAAATACAGGTATTTAGATATTCGAAGAAACCCTGTAAAAGACAGTTTAATTTTCCGTCATAAAGTTTCGATGGAAGTTCGTAAATACTTGTCTGACCAAGAATTTATAGAAGTTGAAACTCCGTATTTAATAAAATCTACACCAGAAGGAGCAAGAGACTTTGTGGTGCCTTCTCGAATGAATGAAGGGCAGTTTTATGCGTTACCACAATCGCCTCAAACATTCAAACAACTGTTGATGGTTGGTGGAATGGATAAATATTTTCAGATTGTTAAATGTTTTAGAGACGAAGACTTACGAGCAGACAGACAACCAGAATTTACACAAATTGATTGTGAAATGGCATTTGTAGAGCAAGAAGATATTTTAACTATTTTTGAGGGATTGACGCGTCACTTATTAAAAGAAGTGAATCATGTTGAAGTAGATAAATTTCCAAGAATGTTATATGACGATGCCATGCGTTTGTATGGAAATGACAAACCAGATATTCGTTTTGGAATGGAATTTGGCGATTTAAATGCAGTTACACAGCATAAAGATTTTGGTGTTTTTAATAGCGCTGAATTGGTCGTTGGTATAGCAGTTCCTGGAGGGAATAAGCACACAAGAAAAGAGATTGATACTCTTATAAAATGGGTGAAGCGTCCACAAATTGGTGCTTTGGGAATGATTTATTGTCGTGTTAACGAAGATGGAACATTTAAATCTTCTGTAGATAAATTTTATGACCAGGAAGATTTAGCAAAATGGGCAGCAGAAACTGGCGCAAAAAAAGGTGATTTAATCTGTGTTTTATCTGGTGACACCAATAAAGTAAGAGCACAATTGTCTGCTTTAAGAATGGAATTTGCTGAACGTTTAGGATTGCGTGATCCAAAAGTATTTGCACCTCTTTGGGTAATCGATTTTCCTTTATTAGAGTTAGATGAAGAAACGGGTCATTATCACGCAATGCATCATCCTTTTACTTCTCCGAAACCAGGACAAATGGAATTGTTAGATACAGATCCAGGAGCTGTAAAAGCAAATGCATACGATTTAGTTTTAAACGGAAATGAAATTGGTGGAGGTTCTATACGTATTCACGACAAACAAATGCAAGCAACCATGTTGCGTCATTTAGGTTTTTCTGAAGCTAATGCCAAAGCACAATTTGGTTTCTTAATGGATGCGTTTGAATATGGTGCGCCACCTCATGGTGGTTTGGCTTTTGGTTTGGATCGATTGGTTGCAATTTTAGGCGGACAAGAAACCATTAGAGATTTTATTGCGTTCCCAAAAAATAATTCCGGAAGAGATGTGATGATTGATGCGCCTGCTTTTATAGCTGACGAACAACTGAAAGAATTGGGTTTAAAACTAGATGCTTAAGCATCTCAAATTAATAATTGAATCTTGTTCTAAATTTAGAACAAGATTTTTTAATTACTTTTAAGACTTAAAGATAAGTGTAAAAAAAGGTTTTAAAGATCAGTATGCACTCAACAAAACATATCTATAGAAAAATATTAATTTGGAGATATAAACATATTTCTGAAAGACAATTTGTATACATTTTAAGCGTTTTAGTAGGGTTTTTAGCTGGTTTGGGTACCTATATCTTAAAAGAACTTACCTATTTAATTAAAGAAGGTTTGGCAGGGAATTTAATAAAGGAGTATCAGTATACCCTCTATTTTATTTTCCCCATCATAGGATTTTTTTTAGTCTATTACATTAAGAAATTAGTGATTAAAAAAGAAATTGGTCATGGAATTTCTACAACGCTACATGCAATTTCCAGAAGAAATGGAATCATCAAACGATATAAAATTTTCGCCTCTTTACTAACAGCGCCGATTACCGTTGGTTTTGGAGGCTCTGCCGGATTACAAGGACCTGCAGTGAGTACTGGAGCTGCTTTGGGTTCTAATATTGCGCAGTTGTTTCATATGAATTCTAAAACCAGAATGTTGCTGATTGGTTGTGCAACTGCTGGAGCAATGTCTTCCATGTTTCAAGCGCCAATTGCTGCCATTATTTTTGCCGTAGAAATTTTTAGTTTAGACTTAGCTTTTGCTTCTTTAATTCCCTTACTACTCGCGTCCGTTTCTGCCGTAATTTCTTCTTACTTTTTTACAGGAACCGATGTTTTATTTGGGTTTAAATTGGTCGACGTTTTTGAAGTAAAAGACATCCCTTTTTATATTGCGTTGGCTCTTTTAACTGGAGTTGCTTCTGTCTATTTTTCTAAAATGTATTTTGGAATTACTCGTTTTTTTGAACGTTTTCAAAGTCCTCTTAAAAGATTGATTATTGGAGGAATTGCCATCGGAATTATGCTCTATTTAATTCCGCCTTTGTATGGTGAAGGTTATGGATTAATCAATAATTTATTACAAGGAAATACAGCAGAAACATTAAAAGATATTCCTTATAACATCGAATTACAAAATGTATATGTAGTGGTTTTAATGTTGTTATTAATTGGCATTTTTAAAGCAATTGCAATGACAACAACTTTTGCTGCAGGTGGCGTTGGAGGTATCTTTATTCCAACTCTTTTTATGGGAAGTGCTCTTGGAAATTCCATCGCTAAAGTAATCAATCACTTGGGGTTTTCTGTCTCTGAATCTAATTTTACCTTGATTGGTATGACCGGCTTAATGGCAGGCGTATTACACGCTCCCTTAACAGCTATTTTCTTAATTGCAGAAATTACAGGTGGCTATGAATTATTTGTTCCACTAATGTTAGTGTCTGCAATTTCATATGCCTTTACAAAGTATTTTATTTCAAACTCAATTTATACTGTTGAACTGGCAAAAAAAGGACAATTGATTACGCACAATAAAGACAAAAACGTATTAATGTTAATGCGTATTGACAAATTAATTGAGACTAATTTTAAACCTGTAAAACCAGAAATGACATTAGGGGAAATGTTAAAACAATCGGTATCAAAATCAAAAAGGAATATTTTTCCTGTTTTAAATGATGAGAAAAGGTTTTTAGGAAATGTTTTATTAGATGATATCAGACACATGATGTTTGACCAAAAGTATTATGAATCTACCAAAGTTGCTGATGTAATGAAATCTGCGGCAGAAATAATTTTTCATGAGGATTCTGTAGAGGAAGTGATGCAAAAATTTAAGCAAAGTGGTGCTTGGAATTTACCCGTAGTAAAAGAAGGCGTTTATTTAGGTTTTATTTCTAAATCTAAATTATTGACAGTTTATAGAAACAAATTAGTAGAGGTTACCTCTTAAAAAAGAAAAAATGAGAACAAATAGTTTTACTCTAAAAATGAGTAAGAATTCTGACCGTGATTTAGAAACCATTCTTGAAGAAAAAAACAAATACACAAAAGAAGCGATACAAGCCGTAATTTGGGAGCTAGAAAACAGGAATTTAAGAGAAAAAACAGTAATTCTTGAGGAAGAGGTTGCTGAAGAGATCACAAAAAACAATGAAAAATCCATTGAAGAAATACCACTCCCTAATTTGTATTCAAAAAAAACAATCCAAGGTTTTGCAATCTTCTTTTCAACAATTTTTGGTGCTTTTTTATTAATGCAAAATTTAAAAGAAATGAAAAAACCAAAAGCAAGAATTGAAGTTCTTTCTTTTGGAATTTTATTCACAATAGTATCGGTGACACTTTTAAATTACCTTCCAAAAACCTTGTTTACTCCGTTACTTTTCAATCTAACAGGTTACCTTATACTCATACATTTTTTTTGGAACAGAGATTTAGGCAAAGACCTAAAATATACAAAAAAGAATATTTGGAATCCTTTAAGATATGCCATACTAATTATAATGTTATTGGTCTTTTTGCAATTTTTACCCCAAATTTTGGGTGCATAAAAACGTTAAATAGCAGCTCAAATTATTGAAATTAATTTCATTTTGATGAAAACCAACTTTTAAAGACAGAACTTTTGTAATTTTACAGGATGAAATTAACATTAAAAATACTATTTATTCTCTTTTTTATTTGGATGACTATTGGATTGTTACTCATAAATACAGGACACGAAAAAGCACATATTGTAATGGGATTAGGGGTGTTTTACTTTTCGTTTTTATGTATGCCTTTATTTATTTATTATCGATATAGAGATGGAAAATATAAGAAATACATCTTAAATGATCAAAAACTAAGAGACGCTTTTAAACATCAAGCTAAAGATTAATATTGTTTCATAAGTTTCTAACATTCACCAAACCTTACTCCGGTATTTTGGTTTTTTATCAGTTAAAAAACAATAATACGAACCTATTATCTCTCTAAAAAAAAATCACTAATCAATATAATAACCGATAAAATTCCTTCGATTTTATTGAAGATTTTTTTAGGCATTTCCAATTCAAATCTTTGTATTTTTGCAATCTATGATCGACGAACGCGAAGTTACCTCTGAAAAAGCCGTATTAATTGGTATTATCTCTCAGCAACAAGATGAAACTCAATCTACAGAATATTTAGATGAATTAGAGTTTTTAACTTTGACTGCTGGTGGAGTTGCCGTAAAACGTTTTGTTCAAAAGATGGAAAGACCAAACCCTAAAACTTTTTTAGGTACAGGGAAATTAGAAGAAGTGAGAGATTATATAGCATCTAATGCTATTGGAACAGCTATTTTTGATGATGAACTATCACCAGCACAACTGCGTAATATTGAGAAAATTTTAGATTGTAAAATTTTAGATAGAACCAACCTTATCTTAGATATTTTTGCCCAAAGAGCGCAAACAAGTTCAGCAAAAACGCAAGTAGAATTAGCACAGTGTCAATATTTATTACCTCGTTTAACACGACTTTGGACACACCTAGACAAACAGAAGGGTGGAATAGGAATGCGTGGACCTGGGGAAACTGAAATAGAGACAGATCGACGGATCATTAATGATCGAATTGTACTTTTAAAGAAGAAGTTAAAAACCATTGATAAGCAAATGGCAGTGCAGCGAAAAAACCGTGGAAAAATGGTAAGAGTTGCTTTGGTTGGATACACCAATGTTGGTAAATCTACGTTAATGAATGTCATCAGTAAGAGTGCTGTTTTTGCAGAAAACAAACTTTTTGCAACTTTAGATACCACCGTTAGAAAAGTCGTTATTAAGAACATTCCGTTTTTATTGACAGACACCGTTGGTTTTATTAGAAAATTACCCACACAATTGGTAGAGTCTTTCAAATCTACCTTAGATGAAGTTCGTGAAGCTGATTTATTATTACATATTGTAGACATCTCTCATCCGAATTTTGAGGATCATATTGCATCTGTAAATTCCATTCTAGCAGATATAAAATGTGCAGACAAGCCGTCTTTAATGGTTTTTAATAAGATTGATGCCTATTCTCATGAAACTATCGATGAAGATGACATCATCACAGAAAGAGGAAAAAAACATTATACTTTACAAGATTGGGAAAAAACTTGGATGAATGATTATGAGGTACCATCTATCTTTATTTCTGCTTTAAACAAAGATAATTTGGAAAATTTCAAAGACAAATCTTATGAAGAAGTAAAGAAAATTCACATTCAACGTTTTCCTTATAATGACTTTTTATATTACGAATATAAAGAGGATGCGTAACAGAAAATTTGCACCTAAAAAAGGCATTAAAAGAGCTCTGCAAAAAAGGTCTAATCATTAAATTTATACTAAAAATTGAAACAAATCTGGCTTATCATTCAGGTAATCACCAAAGAAATTTCGGTCTTTCATTCTTTTGATTAAAGGTGCTAAATCTTTAGAAGATTTTAATTCCAAACCAACAACCGCAGCACCGTTAGCTCTGTTATTTTTTTTGGTATATTCAAAATGTGTAATGTCATCATTTGTCCCTAAAATTTCAGCTACAAATTCTTTTAAAGCCCCCGCTCTTTGAGGAAATTTTACAATGAAATAATGTTTCAAATTCGCATAGATTAAAGCACGTTCTTTAATTTCTGCAGTTCGAGTAATATCGTTATTACTTCCACTTACAATGCAAACAACATTTTTCCTTTTTATTTTATCCGCGAAAAAAGCTAATGCGGCAATACTTAAGGCACCAGCAGGTTCAACAACGATTGCATCTTTGTTATATAAATCTAAAATCGTCTGACAGATTTTTCCTTCAGGAACTGTTATCATTTCCGTTAAATTTTGCAAACAAATAGCAAAGTTTAGAGTCCCTACTTTTTTTACTGCAGCACCATCAACAAATGAATCAACTTTTTTTAACGCTGTAACCCTTTTATTTCTGATAGATGTTTGCATAGAAGGTGCTCCTTCTGGTTCTACTCCTATGATTTTTGTTTCTGGAGAGAGGTCTTTAAAAATTGATGACAATCCTGCTGACAATCCTCCACCTCCAACAGGGACAAAAACATAATCTATTTTCTCTTTCGTTTGATTTAAAATCTCTAACCCAACTGTTGCTTGCCCTTCAATTACTTTTTCATCATTAAAAGGATGAATAAACGTTTTATTTTTTGAATCACATGCTTGTTTTGCGGCATTAAAAGCGTCATCAAAAGTATCACCTTCAAGAACTACTTCAATAAAATCTTCCCCAAACATTTTTACTTGGTTAATTTTCTGATTTGGTGTTGGAGATGGCATAAAAATAGTGCCTTTTGTTTGTAGTAATTTACATGACAATGCAACCCCTTGCGCATGATTTCCTGCGCTTGCACATACAATTCCTCGCTTTTTTTCATCATCCGTTAGTGAAGACATTTTATTATATGCTCCTCTAATTTTATAAGAACGAACCACTTGCAAATCTTCTCTTTTAAACAGAATCGTTGCTTCATACTCTTTTGACAAATTGAAGTTTTTACTTAATGGCGTTTCAATAGCAACCCCTGTTAAATTTTTAGAAGCCACTTCTACGTTTTCTACACTCGGAAAATAGTTTTGTTTTGCTTGCATCATTCTCTAATATACAAAAGACCCTTCAGTTTATATAAACTGAAGGGTCTAAAAAATTTAATTTATTTTTTATTTATGCAGTTTTTACTACTTTCATTGCACCCATAGAAGCTCTTAATCTTTCTCCTACTTTTTCAACTGGATGATTTCTAATAATCGCATTAATACGAATTAACTCTTGGTTATCAACTCCATTTTCTGAGTTAAATGGTTTTCCAATAAGATCCGTTTTTACATTTTTCATGAAATCTGTCAATAAAGGCTTACACGCATGATCAAATAAATAACAACCATATTCAGCAGTATCAGAAATTACACGGTTCATCTCAGCCAACTTCATTCTTGCAATTGTATTTGCAATTAATGGCGTTTCGTGTAAAGACTCATAATAAGCAGAGGCATCTATAATACCAGAATCTGTCATTGCTTCAAAAGCTAATTCTACACCAGCTCTTACAAAAGCAACCAATAAAGTTCCATGATCAAAATATTCTTGTTCAGAAATTTCTTGATCAGTAACTTGTTGCTTTTCAAAAGCAGTTTCTCCAGTTGCAGCTCTCCAAGTTAATAAGTTTTTATCATCATTTGCCCAATCTTCCATCATTGTTTTAGAAAAATGACCTGTCATAATATCATCCATATGTTTTTGAAACAAAGGACGCATAATGTCTTTCAATTCTTCAGAAATTTCAAATGCTTTTACTTTTGCAGGGTTAGACAATCTGTCCATCATATTCGTGATTCCTCCATGCTTTAAAGCTTCCGTTACAGTTTCCCAACCGTATTGTATCAATTTTGCAGCATACTCTGGGGCAATTCCTTCTGCCACCATTTTATCAAAAGATAAAATTGCTCCTGTTTGTAACAAACCACATAAAATAGTTTGCTCTCCCATTAAATCTGACTTTACCTCAGCAACAAACGAAGACTCCAATACGCCTGCTCTATGACCACCTGTTGCAACTGCATATGCTTTTGCTTGTGCCCAACCTTTTCCTTGTGGATCATTTTCTGGGTGAACCGCTGTTAATGTTGGTACTCCAAACCCTCTTTTATATTCTTCTCTAACTTCTGAACCTGGACACTTTGGTGCCACCATAATTACGGTTAGATCTTCACGAATTTGCATTCCTTCTTCAACAATATTAAAACCATGAGAATACGATAACGTTGCGCCTTTTTTCATTAGAGGCATTACCGTTTTTACAACATTTGTGTGTTGCTTATCTGGCGTTAAATTAATTACTAAATCTGCAGTAGGTAATAATTCTTCATAAGTTCCAACAACAAACCCGTTAGAAGTTGCATTCATAAAAGATGCTCTCTTTTGATCAATTGCACTCTGTCTTAATGTATAAGAAATGTCCAATCCAGAATCTCTCATATTTAATCCTTGATTCAATCCTTGAGCTCCACAACCTACAATAACAATTTTCTTACCTTTCAAAGCGTCTACTCCGTCTTCAAATTCTGAAGCGTCCATAAAACGACATTTTGCTAATTGTTCTAATTTTTCTCTTAATGTTAATGTGTTAAAATAATTTGACATTTTATTTGTTTTTGTTTGATGATTAGAACTTAGATTTAAAAAAAAGATGAGAGACGGCCTGTTTTCACTTTTGCCTTCTATAAGCTATTTTCTTAGGTCTTTGTTCTTTTTAATTATGGTATGTTTCTAACAATGTTGATATTTTCATTTCCTCTTTAGTAACAGCAATACGACCAGAACGGGTATATTGCATTATACCAAAAGCACTTAACTTTTGATGTAATTCTACTAATTCTGCTTTTTTTCCTGATTTTTCCAGCACAAAAAAGTCTTTATTTACAGTAACAATTCTGGCGTTACTTTCTTTGATGATATTTTGAATCTGACGTTCTTCAAATAACAGTTCAGATTTAATTTTAAACAAACCTGATATCTGATAAATTGTAGCTTCATCATCGTGATAATAAGCCTTAATTACCTCTACTTGCTTTTCTATCTGACCAATAATTTTCTTTACATTCTCTTCGCTCATATTTACAACAATTGTAAATTTAGCCACCCCATCAATTTCTGAAGGAGAAATGTTTAGACTTTCAATATTGATATGTCTTCTTTGGAAAATTGCTGATATTCTATTCAACAATCCAATATTGTTTTCAGTATAAACTGATATGGTATATAGGTTTCTTTCTGTACTCATATTATTCTAATCTTATCTCTGAAACACTCGCTCCTGAAGGAACCATTGGAAATACATTTCCTTCTTTTTCTACACAAACCTCTAGGAAATAGGCTTCTTTACTCGCCATCATTTCTGCTACAGCATCCGCCAATTCTTCCCGTTTTGTGACTTTTTTTGCTTTTATATAATACCCTTCTGCGATTGCAACAAAATTTGGATTTACCATTTCTGTGGATGCATACCGTTTCTCAAAAAACAACTGTTGCCATTGACGCACCATTCCTAGGAATTCGTTATTTAAAACCACTACTTTCACAGCTGCCTTTTGTTGAAAAATAGTCCCTAATTCTTGAATCGTCATTTGGTATCCTCCATCACCAGAAATAGAAACAACTTCACGCTCTGGAGCGGCCATTTTTGCACCAATTGCTGCTGGCAAACCAAAGCCCATAGTACCTAACCCTCCTGAAGTAATATTACTTTTTGTTTTGTTGAATTCTGCATATCTACAAGCAATCATTTGATGTTGACCCACATCGGTAACAATAGCTGCCTCGCCTTTACTCTGAATATTAATTTCTTTAATTACTTCACCCATTGTCAATCCTTCTTTGGTTGGGTGGATGTCGTTTTTAATTACTTTCTCATATTCAATTTCGTATAGATCTTTAAATTGCTGATGCCAATCTTCATGAGAGTTTTCATTAATCATTGGTAAAATAGCGCCTAACGTTACTTTTGCATCTCCTAAAACAGCAACATCTGTTTTTATATTCTTATCTATTTCTGCAGGGTCAATTTCAAAATGAATTACCTTCGCTTGCGTAGCATATTCATCTAATTTTCCAGTAACTCGGTCATCAAAGCGCATTCCAATTGCGATTAGAACATCACATTCGTTGGTTAATTTATTTGGTGCATAGTTACCATGCATTCCTAACATTCCAACATTTAATGGATGAGAAGTTGACAATGCTGAAGCGCCTAAAATTGTCCAACCAGCAGGAATTCCTGATTTTTCTACTAGCGCTTTAAATTGCGTTTCTGCTTCACTTAAAATAACGCCTTGTCCCCATATAATGAATGGCTTTTTAGCTTCATTTATTAATTTTGCAGCTGCTTCTAAAGAACCTTCTGCTGTTTTTGGAACAGGAATGTAACTCCTTACTTTTGTACATTTTTCATAAGAAAAATCGAAGGCTTCAAACTGGGCATCTTTTGTTATGTCTACTAAAACAGGACCTGGTCTTCCACTTCTTGCAATGTAAAATGCTTTTGCCAAAGCGGCTGGAATGTCAGCTGCTTTTGTAACTTGACAATTCCATTTGGTTACGGGCGTAGAAATACCAACAATATCGGTTTCTTGAAACGCATCACTTCCTAATAAATGTGAAGGAACCTGCCCCGTAATACACACCATTGGTGTCGAGTCTATCTGTGCATCTGCAATACCAGTAATTAAATTGGTTGCTCCTGGACCAGAAGTAGCAATTGCCACACCTACTTTTCCAGAAATTCTTGCAAACCCTTGTGCAGAATGCGTTGCGCCTTGTTCATGACGCGTTAAAACATGGTGAATTTTATCTTGATATTTATACAATTCATCATATACTGGCATGATTGCTCCACCAGGATATCCGTAAATTATTTTTACATCTTCTTCAATTAAACACCTAACAATTGCTTCACTACCAGAAATTCTTTCGGTAACTTTTGTTGCATTTTGATTGTTTTTTATGGTCTGTGTTTCCATATTTTCAATTAGATTATAGCGGTTAAAAAATAGATTTTAGACGATTCTCTTTTGCGCTCAATTTTATTTTTATTTAAAGAATAGTAAAAGAATTAAATTATAGCTTTCTTCTATGCGCTATCAACTTGTTTCTTATTACAAATCCGTAACACATCCTTTAGATGCTGATGCTACTGTTTTTGCATATTTATACAAAATTCCTTTTGTATGTTTCAGTGCTGGGGCAACCCATTGTGCTTTTCTTGCTGCGATTTCTTCATCTGAAAGTAACACATTAATTGAATTGTCTTCTGCACTAATTCTAATTTTATCACCTGTTTTTAGAATTCCTATTGCGCCTCCAGATTGTGCTTCTGGTGTAATATGACCCACTACAAAACCATGGGTTCCTCCAGAAAAACGTCCATCCGTAATTAATGCTACTGATTTTCCTAAACCTGCGCCCATAATTAAGGAAGTTGGTTTTAACATTTCTGGCATTCCTGGTCCTCCTTTTGGCCCCACATATCGAATGACGACAACATCTCCTCTTTCTACTTCTCCGTTTACAATCCCTGAATTTGCAGCTTGTTCTCCATCATATACGACCGCTTTTCCTTCAAAAAGCAAGCCTTCATTTCCAGAAATTTTTGCAACAGCTCCTTCTGTAGCTAAGTTTCCGTATATGATTTGAATATTTCCTGATGATTTTAAAGCTTTGTCTTTTGGATAAATTACATCTTGCTCGTCAAATTCCATTGGGGCAACACTTGCTAAATTTTCTGCTAATGTTTTCCCAGTGACTGTCATACAATCTCCATGTAAATATCCATTGTCTAATAAATATTTCATGATTGCAGGAGTTCCTCCAACGCCATGAACATCTTCCATTAAGTATTTTCCTGAGGGTTTTAAATCTGCAATTAGCGGCGTTCGATCACTTACTTTTTGAAAATCTTCTAAAGTAAATTCAATGTCTGCAGCATGTGCTATTGCTAAAAAGTGTAGCACAGCATTTGTAGAACCTCCCAATGCATTTACAATGGCAATTGCATTTTCTAAAGACTTTTTAGAAATAATATCTAACGGTTTTAAATCTAATTCTAATAAGTTTTTTATTGCCAAAGCAGTTCGTTCTGCTTCCGATAATTTATTCGGATTTTCTGCTGGGATTGAAGAGTTGTAAGGCAATGCAAAACCCATACATTCAATAGCAGAAGCCATTGTGTTTGCGGTATACATTCCTCCACAAGCTCCTGCTCCTGGAATGGCTCTTTTTATAATTTCTCTATATTCTTCTTCTTCTATTTCTCCTGCCATTTTCTGACCCAAAGCTTCAAAAGCAGAAACAATATTTAATTTTCTTCCTTTATAATTTCCTGATGCAATGGTTCCTCCATACATCATTATTGATGGACGATTTAAACGCAACATTGCAATCACGGCTCCTGGCATGTTTTTGTCACAACCAACCACAGAAACGAGCGCATCATAACTTTGCGCATTCATCACTGTTTCTATTGAATCTGCAATAATATCTCTTGACGCTAAGGAATAATTCATACCCGAAGTTCCCATAGAAATTCCGTCTGAAACTCCAATTGTATTGAATCCTAGACCCACTAAACCTGCAATTTTACTTTCAACTTTAACCTCTGCTGCTAAATTGTTTAAATGCATATTACATGGATTACCATCATAACCAGTACTTGCGATACCAACTTGCGCTTTTTGCATGTCTTCATCGTTTAATCCTACTGCATACAACATTGCTTGAGATGCTGGTTGGGATTCATCTTGTGTTAATCTTTTGCTGTGTTTATTTAATTCCATTTACTAATTTCTTCAATTCGTTGTCTAAATTACTATGTTTTTCTATTTTCTTTGCATAAAACTAAATCATATTCTTTAAATTCAGGTGTTAAAAAAATACATTAAATAACTGTATTTCAGTTATTTAACACTTTTTAATTATGACACTCAATGCTTGAAATAATTTCATAAAAAAACCTTCTTTTTTTATGAAGGTTAAATTCGAAATTAATTGAACGCAAATTTAAATAATCGTACTTTGTCCCATATGAATATTTGTAAAATTTAAATTACTATCTTCTTGGTTTGCAATATAGTCTGCAATAAAATCACCCACTTTAGCTGTAGAGGCTGCATACTGGTTTTTACCTTTTAAGTCTTGCGTAGTAATTCCTAAATCTAAGGATTTTTCAACGGCTCTTTGTATTGCATCTGCTTCATCATGCAACCCTAAGTATTCTAATAGCATTGCTGCTGATAAAATAGATGCCAAAGGATTGGCAATATCTTTTCCTTTTGCTTTGGGAAAAGAACCATGAATTGGCTCAAACAATGCGTTTTTTTCACCAATTGAACTGGAAGCAAGAATTCCAATAGATCCTCCGATTACGCAGGCTACATCTGAAATAATATCACCAAAAAGATTTTCAGATAAAATAACGTCAAACTGTTTTGGGTGTAAAACAATTTGCATTGCTGCATTGTCTACCAGCATAAAATCTAAGGCAACATCTTTATATTGTTTTCCAATTTTGGCAACGGTTTTTCTCCACAAACGAGAAGTTTCTAAAACATTCGCTTTATCAACCAACGTTACTTTTTTCTTTCTTTCCTGAGCTGCTTTAAAAGCTAAATGTGTTACTCTAGAAATTTCTTCAACCGTATAAGAACAAACATCAAAAGCAGATTTTTTATCTTTACTTACTTCTTTTTTTCCAAAATAAATTCCTGCACTTAGTTCTCTATAAATAGCGATATCTGTTTCAGCAATGATTTCTTTTTTAAGAGGCGCGTTTTTTATTAATTTAGGATAGGTTTTTATTGGGGTGATATTACAGAATAATTCCAACTCATTTCTTAAACGTAAAAGCCCTTGTTCGGGTCTTACTTTTAAGCTTGGATCATTGTCGTATTTTAATTCTCCAATTGCTCCGAATAAAATTGCATCCGCCTTTTTACAGATTTCAATAGTTTCTGCTGGCAAAGGATCACCAGTTTTTTCAATTGCACAAGCGCCCACTTGAGCTTCTTTGTATAAAAAAATATGGTCATATGTCTCAGCAATAGCATCTAACGCTTTTTTTGCTTGCGTAGTTACTTCTGGGCCAATACCATCTCCAGGAATTACTGCAATTGTATATTTCATGCTCTTTGTGTAATCGCTATATTCTTATCTTATCGAAAATAGTTATTTTTTTAATTATTTGGATCAAAACTTACACAAAATTCTAAAGAAAAAATCCTTTTCGTTTTTTTAAGCCGTTGCTATTTTAGATATCTTGCTCACTTCTTTCATAATCGCGTGTATGCCCTCATCTTTTACTTCTTTTTGTTGATCTGCTATAATTAGGAAAGCATCATAGGCAAGGTCCAATTGCACTTTCGTTAATTCATAACCAATCTTTTTGGCTCTGTACGCCAAAGCAGCTCTACCGCTTCTTGCTGTTAATACAATAGCACTTTCTGTAACCCCAACATCTTCAGGGTCCATAATTTCGTAAGTTTCTCTGTTTTTTATAACGCCATCTTGATGAATTCCAGAACTGTGCGCAAATGCATTTGCACCAACAATTGCCTTGTTTGGTTGCACAGGCATTCCCATACTTTCACGAACCATAATACTTGTATCATACAATAATTTGGTATTGACACTTGTTTCCAGATTCAAATAGGGATGCTGCTTTAAGACCATTACAACTTCTTCTAAGGCAGTATTACCCGCTCTTTCTCCGATTCCATTAATGGTACATTCTATTTGACGCGCCCCGTTGATGACCCCCGCAATAGAATTTGCAGTAGCGAGTCCTAAGTCGTTATGACAATGACAAGAAAGAATTACATGATCGATTCCTTTGACGTTTTCACGTAAGTATTTTATTTTTGCTCCATACTCTTCTGGCAAACAATATCCGGTTGTATCAGGGATATTTAAAACCGTTGCGCCCGCCTTAATAACAGCTTCACAAACTCTTGCCAAATAGGCGTTGTCAGTTCTACCAGCATCTTCTGCATAAAACTCTACATCCTCTACAAAAGATTTTGCATAAGAAACTGCCTTAACAGCGCGTTCTATTACTTTTTCTCTAGTGGAATTGAATTTAAATTGAATATGAGAATCACTAGTTCCGATACCTGTGTGGATTCTTGGAATTTTAGCATATTTAAGAGCTTCTGCAGCGACTTTAATATCGTTTTCTACAGCTCTTGTTAAACCACACACTGTGGCATTTTTTACAATTTTTGAAATCTCTGTAACCGAAATAAAGTCTCCGGGACTAGAAACAGGAAAACCTGCTTCAATAATGTTAACACCTAACAAATCTAACCTTTCAGCAATGACTAACTTTTGCTTTGTATCTAGCTTACAGCCTGGAACTTGCTCTCCATCTCTAAGGGTTGTATCGAAAATTTGTACTTGGTTGTCTTGCATAATTTATGTAAAGATTGTCTTTATTATAAATCAAATATATATCTTGCCTTCCTAATTCAGTTATAAACATCTAAATATTCACGATTTCTAAAGCAAATTACAAACCTATAAAATGTTGTTTAACAGTATATTATGAATAAAAGTGTTACATCAGCCAATCATCAAAATGATGCTCTTTTTGTTTTAATTAAATCTTTAACTAAATCAGAAAAGAGACAATTTAATTTATATGTAGGTCGTTTAGGTGGAAATATCGATGCTAAATTTTTCTCTTTGTTTAAATTTTTAGAGAAACTAAAAATATATGATGAAAAGGTGATTATTGGTAGCGGTATTGTTTCCAAGCAACAGCTTTCTAATTTAAAAGCACATTTGTACAAACAAATTTTAATTAGCTTACGCTTGAATCCTGCACATAAAAATGTACGAATTCAAATTAGAGAACAATTAGATTTTGCTACGGTTTTATATCAAAAAGGATTGTACAAACAAAGTTTAAAATTATTAGAAAAAGCAAAGAATATGGCTTTGGATAATGAGGAAAAAAACATTGCTTATGAAATTGTAGAACTCGAAAAGGTAATTGAAACACAATATATTACAAGAAGTTTAAGTAACAGGGCAAACCAACTTTCCATTCAAGCAAAAGAGCTCAGTCAGCAAAATGTAATTGCCAGTAAACTTTCTAATTTATCGCTTCAATTGTATAGTCATTTAATACAAAATGGGTATGTAAAAAATATAGAAGAACTTCAATTTGTTGATTCCTATTTTAATGATAGAATGCCAAAATATGAATATCAAGAATTAGGTTTTAGGGAAAAATTATGGTTGTTTAAAGCACATCTTTGGCATAGTTTTTTAATACAAGATTTTTTGTTAAGCTATAAATATGCCCGTAAATGTGTCGATTTATTTGACAGCTCTAAGTTGATCAACTTACACCCTGTTTTCTATTTAAAATCTAAAAACTATTTATTAGAAGCCTCTTTTTTAGTAAAAAAAGCTGCTACTTTTAAAAAAGAATTGACCTTTTTTGAAGCTGAAATAGATCAGAAAGAAATACCAATGAATACCAATACAGAATTATTAATTTTCTTGTATCTATATTCAAACAAATTACATCTTCACTTTTTAGAGGGCTCTTTTGAAAAAGGGGAATATTTGGTCGATGTGATTAATAATAAAATTGAAAAATACAAAAACAGACTCGACAATCACTATGTAGTATTATTGTATTACAAGATTGCTTGTTTGTATTTTGGAATGGGTAAAAACAAGTTATGTATTGCTTATTTACAAAAAATAATTCGCTCTAAAAACATCAGTGCAGCAGAAGATTTACAGTGTTTTGCACGTATTTTAAATTTAATTGCGCATTATGAATGTGGTTTAGATTACGACTTAGAAAGACAGTTTGTTGATACCTACAAATTTCTGTTGAAAATGGAAAATTTACAAGAAGTTCAGAAAGTTTTTCTAGCTTCCATTAGAGATTTGAGTGATGTTTTTCCGCACGAAATTAAAAACGAATTTAAAAAAATTCATACGAAATTGAAAAAGTTTGAAAATCATCCGTATGAAAAAAGAGCCTTCTTGTATTTAGATATTTTATCTTGGTTAGAAAGTAAAATCCAAAACAAACCGATTGCTTTGATTATTAAAGAAAAAACAAATCAATTCGGTAAATAATTATCCTTTTTTATTTACTCAAACTATTAATATCGCATTAATTAAATTAAAAAGAAAAATAATCCACATTAATTAAGCACAAATTAAATATTAATAATACTTTTGCTCCGTGAGTATTTCAAAACTAAACATAAAAACCTCTAAAACTATTTCTATAGTTGGTATTTCTATGGGGAATATTACGCGTACTTCTACAACCATTACCCTTTAGGGGTTCCGCTATATTCATATCATCCAAGGTTATCTATTGTTTCGAATAAAGACGAAATAAACACACTAAAAATTAAATTACACAAACTATTCATTAAAAATGAAAGTATTAAAATTTGGCGGTTCATCTGTCGCAAGTTCAGTAAAAATACAGAAAGTCCTAGCAATTGTTGAGGCAGCATCTAAAAACGAGAAAATTGTAGTCGTTGTTTCTGCTTTTGGAAAAACTACAGACAAGCTTTTAGCGACTGCAAATGAAGCTTTAATAGATATCAATGCAGCAAAAGAGATTCTAAAAGCAATTAAAGAAACTCATTTTGAGGTAATTGAAAACTTAATTCCTAAAAATAACAGCACGGTTTCTAAAGAAGTTACTTCTTTATTTGATCGCTTATTGTCTATTTATGAAGGGGTCTTTTTATTACAAGAATTGTCTGATAAAACCCTCGCTAAAATTTCTAGTTTTGGAGAAAGACTCTCTTCTTACATCATTGCAAATGCCGCAAAAGAATTGTTTGATGCAACTCATAAAGAAAGTAGCACGTTAATTGCTACCAATAATGAGTATTTAAATGCACAAGTAAACTTTAAAATCACAAATAATAACATTGCTTCTTTTTTTGAGCAAAACAAACACCAAGTTACCGTTTTAGGCGGGTTTATTTCTTCGAATATTGATGGAGAAACTACAACATTAGGGAGAGGTGGTTCCGATTTCTCTGCTTCCATTTATGCGGCGGCATTAGATGCTGATGAATTACAAATTTGGACAGACGTTAGCGGAATGTTTACGGCAAATCCTAGCGTTGTAAAACAAGCATCTCCTATTTCAGAAATTTCTTACGAAGAAGCCATGGAATTGTCTCATTTTGGTGCAAAAGTTTTGTATCCACCGACCATTCAACCTTCTTTAAGAAAAGAGATTCCTATCAGAATTAAAAACACTTTTGACCCAGAAAGTGCGGGAACATTAATCTGTAACCATCCTACAAATAGCAATGAAGTGAAAGGAATTTCACACATAGAAGACATTAGCTTAATTACTTTAGAAGGCGGAGGAATGATTGGTATTCCTGGTTTTTCTAAACGCTTGTTTGAAACACTATCTCAACAAAAAATTAATATTGTTTTTATCACCCAAGCTTCCTCTGAACATTCAATTTGTGTTGGTGTTTATGAAAATGACGCGGCAAAAGCAAAAGAACTTCTAGACGAAACGTTTAACATCGAAATAGAAAAGAAAAAAATAAAACCAATTATTGCAGAAAACAATTTGGCAATTATTGCTGTTGTAGGCGAAAGCATGAAGAACTACCAAGGTTTAAGCGGACAAATGTTTAGTGCCTTAGGAAGAAATAATGTCAATGTTAGAGCAATTGCACAAGGTTCTTCAGAAAAAAACATTTCGGCTGTAATCAATAAAAAAGACGCAAAAAAGGCGTTAAACATTTTACATGAACAATTTTTTGAAGAAAGAACAAAACAACTAAACTTATTCGTGACAGGTGTTGGTAATGTTGGAGAACGCTTTTTAGCGCAATTACATCAGCAAAAGAAATTCTTAAAAGAAAACTTGAAATTAAACATTCGAGTTATTGGAATTGCTAATTCTAGAAAAATGTTTTTTGATAATAACGGAATTAACCTGGAGCACTGGAAAGAAGCCTTAGAAAATGGAACACCAACCACTTTGGAGCGCTTTCATGAAAAAGTAAAAGAAGCAAATCATAGAAACAGTGTTTTTATAGACAATACTGCAAATCAGCAAGTCTCTGAAGTGTATGAAAAGTATTTACGGGAGAGTATTTCTGTGGTAACTTGCAACAAAATTGCGTGTGCCTCAAGCTTTGATAATTACAAAACCTTAAAACAAGTTTCAAGAAAATACAATGCCTCATTCTTATTCGAAACCAATGTTGGTGCAGGTTTACCAATTATAGACACCCTTAAAAATTTAATCAATTCTGGAGATAGAGTTCATAAAATTCAAGCAGTATTGTCTGGAAGCTTGAACTTTGTTTTTAACAATTTTGATAAAAACGCAACATTTCATGATGTGGTTGCCGCTGCTCAAAAAGAAGGATATACAGAACCCGATCCAAAAATTGATTTAAGTGGCGTTGATGTGGCTAGAAAAATTTTAATTTTGGCCAGAGAAAGTGGTCATCAGTTAGAATTATCAGACATTGCAAACAATGCTTTTTTACCTGAAAATAGTTTAAATACAACCAACAATGAAGACTTTTACGCTTCATTAACAAAGAACGAAGGGCATTTTCAAAACATCTTTAAAGAAGCAAATGACAAAGAATGCCGTTTAAAATATGTGGCAGAATTTGTTGATGGAAAAGCGAACGTTGGTTTACAACACATTGCATCCGATCATCCTTTTTATAATTTAGAAGGAAGTGATAATATTGTGTTATTCTTTACTGATAGATACCCTGAAAACCCTTTAATCATAAAAGGAGCTGGAGCGGGAGCGGATGTTACTGCTTCTGGTATTTTTGCCGATGTAATTCGAATTGCGAATAAATAGTTATTCGTTTTTAGTTGTGGGTTTATGGTTCTCATCTGGACTAAAAACCAACAACTAAAAGCCAAAGACTAAAAACCAAAAAAATGGAATATATTAAAATTTTTGCTCCAGCAACTGTTGCCAATGTTTCTTGCGGATTCGATTCTTTAGGGTTTGCTGTTGATGCTGTTGGAGATGAAATGACATTTACAAAAACAGTTGAAAAAGGAGTTAAAATCACCAATATTACGGGAGCAGATTTAACTTATAATATTGATGAAAACGCAGCAAGTGCGGTAGTTCAAAAAATATTGAAGGAAGCAAACGCAGATTTTGGAATAGCCTTAACAATTCACAAAGGATACTCTCCTGGAAGTGGATTGGGAAGTTCTGCTGCAAGTGCCGCAGGAGCTGCTTTTGGTACCAATCAACTTTTAGGAAATATTTATTCCGAACTGGCGCTTACGAAATTTGCCATGTTTGGGGAAGAAGTTGCGTGTGGAACCCCAATTGCAGATAATGTTTCCGCAGCAATTTATGGGGGCTTTGTATTGGTGAGAAGTTACCATCCCTTAGAAATTGTAAAATTACCCGTTCCAAGTGAACTAAGAATTGTGGCGATTCACCCACAAATAGCGATAAAAACAAAAGACGCTAGAGCCGTTTTACCGGAAGAAATTGCGTTAAAAGACGCCGTTACACAATGGGCAAATGTTGGGGGTTTAATTAGCGGTTTGTATACCGACAATTACAATTTAATTAGCAATTCTTTAGTAGATGTTATTGTTGAACCTGCTCGTAAAGGTTTAATTCCGTTTTTTGATGACGTGAAAAACAGTGCGAAAAAAGCAGGCGCTTTGGGTGCAGGAATTAGTGGTTCTGGACCTACAATATTCGCGCTTTGTAAAGGAGATACAATTGCTAAAAATGTTTATAAAAGTATTGAAGAAAGTTATAAAAAAACCGGAATTGATTTTGAAATGTTTATTTCAAAAGTGAATCAAGAAGGCATAAAAATATTAAAATAGTTGTTGCTTTTTGGTTAATTGTTGCTGGGTTACTCCGCTACTAAAAACCAAAAACTATTAACCAAAACCAAAATAATGAACTATTACAGTTTACACCATAAATCACCAAAAACAAGTTTTAAAAACGCCGTTGTTCAAGGATTGGCAAAAGACAGGGGAATTTATTTTCCTGACAATATTACCCAGCTCTCTAAAGACTTTATTGAAAATATTTCTGAGTATACAAATCATGAAATTGCCTATGAAGTAATCAAACAATTTGTAGGTGACGAAATTCCTACAGAAAAATTAAAAGAGATTATTGCAGCCACTGTTTCTTTTGATTTTCCTTTGGTAAAAGTAGATGATAATATTGCCTCTTTGGAACTATTTCATGGACCAACAATGGCTTTTAAAGATGTTGGCGCAAAATTTATGGCACAATGTTTAGAATATTTTAACCAAGGAAATACGGAAGAAATTACGGTTTTGGTTGCCACATCTGGAGACACGGGAGGTGCTGTTGCAAATGGTTTTTTAGGTGCAAAGGGAGTAAATGTTGTTATTTTATATCCCTCAGGAAAAGTAAGTGATATTCAAGAAAAACAACTGACAACTTTAGGTCAGAATATTACAGCTTTAGAAGTAGATGGTGTTTTTGATGATTGTCAAGAAATGGTAAAAACTGCTTTTTTGGATCAAGAAATCACTAAAAAACTAACCTCAGCAAATTCTATAAACGTTGCGCGTTGGTTGCCACAAATGTTCTATTTTTTCTTTGCTTATAAAGAATTACACAAACAACATAAAGCGTTGACTTTCTCTGTTCCTAGTGGAAATTTTGGAAATATTTGTGCCGGAGTTATGGCACAAAAACTAGGCTTACCTATTAAACATTTTATTGCTTCTACAAATATAAATGATACGGTTCCTAATTATTTAGTGAATGGAATTTATACTCCAAAACCATCAAAAACAACGATTTCTAATGCGATGGATGTTGGAAATCCAAGTAACTTTATCAGAATACAAGAATTGTTTAACAACGATTTAGAAACCTTGAAAAGCGCTTTTTCTTCTTACAGTTTTTCAGATGAAGAAACACGTAAAACGATGAAAAAAATCTACAGCAATTCTGGTTATGTTGCCGATCCTCATGGGGCTGTTGGGTATTTGGGATTAAAAAAACACGGACTAAAAGAAACCGAGTTTGGTGTTTTTCTTGAAACGGCTCATCCAGTGAAATTTTTAGATGTTGTTGAAGCTACTTTGCCTGTAAAAGTTGAAATTCCAGCACAAATTCAGAAAGTCATCAACAATAAAAAAGTGGCGATTCGAGCAGCAAATTACGAAGACTTGAAAGCATTCTTAATGAAGTAGGAAGTAAAAATAAAATGTCTTAATTTACTTCTTAAAGAAGGGTGATTAGACAAAACGACACCTATAAAAAATTAAAACCCTCAAAATTGAATGATTATGAGGGTTTTTTGTTGGCCTACAAGGACTCGAACCTTGAATGTCGGTACCAAAAACCGGTGTGTTACCAATTACACCATAGGCCAATGCTTTTATGCGGGTGCAAATTTAACCGAAAGTTTTAAATCCACAAACATTTTTTGATAATTTTTAACCTTAACAAACATTTGTGATTGATTTGTCGTTTATAAAAGCAAATCTCAACTAATTTTATTCATATTTATTAGTAAATTCGCCATACATAAGGAAACAACTATGACATCAGCAAACTTTAAAAAATGGAACATCATCTTAGGATGGGCTACATTTGCCATTGCTTTAATAACCTATTCTTTAACCTTAGAACCCACAGTGAGTGCTTGGGATTGTGGAGAATATATTTCCACCTCTGTTAAATTAGAGATTGGGCATCCTCCAGGAGCGCCTTTGTTTCAAATGTTGGGTGCTTTTTTTGCAATGTTTACCTCTAGCGTTGATCAAATTGCTAAAATGGTCAACTTTATGTCGGCTTTAGCAAGTGCATTTACCATTTTATTTATGTTTTGGACCATTACTAATTTGGCCAAAAAACTCGCCTTAAAAAGCGGTGAAATTTCTGAAGGAAAATACATTGCAATTTTAGGAAGTAGTATTGTAGGAGCTCTCTCTTACACCTTTTCTGATAGTTTTTGGTTTAGCGCTGTGGAAGGAGAAGTATATGCAATGTCCTCATTTTTAATGGCGTTGTTATTTTGGCTTGGGTTAAAATGGGAAAGTGAAATACAGACTCCTAGAGGAAACAAATGGTTGATTTTAATCAGTTTTGTGGTCGGTTTATCATTTGGAGTGCATATATTATCCTTATTGGTTATTCCTGCAATTGTACTCTTGTATTTCTTTAAAACCTATAAAGAAATCAATCTCAAGACAACAGCAATTGCTACTATAATTTCTGTTGTGATTTTAATGTTTGTCTTTAAATTTTTATTTCCTTTTACATTAAAATTCTTTAGTGCCTCAGAATTATTTTTTATCAATTCTATAGGAATGCCTTATAATTCTGGAAGTATTATTGCTGCACTTATCTTGGTCGCTTTATTTTACTTCGGACTAAATTTTACGCGCAAAAAGAATAATGTAAATGCAAACACTTTAATTCTCTCTGTACTATTTATCATGATTGGTTTTTCATCTTGGATGATGTTGCCAATTAGAGCCAATGCAAACACCACAATTAATGAAAACGATCCTTCAAGTGCGCGTGAATTATTGGCCTACTATGAACGTGAACAATATGGAGATGCCAATGTTTTCTATGATACGTATTATTCTAATTCTTTTGAAAGAGAACAAGACGCTAGCACCCCTTATAAGGATGATAAGCCAAAGTATGAGAAAAGGAATGGCAAGTATGAAATTGTAAATAACTACAAAAACGTCATGCCAAATTGGTCTGACAAACACAAAGGATTTATACCAAGGATGGTAAATCCTGCTTCCGAAAAAATGTACAAATCGATTGCTGGAATTCCCCAAAAAAGCAAACGAAGACCTACCTTTTCAGAAAACATACGCTTCATGATGAGTTATCAATTTGGCTATATGTATGGGCGTTATTTTATGTGGAATTTTGTTGGAAGACAAAATGATGTTCAAGGACGTTTGGATCTTTTTGATGGGAATTGGATTAGTGGAATTCCTTTTGTGGATGAAGTAAGATTGGGATCTCAAAAAAATCTTCCAGCACAAGTATCAGAAAATAAAGGAAGAAATAAATACTACTTTTTACCCTTAATTTTAGGAATCATTGGTTTGCTATTTCAAATAAAATGGGACAAAGAAAACTTCTTTACACTATTTATATTCTTTGCTTTTACAGGCTTTGCCATCATCTTCTATACAAATCCAAAACCTTTTGAACCCAGAGAACGTGATTACGCAATTGTAGGAAGTTTTTACATTTTTGCCATTTGGATTGGCTTTGGAGTACTCGCATTGTATGAATATTTGAAGAGTTTTGCCAATAAAAAAACCGTCGCATTTGCTGTTTCTATCGTCTCTCTTTTAGCAGTACCTACTTTGATGGCCTCGCAAAACTGGGATGATCATGATCGATCCAACAGATACACAACCCATTTAAATGCGCAAGCTTACTTAGAAAGTTGTGATAAAAATGCAATCATGTTTACCATTGGCGATAATGATACCTTTCCGCTCTGGTACATGCAAGAAGTTGAAGGAATTAGAACCGATATTAAGTTGGTAAACACCTCCCTTTTCGCAACCGACTGGTACATCGATCAAATGAAACGCGCCACGTATGACGCGCCTCCTATTCCATCGCAATTAAAACACGATCAATACAAATACGGCACGCTAGATGTTGCTTATTCGATAGACCATCCGCGATTTAAAGATTCTGTAATGACCATTAAAAACTTAATGCGTTGGATTGCTTCGGAAAGTGATGCTACCTATATCGAAACAGAAAATGATATAAAAGAAAAGTTTTATCCAACCAATAAAATTCGAATTCCAGTAAACAAACAAAAGGTATTAGAAAACGGAATTGTAGCGCTCAAAGATGCCGACAAAATTGTTCCTTACATTGATATCGAAATTGACGATAGGGCCTTATTTAAAAATAGAATTTTAATGTTAGATCTTCTTGCCAATAATAATTGGGAAAGACCTATATATTTTACTGGTGGTGCAAATGCGGATGAAGAATATATTTGGTTAAAGGACTATTTACAGTTAGATGGTTTGGCCTATAAATTAGTACCTATTAAGACAACAATTGGTAAAAAGAGTTTGTTTGATATGGGAAGAATTGATCCCGAAAAAATGTATGCTAATATTCAGAAATGGAATTGGAGAAACATCAATGACGGTAAAATTTATTTGGACGAACAAACGAAAAGAAATTCAATTTCTATGCGTAATGCTTTGTTGCGGTTGTCTGAAGCTTTTGCCAAAAAAGGAGATACTGCGAAAGCTTTGGAAGTTTTAGATTTGTCTTTGGAAAAGATGTCTATTAAAGGCTTTGACCACTACAGTTTGTCTTTAGGGTACCCTGAAGCATATTACCGTTTAAAAGACACCCCAAAAGCAAGAAAAACGTCTAGAACACTTATCAATTTATTTAAAGAAAAATTAGTGTGGCTAAGCACCTTTTCTAAAAATGACACTGATCTAGTTTTTGATGATATCGACACGAACTTATACATGTACCGAAATATTATTAGTCAAGCTGAAGAAGGAGACGTTGATAAAGAATATTTAGAGAGTTTAGAAGAGGAATTTATAGACATTGTAAAGTTGTTTGATTATCTTATTCCAGAAGAAGATTAGGTTTCGATCAAAACCTATTTTATAAAAAATGCCACGTGTTGTCATGAGAATTTTCTCAAAATATACGGGGTGTTTTTTAAGGCTATCTAAAATTGGGTACGAAGCTAAATGTATTGTTGCAGCAAATCAATCAAAGTGTCAGCATCTTTAAATCCTGTTTGGCGCCATTTCATTTCGCCATCTTTATAAATCATAAAAGTAGGATTTCCCTTTACACGTAGGACATCTGCTAACATTTCATTCTTTTTTATATCTATCTTGATTACTTTGGCACATTCTCCTAAAGCTGCTGCAACATCTCTTAAGATATCTATGTTGTTTTCAGTAGCACTCCAATCGGAATAAAAATTGATTAGAACAGGTCTTTGTACATTAATTAAGTCACCAAATTTTACCATAGTATAAAGTTTATGGGGGAAAATTGTGAAAAAAATGTTATTGATTAATTAACAAAGATAAATAAAAGTATTTTAAACAGGTTGATTATCAGGCTTTTTTCAATTCGATCACTGTTATTTCTGGCCAAATCCCTACACGACCAGGAAATGCATGATACCCAAAACCACGATTCACGTTTATATACCTTCCAAATTCTTCATACAATCCTGCCCATTGTTTGTAAACATATTTTGAAGGGCTCCACTTAAACCAACCAGGAATTTCTATACCCATTTGCAATCCATGAGTATGCCCACTTAATGTTAAATGATAGTTGAAATCGGCTGTTTTTACTTTGTATTCCCAATGACTTGGATCATGGGTCATTAAAATTTTAAAATCTTCTTTTTGAATGTTTGCCGCAGCTTTTTCTAAATCTCCAGCCTGATTGAATCCTTTTCCCCAATTTTCGACACCTAAAAGGGCTATTTTTTGTCCGTCTTTTTCTAAATATCGGTGCTCATCTAACAGTAAATCGAAACCTATTTTTTTATGAATTTCTTTTACCGCTTGAAAATTATCCTTTTTATCTTGCGGATTTTTCCAATCCATATAATCTCCATAATCATGATTTCCAAGAATTGAAAATTTCCCTTCTTTGGCCTTTAAATGAGAAAACATTTCAATCCAATCGTCCATTTCGTCGGCTTTATTATTTACAATATCACCTGTAAAAACAAGGAGATCCGATTTTTGTTCGTTGATTAAATCGACTCCGTATTGTATTTTCTCTTTGTTGGTGAAACTTCCCGAATGAATGTCAGAAATTTGCGTAATCGTATACCCATCAAAAGCGTCTGGCAAATCTTTAAAACTTAACTGATATTTTAAAACTTTATAATTGTATTTTCCTTGAATAATCCCATAAATAAAAGCGGCAAAAGGGATGGTTGCCAACCCTAATGCAATTTGAGAAATAAATTTTCTTCTTCCGACTAATGATTTTGTTTCTCCGTTTGAAATAGCAGTGATTAATTTTAAAACCCATCGGTACACATCTTCACCAAAAAGGAGCATTATAACGATTAATTTAGGAATAGAAATGGTGAGCAACAAACCCATTGCCATTTGAAATTGAGGCGTTTGTCCATCACTTCTAGAATAGGTAAATACGGTAATAAAAAAATTAACATACACTGCAATGCTTACAAATAAAAAGGAAAAGCGCACCATTTTACTTTTTGAAACTGTTTTAAATGCTTGAAATGTATATAATTCTACAAGCACAATTATAAATGCTAAAATAAGTAATGGAAAAACCCAACGTGGCATAATGAAATTTTAAAATCTTTACAAAGATAGCTGTTTAAATATCGATTGAATTTTATTAGGATGTTAAAGTTTTGTACCTTTCTCCAATCTCTAAAAAGAGTGTTTTTAGAGGATAAAGTTATCCTCATTTTAAACGAATAAATAGATAAAATGTTAGATCAAAAAAGACTTTTTTTAGTGGATGCTTATGCATTAATTTTTCGTGGATATTACGCTTTTATAAAAAACCCAAGAATCAACTCTAAGGGTTTAGATACCTCAGCAATTATGGGTTTTATGAACTCATTATTGGATGTCATAAAACGGGAAAGACCTGATCATTTAGCCGTGTGTTTTGACAAAGGCGGAAGTGTTGACAGAGTAGAAATGTTTGAAGCTTACAAAGCCAACAGAGATGCTACTCCCGAAGCGATTAAATTGGCAGTGCCCTACATTCAAGAGATTTTGAAAGCCATGCACATCCCTATTATGGTAAAAACTGGTTTTGAGGCTGATGATGTTATTGGCACGCTAGCAAAACAGGCAGAAAAAGAAGGCTACAAAACTTTTATGGTAACCCCTGACAAAGATTTTGCACAGTTAGTTTCCGAAAATATTTTTATGTACAAACCCCGTTTTGGAGGGGGTTATGATATTTGGGGAATCCCAGAAATCCAAGAAAAGTTTGGTGTAAAAGACCCAATACAAGTCATTGATTTTCTGGGGATGATGGGCGATTCTGCAGATAATATCCCAGGGCTACCTGGTGTTGGAGAAAAAACTGCAAAAAAATTCCTAGCCACCTACGGTTCAATGGAAAACTTATTAGCCAATACGCATGAGCTAAAAGGGAAAATGAAAGAGAAAATTGAAGGAGCAAAAGAATTAGGTCTGCTTTCTAAGCAGTTAGCAACAATCATGTTGGACGTTCCTGTCACTTTTAATGCAGGTGATTTTACCTTAGACCAACCAGATATTGAAAAGGTAACCACCATTTTTAACGATCTAGAATTTCGAAATTTATTGACCAATTTCTTACGAACGTTTGCTGATGAAAATGCAGCGAAAACAAATGGAGCAACAAATACTTCGCAAGAAAAACCAACTGGAAGTCCAAAAAAAGCAGCTGCAATAGCTGAAGGACAATTTGATTTGTTTGCTGCTCCAGGAACAGGGAGTATTTCTGAAGAAGCAACCGCTTCCGGATTTAAAAACATTAAAAATACCCGCCATTTTTATCAACACATCGACACGCCTTTATCAAGAAAATTATTCTTACAAAAGTTACTGCAACAAACGGCGGTTTGTTTTGATACTGAAACGACTGGTTTAAAAGCATTGGAAGTCGCATTGATCGGCATTTCTTTTTCATATGAAGTTGGGAAAGGATATTATGTTTCCTTCCCAGAAGACCAGGAAGAAACCAAGGCCATTTTAGAAGAATTTAGACCCTTTTTTGAAAGTGAAATTGAAAAAATAGGTCATAATTTGAAATACGACATCAAGGTCTTATCAAACTATAATATGCCTGTAAAAGGAAACTTGTTTGACACCATGATTGCGCATTATTTAATTAATGCAGATATGCGTCATGGTATGGATATTTTGGCAGAAACGTATTTGAATTATCAACCAGTTGCTATTACTGAGTTACTTGGTAAGAAAGGGAAAAATCAGCTTTCTATGCGAGCTGTTCCCATTGCAGATCAAACAGCATATGCTGTAGAAGATGCAGATATTACGTTTCAATTAAAAGAACATTTTACCAAAGAATTAGAAAGCGGAAATGTTACCCGTCTTTTTAAGGATATAGAAACTCCTTTGGTCGCTGTTTTAACCGCCATGGAAATTGAAGGGATTAATGTAAATACCGATTTTTTGAAAAAATTATCTGTTGCGTTAACGGATGATATCAGCCGATTAGAAAAAAGTATTTACGAACAAGCAGGAGAAGAATTTAATATTGCTTCCCCAAAACAACTGGGCATCGTGTTGTTTGAAAAAATGGCATTGGTTAAAAAACCGAAAAAGACAAAAACGGGACAATATGCCACTGGAGAAGACATCTTATCTTACCTATCAAAAGAACATAAAATCATTAAAGATATTCAAGAATATCGTCAGTACAAAAAATTACTCAGCACCTATGTAGACGCCCTACCAAATGAAGTAAATCCAAAAACAGGAAGAATTCATACCCAATATATGCAAGCGGTTGCTGCAACAGGAAGACTGAGCTCTAACAACCCTAATTTACAGAACATTCCAATCCGAACTGCTAGAGGACGAGAGGTTCGAAAAGCATTTGTTCCAAGGGATAAAAATCATGTTTTATTGGCGGCAGATTATAGCCAAATAGAATTGCGAATTATTGCGGCTTTGAGCGAAGAAGAAACAATGATGAATGCATTTAAGAACGGGGAAGACATTCATGCTTCCACGGCTGCAAGGGTGTTTAATGTTCCTTTAGAGGAAGTAACTCGGGAGCAACGAAGTAATGCAAAAACAGTCAATTTTGGAATTATTTATGGTGTTTCTGCTTTTGGATTAAGCAATCAAACTGATTTAAGCAGAAGTGAAGCCAAAGAATTGATTGAAACGTATTATGAAACGTATCCAAAATTAAAAGCCTATATGTCTGCGCAAGTAGATTTTGCTAGAGATCATGGATATGTCGAAACGGTTTTAAACAGGCGTCGCTATTTAAAAGATATCAATTCTAGAAATGCAATGGTAAGAAACGGTGCCGAAAGAAATGCTGTAAATGCACCCATTCAAGGTTCTGCTGCAGACATTATAAAACTAGCAATGATTCATATTCACAACCGTTTTAAGAAAGAAGGTTTCAAATCGAAAATGTTATTGCAAGTGCATGATGAATTGGTTTTTGATGCCCATAAAGACGAGTTAGAAACCATCAAACCCATCATAAAATACGAAATGGAAAATGCTTTTAAAATGCGTGTTCCTTTGGATGTAGAAATAGGGATTGGAGAGAATTGGTTGGAAGCACATTAAATAAAAAAGAATGATCACAATAAAATCACCAAAACGATTTAGCTTACTAAAAACATTCTCAATTACCTTTCTAGTGTTTGCTTTTTTAGTAAGGCTCTGTTTGTATATTTTATCAATAAAATTCATCGATTTTTCTATACCAAACATCCTTAAAGTTTTTGGCATAGGTCTCTGCTATGATATCGGTGCATTATCATACCCTTTAACACTTTATGCCCTTTATTTATTATTGATTCCTGTTAAATTTCATGGGAGTAAAGTAGATCAAATTACGACCAAGTTTACCTATGGATTATTTCTTTTTATCTGTATTTTTTCATTTTTAGCTGAGGTTCCTTTTTGGCAAGAATACCAGCGTAGATTTAATTTTATTGCGGTGGATTATTTATTATACACCTATGAAGTTATAGAAAATATTCATCAAACATTTCCATTGCCATTATTGATTGGAGTGATTGTTATTCTACTTATTATATCCATTCGAATAGCTAAAATAAAAGGTGCTTACACACAAACTTTTGAAAGTTTAGATTCATTTAAAACAAAGCTAATTCCATCAGTAATGATCGTTGCTGTTTTGCTTTTATTTCATTTTAATATAAAAAACATTCAAGCAGAAGTTTTTAAGAATGTCAACGAAAATGAATTGGCTAAATCTGGTTTGTATTCTTTTTTTGCAGCATACAAGAGTAATGAATTGAACTTCAATGAGTTTTATCCAATAATCAATTCAACTGAAAATTATGCTATTTTAAGACATCATATTGTCGCCAAAAACGATCGGCTAACGACTCTTAAAAAAGACATTAACCGGTATACTTTAAATAATGGAGAAGAAGCAAAGCCAAATGTAATTTTTATTGGGTTAGAGAGTTTGAATGCCCGCTTTATGGAACGTTTTGGCAACACTCAAAATTGGACTCCAGCGTTAGATTCTTTAGCAAAAGAAGCTGTTTTTTTTACCAATTTATATGCCACTGGAACGAGAACTATTAGAGGTATGGAAGGCGTCAGTTTGTCTATACCGCCAACTCCTGGAAGAAGTATTGTAAAAAGAGAAAACAACGAGAATCTATTTACGATAGGCGAAATATTTAGGCAAAAAGGGTATACAAGAACTTTTATTTATGGAGGAGACGGACATTTTGATAATATGACAAATTATTTTAGTACCAATGGATTTGATATTGTTGATAGAAAAAAAGCGCACAGATTGAAAGCCGACATCCCTACAAAAAGAATGCGAATAGAAGACGACGAAGTGACGTTTGAAAATGCTTGGGCAGTCTGTGATGGCGATCTTTTTAAAAAACTTTTAAAAGTGGCTGATGCACAACACAAAAACAAACAACCCTTTTTTAATTTTGTGATGACAAGCTCAAATCATCCTCCCTATTCATTTCCAAAAGGAATCCTAGAATCCAATAAGAAAAATAGAGAAAATGCCGTAAAATATTTGGATAAAACATTTCAACAGTTTTTTGAGAAAGCAAAAAATAGACCTTGGTTTAAAAACACGGTATTCGTTGTGATGTCTGATCATTGTGCATACAGTGCTGGTAGAACCGAATTGAATGTTCAAAATCATCACATTCCTGCTTATATTTTTAATTTAAAAAATCAAAAACCGAAAGAAATCGATAAATTGTCTTCTCAAATTGATATTTTCCCAACTCTTTTTGGTTACTTAAATTGGAGTTACCATACCCCTTTTTTTGGAAAAGATATTTCTAAAATGACCCCGAAAGACGAACGTGCTTTTATTGGAAATCATAGAAAGGTGGGGCTTCTAAAACCAAATAAATTATTGATTTTAGAAACCCAAAAACAACACGCTACTTATCTATGGAATAAGACAGAAAATAAACTAACTGAAACCCAAACTGATACAATTCTCTTAAAAGAAACCATCTCTTATTATCAGTCAGCTTATGAATTATTTAAAAGTGGTGGATTAAAAATACAGCCTAAAAAATAAGTTTTCCTCTTTTATACAAAGACATTAATTATTAAACACAAAATGGAGTTAGATTATATTGAAAATGTAAATGGTTATGACGAAAACATGGTTCGCCTTTACAACTTTAACAAAGCAGAAGCAATGCTGTTTAGAGATCTCTTAAAAGAGACTATTATTGATAAAAAACAAAAATTGGACCTGGCTGATGTTCCTTTTATAACGCCTCGAAATTGTAATTTAATTTTCGGTTTGTTTCGGTCCGATGAAGGCATCTTAACAAAAGACAACCAAACTTTTTTTTGCGTTTTAACTTTGGCAAGTTTTATAAATATGATTCAACTTTTAGCCCCTTTTTGTAAGAAGGAGTCCAAAGGTTATCAATATTTATATGACCTTGACAACCCAACGGAATTGTTGTTTTCTCCAACAGCGAGTTTGGTTGATTGATCAACGCCTTTTTTAGAAAATTGAAACTGTTTTTGAAAAGCATATCCTGCTTTTTTAATATTGAAGTTGGAATGAATGAAAAGAAATTGAAAACAGTTTAAAAATAAGCAATAATTTTAATTTGCTTGGTTGCTAGTTTTAAGAAATATTTCTTTTTCTAACGATCAATATTTCATCATCCGAAAAAGACATCCAACCAAAATCATAGACCCAAAAAAGGGTTTTATTTTTATTGTTAACATGCCAATGTGTGTTGTATTTAAAATGAAATTTCTTTTTTTCTAATCGTATTCGCGGTATTTTTTTCTGCAACAGGTTTTTTCCTAAGACTTCTAATAATATAGCTCGATTTCGATGCAAAATGATATCAATCTCTTTGACGGCAATGGCGGTTACTTTTCGTAAATTAACGTGGTAATAATTTTTACAACGCTGCGAACAAAACTTTTTATCGCTTCGTCCTTTTACTTGTTTATTGCAAATTTTACATTTCATATACTTTACAAATGTAGGTATTTATTATGTTTTCGCTTTATTCGTTTTTAACGGTTAATAGATGACTATTATTATAGTATCCTTTTCTGCTGTCCATTTTCTACTATTTTTGAATCATTAATTAGAATGCTATGAACACGATTCCAATTATTTATCAACCTTTAAAGAATGCGAAACGCATAAAGATTTTTATTCCCTATGAATTAAAGGAACTCCGCTACGTTTTTAAGAAGGTGAACACCACTTTTTGGCATCCCAATCAAAAATTATGGTCTATTATGTATACGCAAGAAAATCTTGCATTGTTAAAAAAACTATTTGGAAAAAACTATACGATCGTAAATGAAGTAACTCCTACTCCTATTGAAAAGAGGCCCCTTACCCCCTACGCAATCGATGAGCTTTTTAGGTTAGAAAAATCGTTAGTTTTAAAGAAGTACAGCGATTCTAGTATCCGTACCTATAAGAATATGTTTACTGTTTTTTTAACCAAATTTGTACATAGAGACCTTGCGGAAATTACCAAAGAAGAAATTGAAGGTTTTGTGTATGAATTAATTAAAAAAAATAAAATTAGTGAAAGTTATCAAAATCAACTTATTAATGCGATTAAAGCATATTATGAACACGCACTGGGAAAGCCTAGAGAATATTATGACATTCAACGTCCTAAAAAAACGCTTAGCATACCCAATGTGTTACACAAAGAAGAGGTATTGAAAATAATACAACACCCTACAAACATAAAACACAAAGCTATTTTATGGACTATTTATAGTGCTGGACTCCGCATATCGGAAGTGATCAATTTAAGGATTGTAGACATCTACTCTAAAGAAGGCTACTTGTTTATAAAGGATAGCAAGGGGAAAAAGGATAGAAAAACTATTTTGTCTGATCATTTGGTGGCTTTATTACGGCTGTATTATAAGAAAGAAAAACCTTCTTATTGGTTGTTTGAAGGGCAAACAGGTGGCAAATATAGTAGGGCAAGCATACGTGCTATTTTTAGAAAGGCCGTGGAAGCGACCAATTCCAATCCTTGGTCAACAGTGCATACCCTTCGGCATTCATTTGCTACGCATTGTATAGAGGATAATATAAATTTAAGATATTTACAAAATATGCTGGGACACAACTCTCCAAAAACAACCGAAATTTACACTAAAACAATTCATATTAATAATAAAAAAATAAAAAGTCCTTTGGATAACTTGTTAAATAATAATACCTTTAGTGAATTATAGCTATAAGCGATATATCAACAATAGCGTTTATACAGTTGTTACCCACCATTGCAAAAAAGTCCAATCACACATTTTACACATTTATTTTTTTCCAACTCGAAAGCCCAACGCTAAAAAAATAAAAGAGCAAAATTTCTCCAAAAAAACAATGCAATAAAATAATTAACTTTATATTTGGACATTATTAGTCTAAAATAAATTTGTCCAATGAAATCATTAGGAAATATTTTAAAAATTGCACGAGAAGAAAAGGAAATGATTTTGCGAAAAGTATCAGCAGAAGTTGATATTGATCAATCTTTGATTAGCAAATTTGAAAAAGATGAGCGAAAACCAACAAAAGAGCAATTAATAAGACTTGCAGAATTTTATAACTTACCAGAGCAAGAATTGATAATCAACTGGTATTCAGAAAAAATTGCAGAAGATTTAAAATATACACAAGCAACAACTGAAATATTAAGAGTTGCAGAAGAAAAAATTAATTATTACAAATCACAAGAAAATGGCAAATAACAAAATAAAAGTAGCAGAACTATTTGCAGGCGTTGGAGGTTTTCGTCTTGGACTTGAAAAACATAATAATTACGATATTGTTTGGAGTAACCAATGGGAACCATCAACCAAAGTGCAACACGCATCAATGGTATATGAAAACCAATTTGGAAGTCAGAACCATTCAAATGAAGATTTAAATGAAGTCGTAACAAGAAATATTGAGGAAATTCCAGATCACGATTTATTAGTTGGAGGCTTTCCTTGCCAAGATTATTCTGTTGCTACTACATTGCACAATTCAAAGGGGTTAAAAGGGAAAAAAGGTGTGCTTTGGTGGTCAATTCACAAGATCTTAGAAGATAAAAAGAACAAACCGAAATATTTATTTTTAGAAAATGTAGATAGACTTTTAAAATCCCCAGCTTCTCAAAGAGGTCGTGATTTTGCAGTAATGCTAAAGAGCTTAAATGATTTAGGCTATGCTATAGAATGGCGAGTTATAAATGCTGGAGAGTATGGAATGCCTCAAAGAAGAAGAAGAACTTTTATTGTTGGATACCATAAATCAACTGAAGTATATAAAAGAATATCAAAATCAAAAAAGACAGATTGGATTCAAGAAAAAGGAACAATTGCAAATGCTTTCCCATTAGAAAAAATAAATAAACTTGAAGAATTTGAAATTAAAGGAAGTTTAGAAGAAATAACAACCGAATTTAATAAAAAAGGGAAACTTTCTCCTTTTCAAAACACAGGGTTACTTTTTAAAGGAAAAGTTTATACAACTAAAACAAGTCCTAATTATAATGGAAAAAGAACAGTTTTAGGTGATCTTCTTCAAAATGGAGAAGTAACGGACGATTTCTTTATTAAAGACAATAAGTTAAAAACTCCAAAATCTATTTTGGAAAAAGACGGAAGCGAAAAAATAATCGCTACCGAAAAAGAAATGTGGGAATATTTAAAAGGTTCTAAATCAATTCTAAGGATTTCTAAAGATGGTTTTAAGTATAGCTATTCTGAAGGTGGAATGATCTACCCTGACGCATTAGATAATGCTTCAAGAACTATAATTACGGGAGAAGGTGGAAAATCACCTTCAAGATTTAAACACGTAATTGTTTCAGATAGAGGCTTAAGGCGATTAACTCCTATTGAATTAGAACGACTAAATATGTTTCCAGATGACCATACAAAGCTGGACGGAGTTACAGATACAAAACGAGCTTTTTTTATGGGTAACGCTCTTGTAGTTGGTGTTATTGAAAAAATTGGAGAAGCACTTTATAATCAGATAAATGGATAATATGTTTGACCCAAATTCTGCAAAATCAATTATTTCTTATGCAAAAGAACTTAAAGGTTATACTTTAAGAGAAAAGTGTGGAGAATCAATTGAAAATCACGGTTATAAAGGAAAAGGGAATTTTGGACAATTAGTCGAAAAATTCTATTTTGGATATGAGCCAAATTCAAAGGCAGAAGCAGATTTTGTTGAAGTTGGAATGGAGTTAAAATCAAGCCCACTAAAGGCACTTAAAAATGGAGAAATTCGCTCAAAGGAAAGACTTGTTTTAAACATTATTAACTATTTAGAAGTTCACAAAGAAGAATTTGATCATAGTTCGTTTTGGAAAAAAAATGCCCACCTACTACTCATTTTCTATCTACACGACAAAGAAAAAGATTTACTTGATTACTTAATCAAACTTGTTGACGATTGGAAATACCCTAATCGAGATTTGCTAATCATAAAACGTGATTGGGAAACAATTAATCAAAAAATTAAAGACGGAAAAGCACACGAATTATCAGAAGGAGACACATTTTATTTAGGTGCTTGCACTAAAGGCTCAACAGCAGAAAAATCTTTAAGGCACCAGCCTTTTAATGAAGTTAAAGCGAAACAAAGAGCATATTCTTTAAAACAAGGATATGTAAATCACATAATTGCAAATATTGCTCAGGAAGAGCAAGCCGTTTATGGAAAAATTCTGACCCAAGAAACAATATTTGAACATTTACCCTCAATTGAAGAAATTGTAATTTCAAAATTTGCACCCTTTTACGGAAAGACCTCAATTGAAATTGAAAAGCATTTCAATCTTGAATTAAACAGGACTGCAAAGAGTTATTTTGCAAATCTTACCAAAGCAATTTTAGGAATTGGTTTAAACAAAAAAATTGAAGAATTTGAAAAAGCAGATATTCAAGTAAAAACCATCCGACTAAAGGAAAACAATTTACCTAAGGAAGATATTTCCTTTCCAAATTTCAAATATGAGGAAATTGTTGAGTTGGATTGGGAAGAAAGTGAGTTTAAACACATTTTGGAGCAAAAGTTCTTTTTTGTTTTCTACCAATTTGAAAATAACATCCTAACATTAAAAAAAGTGAAGTTTTGGAATATGCCATATTCTGACATAGAGGAGGCTAAGAAAGTTTGGCATAGAACAGTAGAAACAATTGAAAAAGGAAAAATAGTTAGTGAAATAACAGATAAAGGAATACGAAAAACGTATTTCCCTAAAAAAACAGAAAATAGGATTAGTCACGTAAGACCACACGCAAGAGACAAAGACGATTGCTACGATTTACCTGTAAAAGACCAATTGACAAATGCAACAGAATATACTAAGCACTGTTTTTGGTTAAATGCAAGTTACGTGAAAGATGAAATTTATATGAAGTAGCAAACGCTAAAAGTCATACACATTGCCAAGTCGCTCAAAAACCAACCGCACGAGCCAAAACTTGTCAATAAGTATGTCTTTTGCCAACGCTCCACAGACGGAAAAGAAAACCAAACGGTGGGTAACAATGGCTAAAAAACATAGGGGTTTTGGTGGTAAACTGGAAGTTCAGAGCTTCGATTGAAAACCGCCAAACCAAAATTTTGATAATGAAAAAAGAAAATTAATAATAAAAATATTTGGCTTGGCTAAGTACTAAATTGAAAGGACAGAGTTTCAAACTCCCCTACGATTTCTTAGCCGGGTCGTTGGGCAAAATAAAATGAAACATAGATACAAAAAATTTAAGAAGAGAATTTCTAAAATAAAAATTTCCACGAAATATATAAGTTATATTGCTTTATTAATATCAGTTTTATCTATTTATTTGCAATTCTTCCATATTAATCACGAAATAAAATATGCTTCCTTATACCCTATTTTAGATCAAGAAAAAAAGACTTTGACTTATCCTATCTTACTGAAAAATAGCGGAAACCAAGTTGAAACTATTCTTGATTTTCAACTATTATTAGAGGCTAAAAATAATGAAGGAAGTTTTTATAAAAGGATAAGTGAATTAAATGAAAAACAATTCTTTTCTATTTTAGAACCAGGTGAATCGAAACGAATTGACTTAATAGGTAATTATGATGTATATTTATTCGGAACAATAACTGCTAAAGAAAATGTTTTTGATTACGAACCAATATCTGAATTCGAAAATTTAAATCTATTATTAAAAACAACCTATTTAACAAAGAAAGGAATTGTAGCAACTGAAGAAAGACATCTTGGAAAATTGACATTTAATGCTAATGAAACAGTAAAACGTATTGACTGTCCTCGAACAGAATTAAAAGATTTAGATTTAGGTAAAGATGACTTTGAAATTTTTCAATACACTATAATACCAAATAGCAAAAAATTTGACAACGTATCAATTGACTTTACAGACCCTATTTCAATTAAAAATAATTTGGGGAGATTATTGTTTATAGAAAAAACCCTTAAATCTGATAGTATTAAAAACAAAGAAACACTTTTGAATTTACAAAAAGTATTAAAACCTTATAGATAAAAAATACTTTGCCCAACACCGTGTAAAAAAAATTGCTGGTAAAAGCCTACTTACGAAAATCCTCTCGGATTTTCTATTCGGGTTTTATTTACTAACTTTATTGCTTAAACCACGCAACTTTCCTTACACAAAAACGTTGTGTGCAATAATGACCCGTCTTGAATAAAGGCTACATAATTTTAAACATTATGTATAGAAATGACAAAGTAATTAGACGGTATTCAGAACCTTTTAAACTGAAAATTTTAGCGGAACTTACAACCGGAAAACACACAAAGAGCGAACT
>Ga0209198_1000127_pt1 | contig 69606 bp, 56 predicted proteins | sample COGITO_mtgs_1105_2_FD_184804 | JGI IMG/M metagenome (GOLD analysis project Ga0209198, IMG submission 184804) | Pelagic marine microbial communities from North Sea - COGITO_mtgs_110519 (SPAdes) (version 2) | ecosystem: Environmental > Aquatic > Marine > Epipelagic ...
CATATAATGGTCAATGTTTGTATCATTTCACTTTGACCCAATCCTATTTCTGCTTGTAAACTGTTTGCTCCAAAACTTCCACCTGTATTAATGGTATAAAAAATAGTTCTACCGTTATCTAAATCAAGCTTTAGTTTAGTTCCTATAGCGCTTCGGTTTGACTGTACACCTTCTAAATTTAGTATAACCCAATTATTATCAAATGTTGGGTTTTCAAAACAAACATTTGTATAATTATCTCCTTCATAAGCACCTCCTAAAACTGCATAAATATCTTGATCACCGTCATTATCTAAATCTGCAAAACTCACTCCATGTCCTTTTTGAATATGCCCAAACCCACCAGCTGAGGTCACTTCTTCGAATGAAATCCCATCTACATTTCTAAACATCCTATTAGGAACAACAGAAGTAAATTCCGGGGAGCCTGTGCCTATGTAAAAATCCAACCATCCATCATTATCAAGGTCTCCAAAATTACTCCCCATTGCATAAAAACTTTTATCAATATTAAAAGCATTACTCTGTTCACTAAAGGTTTCATCGCCATTATTAATGTAAAGTTTAGATTTATCTGATAGTACTTTTTCTCCTTGTAATTCTTTTACAAAATCACCAGCAACATTTTGTATGTTGCGTGTATCGTAACTAGCTACAAGAATATCATTAAACCCATCATTATTTACATCCCAAAACCAAGTAGGGAAACTAAAATTAGGTCCTTGAACACCTGCTGTTTCAGAAATATTTTCAAATTTCCCAAAATTGTTTTTGAATAATAAATTATTTCCTCCCATAACAGAAATATATAGATCTGGCCACTTATCGTTATTAATGTCACCAAAAACAACTCCTTTAATAAAGCCTGCAATTGAGGAGAGGTTGTAGTTTGAAGATTCTTCTCTAAAACTTCCATCTTTTTGATTTATATATAGTTCACAAGGATGTGACTGTTTTTCGGTTGATTCATTTCCAATAAAAAGATCTAAATAGCCATCATTGTTTACATCAGCCCAAGAAGCTGTTTGAGTAGGGTGGAAGGAAAGTAGCCCTGCACTTTTTGTTATGTCAGTAAAAGTTCCATCTCCATTATTTTTTAGAAGCGAATTTGGATGATTACCACCTTCTCCCAGCCAAGCTCCTCTTAAAACAAAAATATCTATATTTCCATCGTTGTCATAGTCTGCATGAATGCAATTGAGACCACTAACTATTCCCGTTAACCCTGCTTCTTTAGTTGTGTCGATAAATCCATTACTAGTGTTTGTATATAACTTACTTTGATCAGACATTCCATAGGACGTTATGAAAATATCGAGTAAGCCATCATTGTTAAAGTCATCGATACTAACTCCTCCAGACAAACCATCTTGAGCTATCCCCAATTTTAAACTGACTTCTTTGAATGCCTTAATTTTTTTCTGTTCAATATTCCAATTAGGGTAGTTTATTCTATATCTTTCAGGAACATTACTTGGGTGTTCGCCAATAGTCATATGTGCTAAATTTAAAAGCCATTTGTAGTTGTCGTTAGGGAACTTTTCATATATCTGTGTATAAATCTCTATCGCTTTTTTAGACCCATTTACATCAATGTGAAAGGCTTGATCTTTTAAGGGTAAAATACAAGAGTAAGAATTATGATTATTTTGACAATTATTAACCTCTCCAAGTCTCAAATAGCTAATGGCGAGTAGGTCGATAATGGGTAGTAAATCTTTTGTAATTAGATCTTCATACGTTAATTGTTGTCTTATAATTAAATTTTCAATTTCATTAATGCATGTCTGAATTTCTCCAGCTTTTAAAAGTTGCTGACAATATTTAAACCAAGTTATTATTTTTTTTTCTGGCTCAACTTTTGAAATTTGTGCTAGGTATAAAGTTGCAAGTTTTTCATTCCAATGGTAATAGTTTATTGGGTTTCCCTCTAAATACAGGGTTTTTAGTGTATCAACCATTGAAAATGTATCTGAACTATTTTCTGAACTGAATTGCATGTAAAGCTCTTGGCTATTAATTTTAACTGTCAAGACAAAAAACAGCAACCAAAGAAAATATTTAACTTTCATACTTTCATACTTTTAAACTCAAATTACTTTTTGAAATACTGACAAATTTGCTTTTGTCTTTTTTTTAAAAATAAACATTTTTTTTGGTACATAAGTAAATTAAATAAAAGACATGAAAAGTTATTGAGTTGGATAATGCGGATTGTATAAATGTACAAACTTTATTGAACTACTAATTATAATCTAAAAATATGCGTTAGTGAGTTTAAATATGTTATTGGTCGAAGTAATTAAATAGACATGAATCATTATAGTACATTAATCATTGAATAATTTTCTTCTATTAGTTTATATTTAATCAAAGAGGAGTGATTAAACTCCTCTTTTATTTATTTAACTTAATTAATCCTCAAAACTAAAAAAATGAATATTTCTTTAAAATTTTATAAATTATCATTGGTATTGCTTATAAGCTTGTTTTTTTTGTCATGTGATGTCGATGATAATAACGAAAGCTATCCCTCAGCGCTATCAACTATTGCTGAATTCGCTGCAAGTAATTCTGATCTGAGCAATTTGACTGCTGCACTTAGTGCTGCCGATGGAAACTTACTAAGTCTTTTAAATGGCGGAAACTATACTGTTCTTGCACCAAATAATTTTGCATTCGAAATTTTTTTAAATAAAAATGGATTCACTTCAATAGATGAAGTACCTACAGATATACTCAAAAACATTCTGCTAAACCATGTCATTAGCGGCACAGTAAAATCTACTGATCTTGCTGTGGCTGTTAGTGGATACACATCAACAAATGCCACAAATACAGATGGGGATTTTCTTAGTATGTATTTCTCAACTAATAACGGTGTTGTTTTTAATGGTGCTTCAAATGTCCTTAATCCAGATATAGCTACTTCAAATGGTGTTATGCATATAGTCGATGCTTTAATAGAACTCCCAACTGTAGTAACATTCGCTACTACAAATCCTGGTTTTGAAACTTTAGTTACAGCTCTTACAAGGGATGATCTAAGTGAGGATTTCGTTTCAATATTATCAACAACAACTGAACCCGCCCCCTTTACAGTGTTTGCGCCAACGAATGAAGCATTTAGTTCATTATTTTCTGAACTTGGTATGGAATCATTAAATGATATTGATACAGCTACTCTTGAATCAACTCTTGGCACCCATGTAGCTACTGAGGCAAATGTTAGATCTGAAGATTTATTCAATGGGATGTTAATTACAACAATCGGTGATGATTTAACTATTTCTTTTGGTACAGGGGCACAACTAGTTGATTTGAATAGTAGAACTGCAAATATAATAGCTACTGATATCCAAGCATACAATGGGGTTATTCATGTTATCGACAATGTAATGTTACCACAATAATAAAGTTGCCAGCATTCATACCGGTAGATAGTATAAATGAACATGAATTAATAAAAATATATCTCCTGAATTTAGAGAGTATAAATTATTTTTACCCTTATATGATGGAGTTACAAAACTAGAAATAGGCATAGATAGTTCTGCTCAAATTATAGAAAGAGGCACTCCAAATATTTTTTATATAAAAAATAATCAACACCTTTTTATTAGATAATGAGGGGATTGTATATCATACCGATTTAGGATTTTTAAGATATGCAGACTATTTAATAGAAAATTTCAAAATACAGTTCTTCAAATAATAATAATACTCTTATAAATTTGAGTATTTTTAGGATAAAAATTAGTTTTTTCAGTTTTTAACCTTTCTTAAACTGTCATTTGTCGAAATTATTTTTAAAATAGCATATAATTGACTTTCTTTAAATAAGTTTTTTATATAATGTTATTTGATTTTACCCTAATTTTTTGAATTTTTTATAAGGAAGAGTGATTTAAATCACTCTTCCTTTATAATTTTTTATATACTTATTTAAAAAGTAAATATATTTGGGAAATAAGATTCAAAAGGTCAATATGAGAGATTAGCTAATAAACACCAATGAAACACACTTTATTCTTCAAAGATAAAATTAATCAAACCGTTATTTTTTTTAATTCCGTTTTAATAGTTTTATTATTCGTCACCTCTTGTCAGACTTCAAAACAAAAAAAATTAATTATTAACAAGCTTTTTTCTGACCATATGGTGCTCCAACAAGATGAAGAGGTAGCATTTTGGGGAACGTATAAAGCTAATGAACAAATAACGGTTTCTGGAAGTTGGAATCAAAAATCGGTGACATCTAAGTCAGATGAAAATGGTTTTTGGAAATTGTACTTACCGACAGCTAAAGCAGGAGGGCCTTATGAAATAACGATAGTAAGTCATGATAGCACCTTGGTGTTAAATGATGTGTTATTAGGAGAAGTTTGGTTAGCTTCTGGGCAATCAAATATGGAAATGCCTTTAAAAGGATGGCTTCCTACAGATTCTATTATAAACTCTAAAGATGAAATTATAAAGGCAAATCATCCTAAAATTAGAATGTTCAATGCGAAGAGAAATTATGCAAAAAAACCAATAGAGACCATTAGCGGTGAATGGGCTATTTGCACTCCTAAATCTGTAGGAGATTTTAGTGCAACTGCGTATTTTTTTGCCAGACGTTTACAGAAAGAATTAAATGTTCCCATAGGAATTATACATTCTAGCTGGGGTGGAACTGTAGCGGAAGCTTGGACAAGTAAAAAGTCTTTAAAAGAATTTAAGAATTTTGAAACACCTATAGCGGCACTAGAAGATCCAAAAATTTTTCAAATCACCAAGGATTGGTATTCTAAATTTGATACCATAAGCTTGCCTCAAACAAATTCCGACTGGAATGCCTTAAGCTTTCAAGATGTAGCGTTTTCTAAACATGAATTTAATGATGAAAAATGGAAGCAACTTGATCTACCAGCTCGATATGATACATTTGACGGTTGGGAATTTGATGGTGCTATTTGGTTTAGAAAAAATATTGAATTAGATGACGTAAATACCGATTATACCCTTTCATTAGGTGTTATAGATGATATGGATTACGTGTATTTTAACGGAGTTAAAATAGGAGGTTTGGCGGGTTATGGATACCATACTGCAAAAAGAACGTATACCATTCCAAAAGAAATTATAAATAAAGGTACCAATACAATTGCGATAAGGGTAATCGATACTGGTGGACCGGGAACGATCACGGGTATCCTAGAAATATCAAATGAGAACAACTTTTCATTATCATTAAAAGGTTCTTGGAAATACCAACCAGTTGCAGAGCTATACAATGGTAAATTCTACAACTACGACACAGATAATATAGATTTCTCAAATCGACCAAATATCATTAGTATGGGCCCAAATTTACCAACGGTTCTTTTCAATGCGATGATAAATCCAATAATTCCATACAATATAAAAGGAACTATATGGTACCAGGGAGAATCTAATGTTGGTAGAGCAGAAGAATACACTCGTTTATTTCCAAAAATGATTACAGATTGGAGATCCTACTGGAAAAAAGATTTTCCTTTTTATTTTGTGCAAATAGCACCATATAACTATGGAAGTCAATTAAATGAAGAGGGTTCTATGCATCTGAGAGATGCTCAGCGTAAAAGTTTAAAAACAAAAAATACAGGAATGGTTGTGACTATGGATATTGGTAACTTTTCAAATATCCATCCAGCTAACAAACAAGATGTAGGAAAACGATTGGCAGGACTAGCATTGGTTAATGACTACCAAATGAATATTATTGCTTCAGGGCCTTTGTTTAAAGACAGTCAAATCTCTAAAAATAAATTGATACTTAAATTCACAGATATTGGATCGGGTTTAACAGCTTTTAATGCTAAGTTAACAGGATTTGAAATAGCAGGTATTGATGAAGAATATGTTACAGCAATTGCAGAAATTAAAAATAATACAGTTCATTTATCAGCCTTATCTATCACAGCTCCAAAATATGCCCGATATGCATGGAGTGATAATTGCAAGGCTACATTATTTAACAATGAAGGTTTGCCTGCTTCATCATTTGAAACAAAAGATTAAAAATATATTTTAATATAAAAATACATTTATGAGTTCATATAGGTCATTGGTCGAACTAATTTATTGTTCATTAATATTATCTGTTTCTTAGAACTTTCATAGGTGTTATTTTTTGATTATTAAGGGGTTTGGGGACCTACCTCCCCTCCCTTTTTTAGATTAAAACACACCTATAAATGATATAAAAAATGAAAACCCTTATTGTTTCAAGACATAAACATCCTCATTTCATTTCAATCATTCCCTTCATTTTTTTAAAGGATTTTATGTGCTCTCTAAGTTTCAACTTTAAATTGAAGTCTCAGATTTTAAAAAAAACAGTTAATCATATTATTTTCCAAATGGATACTAAGGAAACAAATTTTAGTTTACATAGTTTTCTTTGGAAATATGTATCAGCTGTGTTTTTTGTTAGAAAGTATTTGTTCAAGACATTACTATTCATTGGAATAGTTTTTTTGTTTTACAAGATATAAATTCGTTAATTGAAGTTCTATAAGAAACAAGAAATATAATCTTTCTAGTAATAAAAATTTAACAAAAAAATTAATCATTAGAACTATGGTAGTATTGAGCACATTAGATTATGCATTGATTATTTTATTTTTTACAATTACACTTTCAATAGGAATTTATGTTTCAAAAAAATCTAGTAAAAGCTCTTCAGAGTTTTTTCTCTCTGGACGGACGATGCCATGGTGGTTACTTGGGGTGTCTATGGTTGCTACAACTTTTTCTACCGATACACCTAATTTAGTGACAGATATCGTTAGAACTAATGGTGTTTCTGGAAACTGGGTATGGTGGGCTTTTTTAATAACAGGATTGCTAACGGTCTTTGTATATGCTAAACTCTGGAGAAAATCAAATGTTAATACCGATATTGAATTTTATGAGTTTAGATATGGTGGCGCTCCAGCAAATTTTTTAAGGAAATTTAGAGCGATTTATTTAGGGGTGATTTTTAATGTGATTACGATGTCTGCAGTAACATTAGCCGCCATAAAAATTGGTGGTATTATGTTGGGCTTGGAACCTTGGCAAACTGTAATAAGTGCAGGGCTTATCACTGTCGTTTTTAGTGCTCTTGGTGGTTTTAAAGGTGTAGTTTACACAGATTTTGTTTTATTTTTTGTAGCAATGGGAGGTTCTATAGGTGCTGCCTATTATTTGGTTAATATTCCAGAAGTAGGTGGTATAGAAGCATTAATGGCCAACGAACACGTAGCGGATAAGCTTTCTATGTTGCCAGATTTTAGTGATAAAAAATCTGTTATTACATTGTTAATTATTCCTTTAGCAGTTCAATGGTGGAGTTCTTGGTACCCCGGAGCCGAACCAGGTGGTGGAGGTTATATAGCACAACGAATGTTAGCAGCTAAAGATGAAAATCATGCGATAGGAGCAACTCTTTTCTTTAATATCATGCATTATGCATTAAGACCTTGGCCTTGGATAATAGTAGCATTAGCATCATTGGTTATATTTCCTGATTTAGTTAGTATTCAAGAGGCTTTCCCTAACGTCACAAACGATAAATTAGGACATGATTTAGCATACTCTGCAATGCTTACTAAATTACCTAGTGGTTTGCTAGGTTTAGTATTAGCGTCATTAATTGCAGCTTATATGAGCACTATTTCAACTCAGTTAAATTGGGGTTCCTCCTATATGGTATATGATTTTTATAAACAACATATTAATCCTGATGCATCTGAGAAAAAATTAGTAGCAGTTGGAAGAATATCAACGGTGGGCTTAATGATTTTAAGCGCAATACTAGCGCTACTATTGCAAAATGCCTTACAATTGTTTGAAGTATTATTAGTTTTTGGAGCAGGAACCGGATTAATTTTTATTTTACGATGGTTTTGGTGGCGTATTAATGCATGGAGCGAAATTACAGCCATGTTTGCCTCTGGGATAATTTCAATTATAGTAAAATTAACTCCAGTGGGTGCCTATCTATTTGATTCTGAACTAGGAATATTTGAAGATTATTATGAATATCCTATGGTTGTGTTGGTAACTACTTGTATTTGGTTAATCGCTACATACATCACACAACCAGAAAGTGACCAAGTGCTTCGAGATTTTTACAAGAAAATTCAGCCTGGAGGTCCTGGATGGTCAAAAGTAATTAAAGAAGCTAAAGCAGAAGATATTGTTTTAAAAAATAATGACCAAGGATGGAGTGTTCCGTCTGGAATTGTTGCCATGCTAATAGGATGTGTTTTAATTTATAGCTGCATGTTTGCAACAGGATACTGGATTTACGGTATGTATAACTATGCCATACCACTTACAATTGCATCAATTGTTTCTGGAATTCTATTAATTAAAATTTGGAGTAAAATTAAATCAACCACATTGTAAATTAATAAATAATGCACACAAAATTAAATACAAACATAACTGATATAGGTTATAATGAGGCTGGGAAATTTGAAGAAACAAGGTTTGAAAAAATTCATAATGTTATATTCGATTCATCTAATGAGGCTTCAATTATTGTAGCACAAGAGATTGCAAATTTAATTCGGGAAAAAACAAATCGAAACGAATCTTGTGTTTTAGGGCTAGCCACAGGATCTTCTCCGATAAAAGTATATGAAGAGCTCGTAAGGATGCATAAAGAAGATGGGTTGAGTTTTGTAAATGTTATTACTTTCAACTTAGACGAATACTATCCGATGGATAAGAATAATATTCAGAGCTATCATTACTTTATGAATGAGCATTTATTTAAGCATATAGATATTCTTCCTGAAAATATCAATATTCCACACGGAAAAATTAGCCCAGAAGAGTTATATCAATATTGTATTGACTATGAAACGAAAATAAAGAAGGCAGGAGGCATTGATTTTCAACTCTTGGGAATTGGTCGAACTGGACATATTGGATTTAATGAGCCAGGATCTCATTTTAATTCAGGAACAAGAAATATAACATTAGACTATATTACTAGAACAGACGCTTCATCTTCATTTCTTGGGATAGATAATGTGCCAAGAAAAGCAATTACAATGGGTATTGGCACTGTTAGAAGCGCCAAAAGGATTGTTCTTCTTGCATGGGGTATAAGTAAAGCTGAAATACTTATGAAAACCATTGAAGGGGAGATGTCTTCGCAACTTCCTGCCACCTATTTACAGGACCATAACAATACAACCTTTGTTTTAGACAAAGGTGCCTCAGTTTCACTAACACGAGTAAAAACTCCATGGTTGGTAATGTCTTGTTTTTGGACAGAATCATTAAAATTAAAAGCAGTGGTTTGGTTGAGTGGATTAACCCATAAACCTATTTTAAAACTAACAGATAAGGACTATAACAATAACGGGATGTCTGGACTTTTAACCCAAGAAGGAACTGCCTATGACTTGAATATAAAAATGTTTAATAAGCTGCAGCATACCATCACCGGATGGCCCGCGGGGAAACCCAATGCCGATGATGAAAACCGACCAGAACGCGCTGCTATTCCAAAAAAGAGAATCATTATTTTTAGCCCTCACCCAGATGATGATGTGATTTCTATGGGAGGTACTTTTGATCGTTTGGTAGAACAAGGTCATGATGTACATGTTGCATATCAAACTTCTGGTAATATTGCTGTATCTGATGAAGAAGCTTTAAAATTTGCTGAAATTTCTTTAGCAATAAATCCAGATTCAACTAAATCTAAAAAAGTTGTTAATGTATTAAAAAATAAAACAACTCAAGATATTGATTCACCAGAAGTACTCAAATTAAAGGGGTTAATCAGACGAAGTGAGTCATTATTAGCTACCCGATATTTGGGCTTAGAAGATCGTAATGTTCATTTTTTAGAGCTTCCTTTTTATGAAACAGGAACCATCAAAAAAAATAATTTATCACAAAAAGATCTCGATATAATGTGCAGATTAATCGATGATATAAAACCGCATCAAATTTATGCTGCAGGTGATTTGGCCGATCCGCACGGTACACATAAAGTTTGTTTAGACGCCATATTTGAGTCTTTAGATACATTAAAACATCATAAATACATGGACGACTGTTGGGTTTGGTTGTACAGAGGTGCTTGGCACGAATGGGATCCTTATCAAATTGAAATGGCTGTTCCAATGAGTCCAGATCAAGTACTTAAAAAGAGACATGCTATTTTCTTCCATCAATCTCAAAAAGACGGGGTTATGTTTCAGGGGGATGATACTAGAGAATTTTGGGTACGAGTTGAAGATAGAAATAGGTTAACAGCAAAAACATACAATGATTTAGGCCTCGCAGATTATGCTGCCATTGAAGCCTTTAAGCGTTATCACTTTTAATATATAGTAACTATGGAAATGACAAATCAAAAAAAATACTGGAAAGAAAATTTAAAATACCTAGCCATACTACTAACAATTTGGTTTATGGTTTCATTCGGTTTTGGAATACTTCTGGTAGAAGAAATGAATACCATTAAAATCGGAGGTTTTAAATTGGGTTTTTGGTTTGCACAACAGGGGTCTATTTATGTCTTTGTCATCTTAATCTTTGTATACATACTACTGATGAATAAACTTGACAAAAAATTTAATCTAGATAAATAATTTATGGATATACAAACTTGGACGTGGATTTTAGTAGGAATAACATTCACGTTATATATAGGGATTGCTATTTGGTCGAGAGCAGGTTCAACTAAAGAATTTTATGTCGCAGGAGGGGGTGTTTCACCTTTAGCTAATGGTCTGGCAACAGCAGCTGATTGGATGTCCGCAGCCTCTTTTATATCTATGGCAGGAATCATTTCTTTTAGTGGTTATGACGGATCGGTATATTTAATGGGATGGACTGGAGGGTATGTATTGTTAGCGTTATTATTAGCTCCTTATCTTCGAAAATTTGGAAAATTTACGGTTCCTGATTTTATAGGTGATCGTTATTATTCTAATGTTGCAAGAAGTGTCGCTGTATTTTGTGCACTGATTGTTTCCTTTACCTATGTAGCTGGTCAAATGCGTGGAGTAGGGCTGGTGTTTTCTCGTTTTTTACAGGTTGATATAAATACAGGAGTAATAATGGGTATGATCATTGTTCTTTTTTATGCTGTTTTAGGAGGAATGAAGGGGATTACATATACACAAGTAGCTCAATATTGTGTCCTAATTTTTGCTTTTATGGTACCGGCAATTTTTATATCTATTCAAATGACAGGGGATCTAATTCCACAATTAGGTTTTGGAGGAGCAGATCAAAATGGGGTATTTCTATTAGATAAATTAGACAATCTCCACAAAGAATTAGGTTTTGCAGCATATACAACAGGAACTAAATCTAAGCTTGATGTTTTTTTAATAACGGCAGCACTGATGTGTGGTACAGCAGGATTGCCACATGTTATTGTTCGATTCTTTACTGTAAAAAAAGTAAGTGATGCCCGTAAATCAGCTGGTTGGGCACTGCTTTTTATTGCAATTTTATATACTACAGCCCCAGCAATAGCAGTTTTTTCTAGAATAAATATGATAGAAACAGTTACTGATAAAAAACGTGAAGAAATGCCAGAATGGTTTTCTAATTGGGAAACAACAGGTCTGATTAAATTTGATGATAAAAATAAGGACGGTAAAATACAATACCTAGCCGATGCCTCAAAAAATGAGCTGATTGTTGATAGAGATATCATGGTATTAGCTAATCCTGAGATTGCAAATTTACCAAATTGGGTTATTGCACTAGTAGCAGCAGGAGCATTAGCAGCAGCTTTATCAACTGCAGCAGGATTATTATTAGTTATTTCTGCCTCTGTATCTCATGATTTAATAAAGAAAATGATCAAACCAAGTATTTCTGAAAAAGGAGAATTAGTAGCAGCTCGGTTATCGGCAGTTGTTGCTGTTTGTGTTGCTGGGTATTTTGGTATCAATCCACCAGACTTTGTAGCAGCAACAGTAGCTTTAGCTTTTGGCTTGGCCGCTGCGTCATTTTTTCCAGCTATAATTTTGGGAATTTTCAGCAAGCGAATGAATAAAGAAGGTGCTATAGCTGGAATGATTGCAGGTATTTTACTGATGATTTTTTATATGACAAAATTTAAGTTTGATTGGTTTGGTGGAGGTACAGAGGCTGATTGGTGGTTTGGAATTTCGCCTGAAGGTTTTGGAACAGTAGCCATGTTCGCTAATTTTATTATTTCTACCCTTGTTTCAAGATGTACACCGCCGCCGCCAAGAGAAGTCGTAGAAATTGTAGAAAATATTAGAATTCCCAGTGGTGCTGGCGATGCAACCCATTAATAATGAAAATATAGTTTTTTGATAGTTATTTTTAATCTGTAAATGACATTCTGAAAGAAAACAAGAACCTGTTTTACTTTAATAAACAAACATAATGAGTAATTATCATATAAAACACCTCGAAGAATATTACCAAGTTTATAGAAAATCTATAACAGAGCCTGAAAACTTTTGGGAAGAAGTTGCCGAGGAGCACTTTAGTTGGTATAAGAAATGGAACAAAGTCTTAAGTTGGGATTTTATCAAACCTGAAATTAAATGGTTTGAGGGAGCAAAACTCAATATTACTGAAAATTGTATTGATAGACATCTTTCTACTCGTGGAGATAAAACAGCTATTTTATTTGAGCCAAATGATCCTAAAGAAAGCTCACAGCATATCACTTATTCGGAATTACACAAGCGTGTTAATCAATTTGCCAATGTTTTGAAAGATCAAGGCATCAGAAAAGGAGATCGTGTTTGTATTTATTTGCCAATGATTCCTGAATTAGCTATTTCCTTGTTAGCATGTGCACGTATTGGCGCAATTCATTCTGTTGTTTTTGCAGGTTTCTCTGCAACGGCATTGTCAACAAGAATAAATGATTCTGATTGTAAGATGGTTATTACATCAGATGGTTCTTACCGTGGTGCAAAAACAATAGATTTAAAAAGTATTGTGGATGAGGCTTTAGAGGTTTGCCCAGGCATAAGCTCTGTACTGGTTGCAAAGCGAATTAATACTGATATTGATATGAAAGAGGGACGTGATCAATGGCTTCAACCGCTGTTAGATAAAGCTTCAATAGCTTGTAAGCCTGAAATTATGGATGCTGAAGATTCTTTGTTTATTTTGTATACATCAGGCTCTACTGGAATGCCAAAAGGAATGGTTCATACCACTGCAGGATATATGGTATATACAGCTTATTCATTTAAAAATGCATTTCAGTATACAGAAAATGACGTCTATTGGTGTACAGCAGATATTGGTTGGATTACAGGACACAGTTATATTGTTTATGGACCATTGGCTAATGGAGCTACAACAGTCATGTTTGAGGGTGTACCAAGTTATCCAGATCACGGGCGCTTTTGGGAAGTTGTTGAAAAACATAAAGTAAATCAATTTTATACAGCACCAACCGCTATTCGTGCCTTGGCAAAAGAAGGCGTAGAAATGGTGGAAAAATATGACCTTTCGTCTCTTAAAGTATTAGGGTCTGTTGGAGAACCTATTAACGAAGAAGCTTGGCATTGGTATAATGATAATATTGGAAAAAAAAACTGCCCAATTATAGATTCTTGGTGGCAAACTGAAACTGGGGGAATAATGATTTGTCCAATACCTTATGTTACTCCAACAAAACCCACCTATGCTTCTTTACCTTTTCCTGGTATCATTCCCTCATTGATGGATGAAAACGGAAATGAGTTGAATGGTAATCAGGTAGAAGGACGATTGTGTATCAAATTTCCTTGGCCCAGCATTGCAAGAACTATCTGGGGAAATCATCAACGGTATAAAGAAACGTATTTTTCCGCTTATAAAAACAACTATTTTACAGGTGATGGTGCACTTAGAGATGAGGTTGGTTACTATCGAATAACTGGTCGTGTAGATGATGTAATCATTGTCTCTGGTCATAACTTAGGAACGGCACCAATAGAAGATGCTATTAATGAACATCCGGCTGTCGCAGAATCAGCTATTGTTGGTTTTCCTCATGATGTAAAAGGGAATGCGCTATATGGTTATGTAATTTTAAAAGATACTGGAGCGACTCGAGACCATGATAACTTACGTAAAGAGATTAACCAAATTATTACAGAACACATTGGACCTATAGCCAAGCTTAATAAAATTCAGTTTACAAATGGATTGCCAAAAACACGTTCAGGTAAAATAATGCGTAGGATACTGCGAAAAATTGCACATAATGATACGGCTAATTTGGGAGATGTCAGTACTTTACTAAATCCAGAGATCGTAAAAGATATTATGAATAATTCTTTATAATTAATTACTGTCCCAGATCAGCTATGATTCTTTTATAAAAAGAAACTCACTTATTCTGTAGTAAAAGAAGATGCGGGCATACCTTCTTTTGTTAAATAAACTGGCAATACTATTATCTCCTTCAATTTCATGTAAGGTGAATGATTTTCTAAATAAAATAGCACCGTTAAAATCTTCTGTTTTGAAAACATCATCAAGTGTGCTTGGTAACTTTAGTTTTTCCCAGTTCTTATAATTATTATAATCTGAAGCGATATATGCTCTGTCGTTAAAATTTAAATTCCTTCATTTATCAGGAAACCCTAGTTTATTTCCTAAAAACAAGTACTATATGATTTAAAAAGAGAGAGTTTAACTTTAATTCCTTAATTTTTTTGAAAGATTGCAAGAATTTAACAAAAAGACACTTATTAAGAACATTAACTTTAAATCAGTTCTAGACATTATTCTTCAATTAATGCCTTTTTTATTGCTTCTTCTGCTAGTTGCTCCATAACGATATACCCAGCTTTGTTAGGATGAACAAGGTCATTAGCAGCAGTGTAATCAGGAACTTTTAAGCCTCCTTTTTCATCAACCATGGCAGAAAAATAATCTAAATAGATGAAATTATTTTGTGTTGCATACAGCTTAAGTACCTTGTTAATTGAAATTATTTTTGGCGCTGGTTCTAGTCCTGGTTTCCATAGGTATTCTATGGCAGGTATAATTGAAGAAATGATTACTTTAATACCATTTCCGTGTGCAACTTCCGCCATGGATTTAATATTCCCTATAATAGTCTCTAAAGAGGTATAGCCAGTATTACCGGCAATATCGTTGGTTCCCGCTAATATAACGACAACTTTTGGGTTTAAATCAATAACATCTTGTCTAAACCGGAGAAGCATTTGCGGTGTTGTTTGTCCACTTATACCTCTATTGATGTAGTCTTTATTTTTAAAATATTCTGGTCGTAATCCAACCCAACCCTCTGTAATTGAATTCCCCATAAAAACAACACGATTCTTGGATTTTACATGTAATTTAAGTTCAAGGTTTGCCTTTTCATACCGGCTAGTATTTGCGAAATCACTCCAGTTTTGTGCGTTCAAATCTTTTGTATTTGACTGTGTTAATAGCAGTGCAAGAATAATATATTTAAGTTTCATACATCTTTAATTATATAATTAGTTAAAGGTAGAAATATTTTTCAGTTTAATAAATTACTTCGATGAAGAACGCGGTTAGGATGGTGTTCAACAAATTTTTGATTGAAATAGTTATAATTAACAATTTTTTATTCAAAGAAATCATTAAAAAATAAAAGTTGGTATTTTATTGAATTTGACCAATAATCCCAATCATGATTTCCTGGTCGCTCTAAGTAGCTATGAGGTATGTTTTTTTTAATCAATTTCTGATGAAACCTTTTGTTAGCATCATAAAAGAAATCATCGATACCACAATCAAATATCAGCTTCAAATTATCTTCTTTTAACAGATAAACCATATTAATAACTGTATTTTTCTCCCAGTTATCTTTATATAAATCATAATTCCCTAAACGTTTAGAGATGTCCCAACTAGTTGGAAAATCACGGATATCTAAACCACCACTCATGCTTCCTGCAGCTCCCCATACATCTTGGTGTTTGAAGGCTATGTATAAGGCACCATGCCCACCCATACTTAGTCCAGTGATAGCTCTGCTATTTCTTGTTTTCGAGGTTCTATATTTTTCATCTACGGCGCTTACGAGTTCTTCTGAAATATACGTTTCATAATTAAATTTTTTATCAATGGGACTGTCAAAATACCAACTATTGTCTCCTCCGTCTGGACAAACAATTATCATATTATAGGTGTTTGCATACTCTTGTATATGAGGAACCTTAGTGCTCCAGTCTGTGTAATTACCGTAGGCGCCATGAAGTAAATACAATACAGAAAAGTCCTCCTTTTGAGTGGTATAATTATCTGGTATTATGACAATATTTGGAATAGATTTATTCATAGATTTACTAACTACCATGAGGGTATCTATCTGTGCTGCTACAAGATTAATTAGATTGATAAATAGAAATAGAAATACTAATTTTAGTTTTATCATTTTAAAATTGCTTTTTTAGTTTACTGCAAAAAACATTTCAAAATTATTGTTTTTCAACCAAGGGTAAAAACTTTCTTCTAAATTTCACAAGTAAAGGTACTCCTCTTGCAATCATCCATAGTGAAAAAGTAAACCAAACGCCTTGTAGTTTGTAGTTATAGGCATCAAAAATTAGTAATGAAGGAATAAACACTAGAAGCGTAGAGAGCAGTAATAGATTTCTTAAGAATGCCGTATACCCCATTCCTTTAAACATCCCGTCAAAAATAAATGTGATGGCGCAGATAGGTTGCATGACTAAGATGATCCAAAAAATAGCATAAAAACTACTAAGAACTTTGGGGTCTTGAATGAATATTTCTCCGATAAAACGATATAATAGAAAACCAATTCCTCCCAGAAATAATCCCGAAGAGAGTCCATAAATAATTAACTTTTTCCCCAAGCTTAACAATGTATCATATTCTTTGGCTCCTAATAAACGGCCTGATAAAATATTTCCAGCACTAGAATATCCATCTATAAAAAATGCGCCAAACAGCCATAATTGAATTCCAATTCCGTAAGCTGCTAATGCATCTGTTCCATAACTTGTGGCTTTATAAACTGCAAATATTAGTGCAGCATTTAACGCAATAGTTCTTAGGAATAAATCAAAAACCATTTTTATGAGTCTTGGAATCTCTTTGTTAAACGGTAGCACAAACTTTAAACTGATGGGTGTTTTTTTAAGAAGTAAATATCCCGCTACGATTGCCATTACTATCTGAGATATTACACTTGCATAGGCTGCCCCTTTTACGTTCATGGCAGGAATCCATCCTTCTACTCCATAAACAAGAGCCCAGTCTAAGAGAACATTTAAAACAGCTCCCGAAATGGCAATAATCATTGGGTATAGTGTGTTTTGAAGCCCTCTAAAGGTTCCGAAAACTGTAAAAACAAACAGGGTAAAAGGGAGTCCAATTATTCGTATTTTAAAGTACTCTAGAGCATATACCAATATGTGTTGTTCTGCACCATATATTCTAAAAATATATTCGGAAAAAGGGTAGGTAATTGAAATTACTAGAATACTCAGGCTTACTATAATTAAAATTGCTTGGGCGGGTAATGTTTTTACTTCTGCTAGTTTATTAGCTCCTAAATAGGTTGAAATGATAGAAGAAACAGCGCTTCTTGTTTGGGCAAAAACCCATATTAACATCGATAAAAAAGACCCTACAATGGCAATTGCACCGAGACTCTCTTTTGCATTAAAATCTATATTGCCAATAATAGCAGTATCTGTTATAGAGATAAGAGGCTCTGCGATACCAGCAATTAAGGCTGGAATTGCAAGCTGGTTAATTCGTTTAAAACTGATATCTGTTTTCAAAAGAGAAAAATATTCAAAGACAAAGTTACAATATGACATTGGAAGAAATTTAGATCATTCAAAAAAATGTACCTTTGTTTTAGAATGAAAAATTCTACTATGCTAACTTAACTTCTAAGAATTATGAATCATATTTTAGTCCCTATCGGTTCCAAAGAAAATGCTTCTAATACATTACAATACTCCATAGATTTTGCCAAAGAGATAGGTGCTAAAGTTTTTGTCTTTAGGGCTTATAAAGTACTTTCTAAAGCAGGCACCTTTATTAATATTAATGATATTCTAGAAAGAGAAACCAACTTATACATACAGACAATGATTAGTTCTGTTGTGACCAAGGGGGTAGATGTTAAAATGATCTCTGCAAAGGGCGGAACTATTGATAGTATTAACGCTGTTCATAAAGAATTAGGAATTGATTTAATTATAGTAGGGCCTAGAAGTAATTCTATAAAAGAGGAGGTTTTTTTAGGAAGTACCTCTGGAAGTATTGTTAAAAAAACAGAAATACCAGTTTTAATTGTTCCTGAACATTATAAGTTTAGTCCGTTTAAATTAGTTTTAACAGCTTTTAAATCGGGGTTATTAGATGATCCAAGTGTGCTGTCTCCTTTGCAACAAATTAATAGCCATTTTAAGGCTAAAATAAATTTGTTATTGGTTAAAACTCCAGATTATAATAAGGAAGATTTGGTGGTAAATGATTCTTTAAAAGCTCTTCAGAACACATTTTCTATTTCAGAAAATATGACTACTTTTCAAGGAGTTCTAGAACATTTTCAATCTAACAATCCAGATTTGTTATGTGTTTTTAGACGAAAAAGAGGTTTTTTTCAAAAACTTTGGGACAAAAACACCATATTAAAATCTGAATTTCATTGTTCTATTCCATTATTAATCTTAAGTGGAAGGCAATAATTATATGGGGCATTAGCTCAGTTGGCTAGAGCGCTACGCTGGCAGTGTAGAGGCCATCGGTTCGAATCCGATATGCTCCACTTTTTATAGCCTCAACTAATTAATAATCAATTGGTTGAGGTTTTTTAAAATCAATAAAACAACAAAATACTTCAATTATAATTAATTCTCCCAGATCACTGTAAGCAAAATTATTTTTATCAAACCATTACATTTGTGAATAAAAATTAGTGTTATATTTGAATAAAAAATGAACAAAATTTATTATTTCCTTTTATTCTTTATTACAATAGAAATAGCTGCCCAATCTATTTCTAAACAAGCAATTTCATCTTTAGGTTCTAATTATTCTAATAGTACAATTAAATTAAGTTATGTATTAGGTGAATTTGTAGTTGGTTCTATGACTGATGATGATGGTAGCTTACAATTAGCGAATGGGTATTACCCATCATTAAATCTAGAAACTCTTAGTGTAAAATCTCCACTCATAGAAATCAAGTTAAAAGTGTTTCCAAATCCAGTTAATGAGTTGCTCTATATTTCTCACCCAACAGAAAATAATTTTGATATTTATCTAACTGATATTACTGGTAAGAAAATATTTAAAGGAGAAGTTCAAAATCAATATCCAATCAATATTAGTCAATATCCTAGAGGGATCTATCTTTTGACAATAATGACTGGTGAAATAAAAAAAACAAATACATATAAAATTATAAAACAATGAAAAAGTATATCTCTTTAATTTTGTTACTTGTTGTAATTTTCAGTGTCAATGCACAAGTTCCACAAGGATTTAATTATCAAGCAACAGTAAGGAATTCAAGTGGTGATTTAGTGATAAATCAAAACGTATATTTTAAGTTTAATATTTTACAGGGCTCAGAATCTGCTGACGCTACTTACTCTGAACTACACACACTATTAACTGATGATTTAGGACAAGTCTCTCTTGTGATAGGACAAGAAACCCCAACATCGGGTGTCTTTTCAGAAATTGATTGGACCATAGGGAACTACTATTTGGGGATAGAACTAGACACAGGAAACGGATTTCTGTCTATGGGAACCTCACAACTATTAAGCGTGCCTTATGCTATGTATGCAGAAAAAACCGGAAATGCTACACCTGTAACACCTAATTTAGCAGTCGTACTTGCAGAAAACAACTCTGCCAACAACCAACAAATAAAAGACCTGCAAGATCCTACAGAGGCTCAGGATGCTGCAACAAAATCCTATATAGATGTAATAATCGCCAACCTTCAAGCTCAAATTGATGACCTTTCAGAGGGGATTGTCTCATGGCCAGATGGAACGGTTATTTGTTCTGGAGATCATACGGAAGTTATTGAGATTGTAAATGGTGCTACGGGGAAAATATGGATGGACAGAAATTTAGGGGCATCCAGAGCCGCACAATCTAGTACTGATGAAGAAGCGTTTGGTGATCTTTATCAATGGGGGCGATCTTCTGACGGACATCAATGCAGAAATTCAGAAACACAATATGGAAGCGTTAACACTGACAATCCTGGGAGCCTTTGGATTATAGCATCGCAACAAGAAGGATCTAATTATTCGTGGAGAATTCCAATAAACCTAAACTTATGGCAAGGTGTTGATGGTATAAATAACCCTTGTCCAAACGGATTTAGACTTCCTACACAAACTGAATTTGAAGAAGAAAAAGGTTCTTGGGGATCAAATAATCAAAATACTGGTGGAGCGTGGAATAATACTCCATTAAAACTTCCTGCTTCTGGACGAAGAGGAGGTAGAAATGCTGGTGAAGGTGCTGGTAATATTCAAAGCGGTAATGCTACATTGTATTGGGTCAGTGGTTGGGATACTGGCCCTGCTATTCGTTCATTTCAGTTGTCTGGGACTAACGCAAATTTCACCCCTACATCAAGTGATTTTGGAGCAGCTGTGAGGTGTATTAAAGATTATTAGATTTTAATACTAAAAAATTATTTAGATAATACCTATAAAATTATGAAAAAGTATATTTTATTAATTTTGTTACTTGTTGTAATTTTCAGTGTCAATGCACAAGTTCCACAAGGGTTTAACTATCAGGCGACAGTAAGAACTTCAAGTGGTGATTTAGTGATGAATCAAAACGTATATTTTAAGTTTAATATTTTACAGGGCTCACAAACAGCAGTTCCTGGTTATGTAGAGATACATTATGTGCCTACAGATGATTTAGGACAAGTAACGCTTGTAATTGGTCAAGGTTCAGCTTCAACAGGCGTATTTGCAGAGATAGATTGGTCTTTAGGAAGCTACTATCTAGGTATTGAGATTGATACAAATACAGGAAATGGCTATATAGCTATGGGTACCACACAGTTTTTTAGCGTACCATATGCTTTATATTCTGAAAGTTCTGGATCTAGTGTAGGGTCTAACTTACCAGATGGTATAAATGATGGAAACATTTTAATATGGGATAGTAGTACTAGTAGTTGGATTGTATCTACTGGCAATAATAATAGCACAAATATAGAAATTATAACAGGAGAAATAAATAATATTACTCCTTTTGGAGCTTCAACGAGTGGTGTAATTACTTCAGATGGAGGTAGTAGTATTACAGCGAAAGGAATTGTCTGGGATACATCACCTGACCCAGGTACTGATTTAAATTCTCAAACCTATGAAGGTACTGGAGCCTCAAGTTTCACAAGTAATTTAACAGGTTTAATTCAGTCTACAAATTACTATTATAGAGCATATGCAACCAATAGTTTAGGGACCTCCTATGGTATAACTTTCACTTTTTTAACTGGTGAAGCTACGTTGCAAGAAAGATTAGATAACGGAGAGACTCCTTATCAAATATATTTAAGTGATAATTCACTTTTAGACGATTTATATGGATTAAACTACCAAGGAGGCTTAATTTTTTATTTGAATATTACCAATGGCACTGGTATGGTATCTGCACCATCCAATCAAGGCTCTGCACAATGGGGATGCTATGGAACTTATATTGCCAATGCATCAAACCCCAATATTGGAGCAGGAAATTATAATACAGATCTCATTCTTGAATTGTGTGATCAAACTGGAATAGCAGCTGAAATATGTGCAAATTTGAATTTAAATGGTTTTGATGATTGGTACTTGCCAAGCAAAGATGAACTTAACTTAATGTATAATAATTTACATCTTTATGGGTTTGGCAACTTTGTAATGGACTTTAATAATCCCATGAATTCATGGTATTGGAGCTCAACAGATGGTGAAAGTAATGGAGAAGCCGCCTGGGTTCAGTCATTTTATGATGAAGGGTATCAAGCAACTTATGATGTTGGAATTAAGACATTTGATAACAATATTAGAGCCGTTAGAGGTTTTTAATATTTAGATTTAATACATCAAGGATTTTTTAAGCGGTCACTAAAATATTAGTCACAGATACCTTCTGTAAATGAAGTTGCTCCGTTAACTATTTCTGCCACACAAGAATTGCTGTAAGTTATTCCATCACAACCGCAAACAGGATCATAGACTTGAATACAAATGGCATCTTCAATAATTAAAGATTCATCTATACAAGTAGGATCAATATCGTCTATATTTGATTCACATTGTATAAATATTAAAAATGAAGCTAAAAACAACAACAGATAAAGGCTTTTGATTTTCATGTTTTTTATTTTAGTTTAAACACCAAAAAATGCGCCAAAGCACCCCTGTTATTGGTATAATTTCATCCTCTATACTTCTGTGTTCCAGAATTCGATTCATAATTCTAAAAAATAATTTTTAAAATATGTATAATTACTTTTCAATATAAATCATATTTTAGCTAGAATAAAGGTAGGTTGAATTACTTAAATGATTTCACCTGCTATTACGATTGTTTTAAAATACTAATATTATAGTTAAGTTTGTAAAAAATCCATTAAAATGAAAAAAATTCTTTTCTTAGTATTTATATTTAACTATAGTTTTCTCTTTTCACAATCATTATCTATGAACCCTCCAGAGAACTATTCTCAAGAACCTTTTGGAGCAGTTGCTACAGGAATTGACAAAAAAGAAATTCTAGCTGTTATTGACCAATTTATGTTGGCAGTAAATACAAAAGACAAAAGTATTTTTGATACAATACTCTACAAAGGAATTAATAGAATTGTTACAAATGTTGCCAAAGACGGCTCGGGATCTTCTGTTGTCATAGACAATGATCAATCTATTTCTTCAAGAATGAATCCAAAAACTTCAGAACAATTTAGAGAACGATACTGGGATGCAAAAGTGATAACAAATGGTGCTATTGCTTCTGTTTGGGCTCCTTATGATTTCTATCTTAACGGTTCTTTTTCACACTGTGGTGTAGATTTATTTTATCTAGTAAAAACGGACAACAAATGGGAAATTGCTCATTTTGGGTATACCAGAAATAAAAATTGCAACTAGTTCTTTATTACAAAAGCATAACTCTAAGAGTAAGAGAGTGTTTTAGGTTCTTTAAAGGATATTTTTGGGTTGTATATTTCTTGTAAAAGAAGCTTTATTTCACTCATGAATTCTTCTAGCTTTTCATCTGTTACGCAATGATTTGGGCTTTTTGCTTTCGATGAAAAATTGATTTTCAAAAGACCTCCTTTTAAATTTTTAAAAGAAATAATTCCTGCTTCTAAAGCGCCATCTGTTTTCAAAGAATTATTCTGAGAATACATATAAGCATACAGCAATATTTGAATTGCTTTGCTATATTTAACAGTCCGTATTTCTTCAAAATTCAGAACTTTTAAATCCGTGGCATTTACTTTTCCAGTTTTGTAATCGATAATTCTTGTGACTCCATCAAACTCATCAATTCTATCTACAATTCCCTTTATTTTAATTGGGAAGTCTATTCCAGGAACAGTGATGAGTGTTTCTAATATTAGTTCAGTTCCTAAAATTTTTACTTGATGGCCCTCTTTTAAGGTTTTTTTCTCCATAGAGAGAAACCGTTTTACAAATTGATTCGAAACCTCAAAAACCAAACGATTTTTACCTGAAGTAATATCACCATTTTTAAAATGTTTGATGAAATATTTTGTAACCAATTTCCTATACTGTTTCAACATTAAATCTATGTGATTTATTGTTAAAAACAGATTGATATAAGGTTTGTATAATTCTTCTAAAGTGTCATGAACAACGGTCCCCATAGTATTGGCAGCGATGGTTTCTTCTACTAGATCTAACTCGCTAATTCTTAAAATTTTCTGTTTGTAAAAGTCAATTGGATTGTATAGGTAATTGGTAATTGCAGAGGGAGAAATCCCTTTTTCTGCTAATTCTTTTAATTTTTCTAAGACTTGTTTGTTTTTATCAACCTCCGTTTGTTCTTTTCGTTCAGTGATCACTTTTGGAGCAATAAATGTTGAGAAAACATCATTTCTTATCATTTCTAACTGAGCTATAAATCTACTTTTTTCTCCATTTCCAAAAGTATCACTTTCGGTATTATATATTAAATAAATATTTTTTGATCTTTGTAACAGACGAAAGAAGTGGTAAGAATAAATAGCATCTTTTTCTCTATAAGTTGGCAACCCAAATTCAACTTTTATATCAAAAGGTATAAATGAATTCTGAGTACTATTTGAAGGGATTATATTTTCATTGACAGATGTTATGATTACATTTTCAAAATCTAACACTCTTGTTTCTAACATTCCCATTAACTGAAGACCATTTAAAGGCTCTCCTTGAAATGATAGCTTTTCATTGGCTACAATTCTATTATAAAACCGAAAGAGTGTTTTAATATTCTTAAAATAGTTCTTAGCACTATTTAGGTTTCGTAATTGTGTAAATGCATTGTAAAATCGATATAGATATTCTTTTTCTAGAACAGACACATTATCTCTGACGTTCTCTAATAAGTTTAAAATTCTAGAAATGAAGTCATTTACAGAAATAAACGGTTTAAAAATAGCCAAAAGTAACGAACTGTTTTTTTCTTCTAATGGCCTCAAATAGGAAGTAATAGCCGCCAAGTTTATAAAAGAGGCATTCTCTTTAGAAATAATTTCTTGAATAAATAAAAGTACTTCTTGAGCTTCTTCACTAACCAATTGAAAAATAACTGAATTTTTAAAAAATCGAGTTACATCTTTATGATAAAACTCATTTGTTATGCTTTTTTGCAGTCTGTCTTGTGTGATAAACAATTGAAAAATAGCAGAAATTAATTGAGACGTTGGAACGTTTTGTAACGGATAGCCCATGGTAATATTAATACCATCTACGTTTTCTGGAATAGAATTTAAAGCAACAGATAATAAAGATTCATCTCCTAAAACTAAGGCAGTATTTTGATGATTAGAGAAGTTTTTTAATATTTCTCCAGCATATTTTAATTGAGAGATATTCTTTGTTGCTCCAATAATTTCAATATTTTTCTCTGCTATAAAATGATCACTAATTTGTTTTAATTGATTCTTTTCGTAGTATTTCCATTGCTTTTTATATTTTCTAATAAAACTTCCTGCTGAATGATTGCTCTCAAAAAAAGTACGATCTATATCCCAATAAACTTCTGATTTTCCGTTTTCTAAAAACGCTTTAAATAAAAACTCTTCAGCTTTGTTTAAAGCATTAAATCCAATAAAGAAGAATTTTTTGTGAGGATGCTTATTTATAAATGTAGCAGCTTTTTTTGTTGCCTCTCTGTATATTAATCCCTGATACCCTGTTCCTTTATCTAATAAAAACGAGTAGAATTTAGTATAATAGACTCCTAGACGTTCCATGAAGATAAGATGATCTTTCATGAGCTTAGTTTCTTTAAACTCACCTTTTACAGACCATTTTTTTAACCGTTGAATATCTCTTAGATAAGTAAAAATTGACTGAGAGTTGATAAGGTATTGGTCAATTTCATTAAAGTCCTGAAGGACCACAAAAGCCCAAGAAGAAAAAACATCAAAAGAATCTGGATGCTCTTCTACTTCACAATAAATAGTATAAAAATGAAACAATAACTGTATGGCATCAGCTTTTGATATCCCAGAAATTTGTCCAATAAAAGTTTCAATGGTTAAAATTTCTGGTAAAAAACCCGAAGGTATTTTATTTTTGAATGAATCTTTTACAAAAACTCCGGCTCTTTGTGACGGCAACACAAAAACACAATCTTCAAATGAAGAGTGTGTTACTAGAATATCGTCTATAGTTTCGGAAATAAAAGTTTGCATCAATAAAAGTACTTTGTGTAAACAATGTACAAAATACTATTGCTAACTTTATAGTATTATTTAAAAATAAATTCCATGCAAAATGAATTAAATATCGTTGCAATTCAAGCCGATCTAACCTGGGAAAATCCTACAGCAAACTTGTTGTCTTTTGAACAAAAAATTGCCTTGTTAGACTCAGATACTGATCTAATAGTATTGCCTGAAATGTTTTCAACCGGTTTTACCATGCAACCAAGTTCTGTTGCCCAAACAATGAATGGCCCTACCGTTCTTTGGATGATAGCTATTGCAAAAATAAATAATATGGCAATTCTAGGAAGTATTGTGGTACAACAAAATCATCAGTACTTTAATAGAGCTGTTTTTGTCCACCCTAACGGAGATATTGAAACTTATGACAAAAGACATTTGTTTAGTTTGGCAGGAGAAGACACACTATATTCCTCTGGGATTCATCGGTTACTAGTAAACTTTAAAGGGTGGAGAATTTGTCCATTGATTTGTTATGATCTTCGTTTTCCAGTATGGACCAGAAATTCTAATGAATATGATTTATTAGTGTTTATGGCAAACTGGCCAACACCTAGAATTGATGCTTGGGATTCCTTATTAAAAGCTAGAGCAATTGAAAATATGAGTTATTGTATTGGTGTCAATAGAGTAGGAGAAGATGCAAATGGTTACAAATACAATGGTCATACCACTGCTTATGATTTTTTAGGGAAAGAAATTGCAAGTACTAGTGAAGGTAAAGAAGACCTATTACAATGTGTTATTTCTAAGACATTACAAGAAGAAACAAGAAAAAAACTGTCATTTTTAAATGACAAAGATTCATTTAAAATTCAATAAAAACAGCTTTCAAAAAGAAAATTTGAAAGCTGTTTTAGTTATATTGGATTCATCCATTTAAAATGAAATTTTGTATCTGGAATTACAATTCGTTCTGAAATTTTGTACATTCTATCCGGTAACTTTAAAAGATAATCTCTTGCTTTTTCAGCTTCTGCGGTAAGTCCAGTTATTTTTTCTATCTCCCAAGCAGAATTTAATTTCCTTACTATATCTATATAATCAAACCCGGTATACACACCTATTCTTTGTGCTACTGTAGAGAAATCATTAAACAAACTCCCTTTAGTACCAAAAGATTCTCTTAAGTGAAGAGCAGGCATTACAATTTTATATTTCATCATATGCTGAAAAGCCAACATCATTTCACTTGGGTCTATAGCAAAAATTTGTTTTACAAACTCTGTGTAAGCTATATGATGTCGCATTTCGTCACCAGCAATAATTTTAGACATTTTAGCCAAGGCTTTATGTCCTTTTTTCTTTGCAATTTTAGCAACATTATTGTGAGAAATATAAGTTGCTAATTCTTGAAAGCTGGTATATATAAAATTTTTATACGGATCTTTAGCTGTACCAAGATCGAAGCCATCAGAAATTAAATGCTGAGTAGTAATTTCAACTTCTCGCATATTAACTCTGCCAGATAAATACAAATATTTATTCAAGGTATCTCCATGTCTATTTTCTTCTGCAGTCCAATTTCTAATCCATTTTGCCCAACCATTATCTGGATGTTGTGTAACCCCATCTAGATCTAACAACCAAGATTCATAGGTTGGAAGAGCTTCTTCAGTTATGGTGTCTCCAACTAAAACAACCCAAAAGTCATCATTTAATTCTTTAGAGATTTCTTGTATTTCTTTTATTTCTTCAATGAAATTATCTTTTTGAGAGTTTGGTAAAAAATCTGTCGGTTGCCATATTTTTTCTGCCGGAATTAAAAAACTATCAATAAAAGAGTCGATGTTTTTTTCAAGTGTTTTCATCACTTCTTTTCGAATATTTTGAAAGCTCATTGTTATTTTATGCGAGACACTATTGTTGCTTCTACTTTTTGTAGTAGTTCATCAACAGGTAGTGAATCTATTTTTAGTGGTTTATGTGTGTCAATTGTAATTCTATTAAACATTCCTAGTGGGAATTTCCCATACTTGAACACTTTCCAAGAATTATTAATTGTAATAGGAACTATATATGCCTCCGGATTGTATTTTACCATCATTTTTAAACCGCTGTAATAAAACTTTTTTGGTTTCCCTGTAACGCTTCTTGTTCCTTCAGGAAATATTGCAGCAGACCATTTGTTGTCATGAACTCGTTGTCCAAATTTTTTCAACTCTGTTAATGCTTGTTTTGGATCTCTTCTATTAATTAATGCCGCTCCACCGTGTTTAAGATTAAAAGAGATACTTGGAATTCCTTTTCCTAATTCTATTTTTGAAACAAACTTGCTGTGATATTTTCTCAGATACCAAATCATTGGTGGAATGTCAAATAAACCTTGATGGTTTGCTACAAAAATGATACTTGTATTTTTTGGAATAGGATACGTTTCTGTAAAACGGACAGTAGTTCCAATAATGAGTAATGATTTTGTTAGTATCCAATTGAGGATATCTACCATGTTTTTATGAGATTGGTATCCAATTTTTAGGCCTATCCATTGTAATGGATGAAAAACTAAAAGGCATAAAAAAAAGAACAATGCAAAAATTGAAGAAAAAAAGTAACTAATTATTTTCATTTAGGTGTGTAAAGGGTTGAATATGAAAAACAAAAAGCGAAAATATGGGCTATAGATTCCATTAAATTTTTAGTAAAATTAATAAAAACAATCCAAGGCGAAGATCCTTATCTGATTTTTTTATTAAAATACCAATTATTCAATTAAGATCAGTTAATAAAAAATTATAAGGACTAAATACGCTCAGTAACAATGAAAAGTTTTATTAAAATTTAAAAGCAGTGAATTTTAACTACAAAAAAACCACCTCATTTGAGGTGGTTTTAAATAACACTAAAACTAATTTTTTAGAAGTTATATCTTGCTGTAAAGTTCCAAGTAGTTCCAAAACCAAAGAAAGCTTTGTTAGATGTGTTTATACCGTTAAAACTAGTGTCACCAGATTCAATAAAATCATTTGTTAATGATTCTGAAATGTATTCAGTATTTCCTAAGTTATTGATGTTTAAACGTAAATTTAAACCTGTGTCATTTTTGAAATCAAATTTATATGACATTCCTAAATCAGCTAAAAAGTAACTTGGTAATTGAAGAGAACCATTGTTGTCAACTTCATCAAAATCACGAGCATTAATAGAAGCATATAGATTATCTGAATAACGATGGCTATAGTCAAGACTAAACTTATTAGTAACATCCCAATCAAAACCTATTCTTGCTGTAGTTTGAGCTGCGTTACCAACTTTTATACCATCTAAGTATAATTCTGCAACACCAATTGGTTGCGTAGTTTCATTACTATAAGCTGTTCCAGATACATTCCCTGCATATTCCCAATCACCAACTGAAGCCATACCAACCACACTAAAGTTATTTGTAATATCATAAGTTAAATCGAATTCAATACCTGTATGTAATTGTTCTACACCTTGAATATCTGCAAATCCTTCATCACCTGTTGCTTCATCTTCGTAACTAACTCTTATGAATCTATCTCTCCATTGTGTTCTGTAAAAATTCACATTTGCTGTGAAATTATTGGATGTAAAACCATACCCTAATTCAAACCCTGAAACTTTTTCATTTCTTGGGTCAGGATTAAGTTCATTTCTGTTGTTAAAGAAAACAGCATCAAAGAACGGTTGTTTAGAATAATCACCGATATTAACATATAGATTATGATTTTCATCAATATTCCAGTTTACACCACCTTTAATATTTCCACCAATAATATTTTGCCAGTCTGTTTCTCTATTTGGGTCAGAATCTAGATAGTTGAAGTAATCAATTCTCTTAAAACTTTGTTGAGATAAACCTACTTGAACAAAAGCAGAAATTTCATCTGACACATATTCTAATTGACTGAAAGCACCCATCCAACGAACTTTTCCATCATTGTTATAAGCAATTTTTTGTTCATCATCTGTGCTTCTAAAAACATTCCATTGTTGTGCTAAATCAGAACTATATTCTGTAGATAATACATTTAATGGGTTGTTTCTATCTGCATTATCACGATATCCCTCAGCTCCTAGTAAGTTGTCTATTCTTCTGTAGTGAAGACCTGTGTAAGAACGAAGATCAATTCCAACATCTAATGTTAAGTTATCATTTATTTTTGTACTGTAATTAGATAATGCTCCAAACCAGTTATGTGAATTTACAGAAGCTCTTCTAATCATACCATTTCTTCTCTCTAAACCTGCAGGGACACTAGTTTCTCTTAAATTAGCATCATTTACAATTTGTAATCCAGTTGATGGATCAGCAGGGTTTGTGTAAGAATAACCACTACTAAAGTTTCCTCCGATACCAGAATTTGCTTTTACGATTTCATCCCATTCTACTAATCCTGTATCAGGATTTCTGAATCTACTTGAACTAGCATAGTTTCCACCCATTCTTCCAATATCTCCAGTTCCACCACCACGTCCAAAAGAAACGTAAGCAGAAGTAGTTAAAGAGGAAGTTTCATTTATATCCCAAGACCAGTTAAAAGAAGAAATTGGTTTGTGGTAAAAATTCTGTCTCCAGTTAAATTCTTCTCCATTTAAGTACCCATGGTTATAATTGTATTTTTTACCATATTTTAAGTAGTCACCTATATCAGCCATATTGTAAAAACTAGTCGTTCTTTGGTTGTGTGTTTGAGGTGCCCCAGTCAACATAAATTGAAAGTTATGATCTCCTTTGTCCCATCCTAAACCAATGAAATAATTGAATCCTTCAAATTTTGTTCCGTCTACATATCCATTACCAGCAGTTCTACTCATTAAAAATGTTGCAGCAAAACCGTTTTCATTTTTACCTGTAGAGTAGGTAGCTAAATTTTTAAAATACCCATCATTACCAACTGAAGATACAATAGATCCTCCTTCTTTTAAGTCTGTAGTCTTGGTTACTATGTTAATTGTTCCACCTACAGAAGAGATAGCTAACTTAGATGAACCTAGTCCTCTTTGAACTTGCATTGCAGTTGTAACATCTGCTAAACCTGCCCAGTTAGACCAATATACTCTACTATTTTCCATGTCATTTACAGGAACTCCGTTTATTAGTACAGCAATATTTTCTTGTGAAAAACCACGAATAGCTATTCTAGAATCTCCAAAACCACCTCCTGATTTTGTAGCGTATACAGATGGAGTGTTGTTTAGAATCTCAGGAAATTCTTGAGAACCTAATTTACTTTGAATTTCTGAAGCCTTAATTGTAGACTTAGCAACAGGAGTTTGTCTATCTTTTGCGATATCTACAATTCCTCTTAAGACTACTTCCTCAAGAATGTTTCCATCCTCTGTAAGCTTAATGCTTCCAAGATCTCCTGCATTGGTATATGCAAACTCCTTAGTTTTAAAACCTAGAAAAGAAATTACGATAGTTCCACTTTCTGAGGTAGAGCTTAGCGTAAATTTTCCATCAAAATCAGTTTCTGTTCCGTTTGTTGTACCTTTAATTACAACACTTGCTCCTGGTAATCCTTCATTGGATTCGTCAACGATGGTTCCAGAAATTTTTGTTTGGCCGATTACTGTGGCAGCGATAAAAAATAAAGCTACAAATAATAAGTTCTTAAAGTTTTTCATTATAGAATGTTAATGTTATTAATTCTCTGCAAAAGTCTTTTATTTTGAGAGTTGTAATGTTAATTTAATGTTAAAAATTAGCAAAATATTAACTTTTTAAATGTAGTTTTTTTTTATGAAAAAACTGTTTTTTTTAGGTTAATTGTTAAGTTATTTATTAACATATATTATGACAAAAGTATAAAAAAAAAACAAAAGAGAGTTTATTCTTTGTTTAAAAGCTTTTTTGCTAATTCTTTTCCTAGTTCTACACCAAATTGATCGTAACTAAAGATATTCCAAATAACCCCTTGAACAAATATTTTGTGTTCATACATTGCAATTAGTTCCCCCAAAGATTCTGGAGTTAATTTTTTAAATAAAATTGCGTTAGTTGGTCTGTTGCCTTCAAAGACTTTATAAGGTAGAAGCGAGTTAATTGTGGAGGTGCTTCCAGTAAAATTTAGTTCTAAGTGAACCTCTTCTTTAGATTTACCAAAAGCTAAGGCATCCATTTGAGCATAATAATTTGCCATTAATTTTTGATGATGATCTGTCAATCCGTATAATGAGGTCTCGTAACCAATAAAATCTGAAGGTATTAATTTTGTTCCTTGATGTACTAATTGCATGAATGCATGTTGCATGTTGGTTCCTGTACTTCCCCAAACAACAGTTCCTGTTTGATAGTCTACTAATTTCCCATTTCTGTCAACACTTTTGCCATTACTTTCCATAATAGCCTGTTGTAAATAAGGGGCTAATTTTGTTAAATACTGAGTATATGGAAGAATTACTTCAGACTCAGCCTTGTGAAAATTATTGTACCAAACGCTTAAAAGTGCTAGAATTACTGGGATATTTTGATCAAAGTCACTATTTTTAAAATGGAGATCCATTTTTTCTGCACCGTCTAAGAGAGACTTATAATGTTCAAAACCAACCGATAAACTTATAGATAGCCCAACGGAAGACCATAAAGAGAAACGACCCCCAACCCAATTCCACATTGGAAAAACATTTTTAGAATCAATTCCAAAACGATCAATAGCTTCTAAATTTGTAGAAACTGCAACAAAATGTTTAGCGATGTCAAATTGAGATGCAGTTTTTAAAAACCAATTTTTAATAGTATTTGAATTGGTAATGGTTTCTTGAGTTGTAAAAGTTTTGGAAACGATCACAAACAAGGTGGTTTCAGGATCTAATTTTTTTAAGATTTCAGAAACATGATCTCCATCTATGTTGGAAACAAAGTGCGTTGTTAGATGGTTTTTATAAAACCGCAATGCTTCTACAATCATATCTGGTCCAAGATCAGAACCTCCAATTCCTATATTTACAATATCTGTTATTCTCTTTCCAGTATATCCTTTCCAGTCTCCAGAGATTACTTTGTTTGAAAAAGCTCTTATTTTTCTAAGTGCTTTTTTAATATCAGGTCTAATGTCTTTAGTATCTATAAGTAACTCCTCATCGGAGTTGCTTCTTAAAGCTGTGTGTAATACAGCTCTATCTTCTGTAACATTGATGACTTCACCAGAAAAATACTTATCAATTGCATCCTTTAATTCAACCTCATTTGCTAGCTCAACCAATAAGTCAATTGTTTTTTGTTCAACCTTATTCTTAGAAAAATCTAACAACAAATCGTTAAAAACGATTGAGAAGTTTTCTTTTCTATTTTGGCTTGATTTAAATGCTTCTTTTAGGGAAAAAGTATCCATTTCTGAAAAATGAGATGCTAATTTTTTCCAGGCTTTAGTTGTTGTTGGGTTTATATTTTGTAATGGCATTTTACTTATTTTTGAACGACTAGTTGGTTATGTTGATTAGGAAATTCTATGTTATCAAGCTGTGTTTTAAATGGCTCAATAAATTTTTTATAAGTTGGTTTGAGACTCTTTTTTAAAGGTTTTGCTGAAGGAAGCTTTTGTTTGAAGGGGTCTACTTGCTTTCCGTGTTTCCAGAAACGATAGCAAACATGAGGGCCGCTAGTATTACCTGTCATCCCAACCAAACCAATAACATCTCCTTGTTTAACATACTGACCTCGTTTAACTTTTCTTCTTGACATGTGAAGATATTGAGTAGCGTAGGTATTGTTATGTCTTATTTTTACATAATTTCCATTACCACCCTTTTTTCTAGATTCTGTAACGGTTCCGCTGGCGGTAGCCATAATAGGAGTTCCTACTTTTGCAGCAAAGTCAGTACCTTTGTGAGGCTTTACTCTTCCATAGTAGGCTATTTTTCTTCTTAAATTATATCTTGATGAAACTCTGTATTGGAATTTAATAGGAGATCGCAAAAACTGACTTCGCAACATATTTCCTTCATCATCATAGTATTCTGGAATTCCTTTAATAGAATCTGGCACAAATCTGTAGGCATAGAAATCTTTATTGTTATGATCAAATAGGGCAGCTTTTACTTTTCCATAGCCAACAAAAACACTATCATCTATAAATTTTTCTTCGTAAATTAATTTAAATTGATCCCCTTTTTGAAGCTTATAAAAGTCTAAAGTCCAAGCATAAATATCTGCAACATCATAAGTTAAATTAGGATTCAAATGGAGACTGTCCATTGCCTCAGATAACGTAGAGTAAATTTTACCAGTAACTTCTTTTTCTACTATTTTTATAGGTTTTCTATAGGTGTAGGCAACAATTGTAGAATCTTTAAAATCTACAATAGTAGCCATTGCTTTGCTGTTTTTATAGATGAAAACTTCGGCTTTCTCTAAAGAATCTTTACTAGCAAGTATCAGATAAGGTTTTCCAGCTCTAATTCTTCTGACATCAAAGGTGTCTTTAATGCCTTTTGCAATAGCATTTATTTTAGGATAATATACATGATGTCTGTCTAGAATAATACCAAAACTCTCTCCTTTTTTAATAGTGTCTTTTATTACTTTATAGTCATTTAGTTTATAACCAAATTCATAAATGATTTTAGGCAGTGAAGCTTTTTCTTTTATTATTTTAGTTGAGTCATCTTTTGTGTCATTACTTCCACAAGATATAGCTAGTAATAAAATAAAAAAAAAGCTTATTTTTTTCAAGTTTAGTAGAGTTTTTTGATCAGTAAGGGTATGGTAAAAGTACAAATTAATCAGATAGGATTTTAAATGATTTTGACAAGCCTCTATAGGCTTTTAATTCTGCCCTTAATGAGCCAACGGTTAGGGATGCTTTTATTCTAATTGGAATTTTGTTTTCATCTGCAGTTACCCAGATCGTGACACTTTCAGTTTCTTTAAATACTCTTCCTGATTGAACTATAGGTCGTAATTTAATTGTTTTTATTTTCCCAAATTTTGTTTTAATGACTTCGTTCCCTAAAAAGCGTAATTTAAAAGCAAATGTTTTTGAATCAAAAAACATGTTTAAATCTATTTCATCTCCTGTTTTTATAGTATCAACATCAATATTCCTAAGATAATAAAAGGCAGAAATCATATCTTGAACATTATCAAAAGGGACTTCTTTTATAGTGTTATACTTAAAATCTTCAACTGTTGCAATTTTAGTTTCGTGGTCGAACTTCGTATCTCTTTTAATAATGTACCCACCTTCATTAACGTCTCTCTTAAATAGGTAAGGTACATTGTTGTTAAAATCAAAATAAGATTCGTAAGTGTCACTTACTTTGAAAAACCAACCAATAAAGTCACTTGTTTTTCCAAAACCGTTGGCATGAAAAACTTTTTTACCATCTAATTCAGTCTCTTTTAGTGATAGCTCTGCAGTACCAGCTTTAAAAAAACCACTGTAACTCATTTTATACTTTAACCATTCCCCATCTTTGTATGCCTTCGCTTTTTTTTGTGCAAAAAGAGGACAAGACAAAAGTAGGAAGCAGTTAATTAAGAGTATTTTTTTCATAAAAAACAAACATATAAAAATTGAATGACATTCGTCTTCATTATAAAAACAAAAAGCCATCCATTTTTATAACTGAAGACTTTTTTAACGGAAAATTATCATTTGATTTAAAATGTTCCCCAATTTTTCAACTCTTCTTCGGACCACAAATAGGGGTAAAAAATTCTGCGTTGGTATTTTGGGTGTAAGTATTTCCTCCAACTACTTCCTCCAGTAGCTTCTACTTCTTTTTCCTTACCTCCTAAATACTTTCCGGCAGCATCATAGTGTGCTAATACCCATGTTACATTTACAGTATAATCGTAGTGACGCATTGCTTTTATTAATGCTGGATCTTTTTGAACATCTTCAGGTAATTGTTTAAATTTCTTTGATAGATTACATTCATTATAATCTTCCATGAAATCAATAAAATCTCCCATATATTTTTTGTCAAAGAGGGTAATTAAAATCGACTTTTCTCCTGTGGTATGATTCTTTCCAGCTGCCTGCCAATACAAATGATCATAGGCGTTTTTAAAAGGTGAATTACGATCTATAGTGTCTCTAAAACGAGCATCAATTAAATTTATTAATTCAGTAGATGCAAATTCTATTTTTCGGTATTGTGCGCTCTGAAAGCCACTAGCAGGGGTTAAGGTATTTCTGAATTTTAGATACTGTTCTCGCTCCATTCCATCTGCCATTACTGTAAAGGAATTACTTAACATATCAAAGTACCTACTGATTCTCATTAAATGCATTGAAAATTTCTCTGCACTAACTTCTTCAGTCTTTGCAACTTGATCAATTTCCCACAAAATCATTTTAAATAACAATTCGTTTACCTGATGATACATAATAAACACCATTTCATCTGGCTGATCTGTTCTTGGAATTTGTAATCCTAACAAGGCATCAGTTTGTATATAGTCCCAATAAGTAATTGGTGTACTCCATAGCAATCCTTCTAACATAGAATCTAGAGGCACACCTAGCTTTTTGTACTTGTCCTCAATGGCTTTTAATAGTTCGTCTTTACTCATAATTATTGAAAGTTATGCGATAATTTTTTTAGTTTACAAATGCTGAAATAAGAAGCAACAACGCAATTAGAATTAAAATAGAATATATAGCAACTCGAAGAATTGGATTTCCATATGTTAGTTTTTTAACTAAAGGGATTAATATTTTTAATTGATTTTTCATTTTCTCAATTTATAATGTGCCTCTTTTTGCTTGTTCTCTTTCTATAGATTCAAACAATGCTTTAAAATTTCCTGCACCAAAGCCTTTGGCTCCCATTCGCTGAATAATTTCAAAAAATAGAGTAGGTCTATCTTCAATAGGTTTAGTGAATATTTGTAATAAATATCCTTCTTCATCTGCATCAATCATAATACCCAAACCTTTTAGTTTTTCGATATCTTCTCTTAATTCGTGGCTAAATTCTTCTAATCTTCCAGGAACAGATCTGTAATATTCTTCGGGTGGTGTAGATAAAAACTCCACTCCATTTGCTTTTAATTGAGATACTGTTTTTATAATATCATCTGTTGCAACGGCAATATGCTGTACACCAGAACCTTCATAAAAATCTAAATACTCTTCAATTTGAGAACGTTTAGCTGCTTTTGCAGGTTCATTTATTGGAAACTTAATTCTACCATTTCCGTTAGACATTACTTTACTCATTAAAGCAGAATATTCTGTGTGAATTTGCTTGTCATCAAAAGATAAAAAGTTTTCAAACCCCATCACGTCCTCATACCATTTTACCCAAACATCCATTTGATTCCAGCCAACATTACCAACCATATGATCAATATATTTTAAACCTGCAGCTGGTGGATTATAATCTGATTCCATTTTTTCAAATCCTGGTAAAAAAGCTCCGTTGTAATTCTTGCGTTCCACAAACATGTGGATAGTTTCTCCATAGGTATAGATTCCTGCTCTGACAACTTCTCCATGTTCATCAGATTCTACGATAGGCTCCATATAAGATTTTGCACCTCTTGAAGTTGTTTCTTGATATGCTTTTCTAGTATCTTCTACCCAAAGTGCAATAATTTTTACACCATCCCCATGTTTTACAATATGGTCGTTGATGGGTGATTTACTATTTAAAGGTGTGGTTAGAACTAAGCGAATCTTGTCTTGTATTAATACATAGCTTACAGAGTCTGTTGAACCAGTTTCCAGGCCACGATAGGCATGTGATTGAAAACCAAAAGCAGTTTTATAAAAGTGAGCAGCCTGTTTTGCGTTACCAACATAAAACTCTACATAATCAGTTCCCAGTAACGGAAGGAAATCTTGTGCTCCTTCAAATATTTTTTCTAGACCATAGTCTACTGATTTTATTTCTTTTGACATTATATTTTGTTTAATAGTTATTGTAATAATTGATTTATTTTTAAATATTCAATTACCACATAGCTCTTAAATGGGCTGTAATATCTACTCTTTTTTCTAGCATATTATTCTAACCAAGATTTATGATATTCTTCATCCGCAATTTTCATGGCTTCTTCCGTTACTTTTAATGGCTTAAATGTGTCTACCATTACTGCCAATTCTGCTGTTTTTGTATGACCAATACTTCTCTCTGTAGCTCCTGGGTGCGGACCATGAGGAATACCTGCTGGATGCAATGAAATATGACCAGCATCTACATCATTTCTACTCATAAAATCTCCATCAACATAATAGAGCACTTCATCAGAATCTATATTGCTATGATTGTATGGTGCTGGAATTGAATCTGGATGATAATCATACAAACGAGGTACAAAACTACAAATAGCAAAGGCATCGGTTTCAAAGGTTTGATGCACTGGAGGTGGTTGATGAATTCTTCCTGTAATTGGTTCAAAATCGTGAATAGAAAATGCATATGGGTAGTTATAGCCATCATATCCTACCACATCAAAAGGGTGCGAGGCATAGATCATTTCTATAATATCATCTTGCTTTTTTACCTTCATTAGAAAATCTCCTTTTTCATTATGAGTTTCTAATTCTTGAGGCTGCCGAAGATCTCGTTCACAATAAGGAGAATGTTCAGCCAACTGTCCAAACCAATTTCTATAACGTTTTGGTGTATAAATTGGACGGTAAGATTCTACAATAAATAATCGGTTGTTGCTACTATCAAAATCTATTTGATAAATAATTCCACGAGGAATTAATAAATAATCACCGTATTTAAAATCAAGATTACCAAGATGTGTCCTAAGTTTTCCTGATCCTCTGTGAATAAAAATTAATTCATCTGCATCTGTATTTTTATAAAAATAATCTTTTAGAGAATTTTTGGGTGCAGCCAAAATAATATTACAATCAGAATTTGTTAATACTACTTTTCTACTTTTTAAATAGTCGTCTTCTGCCGGAACTTGAAATCCTTTAAAACGATACGACTTTATATTATTTTCTTTGGCAATTTTTGGTGCTATGGAGTATTGTTTTCTAATTTCTTTGACCATGGTTGGTCTGTACTCATGATATGAGTTGGAAGACATTCCGTCAAAACCAATGGTTCCAAAGAGCTGTTCGTAATACAAACTACCGTCAGCTTTTCTAAATTGTGTATGTCTTTTGGGTGGTATTTTCCCTAGTTTATGATAAAAAGGCATAATTTCTAATGTAAATGAATGATAAATGTAACAATAATCAAATTGAAAATTGTTACTGAGATAAATTGTTTAGTCATTTCATTATATTCCCTATTCAGGATTCCTTTTGATGAGGTTTTTTAATACTATTAGTAACTCTAACCAATACATAACTAATGCGTTTTAAGAAGTGCGCTCCACAAATATAATTTAAAAGCTGAAAGTGAAGTGTTTCTGAGTCTCAAAGTTTGAGATTTTACAGTTTCAAAGTAATGCATTAAGCTCTCAGAGTTTCTATCGGCTACTTAGGAATTATTTCGTCACAAATATTTATAAATTTTTGTCTGAAAACTAACTTTCTGGAGCTAATTCTATTTCTAATCCGTCTAAGGCTGCTGTTATTTGGATTTGGCAACCCAATCTACTGTTATCCTCTACGAAAAAAGCTTCGGCCAACATTAAATCTTCGTCAGGGCTCATTTCAGGAAGTTCATGATTTGAGTTTACATAGCATTGGCATGAGGCACACATAGCCATCCCTCCACAAACACCAATAGTTCCCTCTTCGGCAAGTTCATAAGACCTCACCACTTCCATAATATTCATGGCCATGTCTGTAGGCGCAAGAATTTCGTGTAAAGTACCGTTTCTGTCTGTTATTTTAATAGAAATATCTGACATTACTCAATTTTTTTCACAACTGCTTTTGGAGCTTCTTTTTTAGAACCGTCAAATCCTTCTACTCCACCAACTGTAGTATACTTCATCACATACTTTTTGTTTGGATGAATTCGTTTATAAGCACTTTGGCACATTAAGGTGGCTTCATGAAAGCCACATAAAATCAATTTTAATTTCCCAGGATAGGTGTTTACATCACCTATGGCATAAATTCCTGGAATATTAGTTTGATAATCTAATGCGTTATTTACTCTGATGGCATTTTTTTCTATGTCTAACCCCCAGTTGGCAATAGGGCCAAGTTTTGGAGACAATCCAAATAATGGAATAAAGTGATCAACTTCTAATTCAATTTTTTCTTCACCATGTTTTACAATAGAAACTCCTGTTACCTTTTCATCTCCTAGAATTCCTGTAACCTCAGCTGGTGTTATCATGGTAATTCTTCCTGCATCTTTTAATTCCTGAACTTTGTCAACAGAATCTAAGGCACCTCTAAATTCATTTCTTCTATGAACTAAACTTACTTCAGAGGCAACATCTGTTAAAAAAATAGCCCAATCTAAAGCAGAATCTCCACCACCAGCAATAACTACTTTTTTATCTCTATAAATTTCTGGATCTCTAATGATGTATTCTATACCAGCATCTTCAAAATTAGCAATGTTTGGAATGGGTGGTTTTCTAGGCTCAAAACTTCCCAATCCACCTGCAATTGCTACAATAGGCGCATGGTGTTTTGTTCCTTTATTTGTAGTCACAATAAAAGTTTCGTCTTCTAATCTCTCAATAGTTTCCGCTCGCTCACCTAAAGTGAATCCTGGTTGAAAAGACTTTATTTGTTCTAGTAACTTTTCTGTTAAATCTCCTGCTAAAATTTCAGGGTAGGCAGGAATATCATAAATGGGTTTTTTAGGATATATTTCTGAACATTGTCCACCAGGTTGAGGTAACGCATCTATTAAATGGCATTTTAGTTTTAATAAACCCGCTTCAAAAACTGTAAAAAGTCCGGTAGGACCTGCACCAATAATTAAGATATCTGTTTTGATCATTTCTAACTAAAAATCAGGTAAAATAAGAGTTGAGTTGTTATGAAAAAGTTTTTATTAGTTAGTCGATGTTGATGACTTGCTGGATTTGAGGAGCATACTTTTTGATGGTTGCCTCAACTCCATTTTTAAGTGTCATCTGATTGACAGAGCAACCAATGCACGCACCTTCTAATTGAACTTTAACAACGGCATTTTCTATTGATAGTAGTTTAATGTTTCCGCCATCACTTTCTAAGAAAGGACGTATTTCGCTCAATGCTTTTTCAACGTTTTCTAATGTTTCTTGTGTTGTCATAAACTTACTTTTTAACTGCGCTACAACCACTCATTGTTGTAATTCTTACAACCTCTGTTGGTGGTAAATTAGCATTTCTTTTTAGCAATTCTGAAACCATTTCTTTAGTGATATCAGTAAAAGCCTTTTCTAATGGTGTGTTTTCTTGTAATGCCACCGGATGACCAACGTCTCCAGCTTCACGAATGCTTTGCACCAAAGGAACTTCTCCTAAGAATTTAGTGGCAATATCTTCAGCTAAATGCTTAGCACCATCTTTTCCAAAGATATAATATTTATTGTCAGGGAGCTCTTCTGGTGTGAAATAAGCCATATTTTCTACGATTCCTAATACTGGAACCTGAATACTTTCTTGTTGAAACATGGCAACTCCTTTTTTGGCGTCAGCCAGGGCAATATTTTGAGGTGTACTTACAATAACTGCTCCATTAATGGGCAATGCCTGAACAATAGACAAATGAACATCTCCTGTTCCTGGAGGTAAATCAATTAACAAGAAATCTAATTCTCCCCAATCTGCATCAAAAATTAATTGATTTAATGCTTTTGAAGCCATAGGGCCTCGCCAAATAACTGCTTGATCAGGGTTTGTAAAAAAACCTAATGACAATAGTTTTACACCGTAGTTTTCTACCGGTTTCATTTTAGAACGACCATCTATGGTTACAGAAATAGGTCTTTCTTTTTCTACATCAAACATTAAATGCATAGATGGGCCATAAATATCTGCATCTAAAACCCCAACTCTAAAGCCCATTTTTGATAAACTAACAGCCGTGTTAGCTGTGATGGTAGATTTTCCTACACCTCCTTTACCCGAGGCAATGGCAATAATATTTTGAATATTTGGAATTTCTTTTCCCTTGATAAGATTAGAGTTCTCCTCTTTTTTTGGAGTTGCAATAGATGTTACATTCAATTTTACAGTGATCTTTTCATCTACCTGTGAATGAATTGCTTTTTTTATTTCTAGTTCAATTTTCTTTTTGGCTTGTAATGTTGGATTGCTGATAGATACATCAACAATTACTTCATTTCCAAACACAACTAAATTGGTAATATTTTTATTTTCAACCAGGCTTTTCCCTTCACCTGGTTCGGTAATGGTTTCTAGTGCGTTGTATATATCTTGTTTCGTGAAAGACATGCTATTTTGTTGATTTTATTCTAAAATGCAAAGATAGTGCTAAAGCTTTAGATAGAAAAGCATGTAAATTCCAAATATCCCTAAAGAAATAAGCGAAGTTTATGGGAGTTCTTTCATTGGGTCCCAAAATACTTTTTCTAATTCTTGAATTTGATTTTCTATGATGATAACTCCTTCACTTTCTAATAACTGCTGCATTAAATTGGTTCCATCAAAATGATGTTTTCCAGTGAGCAATCCTTTTCTATTAACAACTCTATGTGCAGGAACTTCTTGCATTTGATTGTGAGAATTATTCATTGCCCAGCCAACCATCCTTGCAGATTTAGCAGCGCCTAAGTATTTAGCAATACTTCCATAATTGGTTACTTTACCATATGGGATTAAACGTGCAACTTGATAGACTTTTTCAAAAAAGTTGTCAGATTCTTTCATATCAGAAAGATAGTAAAATTGAAAAAATTGACTAAAAATTTAATTTAAATTTAATATATGTAATCGCTTTTCCTTTTTCTAAGTATTTCTTTTCATAAAAAGTTTGTGTTCCTGTTACTTCATTAGGTGAGTAATAGTCTTTATAAACATCATGGTTAGAGTGTAAAACCTCATGGCCTTCTCCGTGCAGTAATCCTAAAGTATAGCCGTGCATAAATTCGCTATCTGTTTTTAGGTTTACAACACCTTCTTCTTTAAGAATATGATCATATTTTAAAAGAAAATCATGATTTGTCATTCTATGTTTTGTTCTTTTGTATTTAATTTGAGGATCTGGAAATGTAATCCAAATTTCATCAACTTCAGACTTGTCAAATATATAGTCTACCAATTCTATTTGGGTTCTTATAAAGGCAACGTTTGACAAATTATCTTCTAAAGCGGTTTTAGCGCCTCTCCAAAAGCGTGCACCTTTAATGTCTATACCAATAAAATTTTTATTTGGATTTTTTTCGGCTAAAGCAATAGTGTATTCTCCTTTGCCACAACCTAATTCAATAATAATGGGGTTCTTGTTATTAAAAAAAGAATGCCATTTTCCTTTGTGAGAGAAGTTATTAAGAACTTCGTCTCTTGTTGGTTGAATAACATTTGGAAACGTTTCGTTTTCATTAAAACGTTTCAATTTATTTTTACTTCCCAAAATAGTATTTGATTAAGCGTGATCTTCAGTTCCTTCCTTAAGAAATTTACGACACTCTTTCATCCAGTAAGCTAAAAGAACCAAAAGAACACCTAAAAAAAACCAATTAACAGCATTTGCTACCCACCAGCCAAAATCTTCTTGCGCAAGAGAGCGAATACTATTGAAAGGCAAAAACAACACGTCTGTGAATAATTCACCAATCCATTTGAAAATATTGAATGCTATCATATCTTAAAGTATATTTACACTGCAAAAATATAAAAACTAAGTATGCTAGCCAATTTTTTTGGGAAATCAAATCCAGCTAATTTTATCATAATTTTTTTGATTTTTTTAGGTTTTTTTTTAGCTAAAAGTATCTCCTTACACCCAATAAGTACTATTAATTTTAGTTTAATTGTTCATCAACTATCAATTCTTGTTTTATTTTTATTGATGTTTTTTTGCTATAATTTTATTTTAGCAAAAAATAAGTTGACATTGTACAATTCGTATGGGTTTCTACTTTTTGTATTGTTTTTTGGGTTTTATCCAGAAACGTTGTTAGATAGAAATGCAATTATTTTTAATCTACTAGTCATTGTTTTTTTACGAAAAATTTTTAGTTTAAGTAGTCCTAATATTTTTTATAAAAAAATGATTGACAGTGGTTTTTGGCTAGGAATTCTTTTTTTAGTTGAACCTACAAGCGTAGTCTTTGGTATACTAATTTTTTTAGCTATTGGGTTGTTTCAAAAACTAACCCTTAGAACATTTTTAATTCCAGTTATTGGCTTTTTAGTACCTGTTTTCATATACTTTACCTATTGTTTTTGGTTTGATAATATGGAAGAATTTAACAAATTATTTTTATATGATACTGATCATAATTTTAAAATAGTTACAACAAACCCAATACTATTTTCGTCTGTACTTTTAGGATCTTTAACAATTATTTCTATCTTAGTTAAAACATCTAAAGTTATCTTAATAAGAGGTGTTTATAGAAAATACTGGATTCTAATTATTTTCAACTTTGTCATAGCAATTTCTTTATTTATAATTCACAGAAATCAAAAAGGTTTTGAAATTATACTACTTTTTTTCCCAACGTCCATAATTATTGCCAATTGGTTAGAAACTATAAAAAAAGCTTTTTTTAAAAACCTTCTTTTAGCTTTATTAATTCTAACACCTGTAATTCTTTTTATAGTTTAATACCGTATGAAAGGTCACCAGCATCACCTAGTCCAGGAACAATATATCCATCATTATTTAAAATAGGATCAATATCCGCAATCCATAAATCTGTATTTTCTGGAAAATGATTTTTAATATAATTGATACCTTGATTAGATCCAATTACTGAAACAATATGGATTTTTTTTGGGTTTCCAAACTTTTTAATTGCTTCATACACAGTAACCATTGATTTTCCAGTTGCTAGCATTGGATCTGCAATAATTAAAGTTTTGCCTTTTAAAGAAGGAGATGCAAAATATTCTACCTTAATTTCAAACTCAGCATCATTTTTTGTATAATGTCTGTAAGCAGATATAAACGCATTTTCAGCAGTATCAAAATAATTTAGAATTCCCTGGTGAAGCGGAAGCCCAGCTCTTAGAATTGAACAAATAACTAAGTCATTACTTATCACTTCTGTGTTCTTTTCACCTAAAACAGTACCTGTTTTTTCTATAGAATAATTAAGTTTTTTGCTTAATTCGTAGGATAAAATTTCTCCAATACGCTCTATGTTTCTTCTAAAACGCATGGCATCTTTTTGTATACTCTGGTCTCTTATTTCTTTGATGAACGTATTTAAAACAGAGTTGTTTTTTAATAAATGATGCGTAACCATATTTAAATTTTTAATATTAAAAAAGTATTTTTATTTAAATTTTGTATATTTAGAGTATTCTAAAATACATTAATTAGCTAATTTACACACCAACAGGTCATTATAGCCTGCCAAGAATTAGATAACCAAAACTAGGAAAAAGGGTCTTTAATGGCTCTTTTTTTGTGCGTATAAAACACTCATAACTTTCTCTACGACCTCAGTTGATGTTATTGTTTCCATTATATTTTCATATCCATTCAATACTTTATTTCCATAAATTGAGGAGGGTATTTTAGGGTATCTTTTAAGATCTGATAAAATACAATAGTCAGTAGGTTGATAAAAAGGAGCAAAGCCAGCATAAGGATGCGTAACACCCCAAAGTGTGATAGTTTTTATTTGTTGCATTGCTGCTAAATGAGCATTTCCAGAATCCATAGAAACCATTACGTCTAATACTCTAATAACGTCTAATTCTTCTTTAAAAGATAGCTTGCCAGCAACACTTAGTACATTCTTATGGTTACTTTCTAAGGTATTTAAAATTTTCACTTCATGTTTTCCTCCACCAAAAAGAACTATTTTCAATCCTTTTGAAGCTATTTTTTTAATGACTTCCTCCATAAGATGAGCTGGGTATACTTTGCCTTTAAAAGCTGCAAAAGGAGCAATACCAATCCAGGGGCTTTTTTTTAATCCAGTAAGAAGAGTCACTTTTTCTGACAATGATTTTTTCGTAATTAGGGGTGGATTTGAAAGATCTAGGCTAAAACCTAATTTACTTAAAACATCTGCATATCGCTGATGAGATGTTTTTAACTGCCTAAAAACTTTGTTGGTAGTTCTTGTTAATGCTTTTTTTTCTGCTCTTCCTTTATCAATAGATACAGAAGGTTTTCCGCTCAGAATAAATAGCGCTCTTACTATTTTTGATCGTAGCACATTATGAAAATCTGCAATATGTGTAATTTTTTCTTTTTTGAGCTCACGGTATAGTTTATAAAGCCCTATAATTCCTTTGTGTTTTGTGTTTACTTGAGCAGCAAAAAAAGAAACTTGAGGCATTTCATCAAAAAGAGGTCTGAAAAAAGGCTTAGACAGCACTGTTATTTTACACGTTGGGTATTGTTTTGTGAGTGCTCTAATAACTGGAACTGTCATGGCAACATCTCCCATTGCTGAAAGTCTAATTATTAAAATATGTTGATAGCTAGACACAAATTACCATTTAAATGTAAATGTAATCTTTTCATCAGAATTAAATTTACATCTAAAATTATTATGCAACTTTGTATACTAAGAAAAAAACTCATTTATGAAACCAAGATCATTGGCTATAATAGCACTTTTTATAGCGGCAATTATTTATGGAGTTACTTTCACCATAGCCAAAGAGGTAATGAATACTCATATAAAACCTTTTGGATTTATTTTTCTAAGAGTTGGAGGTGCAATGCTTGTATTTTGGATCCTTGGTTTGTTTGTAACAGGAGAAAAACCAATAGAGAAAAGCGATTATAAAAGAATAGCATTGGCTGCGTTTTTTGGAGTAGGACTCAATATGCTAGCTTTCTTTAAAGGCCTCAGCTATACAACTCCAATTAGTGCCTCTGTAATTATGGTAACGACACCTATTTTAGTACTTATTTTTTCAAGTATTATCATTAGAGAAAAAATACCAAATTTTAGAATTATAGGAGTAATTATTGGTTTAGTTGGAGCAATACTACTCATAATGTATGGTTATGTTTCAGAAGATGACGCAAGTAATAGAACTCTTGGGAACATTCTTATTTTTATTAATGCGGCATCTTATGCAATGTATCTTGTGTTAGTTAAAAAGCTAATTGTTAAATACCATCCAATTATTTTTGTTAAATGGCTCTATTTAGCAGGATTTCTATTTGTGTTCCCTTTTGGAATCTCAGAATTTTTAGAAGTTTCTTGGCAAGAAATGCCAACAGATATTTATGTAAAAGCAGGTTTTGTAGTGCTGTTTACAACTTGTATAACCTACTTATTCAATCTTTTTGCCTTGTCTAAATTAAAACCTACCACCGTAAGTGTTTTTATTTACTTACAACCAGTTATCGCATCTATTTACGCACTTATTGTTGGTAGTGATCAGCTTAATTTCACTAAAATATGTGCATCACTTCTTATTTTTTCAGGAGTGTTTTTAGTTACTAGACAACCAAAAATAGCAGGAAATTAAAAATGTATCTTTGTAGCTTAATAAAATAATAAACATGATTCAATCAATGACTGGCTACGGTAAATCCGTATTACATTTATCAGATAAAAAAGTTACGATAGAAGTAAAATCCCTGAACAGTAAGAACTTGGATTTAAATGTTCGAATGCCATCTTATTATCGAGAAAAAGAACTTGCTGTTAGAAAAGAATTGGCCTCTAAATTGGTAAGAGGAAAAGTAGATTTTTCTATTTACATAGAAATGACAGCAGATGAAACTTCTACAACGGTAAACAAAGGAGTTGTTTCTGAATACATGCAGCAATTAAGAAATGTAGTTCAGACAGGCTCTTCTAATGATGTAGAGCTATTAAAAATGGCAGTTAAAATGCCAGACGCCTTAAAAACAGAACGAGAAGAATTAAATGAAGATGAATGGGCTCAAATAAACACGAATATTCAAGAAGCTATTAAAGATATTATTCAATATAGAATAAATGAAGCTGCCTCTCTAGAAGATGATTTTAAATTGCGAATTAAAAATATTCAACACTATTTAGAAGAAGTAAAATCTTTTGATGATGCAAGAATAGAGTTTGTAAAAGAGCGCTTAAAAAAAGCAATAGACGAACTAAAAGTAACAACAGATGAAAATCGTTTTGAACAAGAATTGATTTATTATCTAGAAAAACTAGATATTAACGAAGAAAAAGTTCGATTAGCCAATCATCTAAGTTATTTTTTACAAGAACTAGAAACAGAAGATTCTAATGGAAAAAAATTAGGGTTTATTGTTCAAGAAATAGGAAGAGAGGTAAATACCATTGGTTCTAAAGCTAATTTTGCTCCAATGCAAAAGGCTGTTATTCAAATGAAGAATGAATTAGAAAAAATTAAAGAACAAATATTAAACGTGTTATAAATGTCAGACTTTAAAGGAAAATTAATTGTCTTTTCAGCCCCTTCTGGATCAGGAAAAACAACCATAGTCCGTCATTTATTACATCAAGAAAAATTTGGCCTAGAGTTTTCCATTTCTGCAACATCTAGAGAAGCTAGAGGGAAAGAAATTCACGGAGAGGATTATTATTTTATTTCTGCTGAAGAATTTAAACAGAAAATAAAAGCAGACGAATTTTTAGAGTGGGAAGAGGTATACATTAATAATTTTTATGGAACTTTAAAAACAGAAGTAGCTAGAATCTGGGCAAAAGGAAAACATGTGATATTTGATATAGATGTTGCTGGCGGATTAAGAATTAAGAAAAAATTTCCAGATAAAACACTGGCTGTTTTTGTGAAACCACCAGACATGAATGAATTAATTATTAGATTAAAACAACGAGGAGAAGAATCATCAGAAAAAATTGCCATGCGAGTAGCAAAAGCACCTACAGAAATGGCAACGGCGCCACAGTTTGATACTATTATTTTAAATGATGATCTGGCAACAGCGCTAAAAGATGCTGAAAATTTAGTAGAAGATTTTTTAAATAAGTAAGAAATGAAAGTTGGATTGTATTTTGGGACTTTTAATCCAATTCATGTTGGCCATATTATCATTGCCAATCATTTGGTAGAATATTCAGATTTAGATGAAATATGGATGGTTGTTACTCCACACAATCCACACAAAACGAAGAACTCTCTTTTAGAAAATCATCATAGATATGAATTGGTGTATATAGCACTTGAAAAATATCCAAAAATTAAACCTACAGATATAGAATTTAAATTACCGCAACCTAACTATACGGTTAAAACACTTGCTTTTATAGATGAAAAATACCCACAACATGAGTTTAGTTTAATTATGGGTGAAGACAATTTACAAAGCTTTCATAAATGGAAAAACTATGAAACAATTCTAGAAAATCACGAAATATATTGTTATCCAAGAATAGCAGAAGGGAAGACAAAAACAATGTTTGAAAATCATCATAAGATTCATAAAGTCGCTGCTCCAATCATCCAAATTTCTGCAACATTAATTCGCCAAGGAATTAAAAGTAATAAAAATGTAGAACCAATGCTTCCAAAACAAGTTTGGAAATATATTGATGAAATGAATTTTTACAGAAAATAAGTTAGCTAATAAATCTATTTTTTAAAATTTTACTGAAGGATCAAAATTAACCAATCAGGGTTTCGTTGTATATTTGTTTATTAACAGAGGTTTAAATGGCAAAAAGCAAAAAAAAGAAAGTCAAACTAAAGCAAAAACTAACCAATAAGTACCGTTTGGTTGTTTTAAATGAGCATACATTTGAGGAAAGATTTGCCTTAAAATTATCTCGCTTAAATGTTTATATTTTTGGCGGATTATTTTCTGTTATTTTAATTTTAGCAACAATTGTATTAATAGCTTTTACCCCTATAAGAGGATATATTCCAGGGTATTCATCTGTAAAACTGAAAACAGATGCAAGAAAACTTACCTTGGCATCAGATTCGCTTCAAAACAGATTGGTAGTTTTGGAAAATTACACAAAATCTATCAAATCTATTCTAACAGGTGAAGTTACTTCTGATGATATTATAGATTCTATTCAAGAACTATCAAAAAGAACACAAGTAGATCAAAGCACATTAAATGCTTCAAAACAAGATTCCATTTTTAGAGAAAAAATAGAAAGCAGAGATCGTTTTCCTCTATCAGATCAATTACTGAATAAAGTCAAAATTGTATTTTTCGCTCCAATTAGTGGAACAATTTCTCAATCTTTTAATTCAGAAAACAAACACTTTGCAATCGATGTTGTTGCAAAAACAGGTACACCAGTAAAAGCAGTTGCAGACGGTACAGTTATTTTTTCAGAATGGACTACAGAAACTGGTTATGTTATTATCTTAAAGCATACTAACAATTTTATTTCTGTCTATAAACACAACGGAATATTATTAAAACAACAAGGAGACCAAGTGCAATCTGGCGAAGCAATTGCAAGCATAGGTTCTTCTGGTGAGTTAACAACAGGTCCTCATTTACACTTTGAACTTTGGAGTGATGGTTATGCTGTTAATCCTGCTAATTATATAGATTTCGAATAAATGAGTTTAAAGTCTACTTTAGCGATTCCTTTTGCGAAAAAAGCTCAAAAAAAAGTCCATAAATGGGCATATAACCCACATAAAACGCAGCAGAAAGTTTTTAAGGAACTCATAAAAAAAGCGAAGAATACTGCTTTTGGGAAAGATCATAATTTTGATAAAATCACAAGTTATTCAGATTTTAAAAAACAAGTAAAAGTAACAGATTACGAGGGGTTAAGGCCTTATGTTGATAGAATTATAGCAGGAGAAAATAATGTGCTTTGGAAAGGAAAACCATTGTATTTTGCAAAAACATCTGGTACAACTTCAGGAGCAAAGTACATTCCTATTACCAGAGAATCAATGCCAACTCATATAAAAGCAGCAAAGGAAGCTCTACTGTTTTATATCGCAGAAAAAAATGATGCTAGTTTTGTAGATGGTAAAATGATTTTTTTACAAGGAAGTCCTGTTTTGGAAGCATTAAATGGGGTGAAACTAGGGAGGTTAAGCGGAATTGTAGCACATTATGTACCGCAATATCTTTTAAAAAACAGACTGCCAAGTTGGGAAACCAACTGCATAGAAGATTGGGACACAAAAGTAACTGCCATAGTAGAAGAAACCATCAATGAAGATATGACGGTTATAAGCGGAATTCCTTCATGGGTGCAAATGTATTTTGAAAAACTGATAGATAAAACTGGAAAGAAGATATCTGATATCTTCCCAAATTTTAATTTTTTCATCTACGGAGGTGTAAATTTTGAGCCCTACAAGAACAAATTTGAGACTCTTATCGGAAAGAAAATAGACTATATAGAATTATATCCAGCATCAGAAGGGTTTATTGCCTATCAAGACTCTCAAAAAGAGCAAGGGATGTTATTGCAATTAAACAGTGGAATTTTTTATGAATTTATTCCTGCTAATGAATTCTTCGATGAAAATCCAACCAGAATATCTTTAGAAGATGTTCAATTAGGAGTTAATTATGTCATTATTTTAAATACCAATGCGGGTTTATGGGGCTATAATATTGGAGATACGGTAGAATTCTCATCGTTATTACCATACAGAATAAAAGTAACTGGTAGAATTAAACACTTTATTTCTGCCTTTGGAGAGCATGTAATTGGAAAAGAAGTAGAAAAGGCTTTGAATGACGCAATTAAAGGAACCATTACAAACGTCAGCGAGTTTACAGTAGCGCCTCAAGTAAATCCATCTGAAGGATTGCCCTATCACGAATGGTTTATTGAGTTCGAAAATGAAGAAGAGAATAGTAAAGAATTGGCCTCAAAAATAGATGCTTCAATGCAACAACAGAATAGTTATTATTTTGATTTAATTGCAGGAAAAATATTAAAACCACTTGTCATCAGAAAAGTTAAAAAAGGAGGTTTTCATGAATACATGAAATCTATAGGTAAGTTTGGAGGACAAAATAAAATCCCACAATTATCAGACAATAGAAAGATAGCAGATGTGTTACAAGATTTTTTAAAGGATTAGTCTTTTTAGCATCAATAGATTTATTAAATAAAACAATATGAAAATTATTGCTACCAACATAGGAGAACGAAAAGAGATAGATTGGAAAGGAAAAACCATTACAACAGGAATTTTTAAATTTCCAGTTGATGAACCTGTTTTTTTAGACTATGAAGACGTAAAGGGAGATATAATATGCAATAGAGCACATCATGGAGGTATAGAACAAGCTGTTTATGGATATTCAGAAACACATTATGCCTATTGGAAAGAACGATACCCTTCGTTAGATTGGCAATACGGAATGTTTGGCGAAAACTTAACTATAGATAATTTAGAAGAAACAGCAATACATGTAGGAGATACATTTAAAGTTGGAGAATGTATTGTAGAAGCAACCAAACAGAGAAATCCTTGTGTAAAGTTAGGAGTACGTTTTAATGACATGAAAATTGTAAAACAGTTCTGGAATACAACCATGTGTGGGGTATATTTTAAAATAATTAAAATAGGAAATGTAAAAGTTGGAGACACATTTGAATTGATAAAAAAATGCTCAGAAAACCCAACAATTGCAGATTTATACATCGCTAAAAGAGTAAGTAAGGGTATATAGGACGTTAAAGTGACGTTTCTTTTTTGTGAAGAAAACGAGTTAACTTCATAGATAGATCTAACAAAATAATTTTAGCATTCCCATTTCTTTCGATGTGATACATGGCATCATTCAATTCTTTTTCAATCGCTAAGATATTTTCGCTATGAACGAAAGGAGCAAAATTTTGCAAATTAAATTTAGGTGTTTGTGTTTCTAAAAAAACAAGATCAGGAGACTTATAATTTAATAATAAGGCCTGTCTAAAGAACTGTAAACAATAGTCTAAAAACTGTTTTTGATTCTCTCGACCAGTTTTGGCGATTGTTTCAGACCACACAACTAATTCTTGAATAACAGCAGCATTTCCTTTTGCTTTAAAAGCAGTTCTAATCCAGGCAATAAACCATTGTTCAAAAATAAGATCGTTAGAGTCTTGATGCAATAAATGAATTGCTTTATTATAATTTCCTTCAGCTTGAGTGGCTATTTTTAATGCATCACTTTCGGAGCACTTCTCTCTAATTATCAACTCATTGGCAATATCTTGTTCACTTAAAACAGGAAAGTGCAACGCCTGGCAACGAGATCTAATAGTAGAAATTATTTGATCTTCATTTTCTGTAATTAACAAGAAAATTGTTTTTTCAGGTGGTTCTTCAATTAGTTTTAATAATTTATTGGCTGCTGCAATATTCATTTTTTCAGCCATCCAAATAATCATCACTTTAAAACCACCTTCATAAGATTTTAGTTGGAGTTTTTTCACAACCTCCAACGCTTCATCAACCCCAATCATTCCTTGTTTATTTTCTACACCAATAGATTGCAGCCAGTTAAAGAGACCTCCATAGGGTTGATTGTTCACAAAATCTCTCCATTCATTTAAAAATAAATTACTAACTGGGTGTTTTTTTACAGAATCATTGGTGGTAACAGGAAACGCAAAGTGTACATCTGGATGTTGCAGTTTGGTAACTTTTAATTCACTTGCTGATGGATTGTCTGAAAAATGACTCAATATAAATTGTGCGTAAGCAATTGCTACAGGTAAGGTTCCTGAACCCTCTTTACCTACAAATAATTGTGCATGAGGAATTCTGCCATTTTTAGCAGAGGTCTGCAAATGGTTTTTAATATGTTCCTGACCAATAATTTGATTAAAAAGCATGTCACAAATATAAGCGATAATTTTACGCAAACGATATATTAACTTTTCAGTTTTCAATTTCTATGAACCCCTTTAATTAGTTATTTTTGTTCAAAATATTAATAATGAAAACCATATACGACTTCAGTTTTAAAAATAAAAAAGCATTAATACGTGTAGATTTTAATGTGCCTTTAAATAAGGATTTAAAAGTAACTGATGTTACCAGAATAGAAGCAGCTAAGCCTACAATTATGAAGATTTTAGAAGATGGTGGTTCTGTAGTTTTGATGTCTCATTTAGGAAGACCAAAAGGAATAGATGCTACTTATTCATTGATACATATTGTAGAAAAAATAGCTCAAGTAATTGGGGTTCAAGTCAAATTTGTAGATGATTGTGTTGGAGAAAAAGTAATAGAAGCTGTCAGGAACTTACAAAATGGAGAAATTTTATTGCTTGAAAATCTTCGGTTTTATGCAGAAGAAACCGCCGGTGATGAAGGGTTTTCTGAACAACTTTCTAAAAATGGCGATATTTATGTAAATGATGCTTTTGGTACTGCACATAGAGCGCATGCTTCTACAACAATTGTGGCAAAGTATTTTTCAGAAAATAAGTGTTTTGGGAGTTTATTGGCCAAAGAAATTGAAAGTATAGATAAGGTATTAAATACAAGCGAAAAACCTGTTTTAGCAATATTAGGAGGTGCAAAAGTATCTTCTAAAATAACTGTTATTGAGAATATTTTAGATAAAGTAGATCATTTAATTATTGGTGGGGGTATGACTTTCACCTTTGTAAAAGCTCAGGGCGGTAGTATTGGGGATTCTATTTGTGAAGATGATAAAATGGATTTGGCTCTAGAAATATTAGAAAAAGCAGTAGCAAAAAATGTTCAAATTCATATACCTGTAGATGTAGTAGCGGCTGATGACTTTTCCAATGATGCAGCTACTCAAATTGTAGATGTCACTAAAATACCTGATGGCTGGCAAGGATTAGATGCCGGACCAAAATCTCAAGCTATTTTTGATGAGGTTGTTAACACATGTAAAACCATCTTATGGAATGGTCCTTTAGGTGTTTTTGAATTAGAAACTTTTTCTAAAGGAACAATTGCACTTGGTAATTCTATAGACAGAGCAACCCAAAACGGTGCTTTTTCTTTAGTTGGAGGAGGGGATTCTGTTGCGGCAGTAAAACAATTTGGTTTTGCAGATAAAGTAAGTTATGTCTCTACGGGTGGTGGCGCTATGTTAGAAACTTTAGAAGGAAAAACATTACCTGGTATTAAAGCAATTCTTTCTTAGAGAATATTCTTATATTTAACGCAGTAATATTAATCTTACTATCTAATATGATTCGCTTTAAAGCGAATCATATTAGTTTTAAAAATAAAATATGAAATACACAACACTGCCTAAAACAACTATTAAAGTTTCAAAAATATGCTTAGGAACGATGACTTGGGGGAATCAAAACACCCAAGAAGAAGCTTTTGAACAAATGGACTATGCTTTAGATCAAGGGGTCAATTTCTTTGATACAGCAGAGCTATATCCTGTACCCGCTACTCCTGCAACGTATGCAGACACAGAACGCATCATCGGGAACTGGTTTCAAAAAACAGGAAACAGAAAAAACGTTGTTTTAGCAAGTAAAATTGCAGGAGGTGGAGATTACACAAAACATATTAGAACAGGCGGGTTTACCAAACAAAATATTACAGAAGCCATAGAAGGGAGTTTACAGAGATTGCAAACAAACTATTTAGATTTATACCAATTGCATTGGCCCTCTAGGGGTGTTAATTGTTTTGGCGTTAGAGATTACCCATATCAAACCGCTACAAAAGAAGCAGAAAATCACTTAGAAATTTTAGAAACACTTAACGCTTTTGTAAAAGCAGGAACCATTAGAGCTATTGGTCTTTCTAATGAAACACCTTGGGGTACTATGAAATATCTTCAAACGGCAAACGATCATAATTTGGTGAGACCTGTTACCATTCAAAATTCGTATTCTATGATTCATAGAGCCTATGAAGCTGGATTATCTGAAGTTTCAATGAGAGAAGACATCGGCTTATTGGCCTATTCTCCTTTAGCACAAGGAGTTTTGTCTGGAAAATATTTAGATGGGAAAAGCCCAGAAGGATCTCGAGGAAATTTATTTCCAAGGTTTATAGCTCGTTATATGGGAGATGGTTCTAGTGAAGCAGTAAAAAAATACCAATCAATTGCAAACAAAAACGGAATTACCTTGTCAGAATTATCCTTGGCTTTCATAAATCAATTACCTTTTGTAACCAGCAATATTATTGGTGCTACTAAAATGAGCCAACTTAAAGATAATATAGGAAGTATTTACATAGAACTATCCGAAAAAACGCTGCAAGAGATTCAAGAGATACATGCTATGATACCCAATCCTGCTCCTTAAAAAAAAGAAGAAAAATAATACTTAAAAAAATCCAAAAGATTATTTCTTTTGGATTTTTTTATAAAATAAAATTAATTATTTATATTAAACTTAACTTTAATTTTATTATTATTAAAATTATATTAACTTTAAATTGTATAAATAGTAATAAATTTCTACATTGCTTTCCATTTAAAATTAAAATTACAAACAAACCCTCTTATTATTTTAAATATAATTTGTTTTCTGATTGTTCTTTTATAATTATTTATTATTGAATAATTATGATAATACTCATTAGCTCGGAAGAAATTAAATTTTAGCTGGCTTTATACAATATTAAAGACAATATAAATACACCATTAAGAATTTAAAATTTTAACTCATGAAAAAATATTACTTTTTAACTTTAGTATTAACGCTATTTATATCTGGAATTTCTTTTGGGCAAGGGTCGGAAGATTTTACAAATTCCGGTGCAACATCTTCTTATTTAGATGGAAGTTTTGTTGGAAACTCAGGGGTAACTTGGACTTATGTTGCATCAAGAGATGGAAACAGCGATGCTAATAGTTCGAGTATTTCACTACCTGCTTTGATGCTAAGAAGATCTTCAAGTAGCAGTAAAATTACTTCATCTACTGTTACAGGTGGTATCGGGGACTTTTCTGTAAAACTTTATAAAGGCTTTACAGGGGGAGGAAATAGACAAGTTGAATTATTTGTTAATGGTGTTTCTAAGGGTGTATCAACTCCTTTTGATAATTTTGATGAACAATTATTTACAGTATCTGGAATTAACGTTACAGGAGATGTTGTAATAGAAATCGTTAATACTACATCTAAGCAAGTGATAATCGACGATATTACTTGGACACCATATTCAATTCAAAGTACCATTAATATTACCACTTCAGGAGGTTTATATGCATCTGAAAAATGGGTAAATATTACTACAGCAATAGATGGCTCTGGTAGTCAGGTATGGGGTCAAGGGAATGGATCATATTGGAATGGTAGAGGTCTAATCAATCAAAATATTGAACTATCACCGGGGACATATTATGTTAATTGTTATGATTACTACGGAGATGGTTGGGACGGAACCGCTATTTCTGTTACTTCCTATGGCTCTGTTTTAGCAAGTGGATCACCTAGTATTTCAGGTGCGTATCTTGCAGCATCTTACCAAATTGTAGTTCCTAATCCACCATCTTGTTTACCACCCTCTAGTTTAGCTGCTTCAGTGAGCTCATCATCAGAAGCAACAGTTTCTTGGACTGCTGGTAGTTCTGAGACTGCTTGGGAATATGTTGTACAAGCAGCTGGTACAGGAGAACCTACAGCTAGTGGAACTGCAACAACAACGAATCCTCTTTCTTTAACTGGATTAACAGCATCAACAGCTTATGAAATTTATGTACGTGCCAATTGTGTTGGAGATACTAGTAGCTGGGTAAGTACTTCTTTTACAACTGAATGTGCGGTGTTTACTGCACCATATTCTCAAGATTTTGAAAATGCGGAATCTATACCTGATTGTTGGTCAATGAGTGGAGGTGAACCTTGGATATTTAATATTTCAGGAGGTCATGTTGGAAATGCGGGTTCGATAGGAAACTCATCAGCATCTGGAGGTTATTTTGCTTATGTAGATGATTCTTCTCCTGATAATACTGGAACAACATTACAAACACCATCTGTAGATGTAAGTGGTTTAACAACACCTCTTTTAAGCTTTTATTTATTGAGTAATAATGAAGGAAATTCAAATGTTAATTTTTCGGTAGATGTTTACGATGGATCTTCATGGAATACTGGAGCATATACAAGTAATACAAATACAGCAGATTGGGTGGAAGTAACTATAGATTTATCTAGTTTAACAATTACAGGACCTATTAAGGCTAGATTTATTGTAGACGAAGTTACTTCTGGTGATTATTTTGATGATGTGGCTATTGATGATGTTAAAATAATTGAAGCACCTTTATGTCAAGTACCAACTAGTCTTACAGCAACAGCGATATCTTCATCAGAAGCAACGGTTTCTTGGACCGCTGGAGGATCAGAGACTGCTTGGGAATATGTTTTTCAAGCTTTAGGCACAGGGCAACCCACTGCTAGTGGCACGCCAACAACAACGAATTCTCTTACTTTAACTGGGCTTATAGCAAATACAGGGTATGAAATTTATGTGCGGAGTGATTGTAATGGAGATTTCAGTGACTGGGTACAATTTACTTTTTTATCTTCAGCTGATTGTTCTCCAAATACAAACGCTTTTGTTCACGATTTTCAGACTGCTGTTCTTGGTTCAGCGTTAGATGCATCTTGTTGGTCTGTAAGTAATGGAGGAGATACCAATACATGGGGTCTAGTTTCTGATACTTCCACTGGTAACGTTTTTTGGAATTTATCATATAGTACAACTGCTCATGATGATTATTTGTATTCACCTATAATATCAGTAGTAGATGGGGTAACCGATGGGTTTAATTTTAAAGGGTGGAATCCACTCGCCAATTATCCAGAAGTTATTGATGTTTTAGTAGTTGATGTTTCTGGGGCTACTCTAGGAACTTTAGCAACTAATTTATTATTACCTGGAGTTCCTTCTGTCTTTACTTATAGTTTGGATGCATATGAGGGGCAAGATGTTAGAATAGCATTGCATTCTACATCAAGAGATCAATATTTTGCCAGAATAGACGACTTTACGGTACTATCTCCGATAAACCTTACCATAAATGGGGTTTCAGTAGACAACAAAACATATGATGGAGCGACAACAGGGTCTGCTTCAGGAACACCCAGTTTATCTGGAGTTGTTTCAGGTGATGAAGTATTTGTATCAGGATCACCAACCTTTACCTTTGCAAGTGTCAATGTAGGTACAGACATCACCGTTAATACCACAGGATATACCCTTTCAGGAGCTGATGCAGGGAAATATATCTTAACACAACCTACCCTATCAGCAGATATTACTCCAAAAGCATTAACTATTACAGGCATTGCAGGAGTGAACAAGGTGTATGATGGTTCTACGTTTGCTGATGCCACAGGAGCAGCAGCTTTATTAGGACTAGATACGGGAGATATCGTAACCTTGGGTGGAACCCCAAGCTTTACCTTTGCTAGTGTAAATGCAGGAACAGGAATTACTGTTAATACTGTAGGATATATCATCTCAGGTGCAGACTCAGGAAACTATACCTTAACTCAGCCAACCTTATCCGCAGACATCACTGCCAAAGTATTAACCATAACAGGTATTTCAGGGAATGATAAAGTCTATGACGGAACAACAGCAGGATCTATAACAGGAACAGCAGCTTTATCAGGACTAGTATCAGGTGATAACCTTTACTTAGTAGGCTCACCAAGCTTTGCCTTTGTGAGTGCCAATGTAGGTTCAAACATCACGATAAACACCTCAGGTTATTTAATTTCAGGGACTAATGTAGGCAACTACTCGCTTATACAACCTGACTTACTAGCAGACATCACTTCCAAAGGATTAACCATAACAGGTATTTCAGGGGTTGATAAAGTCTATGACGGAACAACAGCAGCATCTACAACAGGATCTGCTACTTTATTAAGTGGAATATCTGGTGATGATGTATCTTTAGGAGGATCACCTATTTTTACTTTTGCGACTGCAAACGTTGGAACAGCTATTACCGTAAATACTTCAGGATATACCATCTCAGGAACAGCTTCAGCGAACTACACGCTTACACAACCTACTTTATCGGCAGATATTACCCAAAAAGAATTAACTATTACAGGTATTTCAGCAGATAATAAGGTTTATGACGGGATTACTTCAGCTACTACCTCAGGAACAGCAGTTTTATCAGGAGTAGAAACTGGAGATGACGTAACCTTAGGTGGAAGCTCAATCTTTAGCTTTGCGAGTGCCAATGTAGGAACAGTAATTTCGGTTGCCACTTCAGGATATATTATAGGTGGTGTGGATAGTGCGAATTATATGCTAACACAACCAACGTTGTCTGCAGATATTACACAAGCTGGTTTAACCATTTCTGCTACTGCAGGATTAACGAAAGTGTATGGAGCATCAGACCCAACGTTAACTTACAGTATTTCAGGATTTGTTAATGGCAATACAGAAGCAGATTTAGATACGCCAGTAACAATTGCCAGAACTGCTGGAGAAGACGTGGGAATCTATGCCATTTCTGGTTCAGCTACCGATGCTAATTATAATATTAACTTTGTAACGAATACTTTTAGTATTACAGCAGCCAGCTTAGAGGTCTCTACGGATTATGGAGAAAAAACATATGGGGATGCAGACCCATCATTAAATTACAGTATCTCAGGATTTGTAAATGGTGATACAGAAGTAGATTTAGATACACCTGTAACAATTATAAGAATTCCTGGAGAAGATGTAGGGAGCTATCAAATTATTGCTTACAATGCATTAGATAGTAATTATAATATAATTTTTAAAAATAATGAATCCTTCAGCATTAATCGTCGGGCAATCACATTAACTGCCAGTAATCAAGATAAGATTTATGGAGATTTACTAGATTTAGGTGAAACAGCATTTACAGTACTTGATTTAGATGGAGATGGGATTCTTCCTAATGGAGAGTTGATAGATACAGTAACTTTAGTCAGTGCAACAGGAGTAGATGCCTCTACTACCGCAGATGTTGGAACCTATGTCGATGAAATCTTAATAACTCCAACCTCCTCAGGAGATGCTACCTTAACAGGCTCTAATGGATTTGATCAGGAGAACTATTTAGTTGCTTATCAAACGGGAGATTTAACGATTAACAGACGTGCAATCACACTAACTGCTGATGCAGGACAAGGGAAAGTGTATGGATCAGCCGATCCAACACTTACTTATATGATTTCAGGCTTTGTAAATGGAGATACAGAAGCAGATTTAGATACATCAGTAATGATTTCTAGAGCAGCTGGAGAAGATGTAGGCGATTACGCAATTACGGTCTCAGGAGCAACGGATGCCAATTATACAATTAGCTTTGTAGGAAGCACCTTTAGCATTACGCAAGCTGGTTTAACAGTAACTGCTGATGCAGGACAAGGGAAAGTGTATGGATCAGCCGATCCAACACTTACTTACATGATTTCAGGATTTGTAAATGGAGATACAGAAGCAGATTTAGATACATCAGTAATGATTTCTAGAGCAGCTGGAGAAGATGTAGGAGATTACGCAATTACTACCTCAGGAGCAACAGATGCCAATTATACAATTAGCTTTGTAGGAAGCACCTTTAGCATTACGCAAGCTGGTTTAACAGTAACTGCTGATGCAGGACAAGGGAAGGTATATGGAGCAATAGATCCAGTTCTTAGCTATACCATTACAGGATTCCAAGGCACAGATAATGAAGCAAGTTTAGATACAGGAGTTATGATTTTCAGAGTAGCAGGAGAGAATGTAGGAGATTATACAATCACACCTTCAGGAGCAACGGATTCTAATTATTCGATAAGTTTTGTAACAAGCACTTTTACTATTACACCAGCTGGTTTAACTGTAACGGCAGATGCAGGACTTTCTAAAGTGTATGGAACAGTTGACCCAACCTTAACTTACATGATTTCAGGATTCCAAGGCGCAGATACAGAGGCCGATTTAGATACGCCAGTAATGATTGCTAGAGTTGCCGGAGAAGATGTAGGAGCTTACACAATCACACCTTCAGGTGCATCTGATAGTAATTACAGTATCAGTTTTGTAACGAGCACTTTTGAAATTACGCCAGCTAGTTTAACAGTAACAGCTGATGCAGGTTTTTCTAAAGTCTATGGAACAACCGATCCAATATTTACTTATATGATTACAGGATTTATAGGAGTAGACAACGAAGCAAGCTTAGATACACCAGTAAGTATTTCAAGAGCTGGCGGAGAAGATGTGGGACAGTATACAATCACACCTTCAGGAGCAGCAGATATAAACTACAGTATTAGTTTTGTAACGAGCACTTTTGAAATTACACAAGCCGCCTTACTAGTAACAGCAGATTCAGGCTTTCCTAAAGTATATGGGAATAATGATCCTACGTTAACCTATATGATTACAGGCTTTGTTAATGGAGATACAGAGGCGAATTTAGATACGCCGGTAACAAACACTAGAGCAGTAGGTGAAGATGTAGGAACCTACACGATCACCCCATCAGGTGCGGCAGATATAAACTATAGTATCAGTTTTGTAGAGAGTACTTTTGAGATTACACCGGCTGATTTAATAATTATTGGATTGGTTGGAAAGAATAAAGTATACGATGAAACAACGGTTGCTACCACAACAGGTACAGCGATTCTTTCAGGAATTGTATCAAATGATGATGTGACCTTAGGAGGTTCTCCAGTCTTTACTTTTGAGAGTCCTGAACCAGGTATTTTAATTATGATTACCACCACAGGATATACTATTACTGGGTCAGACAGTGGAAACTATACCTTAACTCAACCAACCTTGTATGCGGATATTACAAATCCAGATGAAGATTGTGATGGAGATGGTATTGTTGACAGTCAAGATTCTGATTTTAGCACTTGTGCTTCAGCTATTAGAAATACAACGAGATATGGTTTTTCACCTAATGGAGATGGAATTAATGATGTTTGGACGATAGAAAAGATTTTAGCATATCCAAACAATGTTGTAAAAGTTTTCAATAGATCGGGTAAGTTAGTCTTTGAACAAAGAGGCTACCAGAATGACTGGAATGGAGAATCAAATCAGTTATCCGGAAATAGCAACGGGTATAAACTACCTGTAGGTGCATATATTTTCATGTTAGACTTAGGAGATGGAAACGCATTTGTCAGAGGATGGCTTTATATTAATTATTAATCATTAAAAGTTAAATGACCTATCAATTTAAAAAAATAATAAAAATGAGAAAATCAATCATAACAATTATAGCATTTACCTTTACTTTTTTAATAAGTAATAAAGCTGAGGCACAACAAGATCCAAATTTTACTTTGTATAATTTTAATATGAATATCATTAACCCTGCTTATGCGGGAATAAAGGATAGTCCAGAATTAAATTTGGTGTATAGAAGTCAATTTATAGGAATAGATGATGCGCCTAGAACAATCTCTATGTCCTACTCAAAAGGAGTTGGTAAGAATCTTGGTTTAGGGATTTCTGTAATTAACGACAATGTTTTTATTTTAAAACAAACAGACATAGCTTTAGATATCTCATACAAACTTAAGATGTCAGAACAAACGAATCTTTATTTTGGAATAAAAGCTGGAGGAGGATTTACCAACATAGACCTAACAAGAGCATACAATGGTGGAGATGATCCTTTATTTTTAGAGAATCAAGATTTTTTCAATCCTCATGTAGGAGCGGGAATGCATATTCAGAATGATAAGTTTTACATTACAGTTTCAACTCCAAATTTTTTGAAAGGGGAACGATATGAGAAACAAGGAAATGCTCCGAGTGTTGCAGTAGATAATTCTCATTTTTATATAGGAACAGGTATTAACTTTACGCTCAATGAAAATCTAATGTTAACCCCAATGTTTATGATGCGAAGTGTTGAAGGAGCGCCAAATAGCTATGATATTGGAGCCTCTTTAGATATTCAAGAAAAATTAATTATTGGAATGAATTACAGAGTAGAAGAAATGACATCTATTTACACATTGGTTCAAGTAGCAAATAAGCTAAAATTAGGAGCTGCGTATGACACTACAAATTCTGATTTGTATCTTGTAGATGAAAGAGGATCTTTAGAATTTATACTTAAATATCAATTTTAAATAGTTACTAAATAAAGTAACATAACAGATTACAATCCATAAAAAAAGGTGTTTGATTAAAAATCAAGCACCTTTTTTCTGGAAATATTTTTAAATATAAAACTAATTCTTGTTTATAATCTGGATTGTTTATTTTTTAGAAGACCAATTATCTCTCAGGCCAACTGTTTTATTAAAAACTAAGACACCTGATGTTGTATCCTTATCAACAGCAAAATATCCTAAGCGTTGAAATTGAAACCTTTCACCAATACTCGCTGTTTTCAAACTAGGTTCTAGAAAAGCATTGATAATTTCTAAAGAAGTTGGATTTAAAAACTCCATAAAATCTTTATTTTTATCGCTGTCTGGTGCTTCATCAGAAAACAATCTGTCATAGGCTCTTACCTCTGCTTTTACAGCATGGTTAATAGAAACCCAATGCAAAGTTCCTTTTACTTTACGGGTGCTTTCTTCGGTTCCACTTCCAGATTTACTTAAAGGATCATAGGTACATTGAATCTCAATAATATTTCCTTCAGTATCTTTGGTGCAACTTTCTGCTTTAATAATGTAGGCGTTCTTTAATCGAACCTCTTTTCCTAATTTTAAGCGGAAGAATTTTTTATTTGCTTCCTCTCTAAAATCTTCTTTTTCTATATAGAGTTCTCTTGAAAAAGGCACTTCTCTAGATCCAAAACCTTCTTCATAATCGTTGTAACTTGCGTCTAAAAGCTCTTCTTTACCTTCAGGGTAATTTGTAATTACCACTTTTACAGGATCTAAAACACCCATCACCCTTTTAGCAGTTTTGTTTAAATCTTCACGGATTTTAAATTCTAATAATGCTACATCAATGATGTTTTCTCGTTTAGAAACTCCAACAGTTTCAATAAAACTTTTAATTGATGCGGGTGTATAACCTCGTCTTCTTAATCCTGAAATAGTTGGCATTCTTGGATCGTCCCATCCAGAAACCACACCACCTTCTACCAAACGCATTAATTTACGTTTGCTCATAATGGTATAACTTAAATTTAAACGTGAAAACTCACGTTGTTTTGGAGGGTTTGGAAATTGATCTTTACCATACTCATATACAAGATCTCTAAACCAATCATATAAATCTCTGTGAGGTTTAAATTCTAATGAACATAAAGAATGAGATATTTGTTCTATATAATCACTCTCTCCATGTGTCCAATCATACATTGGATATATGTTCCAGTCGTTTCCAGTTCTGTGATGTTCTTTATACAAAACTCGATACATGATAGGGTCTCTAAGTAACATGTTTGGACTCGTCATGTCTATTTTCGCACGCAAGATATGTTCCCCTTCTTGAAACTCACCATCTTTCATTTTTTGGAATAAATCTAAATTTTCGACTATTGAACGAGTTCTAAAAGGGCTATTGGTTCCGGGTTCCGTTGGTGTTCCTTTTTGTTCTCGCATCGCTTCTGAAGATTGACTATCTACATAGGCTTTTCCTTCTTTAACCATTAAAAGTGCCCAATCATAAAGTTGTTGAAAATAATCTGAAGAATACAATTCGTTTGCCCATTCATATCCTAACCATGTAATGTCATTTTTAATAGCATCTACATATTCTTGCTCCTCTTTTGCAGGATTTGTGTCGTCAAAACGAAGGTTTACAGGAGCATTGTATTTTTCTCCCAAGCCAAAACTAATTCCGATGGCTTTTGTATGGCCTATATGTAAATATCCATTTGGTTCTGGAGGGAAACGAAAACGTAAATTTTCTTTTGGCATTCCGTTTGCCAAATCTTCTTCAATAATTTGCTCAATAAAATTAAGCGGTTTTTTTTCTTCAGACATTGAGTTTCAACTAAAAATGAGTAGTCAAAATTAAGCAAAATAAGCGGATTACTCTGTGATTATAATTTTGATTACTTTAAGAAAAAAAAATATTTTTTTGTAGTAATTTTACCCCATTAAATAGATAGATGGCAAAGAAACCAGATTTAGTAGTTTTTGATGAAGAAACGCAGCAATATGATGCAGCTATAAAACCCTATGCAACAAGTGCAAGTTCACCTGTAATTAAACCTTTAAATACAGCAACATGGAGAAATGATGGTGTAGATAGGGTTAACAAACAATTCAAAAGTAAGTTTGATGAATTGAAAAAGGACTATGAAGAAATGATGGAACAGTTTGAATACAATGATTTAGTTTACAATGCTAAATTTAATTTTGAGCCCATTATTGGAGAAGCTTATTATCTCTACAATAATAAAAAGGAAGAATCTTTTTTGTCGATTATCCCCCCAGATCAATGCAACTTTAACCATTTAGGGTCTTTCAGATTAAATTCTCAAAAAATGTGGGAGAAACTATAATGTATGGGAAAGATACAAGTAAACAATATTAAATTATACGCGCATCACGGTTGTCTAGATGAAGAAGCAAAAATTGGTTCTTGGTATCGAGTAGATATTGAAGTTGAGGCCAATTTGTCTAAATCTTCCTTAACTGATGAACTTACGGATACCGTAGATTATGTTCATTTAAACTTCATTGTGAAAGAAGAAATGGCCATTAGATCTAAGCTATTAGAGGAAGTTGCCAAACGTATTTTAGATCGGTTTTTTAAAGAATTGAAAATGATTATCAAAGCAACAGTAAGTGTAGCTAAAATAAATCCACCAATAGGAGGAAACGTTCAAGAAGTTGTAATTATTCTTTCAAAAGAACGTTAAGTTCAAAAAAACTTGGATTACTAGATAAATGATGTAAATTTGCAGTCTCAAAAAGGTGTCGTGGCCGAGTGGCTAGGCAGTGGTCTGCAACACCATCTACAGCGGTTCGAATCCGCTCGACACCTCAAAATAAGCATCGTTAAGCGATGCTTATTTTTTTAAGTGTATTTAGCCAAAAATCATTCGTCTATTAATATTGTTTATTAGGCTATGCCAAGTGTTATTTCAACGAAAAACTCTTAAAAACTCTTAAAATTTATCTTTAATTTACACTAAATAACAAAATTAGGGGTAATTGTATGTTATTTATTAAAGGTAACTCAATTTTGAGTTGCCTTTTTTTAGTTAAAAAGCCAATGCTTTTAAGATTTTTCTTAACATAATATTAATGTTTTTTTCAGCATCTTTGTTGAGATGAAAGTTTACGCTATACAAACAGGAAATTTCAAATTAGACGGAGGCGCTATGTTTGGTGTCGTCCCTAAAACTATTTGGCAAAAAACAAATCCAGCAGACGCCAAAAATATGATTGACATGGGTATGCGATCATTGTTAATTGAAGATGGAAATCGACTAATTTTAGTTGATACAGGTATGGGTAATAAGCAATCAGATAAATTTTTTGGATACTATTATCAATTTGGTGATTTCTCTTTGGACGCTTCTTTAGCTAAATACGGATTTCATAGAGATGATATTACTGATGTTTTTTTAACTCATTTACACTTTGATCATTGTGGGGGATCTATTCAGTGGAATAAAGATAAAACAGGATACGAACCTGCTTTTAAAAACGCAAAATTTTGGAGTAATCAAGAACATTGGAATTGGGCTGTTCATCCAAATCCCAGAGAAAAAGCATCTTTTTTAAAAGAAAATATTCTGCCAATACAAGAAAGTGGCCAGCTACAATTTATAGAAAGTAATTACAAAGAACAGATTGGTTTTGAACTTCTTTTTATGGATGGACACACAGAAAAACAAATGTTACCTAAAATTTCTTATAAAGGGAAAACAATTGTTTTCATGGCAGATTTATTACCAACAATAGGTCATATTCCTTTACCGTATGTTATGGGGTATGATTCAAGACCTTTGCAAACAATTAAGGAAAAAGAAACTTTTTTACACGAAGCAGCAGATAATCAGTATTTTTTATTTTTAGAGCACGATGCGTCTGTAGAAATATGCACGGTTCATCATACAGAAAGAGGAATTAGATTAAAAGAAACACACCAATTTATAGATATATTTAATTAAAAATAAAGAAAACATGAATTTTTTAAAACCTATTTATTATACCACTATTTTAATTTTTTTACTCGGGAGTTGTAAATCTATTTCAACAATTCCAGTCCCACAATCATCTACCTATGTGGTAACTGCTGTGGATAAAAAAGTACCTTTAACAGAAGCGGAAAGCAGATCCTGGGGTCATAGCGACTTAGTTACAGACTCTATTCCAGGGATGAGTTTAGATAAAGCCTACACTTTCTTACAAGGAAAAAAAGGAGTTGAAGTTGTGGTAGGTGTTGTAGATTCTGGAACGGATTTACTACATGAAGATTTAAAAGACGTAGCTTGGGTAAATACCAAAGAAATTGCAGAAAATGGTATTGATGACGACAAAAACGGATATATTGATGATATCAATGGTTGGAATTTTTTAGGTTCTATTTATAAAGAACATTTAGAATACCAACGTATTGTTATAGACCCCTCTATAGCAGATGAAGTCACCTTTAAAGAAGCCAAAGCATTTTATGATGAAAAAGTAGTTGCTGCTAAGGCAAATGAAAAAAGATACGGGCAAATGTTATCAATGGTTACCAATGCAGATGATACCCTTTCAAAGCACCTTAATACAACTGATTATTCTAAAGACGATGTCATGGCAATAGTTACTGAAGATGATGCTTTAAAAGGAGGAGTTGAGGTTGCCAAACAAATGTATGGTTTTGGATTAAATTCTTTAGGACAAGCAAAAAAAGAGCTTTCTAAACTAGTTGAGAATGCTACGGTACTAATAAGCGGTGATGCCTTAAAAAAAGACTATAGAAGTATTTTAGGAGACAATCCAAATACAATGGATAAGAAATTTTATGGCAATGCTTCAACAAGGCATTCCATAAAAGATGAAGCTCACGGAACTCATGTTTCTGGAATTATAGGTGCATCAAGAAATAATAATCTAGGGATGAATGGTGTTGCCAATAATGTGAAAATTATGGCTGTTAGAGCTGTTCCAGACGGAGATGAATATGATAAGGATGTAGCTTTAGGGTTGCGCTATGCAGTAGATAATGGAGCAAAAGTAATTAACACTAGTTTTGGAAAAGGATATTCTCCTAAGCAAAAATGGGTACATGAAGCTATTAAATACGCAGCATCTAAAGATGTATTGATTGTGAATGCTGCTGGAAATGATGGAAAAAACATAGATATTGAAAAAACATTTCCAAATGATTCGAACGACTTAAAAACAGAAATTTCAGATAATTTTTTAACTGTAGGGGCGATGAGTGCCAACTATAATGAAAAATTACCTGCATCCTTCTCTAACTATGGTAAAATCAATGTAGATGTTTTTGCACCAGGTGTCCAGATTTATTCAACAACTCCAGAAGGAGGATATGCTAAATTTAGTGGAACCTCTATGGCGGCTCCATCCACAGCTGGAGTTGCTGCATTAATACGTTCGTATTATCCTAAGCTATCTGCTAGTCAAGTAAAACATATTTTAATGAATTCTGGGACCTTAATTGATTTAGAAGTTATCAAGCCAGGTTCTCAATCAAGAGAAAACCCTACAGGAGAAAAAGTTCCGTTTTCAGATTTATCTGTTTCTGGTCGTGTTGTAAATGCATATAGTGCATTGAAAATGGCAGACTTTATGGTAAACGGGAGGTAAATAAAAAAATATTTTCAATGAAAAAATTAATTTTAATTCTATGTGTAGTACCATTTTTTAGTTCTTGTAATCAAACAAAAGCTATTGTTTCTCAAACAACTGCTCTTACTCAAAA
>Ga0209198_1000135_pt1 | contig 67118 bp, 59 predicted proteins | sample COGITO_mtgs_1105_2_FD_184804 | JGI IMG/M metagenome (GOLD analysis project Ga0209198, IMG submission 184804) | Pelagic marine microbial communities from North Sea - COGITO_mtgs_110519 (SPAdes) (version 2) | ecosystem: Environmental > Aquatic > Marine > Epipelagic ...
TCGTTCTCCGTTATTTTTAAGGCTTTTACTTCTAATAATTTATAATCCCGTTCTTTTTCTAATAATTTTTTCTCTAATTTTTGGATTAGTTTAGTAACGGATGCTTTGTCAGTAAAGTCATTTTCAGCAACTATTTTTTTTAATTCTATTTTATAGGTGGCTTCAATTAATTTTTGTTGTTGAATTTCTTCGTTCTCCGTTATTTTTAAAGCTTTTACTTCTAATAATTTTTTCTTTAGTTCTTGAATGCGTTTCGTAACTGAATCTCTAAACACAGATTTTTTATTTAGTGAATCAACTTCAGCGTTAAATTTTTTAATGGTATCATAAAGTTGTTCTTTAACCTTTAAATATGAAGTTGAATCCATTGAATTTATTTTATCCAATAATTCAAGAAGAAATTCTTCTTCTGTTATTTTTTTCTTGTTAGCAATTATTAATGCCTTGAGCTTAAGTTTAGAGGAGAGTTCAATTCTTTTTTGGTAAGACAAATGAGAAAGTAAATTATTTAAAATAATGATAAAATTATTATTGTGAGCTAAATTTGTAATCAGAGACTCATAATTTTGATCAGTCAACTTCAATACAGCTATTTTAGATTTCAACAAATAATTATTCAGGTTTTTTCGCTTAATTGAATCGTCATTAATTTTGTTTAATAATTCATAAAAATAATTGGTGTTTTTAGTTGTGGTTTTTAAAATACTATTGAAAGCAAAAAAACTATCATTAATTTGATTTAGAAACTCAATATCATACGTATTAAAATTAGTTTTATGAACTAGTCTTTTTAATAACTGTATGGTAAGTTCAGTTATATCTACATTTGTAATATTTGCAATACTATTAATGACTCTTTCATAAACAATAAATTTATTATTTAATGAGTTTTTTTCAATCTCTAGTTTTAAAATCTGCGTGAGTTGATTTGTGTTAAGTTTAGATTTAACCGCACCATTAAAAATAGCGCGATATTCTCCAATAAGATAAACTATCTTTTGTTTAATAAATGAGTCTTTAATTTCAAGATGTTTTATAAAGTTAAAATTTGTGTAGGAATCTGTTGAGGATAGTTTGAAATTAAAATCATAAGATATAAGTTCTAATTTATCTTTAACTTCTGAATCACCTAATAAAGTATTTAAAAACTGTTGTTCTTTATTAGATAACTTGTTAATTATATTAGGTTTATTTATATGTAAAATATATTCTAATAGTTCGATGCTTTCGTCTTCCGGTATTTTTTTTGTTGAGTAAAACTTGATTAAAATTGCAATGACTAAATTATTTGTATTTACATTATTTTCTTTACTATATGTTTCTAAAATTTTTACTAATGTGTTTTTAGATCCTATATTTTGCTTGGAAAGCTGCCTAAAAATAAAAGTTTCAGTCACATAATTGGACCAAGAATTAAATACGATATTTTGGTTTAAATAAAGAATATGTTTTTTAATTAAATTAAATTGCGTTAATTGATATTTTGATAGAAATGAAATATAGGTTGGCTTATTTGATTTTTTAATATCATTCATAAAGAAATCAAGCTCTGTAGTATCTTTTAAAATTGTATTTCTATATAACAACTCTATTACTTCTTTATACTCTCCTATATTTTTTCGCGAGGTAGAAAAAAAATAAAATTCAAATAAAACTTCATTATATCTAAGATTATATGTTTTAGAGATTATTTTGATGAAAGATTCATAAAATAGATAATTAGTTTTTTCTTCAGAGTTTTTTAATTTTAAGATTATACCAATAAAATCAAAATATGCTCCGATATTTATTTTATCTTTTTCCTCTAATGACTTTAAAAAATGAAATGAGTTTTCTAAAAATTCACTTTTTGATGGATCAAATAAAAGCGAAATAAAATTCAGCAAATTATTAATATTCAGTAACTTAGAAATTCTAAAAAGTTTTAAAGGACTTGTGTAAACTTTTAATTGTGAAAAAACAACTTTTAAAGACTCTCTATCATAACTTAATAACCTACTTAAAATAATTGTTAAATTATATATGTTTAGAACACCAGAAGTATTTCTAGTACCATTAAGAATATAGTTTTTTAAATGCCCAATATCAGAAAGCTCTGAATTTAAAAGGCTTTTATTTGAGAAAAATAACTGTTCATTAAAATTTAAGACTTCAGAGAAGTTTTTATGATTATTATTTTTTAGCAAGAGTGTTTTTGAAACCTTGCCCCATTCTATATTAGAGTCATGAATTATTTTTTTCAGTACCATCAAAAAAATAACATCATTCTCTTTATTGTGTTTTAAAAAAGCTTTAAATAATTCATATTGTATATTAAATCTGTGATTTGAGGACTCAGTAACATAGAAGTCTTCAAATAGTTTTTTAAAAAACAATGTACTATTTTGAAAATACGAAAATTTATTTCTAAGATATTTTTTAAAAAGGTTTTTTTTATTATGGTCATTTAAGATATTTAAAAGTCTATAAAAATTAGAACTATCTTTCGTTATAGTTTGGTATAATTCATCTTTTATATCTTGGTTAAACGCATTAGCATTCAAATAATCATTCATTTTCTTGGTAGAGTTTGCCCACCAGGGCAAAAAACCAAATTTTATGAAATGCGTAATTAAAGATTCGTTAGATTTAGGATCATTATTTTCTAAACTTTTTATTTTTTTTACTACTAAATTAGAAATAGTTTTAGCGATGGACCCTTTATTATTAAGATCAATCTCACCAATATCAATAATTAAACTATTGATAGAAATGTTTTCATATGATTTAAAAGTATCATCAATACGTTTTTGAAGGTTTACAATTAAGTTTTTATTTGTAAGCTCAGAAATATTTATAGCTACATTTTCAAAATCAATACTTTCATCTATCTCAAGTGCAAATTTTAGTTCTTTTATTGTAATATTATTAGGAGTCATAATTCTGATAACTCATTATTAATTGAATGAGTTGAAGAGACTCTTTTTCTAACTTTTCAAGATTGTCTGAAAGTCTAAATTTCAACCATTTAAAATAAACATCTTCAAAAGTCCCCATTTTTTCAAAGTTTAAATAAAATACTTCGAAACTTAAGTGAGCAGGAATAAACTCATTAATACTGTTATATATTAGAGCTTTAAATTCATTGTTTTGGAAACGAACGGGCCAGTCAGGAAAAATAAAATTTATATGATTTGAGTATTTAAAATTATTTGGAAATTTATTTAATTTATTATTTGTAATTAGAATATCAGAAATTTCATTGATATTTGTATTGGAAGCTTTTTTGGAATTAAAAAAACTTATTATTCGTGTCTTTTCTTTTTCTGCAACTGCTATAGAATTAAATTGTGTATCAGACTTCAGTATTGGGTTATTAAAAAGATCATAAATAACAATAATATTCTTTCCGCTTTTAGCATCTTTTTCCACAGAAAAATTTTCATTTTTCAAGACAATAAACCAAAGATCATCTCTTAAATCTCTTAATTGATTGAATTCTGTATCATAATAACTCGTTAATAGTTTTTTCTTTTTATCTGTATAGATTATAAGTTCATATTTAGTTTCTACAAGAGGCCTAAGTAAAATATTTTCAACCAGAAAAAATGATTCACAATGTTTATTAAAAGCACTAAATTTATTTAAGACTCGGTCTAGTGCATCTTCACACTCTCTTATAGAATTCGAATAAAAAATTTTGGTTGGTGTAATTTGTTTAGGGCTGTTATATAGTATACTGTAGTCAGACTTTGTCTTAATTATTTGATAATTTTTTATTTTATGAGCATATAGAAAAAGAGATTTTAAAGTACTATAATCTGAACAATAAAAGTTAGCTTCTTTTAATGTTTCAAGAGTTTTTTTAGATGAAAGAACAGTAATAGTGGGACCATTAACAATCTCTATAGTTTCAGGGGCCCACTCATGCTCAATTTTGTTAATTTCAGAGTCATCTAACAAAGGGTCTATTGTAGATTTAAGAGAAATGTTTTCAATTCCTAAAAGAAGGCATAAACGGTGACTTAAACCGGAGATATTACCATCTAAATCATGTTTTTTCTTAAAATTAAATCCCTTAATTCTATTTCTTCCTAATTTGACAATAGATTTAGAATAGTCTAGTTTTGATGAAAGTGATTTTAATTCTATTTCATGATTAGACAAGTTATCATTTATAGATTTATTTAGTTTAGTGATTAGTGAAGTATCATAAATTTCACCAAACCTAGAAAGTAGATGATCAACTACATTATTTTTTCTTGAAATAAGCATTTCATCAGATTCTGATATTGAATTTAAAAAACTCAAAAAAGAGGAGTTATCTTCACCTATAATATTTTGTAATTCACCAATGTCAGTTGGAACTTGATTAAAAAATGTCTTTGTAGATTTTTTTTCAACATCAATTGAAAATAAATTTCTGACATTTACAAGTTGACTTAAAAAATTTGCCATCACTTGTTCTATTAAAAACAAATAGCCTTTCAACTGATTTACCTGACTTTTTCTTTCTGGGCTTGATGAACTACTAATTTCAAATTCTTTTAGTCCATAAATTGACGGGAGCTCGTTTTGGATAGAATAATAATGTTCAATTTCTTTTTCTAAAAAGCGGCTAGATTTAACAACTTTCCTAGATTTATATGGCTTTGAATATGTGTTTTTATCATTCAAAGCTATTGAATCATAGAGTTGAGTTAGAATTGTAGTATCTATTTCATACGAGGTTTCGTTCCTATTAAAATTAAGTTTATTATTTGTGCTGTAGTAATCTTTCTCTAATGACGGGTAGTAATCTTGATCAAATGTAATGATATCATTAAACATCTTGATTCCATTTTTATACACAATCAAATCATTAACACTAATAACACCTTCAATACCTTGAATTATTTCTTTTATTTCGGATTGATATATCTCATTTGTTTTTCTCTTTAATTCTAGCTCTTTGATATATTTATTTTGTTGAATTGGTCCCGAAAAAACATTTTCATAAGTTTCTGAATTTAATATTTCATCGAAATCATAAAATTTTAATTCTTTATTCAGCTTTGATTCAATTTCATAATAAACTTTAGCTAAAACACTTTCCCCTAGAACAAAAGAGGTAATTACTATTTCTCCAGATAAAGAAATAACATCTTTTTTTAGAATAGTAATAGGATTAAAATCAGTTCCTATAGATCGATTTTCCATAAGAATATGCTCAATATTATTTAAACTATTTTTAATTTGAGATTCATTCAGGTTATCTTTAAGCTGAACTAAGACATCGAAAACTCCTTGAGTTCCAAGAATGTCATCATCTATTGGGTTAACCCAGGCATTTTTTACAGTATTCTCTTGATCTATGATTATTTTTCGATAATCATAAGGTGTTGACGGAGAAGATGGGAAAATTTCTTCAGGTGGAATTAATAGATTATTATTTTCTAAATCAAAATTATCTGAGTAAGCCAGAAGAATATCTTCAATTGGGAAATTTGATTTATAACCCAAATCTGTAAGTGCATAGCAAATTTGTTCAAGAAATGTAATTCCTGGGTCATGATAATTAAAATCTGTCCATTGATTCCCTGAAAACTGTTGAATTAAATCAATACCCTGTTGCAGAAGGAGATCGTAATCTAAACTCTTGCTGTCATATTTGCCTTTAGCTATATATTTTGGTTCAATCATAATTAAGATTAATCGCCTAACAGATTAATAATATTAAATTTTATTGTGTAAGTCTCTTTAGTATTAGAACAAATTCCATAATTTCTGAGGGTCTTAACTTGTAATCCATAGCTATTCATTTCCCCAACCCATCGAAATGAAAGTCTATTAAAATATTTTTCGTAATAGGCTGTTGTAGTTTTTATTTTATGCTTTGAACCTCTTCCTCCAAAAGTAGAAAGTGCAACGACGTGGGCTACAGAATAATATCCTGCACCTACTTTTCCTGCTGCTTTAGCAGTTACTTCAAAACCACTAATGCCATCTAAATCAGATATTATATAATGCCAATTGCCATCAGCAGGAACATCGCCTGATTTGTATAGTCCTACCTGCGATTTAATACCGATCGTCCCATTAACTTCTAAATTATAATTAGGATTGTTAGTATTAACACCTACATTACCAGCTTTATTAAACTTGATAATCGTAGAGTCATCATAATTATTTATAGAAAGGCCTTCTGAATCGTTATTGTCCAGGTTAAAAGAATAATTTGAATATTCTTGAGTAATCCTTTTAAAAAAAGAAAGTAATTTAGAGTCCTTCTTTAAAGGACTTAATTTTAATCCATGATCAGATGTTTTGGAAATTCCGTCATCAACAGAATTAATAGATGAATCTATAAGATCATTAAAATGTTTTTCAGTAGCAAACCCCCCCTTTTTAAAATAATTTTTTAATGTCTGTCTATTGATTAATGCCATAGTTTAAATTTTAAGTTTAAAATTAAATTTTGATTCCGACGGGATTTGTTTGATTTTTAGGTTATCATTATTTTCAATAGTAGAACGATTATCAGAGTTTATTAAAAATGATTCTTGAATTCCTAATTCGTTGAAGTCAATTGGTTCTGGAGCATGGTACTCATTCTTTTGTAAAACTTCTATTTTATGATTTTTCCTAGGGATAAAAAGTGCCCAAGGAACACCAGGCTCTATAAATTCGTTATTAGTATTTGTCTGAGCAGAATCAAAAGCAACCTGCTCTCCATTTTCTAGTTTTTTAATATGAATTATTGATATTCCTGTAATAAATGAAATATATGTTCTATTATTGAGAAAATTAATAATGTCTAGTTTCTTTATTTTTAATCCTATTCTGTTTTTGTTAGACGAATCGTATAACCATGAACAAATAAAGTTAAAAAAGTCAGCTTGAAGTTTTTGAATTCCTTTGCCGTTAGCGATATTTTGAAATGAAACTTTACATTTAATCCACAAATCTTCAAAGACAGGGTTAATAATTTCAAATTTAGAAAATGGAGAAGTAAATTTTTCTAAGTAATTTTTAATTTCATCTTTTTCTGCAGAACTAATTTTAATATTATCAATATTTTGATGGGCTTCAATTTTTTTCACACATAAAAGACGAAGTTGATTATTTTTTTTATTAATTGAATAGCACTTAACATGCGAGAGCCAACTGAATTTTGCTAGCACAAATTTTTCAACATCCCATTTTGTAACAGGTCTGTTTTTATGTCTTAGCAACTCACTAGAGCGAACGTAGAAGTCAATATCTGATTCTATATCTAAACCATTAAACGAACCTAAATTCTGTTTCATAGCTATTACACCATCAATTGGGGTTATAAATCCTTGAACAGATTCGGGAGGGATATTAATACTTTTCCTAGAAATCGATTCATTTAAGACCTCGGTAGCAGAAACAGAATTTGTATTAATAGAACGAATTGAACTAAATTGATTTGATTTATTCTTAGAACAAGCTTTTATATAGATTTTTTTTTCATTAAATACTTGATTTTTATCTGAAATATCCGTGGGAATTTTTAAAGATAACACCCCTGTTTTCATTAAATTTTGAGTTTGATCTTGTAAAACATCTCCTTTTTTAAAAAGTTTCCAACCATCTACACTTGAATAGTACCAATCAATTTGTCGATTAAATTCATAATTTTGATTTTCACTTTTTAAAATTTCAAATAGAAGGTTCACTTGAAAAGGCGGTTTAAATGATTTAAACCCTAAGATTAGTTCTCCTTCATACTTAAAACTTTCAACTAAGGTATTTTTACTTACGAGTTTTTTAGAAAATGTTTTTTCTATTCCAAATGGTGAAATTAAATAAAATGAATTTTCTTGATCAAAGTCATTCTGAGAGAATAAAAGCTGGTTGAAAAATAAAGAACTATGAGCTTCATAATTAACAGACAATTCAGAGATCATTGGAGAGAAAGGCTCATTTGGATTTTCGAGTATTAAAGAAAGATCTTTTTTTGGTTTTTGTGAAAGGGCTTTTTGACTGGCTCTATTTAAGACCTTATCAAAAATATCAAATCCAAAACCAAATGATGGTTCAACCAATTCAAATTTCAGATAACCAGTTTCTAAGTCATTAGAGTACTCATATAAATCAGCTAATTTTAATTTATAATTAGGCCTAATGTCAAGTTTATCGACGTTAATTTTATTTATATTTGATAGGGAAGTCAATTGACCTTCTTCATTTTCTTCAAATAAATTATAAATTAAATCGGTTCCTTTTATTTTGGAGTAATTAAAGTTTGATAGCGCAGAAACCTGAACTTTAAAACTATCATTTTTAATATCCATTTCGTATTCTTTATAAAACTCTTTAAGTGAATTATTTAATGTATTTAGATTTGTATATTCCCAATTTACAGAAAGAGCACTAATTTTTTTGTTGAATAATTCATCAGACCCTATAATTAAGTTTGATCCTCTTTTTGGGGTAGCACCAAATAATTCAAATTCTGATTTGATGTCAACCTCCTCATTATTCACATAACAATTAAACTTTTTTAGATTTTTTACTTTTACTCTTAGATCAATTTTTGAAACCTGCATATTATTTAAAAATGAATAGGGGTTGTAAAAACATTCCTGATTGATTTTAAATTTCAGTATAGGTAAATCAGAATCTAGTTGTAAATTATGTAAATCAGAATCAAAAGACACGATATCTGGAAAGGTTTTGTCTAAGTCAAAGGAAATTCGGATAACTCCAGTAGACCAATCGGAGGGGCTTAAAACCTTATAAGAATGAATGTTAATCCACCCTTGCTCTGAGGTATATTCAATTATAAATGCATCAGAGAATATTTCATTAAAAACAGCTTCTTCACTAGAGTCTTTGTTTTGAGAAATATCGATAATTAAATCTGATAAAGTTTTAATTGAATCAATTGTAAATTCAAAATCGATATCAATTGTTCTATTGCTTTTAGAAAGGGCTAAAACCGGTGATAATATCATAAAACCAATATCTGATTTATTCATATTCATCTCCTCCTCACTATGAAATAATTGTTCTTCACCTAGTGTAGAAAAATAAGTTTTGTCTTTATTGAATTCTGCTACTTCATCTTCACTAGATGCATGTGTTTTTGAATATAAACCAGATATTAAGTTAAATCTTGAATGGTGATCATAAACTTTATTTTCACTTAAAAAAAAAGTACTTATGTGATTTAATAGAACATTGTTTAATTCAATCTCTTCATCAGTACTGAAAAGAATATCGTTACCATCATCACTCTGCCCAGCTTTAAGGTAAGTGTTTTTTGGAATAGTTAAACCATCAATATTTTCATCTATCTCTAGTGAAATAAAAATTTTATTAGGCGATGCTGGATAATGCTTTAGTTTTAAGATTTTTTTAAAATATAGATCTAAATGTTTTTTTGTAATTTTATTTAAATCCTCATAAGAATGCTTTATAAGTTCTAAAAAAGAAAATATTAAACCTACATGGGCTTTGTGATTATCATTCTCATATAAAGATTTTGTAAATATTTTTTTGCTTTTAATAATGAGGTTATAGATTATTTCATATGTAGGGTTAAAAATGAGCGTTATTTTTTTGAAAGCATGATTGAGTTCATTTTCGTTAAATTCTATTCTTTCAAAATTTCTTTCAAATGAGGGTTTTTCTACCTTCCATATTGAGTTAAATACCGCTAGTTTTTCATTTATAGAATCATCAATAAAGTTTTTTTCTGAGAAACTCTTAGAAATAATTATAAACTCTTTTAATAGTGGCGATAATGTTTTTTGAATAGCTATTTCTAATTCTAATTCAATTAAAGAACTTTGCTGGGTTAAATTATTTTTAAGAGCTTCAAGGTACCATTCATTTATTTGCTCAAAAAGTGCCAAAGCTGAGTTATAGAATTCGTTAAAAATTAACTTTTTTACTTCTAGAGATAATGCTACATCATATCTTTTAATAAGTTCTAATCTGTTAACAGTAAAATTAGATATTTCAAATTTTGATATTTCAGCAATTAAAAATGTTTCATCCGATTTTAATAACTCATACCAACTACCATCTATCTTGTTTTTATTATTATAAAAATTTACTTTCTTAGAGTACTCTTTAATTAAAATAATAAAATCCAAGATCTCTCGATCATCAACTTTAAAGTTGTTTGGGTTTAGAATGTTTTTATAGGTTTTATTCACCTTAATTATTTTATTTCCGTTCCTTCATTCATGTAAAAAGGGAATACAATATTATCTCTTACGTTGGTAGAATGAATTTCGTATATTATTTCAATATGTATAAGTCCATTTATATCGTTTGATTTTGATGTGTTTACATCGTGCACAATAATTCTTGGCTCATATTTTCTAATACTTTTCTTTAATTCAAAAGCAAGTCTTTCGATAACATCTAAATCCGATTTTTCAAACATATACTCATGAACAATACATCCATAATCTGAACGCATTAATCGTTCACCATATTTGGTATTTATAAATATATGAAGACTCTGCCTGATATCCTCCTCTTTTGTAACCATCTCAATATCAGAATTTTCTTTATTGAATGTGGGGGGGAAACCCCATCCCCTTCCTAAAAAAGATTTTTCTTGTTCCATTTGATTTAATTTAATTGATGCCAACACTAGCTCCCTTTATCGTTACTTTACCTGACGCCGTAAGGGCTGCTTTACTACCTCCCTTTGCTGTTAAACTTGTTTTTGCAACTAGACTTACTTTATTCCCAGAAACTTTAACACCAGCTCCCGATTTTCCGTCTAAAGTCACTCCTTTTGAACCTGAAATTGTAACAGTTTTTTCAGAAGTTATTTTTATGTTTTTTTTGCTAGTCAGAGATATACCTGCATCTGACATTTTCAAAACATTTTTGTTTTGATCGGTAATGGTAATGTCTTTGGTTTTTTCACTGATTATAATGCTGTTTTTCTCTGGAGTACTTATCGTTATCTTCTTGTCTTTGTCGTTGAACTCTAATGTTAACTTATTTTTTGTTACAAAAGCCTTTAGAGAATTATCTTTAATAATTTTTGTGTACGGAGTATTTGTTTTTGTATATAATCCTCCTAATATAACTGGCTGTCTTGGATCATTAGCAATAAAAGAGACAATTACTTGAGAACCCACTTCGGGGATAAAAAATGAACCCGCTTTGGACGAAGTATAAAAATGAGAAAGTTTTGCCCAAATTCCATTTCCAGTACTTTTAAGTGCCGGAATTAAAACTTGTATTCGGTCTTGACTCAATGGATCCTGATCTATTTTCTTCACTGTTCCTATTTGTAATCCATTTATAGATTTGATGACGGTTGATTTGTCAATAATATTTGAATTAAAAAGACTGTTCTTTAATCCAAATTCTATAGAAGTTGTAAAAAAACCACTTTCTATTTGATGAGAAATAGCGGTAATATAAATATTCCCATCAAAATATTTTCCAAATCCATTCAATTTAACTACTGAACCTAAGTCAATGTTTGTGACACCTTTAAATTTTGCTCTTCCAACAATCCTATTTAATCTAGAGTTTTGTAAGATAGCATTTGAAATCGCTTTCAATTCAGAAACCTCTGTTGTTTGTGGGATGTTAATATTAATAGTAGTTGGGCTTGTAGAAGCACTTATTTTCTTTCCAGTCAAATTATTATTAGCAATTAATGATGGTTCTACAGCTTTGTTTTGATTTTTTTTATCAGTAAAATAGTCCCAAGAATCGAGAGTTAAAGAACTTAATTGAGAGCTCGAGTCTATCTGAGCATCAAAGTTTAAAGTTGATAGTCCATTCGTAATTGTTAGATCAGGCTGAGAATCTGATTTTTTTGGTTCAGAAATTTTAATTTCATTATCTGAATTTAGCACAACCAATCCGTTAACCTTACACCTATTTATTATAAAATCCCAATCATTTGAATTATGTTTAGGTAAAAAAGGATGAGTTACGCTTGTTGAACTAATCGTAGATTTTAATCCAGACACTGCTTTTATTAAAGTCGAAAAAATTTGACTATCTTTTTTTTTCTCATATATATCAGAAGTGTAACTATTTGTAAGTTTTATTGCGATATCCACACAATTCAAAACCAACAAACTTTGCCAAGGTTTTGAAGCAAATCCATCTTTAAGTGAAATACCTAATTTTTCTATAATACCTTTAAAAACTACGTCATTATCTTGTTCATAGCCAAAGCGTAACTCAACAGTTTTTCCAGGATTAAAATTACTATTTTCACTCTCATCAAAAGTATTCAGATGTGCATCACCCCCTGAAAGATATACTTTCGCTCGGCTAATCTTATTGATGACCTTGTCAACATTTAATTTTATTATCTTGTAATCAGAAGTTATTGATTTTCCATTTACCAGTATTTCAAATGATATTGGTTTATCAACAGTGTCTTTTGGTTTATTTCCTATAGATGATGCCATGAAATTACCTTATTGGAGGAACCTCGAGTAGAGAGCCATGTTTTAAGTTACGTATTGAACTCAAATTATTAAATTCAGCTAGTTTTATGTAATATTTTTTACTGTCATAATACTCCTCGCTGAGTTTTACAATAGTATCTCCATCCTTAACCATGGGCATTTTAGTAATATCTGGGCTTTGAAATAAATGTTTACCTTCACTATCATGATCTTTAACGGACATTGTCACTGTGGCTCTTAGAGGCACTCCATAGCTGTCAAAAAATGTATATACATATTTAAATGTATCCACAACTCCATAAATAGACACACTTCCTTTACCCCAAATTATTCTGACAAAAGGAGGTCGGTGTTTTGATCCTATAGGTACTACCGTAAGCTTCTCTAGGTCTTTAATAGAGTTTACAATATTACCTCCAGAACTTGAAGCCCCTCGCTTTACGTAAGGGTTATTGGGTACAACTCCAGTATCATCTAAAATGAAAGTAAGTTCTAATGTTCGCTGAATCGTTGTTGGTGCTTTACTTGAAGCAACAGATCCATCAGCAACAGCGTCTTCCTTTCCGGTTTTCGGACCTACAGTAAATGATAATTCAGAGGGATTGAGTTGAAGTTTGTAATTACCTATCTTAGTTACAGAGTTGGAATCCTCTGATTCTTCATAACCGGTAATAGTAACAGAATTAGCTTTTATACCCATAGTTAATACTGTAGTTTAGATTCTAATTCATTTAAAACAGCTAAAACACACTCATCCACTAACTGTCTTTTTTCACTTTCTTTCAAAATATTTCCGGTATTTATTTCAGATATTTTTTCTTCAATTACCTTATCAATATCAACATCGACAGTATCTGAATCACCTTTAATTTTTCCTTGAATAATTAACTCTTTTATCTCTATGGCCATATAATTTTAATTAAATAGTTATTATTTTTTGCTAAAATAAGAATATGCAATAGTTAGAGTTTCTATGGCTATTTCAGATTTTTCTGCATTAAAAGCTCCTATTTCTACTTCTTTCGGGTAACAGTCATAAAATGTCCACGTCATTAAGATATCATCACGACTCTCTCCTAAAAGCATTACATTGATTGTTCTTGTTTTAACTCTATATGAACCTTTGTCTTTAATCAAAAAAGAATGACACCATTGCCCAAAAGATGAGGTTTTAGCTGTTAAACCTCTTGTAAGTATTAGATCAGGGTAGGTTGTTGCTGTTGGTAGCTTGTATTGTCTATTGTTAGTTCCTGAATTGACAATTACTGATTCGCCAGCAGTTGCTTTAATACCTGAGACAGATTGAAAAAAAGAATCCGATCCGGCAAGCAAACTTGACTTTCCAACCGCTGATAGTGTTGAAGTAAGTTTAAAATTAAACCCTAATGCAGGATAGTCTTTTTTTCTTACTTTATATCCGATATCAGCTTTTAAATCTGATTTAACATATTCACTAACTGTTTTACCCCCTTCTGATCTGTACGTTAATCTTCCTTTACTTGTGGCAAATTTTCTTTTAGCCTGTGAAGACCTGTCATTTTTCACACCACTTGAGCGTCTGCCCTTAAACCTATTAAGGTACTCGCGAACAGTTTGACCACGTGAAGACCTATACAAAAGTCTAATTGAGCCCTCTTTACGTTTGTATTTATTCTTTGGTAACATACTAATATTCTAAATTTTTATTTTTCCAAAGAATTTTTTTGTCCCTTGTAAAAACATCAATCATTTCAAATAAAACAAAATAAATTATGTAATAAATGTTTAAATAGATTGATTAGAGGTTTTAAACATTAGATTTTTAAAGTAAGACACAAAATCTGTTAAATAGATGTATTCGTTATCTTATTTAATAACGAAAAATAGGCTCAAACCAATTTAATTATGTCAAGCCTATTTTAAAATAAATTTAAGTTACATCAATTTTTATTTTACAAAATAAAAAATTATATTGATTGAACCATTCCTTCGTGAGCAAAAACTATTGTTTCTATACCTGCTTCTGAAGATTGAGAATTCATATCCGTTGGTGTAACTTTTTGAGGGAAAGCATTAGATAACGTCCATGTCATTCTCTCGGTTGCAGTTTCGTCAAGTAGTCTAATTACAACAGTTAATCTTGCGTAAGTATTTAAACTAATTTGAGAAATCCAATCAAAGAACTGGTTGTCATCTGCAAAAACACCTTTTTTAAGTGTTACATCTCCAAATTTCATTAAACCAGGCATTTTAATTGTTCCGTGACTAGGACTATTGCCATGACGATATTCTATTATTTCTGTCTCAACATCAAGACCACTAACCTCTTGGAAAGGTAAGTCTTGAAAATCTCCGATATCAACAGAGAAGTAAAACTTTGGCATAGGCCAAAACTGATCTTGTGCATCTCCTGTGCCTGCTACTGGTAGAGCCATATATTATTGTTTTTAAGTTAATTAATTAGTTTAAGATTTCTGTTGTTGTTGTTCAAAAGTTATTACAATAAATTCAGCAGGTCTAGTAATAGCTACCTTTATTGTCATTTTAAGAACACCATCTAATATATCATTTGCTGTCATTGTAGTCCCTAATCCAATAGAAACATCGAAAGCATCATCAGGAGAATTTCCTGCTAAAAGTCCAGATTGCCACTGATTGTTTAAGAAGTTTGTAACAGTTGCTTTCATAGTTGACCAAGTAGTTGAGTTGTTAGGTGCAAAAACAAATGCTTCAGAAGCAAATTTAATACTTTGTTCTAAAAAGGTCATTGTTCTTCTAACACTGATGTATCTATAATCTTTAGAATTTCCGTCTAAGGTTCTGGCACCCCAAACAAGAACACCTTTACCAGTAAAACTTCGTATGGCGTTAATCGCTTTACCATTTAAAGGTAAATTTAATTCTTCTTGATTGTCATTATTAATGCTGATAGAAGGCGAAATCACAGAACCTAAACTAATATTTGCAGGAGACTTAGCAACACTTACCATGTTATCACACATTGTATATGCACCTGCCATTGCAGCACTTGGTGGCATTAAATTCATCAAGTCTACCATTTCTTCAAGAATAGAATTTATTCTTGGACAAACTACAGATAAAGTAGCTTGAAGAGATTTTATTAAATCCGAATCTGTAGTGTCTAAAATCTTATTAATTTCAACTTTAATTCCTTCTGCTCTAGCCTCTGAAATATTATCTGCTGCAAGATTATTGTCAACTTCTTCTGTTAAAAGCTCTACAAGAACTTCTGAATTTTCTATGTAAGTGAAGTCTAATTCTGACAATTTAACAACAGCTGAGTTAAGAAATGGATAGTATGCTGCCCCCCATTGAAGGAAGTTAGATCCTACGCCTTCTCTAAACTTATCTACTACGTCTTCTTCGTCAAAGGTTCTTTCTTTTGAACCGTTATAAACGTCAAGAATAGCAAATCTGTTTTTCATTTTATACCCACAATGTGAAAGCATAGCAGCTTGGAGTGAAAAACAATCTGATTCCGAGAGCAATACTGCCTCAGGAACAACCAAAATAGTTGGTTCTAAGTTTTTTTCTAATGTCAATAAACCACCTCCAGAGGGATCGTTTAATTTAGATGCGTCAATTTTATCAGAATAATTTCCTACCGATACAATATAACAGTCAGCTCCCCCATTAGCGAAAAACAATCTCATTGAGTCATACAATAAATATCTTGTACTATCAACAAAACTTATTTTAAAGCCAACAGGCGAATTTTCATCTCCTTCAAGATTAAATTTTGTTGCTGGTGCACCACCAAACAATTCTACGAATTGTCCGAATGATGAAATTTTGGTGGGTTTATTCATTAAAGATTTAGAACCTCTATTCGCTTTTTCAGTATAACCTACAAAAGCAGGTACAGCTGTTTGAACAGGGACTACTGAAGATCCAAAGGAACTCTTTTCTTCAATGTAAACCCCCGGGGTAGCTAGGGTAGTTGCCATAGAATTAAATTTTATTTATTAAATTTCTCTAAATATATGTAAATTTTTTTAGATGAGAAGCAATTTTTTTTTAAAAGATTAAATTTTAATATAAACATCATTTAAAAAAACTTTTTCTTTTTCATCATAACTAATATTCATTGGTTTTGGGAAAGGAAGAAATACTGAAAAGTAAGTAAGAAAGTCATCTTCTTTTTTTAAGTAAAGTTTGTCTTTGTATCTTTCAGCAGCTATTTTTTTTTGATCAATAATAAAATAAAAAACATTAGAACCATTCGCTAGAACTCGAGTCTTATATTCTTTTAGTCTAATTGAATTTTGTTCATTTGTAATGTAATAGCTGTCAAAATCTAATATATCTTCTTTACTGGATAAAAAATTATACCTAAATTTAATTTGTCTAGAATTGAACTGTACAGTGTAGTTTAACTCATTTTTTTTACCGGAGGCAAGATTGCTGCCAAAAAATTGATTTTTGGAATTGATAGTTAAAAGAACCTGGCCAATTATACCTTCATCATCTGAAGAAACTACATTACTTTCATCTACAAAAAAACCAGAATGCAGTTTTTCATTTGTTTGATCTTGAGTGTTTTTAAAAAGTAGTTTTTGAGAATTTGAAAAAGGAATATCTGTAATATTTATGAAATATGGATTATTTATTTTAAAATAAAAATTTAATTTTAATTCTTCTGCAAATGAAATAGATTCAAATTTAGGGTCTGTTTTAGAGATAAGAGTAAAACCATTTTCTATGGGTCTAAAAAGTATTCCATAGTTGTTTAATAAACTATTTGTTTCATTATCAGCTAAAAAGGTTAATCCCTTTAAAAAATTATCTTTAAAAAAATTATGATAAAACCTTACGTTAAGAAGTTTAAAAAATCTCGAAACAAAACTATAACTGTTTTTTAACATACGAATTTAGCGTTAATCAGGATTATTATTTTCGTCAACGATGTTTTTCACATCTGCAGCTTCAATATTATCTAAAAGGTTAAAGGACTTTTTAGATACTCCTAAAATTCTAGGAATATCTTGAGAAATATTTTCTCCATCAAAAAGAATTTGTTTAAATTTATAACACACAGAAGGTACGTAATTAGCCCCAATATTACTCCAAAGTTTACCTATTTCATCAATAGGAATATTAAATAATTCGCAATGAATTCTATTTGCATTTTGAGGTAAACCCTCTGTATTTGAATCATCAAATACATTTGTTTTTTGGAAAAACTCCATAACTAAAGAAATATACCTTAGAGCTTCAACATAGTTGAAATTGGGAAAATATGCCGAGAACATCAACATAATATTTATTTTAATTGGCGGGGTATTACCTTGGCTAAATTTGGTAGCGTTTTTGGTGATTGTCTCCTCTTCTATATGTATTAGAAACATTGAGATTTTATTCTCAACATCTTGATTTAAATTTCCTTTTATATCAACTAAACTACTTACGATAACAGTGTCATCATTAATAGATAATTTGTTTTTGATATATTCATCTAGCTTAATAGCTATGGATGTTATTACATTATGTATCATTCCTAGATGTATTTTTTAATGGCAATTGTTATTATTCTAAAGATGTAAACGCTAACTAGAGAAACAAACCATCCTATCAAATATAATTGAACCGTAAAGGTTTTTTCAATGGAGTTTAGAGAGTTTTGACTTGAGGTTAGACTTAACATACCTAGAAAAACAAAAGCTAAAAAGAGCGAAATAACAGAACTCAACACGAGCCAAAATAATTCTTTAATTATGATTGCTTTCATGATATTATGGTCTTTTTATTGGTTTAATTTTTATGCGATATGCAAAAAACATTGTAATAACTCCAACAAAATAGGAGAGATAATATATCCATTGAGATTTAACAAACACATTACTTATGGGTAATATTTTATTAAATAGGTCAAATATTACTACAGTAATAGGAATCAACAGAATAAATACAACTGCTACAAATATTAGAAGATACAGTTGATTTTTTACGATAGAGTCTCTAACATTCCAATCGAATAGTAATACTAGAAATGCAAGTATAACAATCATTAAGAAGAATATAGCAGTAGTAATAAAAATAGATTTGTACTTAAGAAGGTATTTTGAAAACCTTATTGGGTAACCTTCCGATTCAGCGATTGGGTTAACAATTACTTTTTGATCTGTAGCAAATTTATCTTCTATGACATTCCATAAATCATCATATCCATTATCATAACCTAGAGCCCAAACACCAATACCTTTTAATTTGTTGCTTAATGCAAAATCATATTTTTTTCTTAAGGTATAATCATCGTCAAACCATATTTCTTGAGTTGTGTTGTCCTCAAAATTTAAGCTGTAATAATTAGTCATACTTTTTTCATCTCTAAAAGGGTCTACTTTGAGCTTATCATTATCAATATATTTTTTTCTGATTTCACTGTAGGTTAATGGCTTCTCATAGGTACTAGTATTAATGACAGTATTTCCGCTTTGGTTTAGTTTACCCACCCATAAACTTCCATAATAGGGGAGTGCTAAGATTGTTTTTGAAGGGTCAATTCCTTGTTCTTGGTAATGTTGCAAAGTAGATGAAAGGCTTAGTGATGAGTTTTCACTAGACTGAAGAGGCGCTACAGCACCTTGTGCCTCATCTCCAATATGATAGTCATAGCCCATTATGATTAATAAATCTGCATGTTTTTGAAGTTCTTTAACATCAAAATTATCTTTACTGTTAAATGCTGGAAGTGTTATGGATAGAAAAAATTCTTTATTTTTCTTTTCAAATTCATCATCAAGTTTTTCTTTGAACTTTTTTACAAACCTGTTAAACTTTTCTCTTTTAAAATAAGGTAAATTCTCAAAGTTTAAATCTATTCCATCACCATGAATACTATCTTTCCTATTTAACAAAAGATCACTAGTAGTTTTAATTAGCATATCCCATCTATCCTCATTATCTAAAAATTCATTGTTGTTATCATAACCATGGCAAGAAACGGTTAGTAAGACTCTAGTGTTGTTTGCTTTAGCTGAATCAACCATCGCTGTATTTTTCCATTCTTTTATCTGATCATGATTTTCATCTGTGTAAAACCCTGTAAGAGGGTCAACTTTATAAGAAAAATAAGATATTGTAGATAATAACTCAAATGGGTAGTTTTCCCATTTAGAACCCATCCAATAAGGATGCCATCCAAAAACTTCATTATTCGGTTTTATAGTTTTGTAATTTTTATCTTTTACATAGTATACGTTTTGTATAGAATCCCAAGTAAAATTGTTGCTTTTTAATTGTTTGTCTCCTTTATTTAAAAAATCAAAAACAGATGCATAATTATTAAGCATGTTTTTTTGTTTAATGGTCAAATATTCGCCAGATTCATCTTCATTTTCTTCTGCTTTTTTCTTCGTTTTATTAATTCCAACACTTCTTTTTAGACGATTTAAAGAACTGTTTGCAATACGCATTTGGGATTGCGTCTTTCTAACACTACTCTTCAATTTCATAACGTCTCTACAAGATGTTGTGAAAATTAATAGAAGAAATAAATACAGGGAATAATTAAAAATTTTATTCATCTTTTAAAAGTGTTATGTGGATATAATTTTTAAACGCGATTATGTCTTTCATAATTTCTTTTTTTCTTTTAGAAATAACAGATGACATTACGTTGTAACTAACATTGTAATCATATAAAGTAGAATTATTTTTGATAAAAACTTCAGCTTTTTTAATTCCTTTTTCTGTAAAATTATCAGTTTTATAAAATGCAAAATTACTAGCATAATTATAGCTTCTAACATCAAGACTTTCGTTTTTAATTATAAGTTCAACTTCTTTATTTGTATTTATGGGAAGTTGAATTTGATTGTCTGCTCTAATGATTTCATTTTTAGAAAAAAGTATTAAAGGACTTTCATCGGTGGATAATTCATTGTATTTCGCAATATCACTTTTATTCAGTCCAATCCAATAACCCCATCCAATCAGTTCATCATCGTGATTAATATTAATATCAAATGATCTATAATATTCTTTAGTTAAATCAAGTTGAGACCCTAAATTAAAATTCTTGTTGCTTATTAAACTGTAAATAGTGTCATTTACTAAAGTTTCAACAAGCTTTGATTCAACAATAGTATCTGGTTTGATTTCGATTTTTAGTTTTAAGCTGGGAGCAATTTTTTTTATGGATATTTTTAATTTAGACTTAAATAATCCTTTATTTTTTATAAAATTATCATTGGAAATAGTTAATGTCAAAATGTTATCAGCGTTGATTTTTATTTCCCCTTTTACAGTTTCTTTTTTCTTAAGATTGTTCTTTAAAAATCGAACAGTTTCACCTTCTGTTATCTCAATTTTTTTAAGCGTATTAGATTTAGTATTTTTAATTTCATAGAAGAGTATATCATCCTTCTTAACATCATAAGAAAAACTGATATTTTCAGCTTTTACAGGGGAATTTAAATATAAATTAGCTAGATATGTAGTATCACTTAACGAATTAGATTTTATATAATCTATTAAAAAAGATTCAAAAACATTTATTTTTAAACTTCCAGTTTCTATTAAAATGCTTCTTAAGCTATCAATATATGATTCGTTATAATAATCTGCTAAGGTATTTTTTGCACTAGATGAAATATGAGCTTCCAATTTTGATTTTGTTTTCTTTGGTAAGGCTATTAAATCTGAAGAAATGTTTGAGGTGTTAATTGTTTTTGATGAGATTACTGAATTTGTATTACTTATATCTAGTGAATTCTTAAAAGAATCACATGCAATTAGGTTTATTAAAATGATCCCAGCAACAATTTTTATTAATTTTTTAAATTTAAACATTATTTTAGGGTTTGTTTTTTTTAAAATCAACTAGGTTACGCATTTTATCATAACGCTCTAAAGCATCATTCTTTAGAATGTCTTTTATTTCAGACTCTTTTGATTTGATTTCTAAATTAGTAGACATTTCTTTTAATTTCTTGTTTTTGGTTCTTTCGTGATTGTAATTGTCAACTTGTTTTAAATAGTCTGTTTCAAATCGTATTTCGTGCTCCAAAACAAGATTATCATAAGGCCCCTTTTGTGATAGTAACTTAGTGAACAGAGGAGCTGTTTCTATCATTATAAAAATTAATAAAATAAAAAATGAAGAAATTTCATCAATTTGATTAAGAGCTCTAATTTTATCAAAAAACCCGTAGGTGTTTGTTAGAATTACTTCCTTTTGTTTTTCTATTAATGCACTAATTTTTAATTCTTCATTTGTATATAATTTGATAATAGAGTCTTTTTTTATTCGATTTTGGTTTAATTCTAAAAGAAATAATTCATAGCGTTTTTTCCGACTTTTACACTCTTCTCCATAACCTCTTACCTTAGTACCACATGTACCTGTACATTCACATTTATATTCTTCATAATACTTATCTCTTAACATTAAACTTTTTTGAAAATTAGATTCTAAAAGCTGTTTTTTAGATTCTAAAAGCGTAATATCACTAGCATATTTTTGGGTAACCCCATATGAAAGTTCTATTTTTTCTTTGTTAAGAAAAGTTTCAATTTCTGAATCAAATAGTTTAATTTCTAATGGCTTTGAAATTACAATGGCTATTAAAATTGCAATTAGTAACCGTGGCACTGATTTCAAAAATTCTTTCCATTTGTTATCATTCATTCGCATTGAAGACACAATGTATCTGTCTAAATTAAAAATGATACAGCCCCAAAAAACAGCTAGCGGAATTGCTATGATGTTTGAGTTGAAAATTAAATTAAATGCAAAATATGAGGAAAGAATAGATAATATAGCAGTAAAAACTACTGTTAAACCAATACTAGCATATTTATTTACTTCAAAACGGGGGCATTTATTAATTAATTCATAAGTTGTGCCTGATGAGAAAAGTAAAAATTTAGTAATGAAAGAAATTCTACTTTTCATCTCGATCTAAATTTACTTAAAAATAAACCTAAAAAACTATTGATTTTAAATTTTATTTTTAAAATTTTATTTAATTCACTTGTATGAGTAAAAGCACCTTCGGTGTTTGCACGATTTAATCTATTAAATATTTCTAGATTTTCAAAAGTGTGAAAGAGAAGAGTCTTCTTTAGTGAGCCATTAAGTGTATGAAAAGTGAATATAAATTTTGTTTTTTCAACTATTTCAAACTCATGATAGCCTTTAAGAAGTAGCTTTCCAAGAGAATCTTCGTGGAGTTTTCCAAGCATATTTATATCCCATGATATTTTTACTGATTGGCCAAAGTATACACCATATTGACCATCATGAACTATTGAAGGTTCAATTTTTAAAGGCTTTTTTAAAATTGGGTCAAACACAGTTATCTCAAAGTCAATTTCTTTTGTCTCGAGAACTCTTATAAAGAGTTTTTTTGTTACAATAGATTCTTTATTGGTTGCTGTTAATTCATAACTTTGATCATCTTTCACTTTAATTTCGGTTGTCCCAGTAAGTGGAATATCACCAACAGTTGGTTTTATAAATGCGTGATGGGCATTCTCAATACTCCATTTTAACGTAACTAATTCATTTTTTTCAGCAATGGTAGTGTCAGCATTAAAGGTTACATCTATATTTCCTGAAAGAAGTTTTATTTCCTTTGAATTTAATATAATATCTTTGAAAACACTGTTTTTATTGCGTACAAACTCCTCAGCATTTTCTATTTTTTTTTCAGCATCAAAAGTACCTATGACATAAGATCGATCAAAAATTGCAAAGAATTGCTCATCGTTATAGTGACTTAGATTTTTACACCAATACATGCTTACGCCTCCATCTATTAAGCGTTTATGTAAATTGACTGTTTTTAATGATTTAGTATCGTTATTTGAAACAATTACAATTTCAATTAATATGTTTTTATTTAGAATTTTTATTAAATTTTCCGATAAGAAAAATAAGTCATTTTGGTCAACTAAAATTTGTAGAGAATATTCTGATTTTAAGAGCTGATTATTTATCTCAGAAATAATATCATATGTTGTATAGTACTTGAACAATTTTTATTAATTTTAGGTGGTATATTTAACAAATATAAATAAATACCTAAAACATAAACTATAAGTTATGACAAAAACCCCTCTAAATCCTTTTGTCGGTCTAAAACCATATGCTGAAAATCAAAATAACAGCTATTTTGGAAGAGAACAAGAAGTTGAGAATTTATTAGGTGTTCTCCAAAAAAACAAACTTGTTACGTTGTCAGGTGCTTCAGGGACTGGTAAAACCTCTTTGATTAATGCGGGTTTAATATCAAGACTTAAAAAAGGTTTTGTGGGTCAGGCAGGTAGAGAGTGGGCTATCGCATCTTTTAGGCCAGGAACTGAACCTCTATTGAACCTATCACATGCCTTAACCGCAAGAGAAGTTCTTAAAATTGATTTAAAATCGAACACTACTGACCAAAAGTATTATTCAGAAATTATATCAAATTTTGGTTCTCTAGGTATTGTAGAAATATATAAGCGATCTGAAATATTTGGTAAAAAAAACCTTCTAATCATTATAGATCAATTGGAGGATTTATATAAATACAATCGTTATTTTGACTCCTCTTCAACAGAGGAAGATAATGTTTTAATGGATTTAATATATAGAACTGTTACTGTTAAAAACACAGCTATCTATTTTTTAATATGTATTGAAACTCCCTATTTAACCAAACTTACATCCTATAATAAACTTCAGGAAATAATCAGTAAATCTCAATATTCTATTCAAAATATCGACTATACAGGAATTCATCAAATCCTAAAAGACACATTTTACAAGAAAAATATTCAATTTAACTCTAAAGTTATTGATTTATTTAATGAAACATTAAAAGAAGAAATAAGTTACTTACCTAATTTTCAATATTTATTATACAAATTATATGAAAAATTTCTTGTAGATGGAGTTGAAAAAAAAACAATAGAATTAGAGGATTTAGATGCTATGGGTGGTGTTAAGTATTCTATAGCTAATGATTTTGAAACTATTTACACATCATCTAGCAAGCAAGAAAAAAAGACAATAGCACTTTTTTTTAAATCAATTATAGACATTCAAAACCCATCTAGTTTAGGCCAATATGAGCGTATTTTAAAAATTTCTGAATATATAAATTTTTCACAAGCAAAGGTGTCAGAAATAATTAGGTCTTTCAAAAAAACATTTGAAGATCTATTTGATGTTTTTGAACCTTCAATATCTGGAATTTCAATATCAAATAAAAAGCCTTTAAATTCAAAAAATATTTTGAGTTTGAAGTATACTAAATTTTTAAACTGGGAAAGACACTCAGAGTGGCATAAGCAAGAAGAAGATAATTTTAAAGATTTTAAAGCATTCTCTGAAGATGCAATAAGAAAAAACAATAACGAAGTAGATTTTTTAAAGACTCCAGAATTAGAAAGCGCTATTGCATGGCGAGACAATCCGACTATTAATAAGAATTGGGCAAAAAAATACAATCTAGATTTTGATCAAACAATAAATTTCATCAATGATAGTGAGCAAGATGATTTAGGAATAAAAAAACAGAAATTAGATCAATTATCCAGAGAGCGTAAAAAAGATCATAGGGCAAAAAAAGGAGCTATTCTTTTTTCAATTTTTGCATTAATTTTGCTTTCAATCTCTTTATATTATTATATAGATGCTGAGGAAAGTACTGAAGTAGCACTTCTCGCACAAAAAGAGGCAGAAACTCAGAGAGATAGTGCGAAGGTCGCAAAGAATCGTGCTTCTGACTCACAAAAAGATGCAGAAATTCAGAGAGATAGTGCGAAGGTTGCAAAAGATCTTGCTTCTGACGCACAAAAATACGCAGAAATTCAAAGAGATAATGCGAAGATCGCAAAAAATCGTGCTTCTGACGCACAAAAATACGCAGAAAATCAAAGAGATAGTGCTAGCGCAGCAAAAGACCGTGCAGTTATAGCAGTTGATATCGCAAAAAGAGAGTCTAATAGAAATAAAACCCTCAAAGAGCTTATAGAGCTTAAGTCAGATTTTAAGGAGTTAACAATTAAATTAAGTTCAGCAAAACAAGAAAAGGATATTGAGCTAATAATACCACTTATTGATTCATCAATTGTAAAACAAGAGAGGTTTGAGTCACTTAAAAATACTCTAAGAGATGATGAAGATGAAGATATTTCAGGTGATGAAAGTATTTTAGAATTAAATCAAAAAATATTGACAATTTTAAAAGATGTTAATTCTTACGGGCAAACGGATATGTTGTTAACTAAAAACGACAACAACTATTCCATTAGAAGCTTTGATATCCTTAATAATCAGAAAATTGCGTATGCAGGAGACAAAGGAGTAATTAATTTTTATGATATCTATAAAAGAATTGATTTAACAGGAAGTAGCATCAAAATTGTGAAAAATTATTCTGACATAAGAGATAGAATAAGAAACCTTGTTTTTGTTCATGATACTATTCTTATTGCTACTACATTTTCGGGAAAAGTATTAAAAGTAAATCCTGAAGAGGGGCCTAATCAAGGGCCAATTCTTATTAACCAAACAACTTCTGAAGATGGCTTTATCATTGATTTTTTTGTAGACATAATTAATAATAAACAATACCTTATTACAGCAAATAAAATAAAAATTTTCGATAAATATAATCTGGAGAAAGAAAATACAGATTATAACAATATTAAAGCAACTTATTATAAAGATTCAAAATTGTTTGTTGTTTCAAATGACAATGTTTTTGTTTTGGATGAAGAAGGGAATAATTATAAAGTTTTGCTTAATTCTAGTTCTCTGGACATGAAATTAGTAGATAAAATATACGTAACAAAAAACTATTTATTTTTAGGAAATAAGAACGGAAATGTTTTTTGGTATGATTATAAATATGATGATGTTAAAAACTCAAAAACTCAAAAATATCGAGATAAATATGAAAACCACAGTTCAAGTATTACAAGTATATTTCTAGAAGAAGATAAAAATATTTTATTTACAGCAAGTTTAGATAATAAAATATTTAGATATGATATAAACTATGCTCCGGATAAGATTAGAAACTCTAAAACTAATTTAGTTGGACATGAAAAATGGATATGGGATATGAATACCTACACCAACAAATCCAATAAAAAACTTTTAATTACAGCAGATGAGGAAGGAAATTTGTTAACTTGGTATGTAGATCCTAAAGATTTTAAGGAAAATATAGAGTCACTATATAAAAAGTATTTAAAAAAATAAGTTTTTTATGACCATTTTATGTATTTGTAGTAGTTCTTTGAATGATACAATCCCACTAAATAGTATCTATCATAATTTTTTAACTACAACATCTAAAGACTTACTAAATATTGACTTAATTTCAACAGACAGCTCAATACCCTCAACTATTTTTTTAGGGGGTAATGTTATCAGAAATCAACTATTTTTTTCATTTACTAAAAGTTTTTATGATTCATTTATTGAAATAAATATTATTGATTATGATCTAGTCATAAATATTGCCAGTAATTTTAAATCAGAGCTTATTTTCAAGCTTTTGAAGACTAAGAATAAAATAAGGGTACCGTTTAATTTTTTAACTTTATTTAAAAAGGCCCCTAAGTGGTATAAAAAAGAACTTTCAGACCAAAAAACTAGGCAACTTCAAGATCAGCTTCAACACTATGGGATATCAAAAAACTTAGAACCTGTCATTAATATTAACAAAAATATTTATGCAAAGACATTTGAGATGGTGAATTGGTTTTTAAAAAGTGCTAACAAGCAATTGTTAACAAATAACAATTTTTGTTTTATCTATTTTAATGAGTTGTACCAATTTGATACTAAAGAGAAATGGGTTGAAGAAATTTTGGTTTCGCTATTAGAGAATAACGTTCAAGTTATACCGGTTTTCAATTATAATTTCCAAGATTTTTCTCATAGAAACAGAGCGTTATTAATTGATAATTTTGCTCAAAATAATGATTCAAATTATATATATTTATTTTTAAAATACTCAAAATTTGTGATTACAAACGATGAGTCTTTGAAAATAGCTTGCAACTTATCAAAAAAAACATATGTGTATTACAATTTTGATGATCAAGAACTCATAGTACAAGATGTAATAAAAGATATAAACTTTCTAATTAATTAATTATGGCTAAATGTGTGTGTAGTGGTGCAAAAATTAAATGTTCATTTGGTGCAGGACCAAAATCTATGATGGTTCTTCCCTTAAATAGAACGCTTACAGCAAACACAAAACCAATTGCAAATATTTTAGATATTATCCCATTTGTTAATATTCCGGCATTTGGGCAATGTAAGTCTCCTGCAAACCCTATGAACTGGAAAATGGCTGGCCCTGTTCCTGTTTTTGTTCCTTCCTCTTGTATTCCAATTCCAGTAAGCCCTTGGTCACCTGGAGCAAAAAAAACAAAGATAGGCAACCAACCTGTTGTGCTTGCCAATAGTAAAACAATGTGTGTTTGGGCGGGATCTATAACGGTCACAGACCCCGGTCAAAAAAAAATAGACTGTAATTAATTCTTATTTTCTAAATCTTTTTAAAAAAGGGAACTATTTAATATCATTAATAAACATAATTTTGAATTATTTTAATCCTAAAATTAATCATACTTTTAAGTGATGAAATCTTGAAATTACACAACTCATTAAATTAATCAATATATTGAATACCTACGTATCAAAGGAAAAAGAAAATAAAAGCAACCCTTCTTACAATAGAAGTGATCAAGATGGTGCTTTTCAATCTGATAATACTAGGCATGAAGCTATTCAAATACAGCAAATACAGGAATTAGCCAATAATAGCTTTCAATCTCCCGAAATCACTCAACTTCAGGCGATGGCAGATAATTTTATTATCCAGAGAGAATCCGGTGATCAAGAACGAAAAAATAATCGTTCAGAATTTAAAGAAAGTTGGTCAAAAGAAGAAGAAGCTTTTGTTTGGATTCAAGGAGATAAAAAATTTAAGCGTAAAAACCCGGATGATACTAGCGATAAGTTGCCTGAAGAACTGTTATCTGGTGAAAAAAAAGAAGTTCCAAATGCTACCCTGACTAATTTTTCTTTTGAGCCTGATTCTGATATTGATGTATTTGACTTAAATCTAGGAACCATAGATCATATAGACCCACGGAAAATAACTCAGCTAAATCCAAAAGGTGATAAAATTAGAACTTTTTTACAAGATGAATGTAAACAAAGTTGGCACATAGCAACAAAAGAATTAAATAAAGATAGCACAACAGAAGATTCAGCAAAAATAGATAACCGCCGAAACATGTTGCGTAAAATATGGGAATATAGACAATGGCACCACAACTTTATTCTAAATAAAACTCAAAAAGCTCTTGGCGGCGATAGACTAACAGAATGGGCAGCAGCAGGGAGCACAACACTAACCTCAGATATTGATGTTAATTTAAAAGGAACAGATACTGAAGCGGCAGTTCAAAAGTTTAATGAAATCTTTATTGCTGATGGTTGGAACTATGAAGCAGGGATTGTCTATGATGTTAATGTTTATGCGCTAGACTTTATGCACAAGGAGGCAACTTTTGGTAAAGGAATGGTTGATAAAAAATCTCAAGGCATCATTGACGTTACCAAAGATATACATGGAAATGTGTTGACGAAAAAAGATACTGTAAAAGATAAAAAAATTATTGACAATACCACTTCCAAGACAGGCATAGTTGCAAAAGAAGGAGCAAGAAAAGGAAGAGCCGAAGGCGGGTTTGATGGTTCTAATGTAAATATTATTGAAGCAGATAAAAAAGATCAAGATATTTGGACACATGTTAAAACTAGATTATACATGTCTAAGTCTGAATGGGATTCACATGCTAAGACTATTGGTTTAGATGATACTACTAAAACGAAGATAGAAGAGCGCTTTGAAACCTACTCTAAGACATTACAAGATAGAATGCTTAAGGATTCTCCATCTACAACAGTTGAAGTAGAGGAGGGGAATGCTGTTTTGGCTGTTGAGGCTTTAAAATCTTTTTCCAAAAAAGCTACAGCCAATGAACAAGAGATGGATGAGGATATCTTAGAGGCTAAATCTTCAAATTTAATGATGGCTTCAAGTAATCGAATCTATGAGGAAAAATTAGTTATTATAAATGCTCTCCGTCAAATACTAAAAGGCCAAGTTAAACAATATGATGGTATCCTAAATAGTAATCGAATACCTCTAACAGATTCTCTTCAACAAGAACTTGATCTAATTAATCTAGATATTGAATCAAACTTACAATTATTACGAAATATGCTAGCAGAAGCAGCATTATTTTCTAATGAAGCCTACATAACTGATGGAGCAGTGAATCATGCTGTTGTTGGAACACAAGTAGGGATGGCCGTAAAATTAAAAAATTCTGAATCTAAAAATGCAGTTGTAGAAAATTTAGCAGATTCTCTAAAAGAAATAAGCCGTCATGGAGATACTATTGGTGAGGCTGCCTTTAAATCAGGCAAGTACTTATTCCGTATGGCTGATGCAGCATTGAATATGGGGTTCAGTGAGAAAAATATAAATGATATATATAATAGTGCAGTAAAAATATCTGATACTATTAAAGGAGATAGTAGTTTGTCTGGAGAAGAACAAAAAACTGAGAGTGCCGCAGCAATACAACAAATAGCTGGATGGGAAGGCGTTAATTCAGCAGATAAATTAAAAGCTAAAGTTAAAGAAGTTGCACAAGAAATTATTATTTGGTATAATAAAAAAGACGCAGCCTTTAGTGGTCAAGACAGCAATGCAGTTGGAACAAATAAACCAAAAGAGAAATAGTTATCTGACTATTAAAGAGTTAAAGATAAGATGTTAAACGAGTTATTAAATAACATTAATAAAAAGAGATTTGAAACATAATATTATTCTTAGAAACCTCCCCAAAGAAAAAATTCAAATAGACATTTGGCCTTTTGAAATTCAAGGTGGTTTTAGAGGGTTTCAACAAGTACCAAATGGATTACATTATATTGCAGTTTTATTTAACAACATATATCCTGGTTTTTGGTGTTTTATAGAGGGTGCTACTGTTGTTAAATCGTTTAACTTAGAAAAGTCTCAATTTATTGATGCAGATAATGAAACCACTATTACTTCTCAAGCACTAGCAGATAGTGGGGCTATGAATAAAGACCTGATTGTTTTACCAAAAGCTTCAGAACTACAATGGTACAGATTAACATCTCATATTAGCCCTAAGAATTATGACCAGATTGTAAATTTAACCCCTTCTTCAATCTCAACTAATATAAATGATAAAGAAGTTATAGCTGCCTACCAAATGGCTTTCTTAAAGGTAATCGTTTGCCAACCAGAATTGCTAGAACCATATAAAATGCAACTATGGAAAGAGTGGATTCAAGCTTTTTATCAAGCAAACCAAACAACAATTCAAAATCGGATTACTTTGTTTCCTATAATCATAGATTTATTGATACTTCATCAAGAATTGATGCCAAAGGCATATGATTCAGAATTAGTTTTTATAAAAAAAGAAGCCAAAAGTTTTATACATAAACTTGAAACAATTGACAATTCTTTGCTATCACAAAAAGCAAAACAATATCAGTTTTTTATTCATTAAAGAATATTAAGTTCTGAATCGTTAATGGAAAACATTTGTAATGATTTGGTTATAAGTATTTTAATATTTTTAAAACCACCTATTGGGTTTTTATGAATCAGATTAGATTTATAAGAAATAAAGTAATCACCATCTGTTTCTGCAAAAAAAGAGATCCCATAATTGATTTAACATTTAACTTTTCAATTATTTCATGTTGTATGACATGGCTCATTTGAGCTTTTCAAACCAGTAAGTATATGCTTCAATCTATTTGATTTAAGTATTCATATCATTTTAAGGGTTTCTATTAGTTCACTAATCCTCCTGGGTATGCTTACCCGTAGAGGGATCATACTTCCAACTCTTCTTTGTTGATTTATCATAGAACCACGTACATCCATCTATTGGTTTCGACCAACGTTCATACTCAGGGTTTTCTTTATCTGGTTCCCATTCACCTTCTAGGTCTAAATCAGCTTCAACGTCTTCAACTTCTCCTTCAGCTTCTCCTTCACCCTTGAGGCCTAAGAATTTATTTTTCGCTATTTCCGTGTTTTCCGGTAGTTCATTCTTGTCCTCCTGGGTATACTTACCCGTAGAGGGATCATACTTCCACCTCTTCTTTGTTGATTTATCATAGAACCACGTACACCCATCTATTGGTTTCGACCAACGTTCATACTCAGGGTTTTCTTTATCTGGTTCCCATTCACCTTCTAGGTCTAAATCAGCTTCAACGTCTTCAACTTCTCCTTCAGCTTCTCCTTCACCCTTGAGGCCTAAGAATTTATTTTTCGCTATTTCCATGTTTTCCGGTAGTTTATTCTTTAGTTTATTCTTGTTAACGACGTCATGTAATGATCTACTTGTCGGAAGAAAAGTTGATAAAGGAGATGCTGCAGGTGAAGACGCACTTGGATCTGAATTCTGCGACCCCATTTCTACAGCGCCTCCGAGCCCTTCCTGAACAAGTCCATAGCCCATATCTGACGTGGCTTCTCCTCCTTGACCTGCCCATTGATGAAGATCGACAGTTCCATCATTGGCGAGTTCAATCCCAGCGTCATTAGACGCAACTGCGGAAGCATCTAATTCATCAAGGGCACCTGTTGCTGCTCCTATCAGCGTTCCTGTTAGCATGTTCAAACCCCGTTGCGTTAGTGATGTCTTATTTGCCCCCGTTGCTTCATCATAGCCATAATCAGCAGCCTCCTTAGATACGGCACCCATGGCACCACTTGAGAATGCTTCTGCGGCAATGCCACCCCCGCCTTCTCCCGCTAACGCTCCAATAGCGTCTCCACCGACTCCGATTAAAGGTGCTAAACCACCTGAAACTGCACCGAGTAAAACATCTTTTCCTGTTTCATGTAAAGCATCTTTTTGGCTTGATTTTCCATTTCTACCCATAAATCCTGCGGATGAAGCAAGTTCACGTTCTCGTCCTGCCGCAACAAGGTCTGTCCCTTTTTCACCCGTATTCCATGTCATTCCCGCTGCTCCCCCTGCCATCGCTCCTCCAATCGCTCCTCCTGCCATTGCTGTTCCTATCGCTCCTGGACCAAGCGGTGCACCTGCTGCAGCTCCTGCAGCCGCCCCTCCTAGTCCGCCCAAGGTTTTTGCCCCTCCTTTATAAAGCCCTTTTTTAATTTTATTCCATGGCTTTGAGCGCTTTTTTTGGGTTTCTTGGGCCTTAGCTGCTCTTTCTTTCCTGTTGTCAGACTTTGCCCCAACCGAGGTAACTAGTGCATTTATCTCAGCTACTTGTTCTTCAGATAAGGGTGTATTACTATCACCACTATCAATTTTATTGTAGGCGATAGTCTGATTTGAAGGAATGGGAACACCGCTAATATCCTTGGGTAATTCTATAGTGCCGTCCTGATGTTTTGCAAAATGTTTTGCTTCTTTCAGCTGTTCATCAGAAATACCCTTAACCATTTGAATAGGCTTATTTCCTTTATTCTTTATTTCAAGAGCTGAAGAATTGTTTTTGCTGACTCGTTGTAAAGCCCTCGCCCCCATGCTATCAGCCTCCTTTTCTAGAGTTGTGCTATCATTTACTGCCATGCCGTTAACAGAAGTTGTTGGTCTTACTCTGCCTTCTGCTTGTTGTACTACATGGCCCAATTCATGAGGTAAGTGTTTTTCTTGGCCAGAAGCTAGGTGAATATCTGAACCTTGGGCATAGGCATGCGCTTGAACTGCTGCTGGTTTATCTGAATTTCGATGTACTTTTACATGGTCTAAAGACATTCCAGAAAGATTTTCCATTCCCGATTTTAGATTATCTGGAAGTCCGGTATTATTTTCTTTAAATTGAAAAGGTGCTGTTGAAGTGCTAGAAGCGTCGGCTGTAGCTTGTAATTGAGCTATTTCATCATTAAGTATGCCATTATCTGCAGACTCTTGAATTTGTTGTAGTTGTATGGCTTCAGGACGATTGTCCATTAATTGAACCGCTAAGTCATTTTGGGGTTGAAATGGACTTTCTTGAGATGAGTTTTTTACCTCTTTTTTTTTTACAAGTCCTTTTTGAGCAGCCATACATTTAATCTAGAATTAGATGATACCAATATACTAAATTAATTTAATTAGTTGTGTGTTCTAATTGAACAGTTCTGTAATTAAATAGGTTTTTATTTGCCAATTCCTGTTCTCTTTTAGGCCAAAAATTCATAGTATCTATGATTGATTGAAAGCTGAAATCACATTGATTAAGTAATGATTCTTCTATTGATGCTTCTTTTTGTTCAACTTTAATATCACTTTTCAAACTCAAAAAAATAAATTTTTTATAAAGAGAATATTTTCTATGAATGTGTTCCTCTTTTTGCCAATTCTTTTGTTTTATCAATAACACCAGGCATTTCTTTGGACATGTTATTGGTCTCATTTCTTGCTTTTTTATCACTTTCAGTAACTTCAGTAACTTCAGTTAGTTCAGGTAAACTTGGTGGGGATTTAAATAGATTTAATTTCTCCTGTAAGCCTTTCGCTTTTTCATGACCTTTTTCTTCAAGTGTTCGTAATGCATCTTTTAATCGCTCTCTTTTGTCCGCGTCTTTAATGTTTATTTCTTTTTGTCCTTTGGTGTTTTTACCCGTTTGTTGACCGTCATAATCTTGGTTATAATTTACATCGTTTCTGTCCATACTTTCATTACCAACAGTTGGCAATACATTTAATAAAACATCTGAGCCAATATCAGTAGTTACGTCACCAATTACATAACCAATATCATCTCCTGTTTTATTTGTATTTTCATAATTTTCATATAAATTCTTTTTTAACTTTAATTGATTTAACTCTTCTTTAGAAACGCTGCTGGCACCTCCCCAGTGTTCACTTCTATTAATTTCATCATTTATACTAGTTAATTCTGCTTCTTGATCTTTAGCGCTCATAGATTTAAACCTTTCTAGTTCTCCTTTTGGCGCATCTTCGCCAAGACCAGTTTTTGAAATTCTATTTTCATATTTATGACCAAATAAATTATTTTTAGCCGAAGATTCTTTGTCTATAACGGTAGTTTTATCTAGCTCTGTCTTAACAGATTTATCGTGACCGTTTCTTATTCTGTCTAAATCAGATTGAACATATTCTCCTTGATTGCGATTATTTAGTGTTTTTCTACCGTTTGACCAGGCTTGATTAGCCCCAAGAGATGTGCCCTCAGAGGCTCCTTTAGCAACACTCCCGTATAATTCACCTCTTAATTCAGTAAACAAGCTTGGGTCAGAGTTGGTAAGGTTTGCAATACCGTCTGCAACTAATTTCAAAGCAGTTGCTCCAATATTAATTCCTTTGAAGATTGATGATAACCAAGAAAGGAAGGCGCTAATAGGGGCAAATACAGTGGCCATTGGGGGAAGAAGAATACTTAAGCCACCAAGCCAAGTTGCGGTTGCAGAAAAGACTCCTCTAGCCAATTCTACAAATTTTTTGAAAGAGCCAAGAGCAGCAGAAATTTTACCCCAAATTGTTTTTGATCTCTTCTTTATTTTTGCCCAAAACTCTGCCATTATATCTTTCATTTGATGAGCTAAGCTTTGAACCCAAGGTCCGTCATCAATTCTTCTTTCTGATTTCCCGGTTTCTAAGTCTAAATCAAATTTTTCATCACTTACTTTTCCTCTTCCATCTTTTTTAGGAACAAACTTTTTTGTACCAAAAGATAAAAACTTAATTCCGCCAGCTACAAGACCAAATTTTACAGCATTCCATATGGCACCACCTATAGTAACAACTCTTCCTTCTGCTCGAAGACCATCTCGTCTTTCTTGCATTTTTTTTCTGTTATCTCTTACCTCATAGAGAAGGTTTTTAGCATCTACATAATTGGCTCTTTGTTCTTTTCTTAATTTTTCCTTTGAGCCTTTTCGTTTAGCTAAATTTTTCCTAGTATTCCCAAGTTCATAGTGTCGAACATAATACGCTTGTGCCATTCCATCAGCATCTTTAGCTTTAGCTAGTAAAGTGTCACTTTTTTTAGCATCACGCAAAGAACTATTTTTGTAATTTTTTAATTTAGATTTTTTAAACCCTTTTTCTTTTGTGTTCAAGACTTTATTATGCATCTTTGAAAGATACGTTCCTTTTGCTTGTTCATAAAGTGCTGTGGTTTCATCTCCAGATTCTACTTCTTCAGCAGCATCACTATAATAAGAATTTACAGCAGCATCTCCTTTTATAAAGGTATCAAACTGATCCATTTGGCCGTGGTGTTTTTGTATATTCATTACCACACCTTTTAGGGACTTTCCTAGACCTTTATCTTTTTTTTCCTCAAGTTTATCATCTCCTGTTTTTTTCTTCTTTGGAGAAACTTGAGATTTCATAGATGTCTCTATATCTTGCTGATCAAATGAACCGATGCCTTCTTCAATATCGTTAACACCTTCAGGCTTGGAATATTCACTATCTCGAATTTCAGATTTAACATGATCTTTTTCTGAGGCAATTGTTTCTAAATATGCTTCAAGTTTTTTTACTCTTCCCCCTATTTTATCATTTTTATGCTTTTCATTCCAATTAGTTATCAGTTTTTCGATAGATAATAATGAAGAATACCTTTCTTGGGCTTCAGCCCCCTCTTTTGTAAGCTTTTCATATCTCCAAACTAAAGCATCTATTTTTTTAACCCCAGCACCTCTTTTTTTTATTTGATCTTTTGTTGATTCCTGAAACCCTTCAAGTGTTATTTGTCGTTGAATTGTTGAATTGTTTAAAGTTGAATTATTTTCTTGATGCTCTGAAGACTGGTCTAAGGTGTTAAATTGGTCTGCCATTTCTTGTAATTGGCTAACACCTGAAGTTTGTTGACTCTTGTCTGATAGGGTTTGAAGTTGTTGTATTTCATTTGAGCTAGTACCTTCTGATTGAATACCAGCATCATTGTTTTTTTTTGATGACACCTCCTCAAAAGACTCTTTTTTACTGTTACCTTTTTTGAGTTTTAAAGCGGCATGCATAGACAGAATTAAATTATATGTATTTTATAAATTTATGGTTTTTTTTACTCTTAAAAAAATTATACCGAATTTCTATTATTATCTAATTATTCTTTTTTGAATAATAGTATTAAAATAAATAAACAAAGCTTACTCTTTATCTCTTTCTAAATCTCTTGCTTCTGTAAGTGCAGAAGAAATCATTCCGGAGGGTATAGCTATGATCCCAAGACCAATCATTAAAATAATAAATGTAAATATTCTACCACCAATAGTTATTGGAACCGCATCTCCATAACCAACAGTTGTTAGTGTTACTACAGACCACCATAAACTAGAAAATATAGAGGAAAATGCTTCTGGTTGAACCGCATTTTCAAAATAATAAATTCCTACAGCAGAAATATAAATAAGAATTAAAGAAACAACACTAAACATGGTAAGTTCTTCTTTAATCATTCTGAAGGCAATAGAAAATCGACTAATTGCCTTATTATATCTAACTAATTTAATAATCCTAAAGAGCCTTAGAAATCTTAGTATCCTGGCTGATCTTAAATCAAATCCAAAAGATAAGTAAAAAGGAAGAATGGCTAATAAATCGATAATTCCGTAAAAACTAAAAATAAATTTTAGTTTTTTGTCTGAAGTATAAATACGAATAAGGTATTCTAAACTAAATATTATAACAGAAACCAATTCAAATGTATTTAATAAAACTATTGTTTTTTGATCTAAACCAGGTAAGGTCTCTACTGTAAAAGAAATGATGGATAATAAAATCAGAAACTGTATTAAATAATCGATATATAAGCCAATCTTTGTTTGTTGATTCTTAATTATTTGATTAACTTTTTTTTTCATTTTAATACTTTTTTAAGTTAGCAATCTATCTATTAACACTAACTGAGCTGTTATATATAGGCTTAAGTTAAAAAAGCTAAAAATTCAATAGAAATTTTCAGGTAGGGGGTTAATAGTAATTATAAAATACGGCTAAATTTAATAAATTAAAATCAAAAAAATTATATTTAAATATATCTTGAAATTTTTTAGTGACAGTTTGCTATTACTTTACAGAATAAATGGAGTATGATCTTGACCATACACAAGATTTACCGGGTTTAACCGAAATTTTAAAAAATAATTCCGGACTTATTACATGCCCCCAGCCCCACAGGTTTATTTTGTCTGTTTTAAAGTTACCTATTTCTTGAATTCCTATATTAGTTTTTGAATTTAGCAAGGTCCAAGCAGCATTTTTATGCTTACCTCCAGAAAGGTTACTAAAAAAGAACTGTTCTTTGGGCGTGTCCTTAAATGTTATACGGTTACTACCAATAGCAACTTTTTGTTCAGTGTTTACAGTTTCGTCAAAAAACAAGGGCTGTAGTTTAAATGGGAATGACAACTCATAGTCTTTACCTATTGAAGTGTTGTTTATTGCCATAAAATTATGCACATATTCATCGGTAACAATCTCTTTCTCGCCGGTATTGTGAAGGGTGTATTTAACTGTAAAACTAGAATGATGCAATTCAATTTCTTTGATTAATTCATACGAGTATCCGTTTACAGCTTCTGATACACAGGTAATAATCACTTTATTAGCCTTAGAAAAAACAGCAAATTTAGCAGGTTTAACAGCATACTTTTTATGAAATAAATAGTGGTCATCTTCTTTCTTTAACAGGCCAATACCAATTTTGTGAAACCAACCGCCAATGGCGGTTTCGTTAAAGCCTAAAGGAGTATCAATTCCAAATTCATTGTAAAGGCCTTTGCCAAAGCATGCTGTATTTATAAGATTAGTATTTTCTACAGTAGTTACTGAAATATTTTGAAACCTTACCTTAGAAATTTTACCCGTCCAGTCAAAGCGAGTACAGTTGTAATTTTCAGAGGGTGCATCAACGTATATCTCTAGTTTTTTGTTTTTAAGTACATATGTCATATTGTAAAAAAGTGAACTATTGGAATTCTGAAAATTACGCTACAGGATAAATTTTATAAAAATTAATTACCCATTTCCATATAATCAACCACCAAGTTAACCATTGCGTTTACACCCGTAATAAAACCACTTTCATCAAGATAAAATTCTGGAGTATGATGTGGTGCAGAGGCCTCAGGGTCTTTTCCTTTTGGCAAGGCACCTACATAAAAATAGAAGCCAGGGACTTCATTCGCAAAAAATGAAAAATCTTCTGCTCCTGTTTCAGCAGGAACAAGGATCACATTTTCAGTTCCAGTAGATTTCTGTAAAGAGGGTAGTATTTTTGCTGTCAGTGCTATATTGTTAAATGTTACTGGATAATGGGAAGAATAAGGAAGTTCTAAAATGGCTTCAGTTCCGTTTGCTTCTGCTGTTTTTGTTACTATTTGACGAATCCGCTCAAAGACTAATTTCTCATCAGATTCACTTAATGTCCTAACAGTTCCTAACATTTCTACTTGCTCAGGAATAATATTAGATCTATTTCCTCCATGTATAGCACCAATTGTTACCACAGCGGCATTTCTGGTAACATTTACATTACGACTCACAATGGTTTGAAGATTATTAATAATTTGAGCTGACACGACTATAGGATCAATAGAGGACCAAGGTTCTGCTCCGTGAGAAGATTTCCCTTTTACAGTAATTTTCATGTCGCCAACACCCGCAAACATTCCACCAGGACGGTAGGTGATTTTACCTACCTCTAGCTGTGCGTTAATGTGAAGTCCAAAAATTACATCCACTTTTGGGTTGTTTAAAGCACCTTCTTTAACCATTAATTCTGCACCACCTTCCTCCCCTTTAGGAGCACCTTCCTCTGCAGGTTGAAAAATAAACTTAACAGTTCCTTTTAGTTCTTTTTGCATCCCAGATAAAATTTCTGCAACACCCATAAGAATGGCCACGTGAGAATCATGTCCACAGGCATGCATAACAGCTGTTTCTTTTCCGTCATATACTGTTGTTGCTTTAGAAGCAAAAGGAACAGCTGTTCTCTCTAAAACAGGTAATGCATCCATATCTGCACGCAGGGCTACTACTGGACCCGGCTGCCCTCCTTTAAGAACACCAACAACACCTGTAATCCCAACCTTTGTTTGTACCTCTATACCGAGAGACTGTAGATGTTTTGCTACCAATGCAGCAGTTCTAAATTCACGATTTCCTAATTCAGGATTTTGATGAATGTCTCTTCTCCAATCAATAACTTTTTGTTCAACTTCTTTTAATTGATTTTCAAGATTATTGGATTGGGCCTTTAGTTTAGGAAAACTTAAGAGCATTATAAATACCAGTAGTAGTTGTGTTTTTTTCATTGTATGGTTTGTTTTCGATGTGATTTTTTTTATTAAAGAAACTTCTGTGTTAATGTTTAAGAACATTTTAAACAACTAAAGTAGCAAAAGAAAATGGTTTAGGGGATTAAATTTTTAAGCACTTTTACCAATAAATTTTTATGATAAAGCTTCTCACAGTCAACAATAATTACCTAGTTAAAACAATTTACAGTACTGTTTTCAAACTTATATTGTAACTTTAAGGCTTAATTTAAAAACAATTATTATGATCAAACAGATTAAATTAGTAGGAATTTTAGCTTTTACAATTTTAATTCTTTCAGCTTGCGCAACAACTGAAAAAGAAGAAGTTATTGATATGGAGCAAGTTAAAATGGAAATACAAGCAATGGAAGATGCTTTTGCTGCCGGTGAAAAAGGAAAAGATGCTGATGCTGTAGCAGCTTATTACAGCGATGACGCCATGAGTTATAGTAGAAATACCCAGCCTCTTTCAGGGAAGAAAGCTATTAGAGATAACATAGCAAATAATATAGCAAAAGATACTACAGGGAACTACAATGTTTATAAGGTAGTAGATGTTTTTGCGGAAGGGGATACAGCTATTGAGATTGGGTCTTGGGTGCAGTTTGATCCTTCTGGGAAAGAAGTAGATAATGGGAACTTCATGTCGTATTTTCAGAAACGTGATGGTAAATATGTTTGTGTGAGAGATATGAGTACAACTACCACCCCTGTTAAGCCTAGTTTGTAATTTAAAAGCTTAGTTAAAACAGTAAGGTTTTAGTCAATAAAAAATAAAGTGCATGAAAATGCACTTTATTTTTTATTTAAAATATCTCAAGGATGTTTCTGTTAATTTCACCTAACTTAAAAGACTTTACTTTTAATCAATCAAGACTTCTTTAAGGACATTATAATATCTTAGTACAAATAAAATTGGCTCTAGATTCATTGCAATGAACATCATTTGCCAATAAACTATCTGTAAAACCCGTGTACATATCTACTGGAATAATTTGAGAAGAAGAGGTAGATTGTTCGTTTGCTATTGTGATTACTTCTTATTGAAGTTGGGTCATGTAGTTTGTTAGTTCTAATGTCATTAAATCGGTGTGTCCTGCACATGAGCCAATAGTCATTAAACACATGCCGAGGACTAACGTTCTTAAAAGTATTTTCAAGAGGTTTTTTTTAATAAACGAATGTTTTATTACTTTTTAATCAGTTTTACTGTTTTGTTTTTTATTTTTAGCAAATAAACTCCTGAAATTAAAGGAGTTATATTAATGGTGTTAATACCTGGCTCTACAATCCCTTTCATAGCTAATTTTCCTTCAAGAGTATAAATCGTAAAAGGGAGAGTTTCGTAACTAGCTGTTTCAATAATAAGTTGATTGTTGAGTGGGTTAGGGTAAGATAAATATTGAAACTTTTTGTTGATTATTTCATTTACAGTTAGAGTTTCGCATTCAATTAGTCCATTAATATCAAATAGTGACACAAAATTCCATATCTCTGTTGTCGCATCTATATCCATATTTCCAGACGTACCTGGCCAATCATGACCACCTCCAATTACTTTTAACTCTTCTACTCTAGTACAATTGTCTCCATTTTCCCAAACCCGATGTTCAACAGTACTTCCATCTGAGGTATCAGTATTTGGTAATTGGGTAATTGTTGGATTGATATCTGTAGTATTATAATTCGACCAATACGTTGTAATTTCCTCAGCCGACATATAATAAGGTTGATATCCATTGTAGGTAGAATGAGGGCTTGAATCAGCAGTACCAGGAATTAAAAGAATAGCAGTAGGATGAACAGGGGAACAAAAACCTAAGTTATAATAACTATCTCGAAATGCATCAACCAACATACTACCAGAAACTGAAGATATTGCTGCTATTTTATTGTTTAATCTACATGCAAGTTCATAAGAAAAGATTCCACCTTCAGAATAACCACAAGCATATACCCTGTCATTATCGATTGAAAATTCACTGCTTAAAGCATCTATAATTGCCTCAATAAAAAAAATATCGTTGTGTGAAGTAGGTGCTTTATGCAACCAAGAATAGCTACCATCGGTGGGATCAGTTGCAGCTTGAGGATATACAGCGATAAAGCCGGCGGTATCGGCAATTGGACGCATATCATTTGTATAATTCATAAAATCACTTGCTAGGCCGTTTCCTCCATGAAAATTAAACATCAGCGGAACAGATTCAGAACCATCATAATTTGAAGGAATATATATTATATATTCACGATTGTTACCATTAAAAACCATAGATCGAATTTCCTGAGTTTGTCCATATGTATTTAGATAACTTATGAGTAGAATTAGCAGAAACTTTATTTTTTTCATAATTTTTATTTTAAATAAAATTTTTCTTGTATGGTATCAGTTATGCTATTAGTATTCCTTACTGAATTACAAAACGAGGTCTTACGGACACTATACAATACATACTAAAATACTAAAATTATATGCAACCCTTAAAAAAGATTTGTTAAAACAGTACTGTTAGAATAAATGGGAAAGTTTTTTGCGGGAATGACTATTTCCATCAGTCTTGAATGCGTTCAAATTTAATTTTTCTGACCCCATGATCGGTATCCCATTGGGCAACTTCTTTAAAATCCAATTTCTTATATAATTTAGTGGCAGGCATGTTCATTAAGCCTGTTTCAACGGTAAACCTATTCGATTCAAATGTTTTGAGAATAAATTCCATTAATTGACTAGCAATTCCTTGTCTAAAAAAGAGAGGATGAACAACCAAACTATTGACGTGGGTTGTTGTATTGTGATGACTAATTTCAATAATTCCTGCTAGTTTTTTGTTTTTGAAGAATCCAAAAAAAGTAGTCTTACTTTCAATATAACTTTCAATAGGTCTTTTTAGAGGTGGGAAATCAATGGCATTTAATAATTTAGCCTCCACGGAATAGGAAGCCTGAAAAACCTGGCGCATTTTGTCAGAAATAGTTGTTTCTTTATGATGTAGTTTTTCAATCATGAGAAAAAATAAGATTTAGTACATGTAGATTTTAATCACTATTATTAGGTTCAGTACCAATCTTCCACCATTGCCAGGAACTATTAGTAAAATTAATAGCAATAACGGATCCATTACAGACGAAAGTAATATAAAAAGCTTGGTCGCCATCAACAACTAACATATTATTTTCAAAAGTGACGGGTGTTGGATTTGGTATGTCATCCCTTATGTTAAGTAAATTACAATAGCCAGCATTACAATTATCTGGAAATAAATCACAGTAATACGTATATCTTAATCCATTTTAGAATTCGCACATTTTATTTGGTGAAAATTCACTTCCAGCAGCATTTTCAGGAAGCCATTTTCTTTCTATAGCGTATTGTAAAATTTATTCAGAGTTATTATCATTTATATGAAGCAAAACTTCATTTTACTTCTTGAGTTTGATGTTGTTTCTTCCCAACATTTAATTATAAAATAAGAAGTAATTTTAAATTGAGTATTGGACTTTTCTTAAATATAAATTTATGTTTTGCTGATGTTTAAAGACATTGTTATAATCAGATTTTTAGTCAAAACGAGTAGACAATATATCTAAATTTTCATGTTTGATTTTTAAAATCAATTCACCAAATAATGTATTCGCCCAAGCAAACCATGTTCGATTAAAGTCTTTGGGATTATCTTTATGAAAAGCTTCGTGCATAAAACTAGTATCGGCATGTGTGTCTTTGAGCATTTTTAGACATGCTAAAATTTCTTTTTTATCAATTGAAGTCATAGCTCTAAGAGTTATCTCCATGTGCCATATTTTTTAGAAGCAAAATTAGTAGAAATCTGTCCATTTTGAATTTGGTCAACGACGAATAATTTAAGCTCTAAAGTTACTTTTTCGTAGCTTTTTTTTCGCCAGGGTTCTTTTTGTGTTTAATTTTTAGTCAACCTATTTCAGGAAAGTACACTCCTTTTTTATTAACTCAAGGTGCTTGTATATGGATTGCTCATTATTTTAATCACTAAAGTAAATAATTTACAGATAGAAAACCTGGTAGCCTGCCAGACGAATGCAGGACTATCATTAGTAGGTTAGAATTAGCAATACATTACATAAGGGATGTTAGAAGCTTTTTTTTATTCAGGGAGTCATACACAGGATCTTATTTTGACATCCATAGTATTCCAATTGCAATTATAATCAATGGGGAAATAAAAACAACTTGGCTAATTATCCACAAAAACATGAATTTAAACCATTCAATACTTCCCATTTCAGTCGACTTTTCTTTTTTCGTAATTTTCTCCAATTCCTCCAATTCCATTCTCATAAAGTCAGTTTTACTGATTTTTAAGTCAATAATTCCAATATCATTTAATCCTTTTTTAAATCCGCTAAAAACTGCTTTTGGATGTAACCAGAAACTATATCCCATTGCCCAAAAACTAAAAGTACAAATAGGAAAATATTTCCACATTCCGGTTGATATTTCCCAACCAGCAATAAACGCTTCTCCTTTCCAAGAAGTATCACAGTTATTCAGAATATGCTGTATATCGTGAATATGAGTAACATCTTTTCTAAACTTTGGATTTGGAAACTTTAGCTTAATTCCAAATATTTTTATCTCAAAAGTATCTTTGTCTATTCCACCATTTTCAGGAATTCCATTTTCTTTATAAAACTCAATCAATAATTTATTTAATGTCATTTTTATAGCGATATTTAATATAACGTATTCGTATATAACGTATTATGTTATTTGTGGATTAAAGTTAGCGAAAAAATAAAGGATAGAAAATCAGATAGGATTTTTAAAAGTAATATTTTATTTATCAATTAAAAATATTAGCTATAGTTTGTCTTTTATTATAATTTTATAACTTCAATACAGCCTCTATCTGCAATTGTTATATAACAGTTCTTGTAATCATTACTAAATGTAATATTTGTTGGCTCCTTCCCCTTTAACACTATTTCTTTTAATAATCTCCCTGTAGGTGATATAACTGCAATTGTTCCTTTTCCATACCGACACATATACGTTTCCATTTCCATCACAACGCATTCCGTCTAATCCAAAATCTTTAAAAGAAATGAATTCTTGCTTGTTTCTTAATAAACCATTTTCGACAATATCATAAACTCATATTTTTCGTTGGACTGATTCATTTACATATAGTTTTTTACCATCATGACTTACTTCAATAACTTTTGTCATTCCCATTTATTTTTCCAATAAAACAAAGCCGTTTCTTTTGTTATCTTCCATAGTTTACAGGTATTATTAGACCAATTTGCGTCACTATTTATTTATTGTTAATCCTTTTTAATTTAATGCCTTTCGACCAATTTATCATATTAAGTATTATTTAATCTTCTTGATTAATTTATTATAAGAATAAACAATAAGGTAACTTGTAAAAAAAGTAGATACTGTCAAAGTAAAAAACTTAATTATTGCTGTCATTTCAATATTTTTCAAACCCATGGCTATTATACCCATTATAATAAAATGAATTATGTATATACCATAGGAGTGACGATTAAGCCCATCCCATATTTTACTTTTATTGTTTAAGTAATGTTTAAAAATAATAATCATTGAATACACCATATACGATAATGATAGTAAAAAGCTTGCCTTATTTATCACTATAGCTATTGATTTAATAAGTAGGTAATTATTTGGGATTGTTAAATTACATATTTCCCCTCCGATATATATAGTTATAGCAATCCACCCTATAACATGACTAATCATCTCAATTTTTTTATTTCTTATTCCTGATTCAAATGTCTTTAACTTAAAAGTTTGTGATCCTACTAAAAAAGCTAAAAAAAATATAAATATTCTCTTATTTTGAAAAGTTAATATTGCTGATACTGTCCAAATTTTAAGATTAAAATAATGCACTACAAGCAAATATATCAGACCTGAAATAAGAACATAAAATAGAAATTTTCTAAGTTCAATTTTTGAAGTGTCTATTTTAGAAAAAATAAGGTATATGATATTGAATAAGAATAAAACAGGCAAAAACCATAACCAAGATTGATTCCATATTGAACTCCAATGAAAATAAGTGGTCCAATCTTCCTGAGGCATGTTACGTGAATATAAATATATAATCTTGTAGAGAGGTATTAATGTCAGAACAGCTATTGACCAGGGAATTATTAACCGTTTAATTTTCAATATTACAAATTTTTTATGTGTCTTATTTTTTAGTGATAATGGCGCTAAAAATCCAGACACAAAGAAAATCGTATACATTACAAAAAGATCTAATATAAAGAGCAATATGCTAAGAAAATCATTACTTAGTGGATCATAAATTATCCAAAAATTAGAGTAAAAAGACGTTTTGTTATATGTAACACCAGCATGAAATACAACTACTAAAAGGATCATGAAAGCTCTAAGGTTAGTAAGCCAATATATTTTATTATAACCAATCATATTTTAGTTATTTCGTTTTTCAGCTTGTTGCTATCGTGATTGGTTATGATTTTTTTGCGAGTTTACAAGGCTAAAATAATAATAAAATAAACAATATTGGAGGTGTTTGAGGATTTCCCGGAGTGAAAATCAACTAGTAATGAATTATGCGCGGTGTTGTAATTTTTTTATTCAATTTTTATAGTGTAACAGAATTTTTGGTTCTAAATTTATTAGCTTTGATGAATTCAATTCCGACTATGTTTTTTGTCGATATACTTTGCTTTTTTATTTTTAATTAAATATTCGCTAATACAAATATCATTTTCCGCATTCAGACCAAAAATAATATTTAATTCCTTTTCCGATTTGACTCTAAATTCGTTATTAGTAATCGTTGTTATAATTCTGGGATTTTTCTCTTTTTCAGTGAATAGATAAGTAATGCCCTGTTTACTCTCTTTAAAAATATTAAGTTCAAAGATTTTGTCAGACTATATTTTGTTTGATAAGTTAGCACTTCCAATTATAGAATCTTTTATTAAAATTGGCTTTATGGTTTTCATTATGCTGATTTTAATTCATGCTCAAATATTTCAACCTTTTTACTTTTCATATCAATTTCCAGAATATTATGATTTACATAATCTGCAACAAACATTTGATTCTTTTCTCCAAATTGTATGCCATTTCCTATACTTCCATTTGGGAGTTTTATAAACACTGAGCTTTCTCCGTTGTGCGTAATTTTCCCTATAGTTCCTTGTTCTTCAAAATTCACAGCATAAATATTTCCTTTATAATCAGGTGCAGGTCCTTCAATTCCATCCGTAAAACTGCCCTCCTTTGTAAAAACCGTACTTTGTAAATGTTGGCTACATGAGACTATCAACATTAACAATAGAATCAAAATTGTAATTTTTCTCATTTTATTTTTTGCTGTTATTCAACGGTTTAGTACTCAAAGCAAAGAACCCTAGCGTACGATGACTTCATATATAATGTTAGTACCTTTTTATTCACATTCAGTTTCAATAAAACCCTCTTTTTCATCATCATATTCAAGGCATTTCTTTTGAATTAAAATCATTTTATTATTAACTACTTTATATGTCGCATTCATATGACTTCTCCCACCACAACATTGATTGTGTTCGTAAATAAGTTTTGAGTTATTATCAAACTTTAAAGAGGTTCCACCAAAATTACTTTTTAAGTATTTATTAGAATTAGGATTTCTAAGAATGTAAGTGCTTGAAGTATTTGAACCCGCATAACTTGCTTCAAAGACAGAAAAATCCTCTATCCCATCAAAGTTATAATCTCCAATGCTTATGTTATCTATTCCAGTTAGTTGACAGTCCAATTTAATAGTCTGAATTAATTTATCTGTCCTTTTTTCAAATATTTTTACACCTGATATTCTTGCATAAAACTCACCTTTTTCTTTAGTTATTATAGTTTTAAAGTAATGTTTTTTAGTAGATTTTGACTGAAGTAATTCCTTGTTTTCCCATTCCAAGTCATCTCCGGAATTAATCACAAAATCTTTTTGCAATGAAATCTGATAAGTTTTTGAGTTATCAGACTTAATCCATTTTCCTTTAATTTCTTCATTACTTTCTTCAAAATCTTCAAAAACTAATATCGCAGAATTTTTTCCAAACATATCTTTTTCAAAAAGGTTCAATTTGCCTTTTTTTAGACTCCCATTTATTGTTATTGGACTGTCATACTTATCATAAGTATAATAGGCCAATGAAACTCTATCGCTATAATGATAAAGAACTAATGTAATTGGATATTTACCTAAAAGACCAGAATAGCTAGATTGACTTTTTCCAGCCTTTGAAAACAAGAGTAATAATATGAATAGGATTAATTTCATTTCTTCGATTCTAATGATTTAACAGTTGATTTTAGACCAACTTCAAAAATGTTGTTTTCCAATCCAGCTTCTTCTTTGATTTTCATTCTATTTGGCTTGTCAATACCTACAATTGTATTAGTAACAACATTTTTCATTAGTTTAGGTTGTCAAAATACTTTGTCAATCTATCATGCCTTAATTTCATAAAATCAAGCATAATGTCTACTTCTTCATCGAAATTATTAGAATCATAATACCTTGGGTTGTCAATTGACCAGGTTTTAAAGTTCTTCATAGCTGACTCCCTTATAATTTCACTTTTCATAAGTACTCTTTGTTTTAAACCATCTAAACTCAGTATGTTTTCCTTATTCAAATTTCTCCATTTTTGTTTTAGAGCTGTTTTATACCAGTCAAACTTTAATAATCGTTTGAATAAAATAGACCGTTCGATATTCAAAGGTCTTGCATCTAAATTTAGCTCATTATCCCCATCACGACCAAAGCTGTGATCGTAGTCCCAAGGGGCAAACCTTATAGGGGTTTCATTATCAGCTTTATATAGATAAAAGTTTTTCAATATCCCATCACTATTATTTGAAATCAACAATAGTAAATGCCAATCTATAACATTATTGAAATCAAAAACACTTGATAACTCATTCTTAAATTCATCGTCACTACTGTTCAGAATGAAGTCTCGCACCCCTTCAATATAAGCTCTTTTATTCGATTTTTCAATTTTTGGATAAGTCTGTTGATGAAAATTAGTAGAATTTTGAGAGGCAATTTCATCATATGTCTCCCTGAAAATATGTGGCTCTTTAAATATAGTTGCCAAAGAGTCTGTGTCTATCAGTTTTAAACTTGATTTATCTAATTTTTCCATCAAAACATATAGTCCATTATACTCGCTATTTATTTCTACTTCCACAAATTGACATTTAGAGGTGATATTGTTTTTACCCATAGCTGAAAATATTTCATAGGATAGTACATGACGAAGAAATGTTTTGTCTATATAATTTGCATTTAGTATCCAATCATCATCATTAGGTAGGCCAGAAAGTGAAATATCTTGTTCAAGGTCAATTTCAAATGAATGCTTAGGAAATGAAATGGAGTATCCACCTCTTCTTTTTATTCTCGCTTCATAAAAATGCTGTTTTGTATTTGTAGTTTCATAAAGGGTCATTTTTATTTTCTCCTTCTTGGGTATTGAGTCTTCAAATTCAAGGTTAAGTATAGCCAAGTCATCTTTTATACTATCTGTCTCATTTTTTATTTCAATTAGTACAGGAAGGTGATCTGAAATACAAAGATTATTTAATCTTTTGTCATCAATATGGCGATAACTTAGAATGTTTAAATTTTTTGTAAAAATGTAATCGATTCTGTTCTTTATCTCTAAGGTATTCTCAAATCCATTAAAAGTACCTTCTGGTCCGTAAAATTTATTTTCTGAAACCTCAAATCCAAAATCCAACTCTTTTCTTAATATGGTTATAGGGTCAGATGTCGGAACAGAGTTTAAGTCTCCCATGACAACAACGTTTGCCTCGCTTAATTTATAGTCAATAATCTTAGTAAGAATCAGTTTCGCTGACATTTTTCGTGCTTCAATTCCAATATGATCAAAATGGGTATTAAATATATGTATTGAATCATTCGTTATTTTGTCTTTGAATTTTCCGTAAGTACAAATTCTTTCCATTGAAGCATCCCATCCAATAGAAATTGTATCAGGACTGTTTGAAAGCCAAAATGTTTTTTGAGTAATTAATTTAAATTTTGTAGAATCATAATAAATAGCACTGTATTCTCCTTTTTTATTTCCATCATCTCTACCAATGCCAATATAATCGTAATTAGAAGTGTTTTTTTGTATATAATCTATTTGATTATGTAATCCTTCTTGTATACCAAGAAAATCAGGGTGGTAATATTCTATCAAATTGATAACTTCATTTTTTCTCTTATTCCATGAATTTTCATTATCCTTTGGGTTATCATATCTAATATTAAATGTCATAATTGATGTAGTCTGTCCAGACATATGGAAACATCCAAATAATATCAGAGACAATATAATTTTACGCAACAATTTATTCATTAGTTGATTTTTTATAATTAACGTCAACATATTTTATATTTCATTTGTTGCGTTTTTAAAGGGACTAATTTAGCAAATACAAACCAACCTAGAAAATGAGGTTTTTCGTAAAATAGCTTGCATTAGTAATTAATTTTACACGGCACTATTAGTATTGTTTACTTTACCTTAAGTAAAGTTTGTTTGTCATTTAGAATTATTTATTTTACATTTGTTAAAACTTTAATATTTTTAATTATGAAATTAAATTATCTATTTCCTAACAACTACAAGAAAATTGGTTGGTTAATTCTCATTCCATCAGCAATCATTGGTTTTATAACTCTTATTTTAGAACTCGAACCTAATTCTTTGAATTTTAATGTCCCTACTATTTTTATTGACGAGCTTCTTGGGGATAAGCATTTCTTCGGAATTGTAAACGATAATATTTTAAATGAAATTTTAGGCACTCTAATAGTATTGAGTTCATTATTGGTTGCTTTTTCTAAAGAAGTGTCAGAAGATGAATATATTTCAAAAATCAGGTTAGAAAGTTTGGTTTGGGCCGTTTATTTCAATTATGCTATTCTTTTAATATCATTTGTATTCATATTTGATCTGGCTTTTTTATGGGTTATGATATTTAACATGTTTACAATTTTATTGTTTTTTATTATCCGATTTAATTGGCAAATTTCTAAACTTAAAAAAGTCGCTCATTATGAAGAATAGTATTAAAGTAGAGAGAGCAAAAAAAAATATTACCCAAGCTGATCTAGCTACACTAGCAAAAGTCAGTAGACAAACAATTAATGCTATGGAATTGGGGAAATATGTTCCTTCAACAGTTTTGTCTTTGAGGTTAGCACAAATTTTTGAAGTAGAAGTAAGTGAGATTTTTATTTTGGAATATTCAGACTGGGATTAGGACATATTACTGCCAATGGTTTTGTATAGGATTAGTTGCGTTGGTTTGAACTAAGTTAGCATAAGAAAACGAAACAGAGGAAATTCTGAAGGAATTTCCCAGTAGACGATAATCAAGCAATTGATTATACACGTTGTTGTCATTTCATTTTTTTATTGGTTTATAATTGATTTAACTCTTAATATTGGTTTTGATTGAGTAATGTCTATAAACCTAACTACTCCTTGCTCCCATATATTTTCGATTATTGATGTTTTGTCCGCACTTAACACCCAAGTCTCTGGACTTGAAAAAAATAGTGTTGGATTTGAAAGGAAAGCTTCTTTTGATATTCCTAATTCTGGATCTCCTCCTAGAGCGCATATTATGAGTGTCGTGCCATTAGAAATTCTATTAAAGAACTCTGCGATTGGCCCAACGGATAGAAAGTCATCTTCTGATGCTATTTTTGTATTAACAACATTTAAATCATCAACATCAATTTGAAAGTCACCGTGACTACCTCCGTAACCATCTTTGGGTCTGACTTTTATATTGTCATTTATCCAATTGATATATTTGTAATCATAAAATACTTTGAAAGCGAAACTATGTTCTTCTAGATAATTCAATTCGGGAGCGATTCTTTTGCGCAATTCTTTCAATCGGTTCTCCTTTTGAAGTAAAAGTCGTTTTTCCTTTAAGTATTCAATTTTATTTCTGTCCATTTTAAATTTAAATCATCTATGAGTTAAAATGTCTAGTCCTGAAATATGGCTACAGGTTAAAATTGAATTTACGCTGATAATTTATATACCATATTAGGTGTTTTATAATCTAAAGATAAATGTAATCTTACTTCATTGTATAAATTAATTGCATTTTTTGCAGCTCGTTTAGCGTGAGCCACATTATCAAAGGTTTGGTCTAAATAAAACTCATCTTTTAAAATTCCATTTACACGTTCAGCCATAGCGTTTTCGTAACAATGATTTTCTTCTGTCATACTAATATCTATCTTTTTTCTTTTGAGTATTTGTGTGTATACATTACTGCAATACTGTATACCTCTGTCTGAGTGGTGTATGAGTCCTTTAATGTTTTTAGCTTGATAAATCGCCTTATTAAGTGCTCTCACACATCCTTTTAACTCCAAGCTGTCACTCAGGTCATAACCCACTATTTTCCTAGAATACATATCAGTTATTAAAGCCAGGTAACAAAACCCTTTTACGGTTCTAATGTATGTGATATCAGATACCCAAACTTGGTTAGCTCTAGTAACTTCTAGGTCTTTTATGATGTTATTATATTTATAAAAACGATGATAAGAGTTCGTTGTTCTCGCACTGGTTCTCCTTCTAAGCGTCAGCATTTGATGTTTTCTAAGCAGATTAAATAAAGTATCTCTACCAACTTTAATATTTGCTTTATTAAAATCTACATGTAACGATTTTACAAGTTTTCGTACTCCTTCTCTAGGAAGAGATTTGCGTCTTTTTCTAACGATATTAATAATCTGTTGTTCTCGATTTAAACGGTTATCAGCTCTGTTTTTATGCTTGTAATACGCATCACGTTTAAGTCCAAAACAATGGGTTATAGTTGTTAAAGAAGCAAATCCCTTAGCTATCTTTTTAGCTTTAATTAGGGCTTTATAGGTCGCTTTTTTTTTAGTTCATTAACTGATTTATAGCCAAGATCTTCAGCTGCTACTTCAAGATAACAATCCTGTACCATAGCATCGAGATCTTTTTTAAGTAGTAGTTTTTTAAGCTGTTCAATTTCTTTTTGAAGTGCCTTAATTCTAGATATTTCGTCTTTTGTTTCCACTTTTACTCTGGTGTTCATTAAGTCTTTACGATTGTACTTTTTAATCCACACATTTACTGTTGTGGGTGCAATAGAGTAGAGTTTACAAAGCTCACTCTTTGTGTGTTTTCCGATGGTGAGTTCGGCTAAGATTTTTAATTTAAAAGGTTCACTGTAACGTCTAATTACTTTGTCATTTCTGTACATAATGTTTAAAATTATGTAGCCTTATTTCAGGACGGGTCAAAATGAATGCCAACGTTGATTTATATGGTTTGTTGTTTAGCACTAAGATAGCAAATAAGTCAACACCCATTGTTCAGCCACGTAGGATTTTCTGCAAGGAAAAACAGAAGCAATGAACTCATACATTTTGTTGTACTGAGTTTTATTAGGCTTTTCTTGGGTGCAAATGTTAGATTTCTACGCTCCACCCTTTTAATTAGTTTTGTTTTCCAAATAGACTTTCAGTTCAAGAATTATAACTGTGTCTATGAATCATTGCTTTGTAATCATTGGTTGTTTAGACTTTATTATTAATTAATTCACAAAATTTAAAACTTTAATTAAATCAGTTTCTTTACTTAATGATAATTTGTTTTCTTTAATAAAGTTATAAATAGATTGTTGACTAATTTTATCTGATTGAAAGAGCTTAGAAAAAGAGTTTTTTGATAGCTTTATCTTAGTTAATTTATTTTCACTGTATAAGTAATATTCTGCCTTTTGGATATATTTATTGACTTTTCTATTAACCATAGGGTTTATAGAATGTTCAGAATAACTTATATTATAATATCTATAAATTGAAAATTTATCGTTAAAAAATAATTCAAAAATTTTTGACTTTTTATTGACCTTAATTACTCGGAAAACTTTAGTATTAATTATAATTTTAATTAAATTTTTACTAAAGAATGTAAAAACATAACCATCACCATAAAAAGCTTCCAATGTATTATCATATAAGTTTATATTTACTTTTTTTATTTTATACTTTCCTTTATCTTTTGAATATATTATTCCTTCAGTGTCCCAGTCATCAAAATAATAAGGAGTACCATCAGTCTCAACTTTAGGATTAACAAAGCCTTGTCCTATTTGAAAATCTACTTGTGTTCCAAAGCCTTGTCTTGTAATATTATTGGGGTTTGTCTTATGAGTTTTTTCTTGAGCTAAAGATGTTAAAATTGATATTATTTGTAGCAATAAAAAAATTCTTTTCTTCATAATATTTATTTAAATTAATTTTTTCGTGTCACACTAATTAGCGCGCCTGCAAATTCAAAATCAGTCGTTCTAATTTTTATTGCTTTTAATTCTATTTTGTATGTCTTTTAATGCAGCACAACGTGTTTGTGTAAGAAAAATCGCGTTGTTTAAGTACCAAAGTTAGCAAATAAATTATAGATAGAAAGTCTGCTAGGATATTCGTAAGTAGGTAAGAATCCAGCAATAAATTATGCACGGTGTTACCCATCGTTTTTATTCCGCTAATTTTATTATTCCGTCACTTGCTTTAATAAAAGTACTTTTATCTTTTTCAATTACTTCCCTTACAGGACTCATTGCTCTTTTAAGCTCAACAATTTTTACAGACTTTTTGTCTTTTAAGAAAACAACTAAATCATAATAATCAGAATATTTAATTCCGTTCTGTCTTATGTTTGACAGATTTAAATTAAATTCTTTTTCAATTTTTTCCACTTGAGAGTAAGGTCCGAGAATAATAAGACTATCCCATTCGAAATCGGTAGCCTTTGCCAAATCAACTTTATTATTTTTAGAATTCAATTCCGTCTCGATTTTTTCAGCCAGATTTATGTCATTTTCAAGTTGAAATAAATATCCAAAAGAAATAATTGAAATGAATATTATTCCGATTATAATTATTTTTTTCATTAGTAACTTTTTCAAATGTTGGGTAACGTATTGGTGTATGATCTCGTTGCTTGTTTAAGTACTAAATTTAGCAAGTAAACACTACCTAGCAATGAATTATATACTTTGTTGGCAAACGTTAATTTTGTTCAATTCCATTTTCGTCATAATATTTCCAACTATTCATGTTTACACCATAGTCATCTTCAAAGTACTCGACTGATAACAACTGCCCATTTGAATGAAATTCTCTAATTTTACCATGTTTACGCCCATCTTTATAGTTAAAAATAAATTCTAATTGACCACTTTTTTCATAGTATCTGCACTCTCCATGTTTCTTTCCATTTTCGTACATCTCAACTGAATATAATTGACCATTTTTAAAATAATTTTTCCATTCACCTGTATCATTACCGTCTTTATAACTTCCAACCTCCTTTATCTGACCGTTTTCGTAATACTTTTTCAGCTCTCCTGTTTCTTTTCCCTTTTTATAATGACCAACGATTCCTAACTGCCCATTTTCATAGTAGTATTTCCATACTCCTGTTTGTTTTTTATTAACATCATAGTTACCAATAATTTTAAGGTTTCCATTGTCATAATATTCTTTGTGTTCCTGGGCATTAGCAATCTTAGTAAATAATGCTACTGCTAAAAATAAAATTATTTTTCTCATATTCTTTTTTTTATTTTAATCTTAAATGTGTTGGGCTTTATTTCAGGACGGGTCAAAATGTTGGGCAACGACTTGAATAAACGCCCGTTTTAATGGCGTTTATTTTTTGTTATAGGCAGTTTTATCTTGTCACTGTTCTGATTGCATTTATAGTTTCCAAAACTTCGTCAAAACCTATCTGTTGGCTTGCGGCTGGAAGTTTTACGTTTAAAAAAAGCCTTAATCAGGGTTTTGACGGACATAACCATTTAGTAAGGTTACTACATTAATGATGTCGCCTTTCATGCCTGATGCAGTTTGAGAATCTGCTTTTAGATAATCATTAACAATATTGGCAGTACTGACATTAATAAGTTGACCAATTTGTGAATCACGGTCAAATGCAGCCAATGCATCACCATACTTTTTAACAATATTGATTCCGTCCTTTTTCAAGGCTTTATTCGGGTCGGTGTTCCAGTCCTGTGCTGATACGCTGTCTAGAGATTCTAGAACTGCGGCAAGTAGCCCAACTTCCGTATTTTTAGGCGATAGATTAGTTACTCCACCATCTTCAAACTCGTTGCCAGTGGAAAACCCGAGGTTTCCTTGAATCGTGATATCATCTACATTATATGTGCTAACCAAACTTGCCTTAACATCTGTCAGTAAGGAGGGTTTAGCATCGACAAAGGTCTCACCAAAAAATCCCCCTTTCGTCTTACGACTTAATGCTGACATACAAGCTTCAATTTTTACGGTACCAATTGACTTTTCCTTTTGAGCTAAACCAGTTTTGAGATTATTAATAACAGTGGCAACATCTGAACCAGAAAGTGTTCCCCCTTGCCCATCTTGCAAAATAGCTGGTTCATTACCCAAAGGGGCTCGGCCATGTGCTACAATAAAAATCTTTTCTCGGTCACCCATAGCATCGAAAACATTCTCAGGCACTACACCAGGAATGGTTTGTACAGCAATATCTTGCCCTCTCGTGGCATTTTGGGCATCGGCAATTTTTTGGGCATCAGCAGGTATTGGCGAACTGTTGCCATATTTCATAGCAAAACGCTGCATAACATCACCCCCTGTACTCGCACTTTTCGATTGCTCTTTTTCTTTACCATTAAATCTCTTCACAAACTGCATCGCTTTAGCCCCCATCACATCCGCCTCCTTTTCCAAGCCAGCATCGTCATTTACATTCACCTTGCCTTTCATCTGCATAGTCGGCTTTACCCTTCCTTGCTTCTGCTGTACCACATGCCAAGCTTCGTGTGGTAAATGTTTTTCTTGACCAGAAGCTAAATGTATATCAGTACCTTGGGCATACGCGTGTGCTTGCAACTGAGCTGGTTTGTCAGAGTTGCGATGCACCTTCACATCATCTAAAGACATCCCAGACAGGTTTTCCATTCCTGTTTTTAAGTTATCAGGTAAACCTGTGTTGTTTTCTTTCTTTTGGATGGTGTTCTTTTGTTGAACAGTATAATTATCTGCTAATTCCTGCAATTGAGCAGTTTCTTTAGTCTGTGGATTATTGTTCACCATGCCCTGAAAAGCTTTGAGTTGTGAAACACGTGGACTATTATTCGCCATCTCTTGCAGTTTTCTTTGTGCAACAGCCTCAGGTCTATTATCTACAAATTGAAAAGTCGATTCACCACCGCTCTGCATCTGAGAGGTCTCAGCAGTTACCGTCTGGCTTTTGTTCTCCTGTGTTTTGTCAGCGTGAGTATTCATAATTTATTCTTTTCAGGTTTTGGTCTATTGCCTATAACGTGTTTGTGTATGATTTGTTGCGTGTTTTAAGCACCTAATTTAGCAAATAAAAACCTAATAGAAAATCCGTGAGGATTTTCGTAAGTAGAGTAGAACTTAGCAATTAATTATACACGGTGTTGTAGGTAGTTTTTATACTCTAACTAGTTTTAATAATGGCTCGAATGCATAAAGAGCTGGTCTTCTACCTGAAGATTCTTCTATTGTTCTTAGTAATTCCTTATCTAATAACATTCTTGTAAATCTAGCAGCAGTTGGTCCTGGAATTCCGCTTTTTGATGTGAATCTATTATTTCTAAATATAGGGTTTGTAAAAATATAGTCTAATGCATTTACACTCCATTTTGATGATAAAGTATCTGAAAATACATGTTTCATTTCTTCGTATAAATTCTTTATACTTTCGGCTATTTCTAAATTTCGAACTGCTTGTTTTTCGATTGCATTTAAAAAGAAAATACACCACGCTTCCCAATCGTTATTTTCTGATACATTTCTCATAGTGTCAATATATTCATCTTTATGTTCTTCTAAATATCTACTTACATAAAAGTGAGGTTCTGAGATTGTCCCAGATGACCAAAGAAGAAGTGTGATTAACATACGTCCAATTCTTCCATTTCCATCTTGAAAGGGGTGAAGTGCCTCGAATTCAAGATGCATTAAAGCCGTTTTTATCAAAATAGGGTCTGAACTATCCTTTATATATGTGAATAACTGTTCTAATCCGTCATTCAATTTTTCTGGACTTATTGGTGTGAATAAAACTTTCTGTTTTATTTTATCGGCTAAATAGTTTTGTTCAATTTTATATTGTCCAGGAGATTTTTGAGCCCCTCTTCCAAATGATAATAATTGTTGATGTAGGGTTTTAATTAGATGTTGGGATAATGGATAACCATCTATCATTGCTCTTTGTGCATTCAAAAGCGCTCGTTGATATAAAATTGTTTCAAATACTTCAGAACGTACATTTTTTGCTTCTTCGGAATCATTTTCACTATCAGCTTCGAACTTTAGAATTTCGTCCATTGTGCTAATAGTTCCTTCCATTCTTGAAGATATTACTGCCTCTTGGTTTCGCAAAGGAGCTAGTAAAATCTCACTATTATGCATGTTTTTAAGCATTTGGTCATATCGTGCTAAAGAATCGGTTGCCTTCAATAAGGAATTGACTATTTTACCATAATTTAAATCTTTAGGCGGGAATTTTTCATAATGATATTGTACTGAGTTTGTAAAGTCCATATATTTAATTTTGATGTAAATATATTACAAATTATCTACATAAAATAAGGTTGTGATTAAAATTCATTGATATATGATAGACAAAGTTGTTTGATGTACATAGATTAATATCAAAATTGTTTGACGTTCATATTATTGATAATGTGATAATCAAATGTTTTTGATGAATATGAATTTACATCAAAGTAGTTTGAGGTGAATATTTTTTAAAAAATGATAATCAATGAGTTTTGTTGAATTACCTACAACGGTCTCGTATAACCGTCAGTTACGGGTTTAAAGTTACTGTTTTTAGGTTAAGCACTGACGCTTGCAATTCCGAGTGGATTCGGACGCAGTCGAATCCGCCGTAATTGCGGTTATACATTGTTGTACAACGTTTTTTATCTATCCCAACCATCAATCACATAATTTTTTTCAGTCAGTTTTTTTTCAATTCCAGAAGTCTCGGATTTAAACCATAATTCAAATCGAGTTGGATAGTAGTTTTCAAAAGTTCCTTCGTCAATCACAGTATTTCCTTCGTACAGTTCATAGTTATCGCTTAATTCCGATATTGTGTTTTTTGTCCGAGTACTTAACTTCCATTCCGATAATTGTATGTTTTGAGTCAATTCGTACGCTTTAATATAAATTTCTCCTTTTTCGATAGGTTTATGCCACATATAAAAGTCGTATCCACTATATCCATTACCAATTATTAAAATTTTTTCATTGTCAACTTTTATTTTTTTCAGAGAATCTATTTGTTGATTTGTCAGAAATTCAATAGGTTTTTCAAAGTTTAATTTATTAGGAATTTCAATATTATAAAATTTTGTTTCTTCATAATCTTCTGTAGATAATCCAAAAATAATCCAGCCTATAAATAGTCCGATTAAAATTAAAATTCCGAATATTATTTTTTTTGCGATGCTCATTTAAATGTTGTACAACGTGATGTGTATGGTTAGTTGCGTGATTAAGTAACTAAATTAGTAAACAAATACGGACTAGAGAAAATTCCGAAGGAATTTTCCAGATAAGCACTTACCAAAGCAATTAATTATACACCGTGTTGTGTGCAGTTTTTATTCCGCATTAAATTGTCCTTCCAAATATGAAATTTTCGGATTGTTCTTATTAACCAATATTGTTATTTGATTCTCCTTTTTTAGTTTTCCAATTTTTTCAAGAATAATTTCTCGTTCGTATTCTTCAGTTCCATATTCATACTTGTATGATAAAACACTCAAACGTTCACTTTCATATACTTTGATAATAATTGCCTCAATAGAGTCGAATTCGTTTTTATCAAAAATTATAGGTTTTGTATAGTCAACTTCTGAAATTTCAGGATTTGATTTGGAATATTTAATTTCATAGAATTCTCCAATATTAAATATTCTAGAACTTAAAGGTCGTGTTTCGTATTTTTTTCCGCTAACGCTATATTCAAGATGATTTTGTAATGTTTTATAACTGCTACTACCAACGATTCTACAAAAAGTATATTCAGTGTTATTAGAAAGTAACTCTTCTCGGTTTTCGTTAATAGAATTTTTATAAAAAAGGAAAGCACAAATAATAATTACCAGAGAAAATATTTTCAAGTAAGTATTCCTTTGTTGTTTTGGTGTAAGATTATCTTTCGGTATTTTCATTTTTTGGGCAATTGCACACAACGTGTTTGTACAAGATTTAGTTGCGTGTTTAACCAATATATTTAATAAATAATTACTGACAAAAAAAATCCGCGAGGATTTTCGTAAGTATGCAAAAAGCAAGCAATTAATTTTGTACGGTGTTAGCAAATGTTTAATTTTTTATAAATCTAAAATTATTTCCATATTTAAATTGCAAATGATACAAGCCATTAGTTAAATTTTGAATATTTATTTTTTCTTGGTCATTTATTTTTCCATTCGCTAGTTCCTTGCCCAAAATATCAAATATTTTATAGTTTTCTTCTTTAACTAATCCTGAAATACTGATATAATCATTCGAAGGATTAGGGTATACTTTTATACTTGATTTTGAAAAATCTGTGTGTGTAGAAAGAATAGTAGATGAACTGTACTTTACTATTGTCTCCCCTTTTGAAACATATAAATCACCATCTTTAAATGCCATCCCATACACAGGGTAGCCCCAAACTACATGTTCATCTATAATTGTATATGTAGATCCATTTCCTGAATCTCCTGTTGGATTATTCAGATCTATTCTTGAAATTGCATCATATGGTGGCCAAAAGAAATAAATAGAATTATCAATATTATTATAAGCTAAGTTAAGTGTGTAAAATGGGAAACTTATTCCAGATGATACTTGTAAAGATTCATCTTCATTTATAGTTATTTGATGATAATGGTCAGTTCTCTCATCAAAATTATTGATATACAATATATTATCAACAATAAGTAAGTCATAAGGATTGTTAAGAGAATTCGGGTGGCTTTCTTGTGTTAAAATAACTTCAATTGACGGAGTTGATTGAGTGATATTTATTCTGGAAATTTTATCTGATTCGCTTTCAGAAAAATATAGGTAGTCTCTTTTAAAAGCAAGTCCAACAGGATTATTTAAACCAGTAAGTACATTTTCAATAGATGGATTAGTTTGTGTTATATCTATTTTAGATATTTTACCTCCAATACTTTCAGAGATATATAAATAATCTCCATTTAACGCTAGTTTTTTTGGTCCATTTAACCCAGTTACTACATCAACTATTTGTGGATTGGTTTCATTAATGTTAATTTTTACTATTTTATTATCACTTTCCTCAGCTATGTACAAATAATTTCCAGAAAACAAAATTCCCTTAGAATCATTCAAGCCATATACAATTGTTTCTTGAGAACTAACATTTATAGAGGTTAATACGAAATAAAATAAAAGAATAAATTTAAATTTTAAAAGTGGAATTTTCATATTTTTTAATTTTTGCTAACGTGTTTGTATATGGCTCGTAGCGTGCAAATTAGAAAAATTTTTTCTGATTACGCACAAGCCAGATTTTTAAATTTTACTATTTATCTTTTTTATTGGAAAGTCGTCAAATTTAAAAATTTGGCGACTTTCCAAATATGCCTTAAATTCGATTAAGCAACTGCCCAGCTATGAGCTATATACGTTGTTAGCAAACGTTATGGTTGTTTATTCTTTTATAAATTTAAAAGTTCTTCCATTGTCAAATTCTAAGAAGTATAACCCATTAATTAATTGCAAAGTCTCAATTCTATAATTGCTGTTAATTGCACCAACAAGCACTTCTTGTCCTAAAGAGTTATATATTTTATAATTTTCTGTTTTATTCAATCCAGATATTTCGATAAAATGAGATGTTGGATTTGGATAAAGTTTAATGTCATCTTTTGTTGAAAAATCTTCTGTAGATAAAGAATTTATCGATATTTTAGAGATTTTATTAGCACCTGTTTCTACTATATACATTTCTGTTCCAATAATTTCTATTCCTACAGGCGAATTTAATCCAGTCAAAACATCTACTGCTATTGGAGTGATAGCACTTAAATCTACCATACAAATTTTATTTGCAATTGTTTCAGAGATATATAGGTCTGTTCCATTGATAGCTATACCAAGAGGTAAATCTAAACCAGTAATAACATCTATTAAAATTGGGTTAGTTTCTGCAAGATCTATTTTAGAAACTTTTCCATCGTTTCTTATTGCTATATAAAGTTCAGTTCCATTTATAATTATATCAAACGCACCATTTAAATCAGTAACTACATCCGTTGCTGTTTGTGTAGTTGAGTTTATATCTATTTTTGAAATTTTATTTCCGTTAGTTATATATAGGTTGCTTCCATAAAGTACTATACCACGTGGATTATTTAAACCCGTTACAACGTCTGTTGGTGTTGGTGAACCTGAACTTAAATCTAATGAAGAAATTTTGGAAGTATTAGTTTCTGCAATGTAAAGAGTATTGCCATTGAAAGCTAATCCATCTGGGCTAGATGATCCATTAGGATTATTTAAAACAGTTACAACTTCTGCTGTTGTTGGTAAAGTTGAGTTTATATTTATTTTAGAAATTATTTCTCCATCAAACTCTGAAATAAATAGTTCTGTATCCTTAAGTTCTATTCTAACAGGACCATTTAAGCCCGTTACGACATCGGTAGTTTGTGCATAGAGGTCAGATATGATTGCCGAAAAAATGAATATAATAGAGAAAAATGTTTTCATTTATTTGATTTTTTTACTTTACTATTTGTGTTTTTAATGTTTGCTAATATCGGTTAGTATATGAAGCGGAGCATCCCGAAGGGTGCTATGATTTCATATACAGTGTTAGCTGTTGTTTTTCTTTTTTGCTAATATCGAGTAAACCATTGGAATCTTATTTTCTAAATGTTCTATCCTATATTTTCTGGGTTCAAATTCTAGGGTCTTGTTAAAACAGTCATAAGGTGAATAATCATATTCATTAAGAGAATTTATTTCAAGTCCGTTATTAATCAGATTATTGATAACTTCACTCAAATCGTGATTCCACATTACATATTCTTGAGTTATATCAGCATTTTTGTCTGCATATGTTCCATTTTCAGATTCCACAATTGCACCTGAATTAAAATATCTATACCCGATTTTTTCAAAGTTATCGTCAAACATCCAAACTACAGGATGAAATTCTACAAATACAAATTGTCCGTTCGGTTTTAGGAACTTAGAAACAATTTTCGCCCATTTGTCTAAGTCGGGTAACCAACCAATTGTCCCATAACTTGTAAATACAATGTCAAATTGTTTGTCTAAATAGTTTGGCAAGTCATAAATATCGCAACAAATGAAGGTTGTATTCGAGTTTGTGTCTTTTGCAATCTGTTTGGCATTTTCGATGGCCTTGTCTGATAAATCTACACCTGTAACTTCTGCTCCGAGTCGACTTAAAGAAATTGTATCCTGTCCGAAATGACATTGTAAGTGCAAAATCCTTTTTCCTGTTAAATCTCCGAGTAATTCCAACTCAATACTATTCAATGAATTCTTACCTTTTATGAAATTTTCCATGTCATAAAATTCAGATTTCAAATGTGTATCTGTTCGGTTATTCCAAGATTGGCGATTAATTTCTATGTAATTATTCTCTTCTTGCATTTTTACAATAGCTTTTTTATAATAACAGCTAACGTATTGGTGTATGATCTCGTTGCGGTGTTTAAGCACTAAATTTAGCAAATAAAACACAGATAGAAAGTCCGCTAGGACTTTCGCAAGTAGACACTAACTAGCAATGAATTATACACGGTGTTGCCAGTAGTTTTTATTTCTTAAATCTATTAATTACTTTCTTTATAAATCCCGAAATCATATTGATGTCTTTTTTTATTGAATCTCTTTCAAATTGACTTACGTTATCTCTTTTGGTTTTCGTCCAATTTGCTTTTAAGGCGGCTACATCTGAATTGATTGAATCTTTCTCGAATTGACTTACTTTACTTTTAAATTCATTTACGAGCTGTGATATCTGAATATTAATTTTTTCGGATTGAGGTTGGTCATTCCAAGTATCTTTAATGTCTTGCCAAATATTCTTCTGTCCTTTATTCCACATAATGTTATATTTTATAAGTTATACAATCCAAAAGGATTTTTTTAATTCGTTTCATTTTTACTGCAATATGATTTTCTGTTAATCCGGTTATTTCAGCTATCTGTTTATACTTTAATTCTTCTAAATAAAGGATAATGATTGATTTATTTTCATTGTTTAATTTTGAAATGCAGGAAGTCAAAGCATTATACTTTTCTTGTTTATTATTCGCAATAGGATTTTCGATAGGAACGAATTGAATAGATTCTAATTGAAGTGTCTTGTTATAGGTTTTCTCTGATTTTTGTTTTGAACGAAGACACACATTAAGTGTAATTCTGTAAATCCAAGTTTCAACACTCGAATTACCTTTAAAAGTTGGAAGAGATTTCCAAATTGCAAAAATTACTTCTTGGAAAAGGTCTTGAGGTTCTAAAGGCGAAACTGCGTAGATTTTACAAATTCTGTAAATCTTTTCTTTATTATTCTCAAGTAACTGTTCATATGTTTCTGTCATTGGTTTTTTAACTTTCATTATTACTCTCTACTTACTTAGTGACAAGAGTTCTCGAAATATGACAGAATTTTCAAATTATTTACAGATTTTCTTAAATTACTGGCAACGTTGTTGTATATGGTTTGTTGCGTGTTTTGGCAACTAATTTAGTAAATAGTTACTGACCAAGAAAATCTGTGAGGATTATGGCAAGTAGGTAAGAAGCAAGCAATAAATTATATACGGTGTTGTCTTTTAGTGCTTTATCTGTTTTTTACATTAACCCTGTTTAATCCTCTTCTTTAGACCAAAAAGAGGTCTAATATATTTCAAGCGACGAATACCAAACTCATATAAAATCCAACTCCCTAAAAAGGTGCCTATAATCATTGTAGAAAACTTTAGTAAAAATCCCCAATCTAAATTCATTATATAATAGCCAATGATAATTGTAATAGTTTGATGTAAAATATAAAATGGATATACAGCTTCGTTAGCATACCTCAATTTTTCACTAGTTTTGTTTAGATATTTGGCAGCAAATCCAAAAAAGGTTAATATCCAACTCCAATAATTTATAGGAACAATAATTAACTCTAGTGCATACGAAAAATGAGTATCCTTCATAATCCAAACAGAAACGTATAAGACACTGAATGCTAAAACTGCAATGGTGGCATACAATTTCCTATAGCTTTCTAAACTTTTCCAGAAAACATCTTTTAGATGTATTAATATAAAACCATAGCCAAAAAGAACACTAAACTTAGTCAATAAGTACCAATCGCCCACTAAAGCATGTGTCTTTGGAAAATAGGGCTCTAGAGTAAACTCTATTAAAATGAGTGGTAAACAAAACCAGAATAACCCTAATGGCTTTTTAATTTGCTTAGATAACCAAAGCATTAATTTATTTGCTGGATATTTTTTAATGTATTTAAATATTGGCAACCAAAGTAATGAGAATAACAATAGATAAGGTAAAAACCAAAGGTGATGCCAGCTTAAGTTGCCCTCAGGGTATTCTCCTATAAAAGCAACATCTTTCCAAAAAACAAAATAGCTTCCCAAGAAATCATTATCTGCTAACCGCTCTATATAAACTTGGGGCGGTATGATAAATAACATCCCAAAAACTAACGGTATAAATAATCTAACAATCCGTTCTTTGCTAAATTGCCATGAGCTCCTTTTGTTTAAAGCAAAATAAGTTCCCATACCAGAAATTACAAAAAGTATAGGTAATCGCCATCGGTTTAAAAAGTACATAGGTAATTTTAACCAATCATAAAGTATATTGTTTTTAATATGAAAATCACCTGGGTCAAAGAATTTTCCGGTATGATAGAATATAAGTAATCCAAACACTAATACTCGTAACCAATCTATGTCATGTCTACGCATCAACTTATTTTTTTTGCGAAATTATTTAAAAAAAGTATTGATGTTTTTTAAATGTGATGACTAACAAAATTTAGTGACGAATAGCAAGATGTTTAATAAGAATTCATCTTTTTATTAAAGGTTGAAATCATATTTCTGGAAACTGGAACGATGTCAGAACAATTTTTAAGTTGTAGTTTATACCCTTGCGCATTACCATTAACTGAAACGATTTGGTTAATATTAACAATGTATGAACGATGAGTTTTTATATAGTTAGGATAAGAGTCTAAAATATTCCCCAAACTTTTCATGGTTAATCTTTTTAATGTTTTACTCCCGTTGCTTAAAAATAATTCTATATAATTACCTTCTGCTTTTGCATATAACACATTTTTCGAATCAACATCCAATTCATTTATGTATGATGTAGTTTTGTTAGAAATAATAGCAGTTATTTTTGAAGTATTAAATGCATTTGCATTTATGATATTTCTGGTATTTAACCTATGATAATTAATAGGTACCAAAATAAATGTAAATAAAATTCCGACTAGAGAGGTGTTTCTTATCTCTTCATAGAAATATTGTAAAGACCAATTATTTGGATTGTCATAAATAACATCTCTAATAAGAAACTGTACAATACCTACGATAAGTAAAAATATAGATATTAAAAGTATTTCCTTTTTTATGTTCCAATTATCCTTTAAACGCGGAAACATTTTTAGAGATAAAAATAAAAAAACGATAAAAACAGGAGTACATGAATGTATTAAAGTAATCCAAAAATACCCCATTTTATGTTCAGGTTGATAAACTTCAAAAGGCTCAAAAAAATAGCCAAATAAAAGAGTCATAAAGAATAATAAAACCGTTATTAACCATAATTCTTTTCCTTGATAATAAAATGGGTATGCCTGAGATAATAAGTTTGAATTTTTTTTTTTCAATTTAAAGTAAGATTTTTTTTGCATTAAAGACAACGGTCTCGTATAACCGTCAGTTACGGTTTAAAGTTACTGTTTTTCGGTTAAGCACTGACGCTCGCAATTCCGAGTGGATTCAGACGTAGTCGAATCCGCCGTAATTGCGGTTATACATTGTTGTGTACAGTACTTTTTCACGTCATCCAAAATTCAAATTCTGTTATTATTGTCCAAACTCCGTAAACCTTTTTCAAAAAATATTTATGTCCATATGCACTTCCAGTAAATTTCCAATAATTCACAGAAACAACACAATTTTCATATTTGTTGTCAAAAA
>Ga0209198_1000165_pt1 | contig 60885 bp, 56 predicted proteins | sample COGITO_mtgs_1105_2_FD_184804 | JGI IMG/M metagenome (GOLD analysis project Ga0209198, IMG submission 184804) | Pelagic marine microbial communities from North Sea - COGITO_mtgs_110519 (SPAdes) (version 2) | ecosystem: Environmental > Aquatic > Marine > Epipelagic ...
GAGAGCAATCAAAGAGCAAACAATCCAAAGCAGGCGACTACAACATCAAATTGAAACCGTTTAAACTTTGAAACCAATGAGCCAATCTCTCCTCTGAGAAATTAACCCATCTGTCTCAAATCATTTGAAGACGGACAGACGGAACGTTGCGAGCGATGCGTGCTGCGCTAGGCGCTGGTGTAAAGCGTGTGGTGTTAACCAGCTCGGTTGTGGCTATGCACGGCAGTATGAAAGTGGGCAAATTTACGCCCGAGACGTGGACAGATGTGGGGTCGCCTTATGTCAACACGTACATTAGGAGTAAAACTTTGGCAGAACGTGCAGCCTGGGACTTTGTTAAAACCGCTGGCGTTGGTTCACCGGAGTTGGTCGTGATAAATCCAGGTGCCGTCTTCGGACCTCCTTTGGGACGTGACATTAGCGGCCAATCTATGACGTCAGTGGATCAAATGTTGCGTGGGAAAATACCCATGGTCCCCAACATAGCATTTGCGATGGTCGATGTACGCGACGTTGCCCAACTTCATGTCCAGGCGCTGACTGCGCCCAACGTTCAAGGGCAACGATTCATTGCGGCGCATGCGGAAACATTCAGTTTCGGGGAGATTGCGCAACAGCTCAAAGACGCCGGGTATAAGGGCCCCAGCACCCGCAAAGCGCCTGACTTTATGATCAAGTTACTGGCTCTATTTGACCGCGAAGCACAAGGTATGGTTCCCATGTTGGGGATGCGTGCCGAACCGGACACTTCCGCAACTCGCTTGGCTTTTGACTGGACGCCGATTCCATTCTCCAAGACGTTAAAAGATTCTGCTGAAGCCGTTAAAGCGCTTCAAGCTTGATTAAAACCCATCTCAGCCAATCATTTTCAAAGGAAAGTTATGCAACTTAGTGTCAACCAGCAGACGCATACGTTCGATGTAGAGCCGGATATGCCGCTGTTATGGGTGCTTAGAGACGAGCTCGGCATAACAGGCCCAAAGTTTGGCTGCGGTATCGCGCAATGTGGTGCATGCACCGTGCACATTGACGGGCAGCCGGTGCGCTCGTGCGTCTTGCCCGTAGGCAGCGTTCAAGGCGAGGTCACCACCATTGACGGCTTAGGCCAAGCAGACCGCTTACACATCGTGCAGCAAGTATGGATCGAGCAGCAAGTTGCCCAGTGCGGCTATTGTCAGCCGGGACAAATCATGACGGCGGTGGCTTTGTTGAGCCAAAATCCGGCACCAACGGATGCCGATATCGACGCATCCATGACCAATTTATGCCGTTGCGGCACGTACCCCCGTATTCGAGCTGCTGTGCATCAAGCCGCCCAAAAAATCCGTGAGGTGCAAGCATGAGCACCCTTGGCACCATCACACGACGCGGTCTCTTGCTCGGCTCTGCCGCCATCGCCGGTGGCGTGGCGTTTGGCTATTACCGTTACCACCAACCGCTGCCCAACCCGCTGCCATTAGCCCTTTCAGAGGGTGGCTTGGGCGGAGCTTCAGTGGCGCAAAGTTATGCGCTGACCCCCTACTTGGTGATCAACCAGGAGGGTTTCACGATCATCACTCCGCGGACCGACATGGGCCAAGGCATTCAAACCACCTTGGCGGCGCTGGTAGCCGAAGAGTTGGATGTCGATTGGGCCGATGTGCAGGTGGCGCATGGCCCGCCTTCTGCAACCTACTACACCGACATCAGCGCATCTGCCGCACCGCCTTACGACGACAGCCTATTCGCAAATACGATGCGTAACGTGATGGGTGTGGCGGGGCGCTTTATGGGCTTACAAGTGACCGGTGGGTCGGCCAGTGCGCGAGATGGATTTATCAAAATGCGGCTTGCTGGCGCCGCTGCGAGGCAGGCTTTGATCGAGGCTGCCGCCCAGCGTTGGGGACTGCCGGCCCAAAGCCTAACCACACGAGCTGGCTCGGTTGAGCATGCCGCCAGCGGACGCCGACTGTCGTATCAAGAGCTGGCCAGCGATGCCGCCAAGCTAGAGATTACCTCTGAGCCCGTGCTCAAGCCGCGCAGCGAATGGCGCTACGTGGGCAAGACCATGCCGCGCAAGGACATGCGTAGTAAGTGCACTGGCGAGGCCATCTATGCCATCGACGTGCGCCTACCCGACATGCTTTATGCCACGGTGGTGAGCAATCCGCAGCGAGCAGCCATGCAATCCTACGATGCCTCAAAAGCAAAAGCCATGCGCGGGGTCAAGGCCATCGTGCCGCTAGCCCAAGGTGTTGCGGTGGTCGCGGATAACACGTGGCGGGCTTTTCAGGCGGCTAAAAGCATTGCGTTTGAGTGGCAAGATGCGGCTTACCCTGTCAGCACTGAGGTAATGTTCGAGGTGATGCGTGGTGAGCTGCGTACCCTCAAGCCCGACGCTGTCCACCGCGATGTGGGTGATGCGTCGAGCGTATTGGCCCAAGCCCAGAATGTGCTGAAGGTTGAATATCAGGCTCCGCACTTGGCCCACGCCGCCCTTGAGCCCATCGCTGCGGTCGGGCACTACGCCAAAGGTGATCTGCATATCTGGACGGCCAATCAAATTCCGACGCAGGCTAAGAAACTGGTTGCCGAAGCGGCTGGCTTGGACGCTGGCAAAGTCCACTTGCACGTCACAGCCGTTGGGGGTAGTTTTGGGCGACGCACCGAGCTGGATTACGTCTTGCAAATAGCCACTATTGCCAAGGCCCTGCCAGAGCGCCCCGTGAAATTAACGTGGAGCCGAGAGGAGGACATGCAACAAGACTTCTACCGTCCATCTGCGCTGGCCCACATGCAAGGTGTGATGGGCGAGGATGGTCGTCCACAAGTCATTCAAATGGATATCATCTCGCAGTCCACCAGCCGCTCATGGGGGCAGCGCGTCGGTATTCCGGTGCCAGGGCCAGACCGAGTGCTGGCGGAGGGCGCTGGCGATGCCCCGTATTCGGTGCCCCACCACCACTTGAGAGCGTTCGCCACGTCGCTCGCAGTGCCGAGCGGATTTTGGCGCGCTGTCGGTGCGTCCTATAACGGTTTTTTCCATGAGTGTTTCCTAGATGAGCTGGCCCACGCCGGTCGACGTGATCCTATGGACATGCGTCTAGCGATGACAGAGAGCCAATTTCCGCAAGCGCATGCAGTGCTGAAAAAACTGCGCGCGACGTCGCGTTGGGATCAAGCGATGCCGAAAAACAAGGCCCGTGGGCTCGCCATGACGCTGTCGTTTGGCAGTTATGTCGCGCAGGTGGTCGAGGTCGAGCAAACCGACGCCGGTATTCGGGTTTCCAAGGTCTATTGCGTGGCCGACGTCGGGTTGGCACTTGATCCGGGCAACATTGAAGCGCAATTACAGTCTGGGATTATTTTTGGGTTGACCGCAGCAATGATGGGTGAAATTACATTTTCAAATGGCCGAGTGCAGCAATCGAACTTTCACGACTACCCGGCGTTACGCATGGCTCAGTCGCCAGCCATTGAGGTCGGGATTTTAGAGGGGGGCGGTGGCGTTCAGGGCATCGGTGAGCCCGGTGTCCCACCTGCAAAAGCAGCGTTGGCTAACGCTATCTTCGCACTGACTGGTAAACGAATCCGGGCGTATCCGCTACAAAAACACGTGAAATTTGCTTGAAACCAGGGCTCGCTTGCAGGCCGCGCACAACCGCACTCAGCGGTTGTGCATCAATCAATTCAGCCTACGATTCTGTGACGGGCTCTGTTTCTGACTTCTTCAAACCAGACGACGCAGACAAAAAATAGCCGCCAGCTGGTTATTGGCGAACGATCAGGCGTCGCTTGCCTTCAATGATGTCTAAGATGTCCTTTCGATCCACAGGTTCAACGTGCATGTCGATCAAAACATCTTCGAGTATGTCTTTCGTCTGGTTAAAGCTGGCGTCTGTTATTCGAAGTTTTTGGTGCGCGGCGAGTAATTTTTCATCGGCATAAAAGGCTTTAGGCTTGCCCAGCGCATAGGCGATAAACTCAACCTGATGCATCGCTAGCTTGTCCATGGGGGTATCGCTAAAGTAACGCCGTAGGTTAGGTCGTGAAAGCATCTCACCGTAAAAATTCTCCACAATAATTTTTACGGTGTCGACCCCGCCATATTTGTCAAACATACTTCCCATATTGGCTCCCGGCTGTCGGGCCCTAGAACCCACTTTGCATGCCACGTCTGCTGTGGAGGTGGGCATTGTACCTGCGTAAATCACAAGGGGATAACGCCATCCATGCCTCTGGTCGGTGGTGCCATGGCCTTAAGAAAAAAACCTCGTCCCTTAATTAACCCTTTGGCCTCCCCGTTCACGCGTCGGTAGAAAACATTGCTGAAATACAATAAAGCATCCCGTTGTGATCACAACGCTTGATCGAGTTTTTGAAAGTGACCCGCAAGTTGCCTGCCAAATTAAATGTGGTGCTGATCTTGGGAAGCGCGCCAGACGCGCTTAAGGCGCAAGATTGGGATTTGTCGCTGTTCCAAAGTCGCGTAGCCATCAATAACGCTTGGCAGATCTCTGACACTTGGGACTACCTCATTTACCCAGAGGATTTCCCAGCCGATCGGCTCCCGTCTGAACCTTTCCAGGGGCACGCTCAGAAGCGGCTAATTGATGCATCAAGCTATGTTCCGCATCAAAACCGTTATGGCGGTTTTGTTTACGCTGGGGGGACGATGGCATTCACAGCAGGGTATTGGGCACTTGGCGCGTTAAAACCTGACGTACTTGCTTTTTTAGGGTGCGACATGGTGTACGCCCCTAGTGCTGCCGGCGGTAGTCATTTTTATGGTTGGGGCACCCCTGATCCACTGCGCGCTGACGTTACGTTGCAGTCTTTAGAGGCCAAATCGGCTCGGCTGCTGGCGTTTGCACACGCGCAACAGTGTGCAGTTGTTAACCTATCTGATCAGCCTGCATCGCGATTGGTGTTTCCGCGCATGGCTATTGACGAGTTGGCACAAGTGAGCAGTGCGCGCGATACGCTGATCAAACAAGCCCCTATGCTCGACGCTGCTGGCGTTGAAAACGCCTTACGCACGGAAACGGCCGCTGGCTTGATGGTGGCGTCTGGGCGTTATTGGGAAGTCGAGGATGAGCTGGACAAAGACAAGTTGAAAGAAATAGACGCGCTTTGGTTGGGGGCTGCGGGACACTGAGCGTGCAAAGGCACGCTACGGATGCCACCGACCGATGCTTGTATGGCCTGCTTGTCGCTAGTCTTCTAAAACGACGGGTATGCACAGTTGGTAGCCGACACCCCATACAGACTGCACTGCGCCGTCGTAGTTACCCGTCGTCAGTAGCTTGAACTTCCTTCTCAGCCGCGTGATGAGTTCTTCAAGCGCGTGCTTGCTCATTGGGGCACCGTTACCGTCGTTATCGCTAAACATGTCACATAAATCACCCGATGACAGCGTATTGTCTTTCGCCTGTGCGAGCGCCATCAAAAGCGATTTCTCTTTACTTGTTAAGCGCAGTTTCTCCGCTCCGTCTGGGGTCTGTAGGCTGCGTTCACGCAGCCGCAATAGCTAACTATTTTCGATATTTTTATGCCCTATGCGGTTCGCTAGACCCTGCAATACCAGAACGAGCTCATCAGGCATCACAGGTTTCGTGAGATAAAAATCAGCGCCACCTTGCTTGTAAGCAGCAACCTTGTCTGTGAGGCCAGTGCGCGCTGTCATGATGACGATACCCGCTTTGGGCTGTGCCTTGCGCAGGCGGGTAGCGATACTGATACCGTTTTCGCCGGGAAGGTTCACGTCTAGCACATACAGGGTAAAAGACTGCCTAGTGAGAAGGTCGTTGAGCGCGGATGCGCTATTTACAGCCGATACCTTGAAGCCGTTGTGATTCAGATGTAGGCAAATACCTTCGCGTAATTGAGGGTCATCCTCCACCAGTGCGACTTCGGGTGCAGCGGTGCTCGAAACAGCCCATTGGTTATCTGAGTCGTTCACGGGAAGTTCACCTCAATGATGACGGTGTGGTCCTCGAGCCAGCTTTCAATAAAGCCGCCCATCTTTTCGGTAGCCGTTTGTACGATGTTTAAGCCCAGGCCCAGACCTGGCTGCCCCGTGCTAGTTCGATGCCGGTAGTATGGCGTAAACATCGCGGCAATATCGGGCTTGTTTTCAGGGGCAACTTGGTTGCTGACACGGAGTGTGACAGAGGCACTCTGGCGTGGTGACTGGCCATGCGGAAATGCCTGCCTTTTTTCTTCCTCCTCAGAGGCGCCTAGCAAGGCGAGGCTAATGACAACATCGCTGTTTGGGGTTGCATACGTCATGGCATTACGCATAATGTTTTCCAAAATAATGCTAAGCTACTGGCGGTTGACCTCTCGCGAAATACGGGTGTCAAGTTGTGTTTTAAAGCGTGAGGGTTCATCAAACTCCTCAATCGCTTGGTAAATCAGGTCGCTAAAATTTACCATTTCCGTGGGTTCCGCATCCGTTCCATATGACAACTTGTTAGCGGTCGTTACGTGATTGAGCAGGCGGTCAATCTTGTTGATAGATGAAAAAATAGGCCTCAGTCTGTCGCTAAGTACTGGATTTTCTTTGAGCTGTTGTCGAATCGCTGTTGCAGCGAATCTTGCTGATGCCAAGGGGTTCTTTATTTCGTGCGCTAGCATATCAACGAGCATGCCGCGATCCTTTGCTGCCGACTCCATTAGCGTGGCTTCCGATGCCAGTAGCTGCAAACGCTGGGCCTCTGCCATTCGCTGTATCTCCAAGCGTTTATTTTCGGTAACGACAAACCATAAGATAAAAAGCGCGACAACTAAACCGCTTAGTTTCCAGTCTGAGGTGCTTCTAATCTGAGTACTTTCCACGGATCCGCCGAGGTTAAACGTGCCGCTGATAGCGAGAAAAATCGCCAGCAGCAGTAATACGCCGCCTGCCATCAGGACAATGCGGATATTTCTTGGCGCAGTTTTTAAGGATAGGACGCCATAAATCGAAAATATTGCGGCAGCTAGGATGACGAGCATATTAAGGCGCAGAGCGAGTCCTGGCATGTCGATCGCGATGAGCGCGATCGCGATCACCCCCAGCCATTTCACGGCACGCATCGCCGCGAGGTAAGCCCTGGCGGGTTCATACGGGGTAAGCATGGCCGAGAACAAAAAAGCGAGCCCGAAGGTTCGCATGACGATAGTCGCGGATGCCACGGTAGCCCAACTGGCGGGTGTCAATAAAGGGAACCACATGGCGAGTAGCCCCGACGTGGCGGTTAGCGATAAAAAAATACTGGACTGGACAGCCAAGAATGCGTTGGCGATGCCCGTACGCTCTGATAGCGCAAACATCCCCGCGACGAGTAGTAAAGCAGAGGCAATGGTAACGGCCGTCGTTAGTGCGCGGTTGCGCGCGTGGGACACGTAAGCCAGCTCGTCGCGGGTGAGTATCTGAACATCGACGTTAAAGATAGTCGGCGTCTGAATGCGTATATAGGTTACGTCTTTGGTATCCGTTAGCGCGGGGATTGTCAGGCAGTGAAAGTCGTCTAGGCAAGGGCCTCCCTCTCCCATGGGGCGGCTGGCGCCTGTTCGCGTTAAAAACCAACGGTTATCTGCGCGAAAGAAAAAATCAACTTCTCGCAGTTGGTGTGGCCCAACGCGGATGACATGGGCTTCTGGGTCAGGTGCCCCCGTGGTTTGCTCGCGTACCACGCGAACCCAAATGACGCCCTTCCTAAAGCCCAAATCAGCAAACTGGGTAAAGGTCTGATATTGAGCATTCACTGGTGGCGATTGCGTCAGTGAAGCCGCTGGATCAGCATCGACGAAATAGGCGGTGCTGATGCCGCTGGTAGCAGCGTGCACGCCGGTCACAAAGAACAGCAGGAGGGTCGCCACGAGTTTGCGTAATCGGTTCGTCATAAGCCATCACATCATACGATTTTGCTAAACGTATGCGATTAAATACGCATTTCAGCCTAAAAAAAGATGAAAAATCGTGTGAAAGTGTGCGTATTGGTGTCTGGTGATGCCCGCTTAAGAAGGGGATGCCATGGCGTGGTTGGTTAAGAGGCGTTACTTAAACGGACGCAGCAAGCCTGTCGACAGACTGATTCCCGCCAAAATCACGGCGGCGCATGCCACCATGTATGGCGTGATGTGTTCGCCAAGAAAGGTCACGCCATAAAATGCGGCGAAGACGGGTACAGCGAATGTGACGGATAGCGCCTTGGTCGCTCCAACCATGGCGATCATTCGGAAAAATAAAATGTAAGCAAAGCCAGTGCAGAAAACACCGAGGATGACCAAAGAGGCAATCGTACCGCTTTGTATGCCCTGCTCTGGCCAGTACAGCCATGCCAGCGGCGCGAGAAATAAGGTGGCGCCAAGTTGGCTTCCCGTTGCCGATACGGTGGGCGGCACATCTTTGCAATAGCGTTTGGTGAAGCTGGCCGATATGCCGTAAAAAATAGGCGCCGCGATACAGACGGCAATGCCAATAATGTAGCTACCTAATTCCGCAGCCGGTGCCTCGCTTGCATTTTGCAGAGCTAAGAGCGTCACGCCGACAAAGCCGATCACAAGGCCGACCATCTGGCTGAGCGTCAACTTGTCTTTTAGCCAAACCCATGCGATGACGGCGCCAAATAGCGGCGTCGCTGCATTGATGATGGCACCCGTGCTGCTCGGCACGGTCAGCATAGCGATGGAGTAGGCAGCAAAGGGGATACCCGAATTCAAGATGCCCAAAAGCATGATCCGTCGCCAATGTGCCCTGAGCGTCGGCAGTTCGCCGCGTAGGGCAAGCAGGGGCAGTAAGCACGCAAAGGCGACGGCGACACGGCCGAACGCGGCGGGCATAGGGCCGATGTCTTGCGTGATGACCTTGGTGAACATAAATGATGAGCCCCACATGGTGCTCAGTACCAACATGTCTACCCACCAAGGTCGCGCATGTAGTCGCGCTAACCAGCTTTGGGTTTGGGTAGCGTTCGTGTGTTGCGGTGCGCCGTCTGCGTTAGCCAAGCCTATTCTCCAAACGCAAAAAAGCTATTTTTTTTTCAAGGCCGCCGGCATACCCCGTGAGGCTGCCGTTGGCACCCACGACACGATGACAAGGCACCACAATACTGATGGGATTACGCCCGACCGCACCACCGACTGCGCGAGCGCTGGCGTGACGACCTGTGGTTGTACTGACTAATTTGGCGAGTGCGCCGTAGCTGATGGTCTGTCCCCAGGGAACAGTAAGTAGCTGTGTCCAAACCGCTTGGGCAAACGCGCTGCCATGGGTCCATTGCAGCGGCACGGTAAAGTGTTGCAGTCTACCGGTGTGATAAGCCTTTAATTCCGTTTTCAGGACAGCCCAAAGCGGATGCTTGTCCATGCGCGGAACCTCAGAGAGGTTGGGGGCATGCGCTTGGGGTACAAACCATAAGCCAGTGAGCATTTCGCCGCGACAGGCGGCTTGCATCGGGCCCCAGGGCCCCTCAAATACAGTGTAAGCATCGTGCAACGGCATGCCGCCATTGTGCGTCAAATAACGGCGTGATGCGGTGCAAACAACGCATGCCAGTTCGTGAGCCAAACTTCTTACAATGGAGGCGTCAATAACCAAAACCGGCGAAGGTGGGTGAATGCTTTTTCAAGAAAAGTGCTTCAAAGCATACGACATCAGGGGCACCGTGCCCGAGCAATTAACGCCGGAGTTCGCGTGGGCGCTGGGGCTGGTATTCGGCCGGGCTGCTCGGTCCTTGGGTGAGACCACTGTTGCCGTCGGTCGCGATGGCCGTCTGAGTGGTCCGTCCTTATCTGAGGCTTTGTGCAGTGGCTTGGCCGCTGCCGGTGTGGCGGTGATAGATATTGGCCTAGCCACGACGCCCATGCTTTATTTTGCAGCCCATACGCTGTGCAGCACAGGCATACAGATCACGGGAAGCCACAACCCGAAAAACTACAACGGTTTCAAAATGGTGTTGGCGGGAGAGGCGATTTACGGCGATACCATTCAGGCCTTGCGCGCGGCGATGAATGGATTATCGGAAGACGATAGGCGTCTGCAGCCCGCAAGCGCTGATGCGATTCAGCGCCTAGACATAGCGGCAGACTATGGGCAACGTGTGGTGGCGGACATCCAGTTGAGTCGCCCCATGAAGATCGTTGTCGATAGTGGCAACGGTGTGGCAGGCGCCACCGCCCCAGGTATTTTCCGGGCACTCGGTTGTGATGTTGTTGCCTTGTTTAGTGAGGTGGACGGCAACTTCCCCAACCACCACCCAGACCCAAGTAAGTTAGAAAACCTGCAAGATGTCATACACGCGCTGCGTACCACTGACGCGGAGATTGGACTTGCCTTTGATGGCGATGGCGATCGCTTGGGCATTGTCACCAAGGACGGTCAGGTGATTTACCCCGACCGCCAGATGGTTTTATTCGCGAGAGACGTGCTGTCGCGTGTGCCGGGCGGAACCGTTGTGTTTGACGTCAAGTGTAGCCAGCGCTTGGCGCCAGAGATTGCAGCGGCGGGTGGTCAGCCTGTGATGTTTAAGACAGGACACTCGCTGGTAAAAGCCCACATGAAGGCACTCAACAGCCCATTGGGTGGCGAGATGAGTGGCCACATCTTTTTCAAGGAGCGTTGGTATGGTTTCGATGACGGGACGTATGCTGGCGCACGATTATTAGAAATTTTGAGCCGCTCGCCCGACGTCAGCGCGGTACTCAATGGGTTGCCAAATAGCGTCAGTACGCCAGAGTTGAATATCGACTGCAGCGGCCAAGACGCTCATGCGTTGGTTGACACGCTGGTGGTGGCCGCACAAGCAGATACCGAAAACTTTGGGGCGCCGGGTGAGCTGTGCACCATCGATGGCCTGCGGGTTGACTGGCCTGACGGTTTTGGGTTGATTCGTGCTTCCAACACCACGCCGGTGTTGGTGTTGCGTTTCGAGGGGCATGATGCCGAGGCGTGTACGCGTATTGAGTCGCGCTTCATGGCTTTGCTGAGAGCCCACATGCCAGACGCACAGATTCAGCACGCCAGTCATTGAAAAGGCCCTTACTGTGTCCATACCCCACAACCATCCGGACCCCGAGGTCATTGTCTTTAATCTAAAGACGCGTTACACGGGGGTATCCGCGACGGTCAATGCACTGGTACCGTGGCAGTTGCAACAGTGGCGCCTCGCCTATTGCGGCACGCCGCTATCCAATGGCATAGCGGGCCTGCGCCTGAAAGAGGCGATTCGCGTGTCAAAACGGCCGCCAACAGGACGTGATTTTCGTATATGGCATGTCCGCCGTGATCACGAAATGATGGCAGGGCTGTGGGCTCGTGACGTGCTTCGCTTGCCCATCAAGCTGGTTTTTACATCGGCAGCCCAGCACCGTCATGGCTGGTTTCCGCGTTGGCTCATTAGCCGCATGGATGCGGTAATCAGCACGACGCCATTGGCGGCCTCGTTCGTGCCGAATACAACGGCAGTCGTGCCGCATGGTGTTGATTTAAGTCGCTTTTCCGTCCCTGCTGATAAAGACGTTCTGTGGGCGGAAACGGGGCTGTCCGGAACCTACGGTATCGGCGTTTTTGGTCGTGTGCGGCCAGACAAAGGCACCGATATTTTTGTGGATGCCATGATAGCGGCGCTGCCGCATTTGCCAGGCGCCACCGCGGTTATCGCGGGCTTGGCGCAAGCCAAAGACCAAGCGTTTCAGAAAGACCTGCTGGCGCGGATAGAGGCGGCGGGCTTGTCCGATCGCATCGTATTTCTTGGCGAGGTCGCTGCTGGCGAGATACATCGCTGGTACGAGCGCTGCACCTTGTGCATCGCATGTCCGCGTTATGAGCCTTTTGGCTTGACGCCGTTTGAAGCGGGGGCCTGCGGCTGTGCGCTGGTTTGCTCAGAGACAGGTGCCTTCAGTATGTTGGTAGAGCCTGGTGTCAACGGATACATGGTGGCCTTGGAAGACGCGCAGGGCCTGGCCGCCGCCGCGCAACAGGTGCTGTCCGATTTACCTGGCGCACGGGCCATGGGCTTAAGTGCCCGAGCGCGTGTTGCGCAGCATTTTTCCCTCGCTGCTGAGGCGGCGGGGATTGCCCAGGTCTATCAGTCCTTGTTCGATACGGAGAAGACCTAACCGTGCAGGTGAGCGCCGAAAAGTCGCTGAGATCGCGCGTGGTCCGGGCGCTATATCGTGCGGTTATGCGCATGGCGGCCCCATTCTTGACCTTTAAATACCGGCGTCGTGCACGATTGGAGCCGCTTTATGCGCACGACCTGCCCGCGCGCAGGGGTTATTACACGGGCGCTGCTGCGGGGGAGTACGTCTGGGTACATGCGGTTTCGCTTGGTGAGACCCGCGCGTGTCTGCCGCTAATCGAGGCCATACGTCGGCGCTGGCCGGATAGCCAGCTGTTACTGACGCACGGGACGGCCACCGGTTGGGCGGCGGGAACGCCGTTGCTCAGGGCGGGTGATCAACAAACCTGGTTGCCATGGGATGAGCCAGCCAGTGTGCAGCGCTTTCTTGCGCACTTTAAGCCGCGTATGGGGTTGTTGATGGAAACCGAGGTGTGGCCCGAGTTAGTGGTCGCCTGTGCCGAGAGGCGGTTGCCGCTTTATCTAGTCAATGGGCGTTTGTCTGAGCGGTCCCTGCATAAAGCGTCACGTTTTGGGCTGACTACTCTGTCGCACCTTGCGTTCAATGCACTCGACGGTGTGGTAGCCCAAACCGCAGATGATGCGATGCGGTTTGAGCAGTTAGGTGCGCGCGTGCTTGGCCACCTTGGCAATGTGAAATTTGACGTCACCGTTCATCAGGCGGCGCAGGCTCAGGGTCAGCAATGGCGTCAAGGGCTGACGAAACCGGTCGTGATGTTAGCGAGCTCGCGCGAGGGAGAAGAGCACGCTTGGGTTGACGCGCTCCTGAGTGAGGCCACCCAGATGACGTTGTCGCTCTCAGCCTGTCACTGGCTACTGGTGCCCAGGCATCCACACCGGGTGACTGAAATCGAGCGCTTATTGCTGGGCGCAGGCTTTGACGTGCAAAAGCGCAGTGCATGGGCTGCGGCAGGGCCATCCGATGTCTCTGCCATGAACGGTCCCTCAGCCAAGCCCTGTATTTGGTTGGGCGATAGCGTGGGAGAGATGCCTGTGTACTACGCGCTGGCGGATGTCGCACTGATGGGAGGGAGCTTTGCCGTATTTGGTGGCCAAAACTTGATTGAGGCTGCCGCCTGTGGTTGCCCGGTGGTGGTTGGTCCGCACACCTACAACTTTGCCCAAGCGGCTGATTGGGCCATTGCGTGCGGAGCAGCAGTCCGCGCGCCCGACATGCAAGAGGCGCTGATGGCGGGCGTGGCGATCGCCGATGACATGGGGTTGCGCGCCGAGATGTCGCAAGCCGCGTTGACTCTGGTTGCCACCCACCAAGGTGCGTCAGCCCGCACCATCGACTGCGTCGCGCGGGCTGCGGAGGGGAACGCGACCGACGCTAGAACCTTAGGGTCTTAGGGCCTGAGAACTTTAGGGCTGTAGCAGGCGCGATACCGCGTCCACATCGGCATCGCTGAGCACACCGACGGCTTGGCGCAGTTTCAGGCTACCTAGCAAGACATCATGGCGCGCCTTGGCCAAACTGGCTTGTGTTTTATACACAGCGGTCTGCGCATTCAAGACATCAATATTGATGCGCACACCGACTTCGTAGCCAAGTTGATTCGCCTCCAACGCACTCTGGCTGGACACAAGGGCTGCTTGCAACGCCGTTGCTTGGCTCATGCCCGATTGAAGTCCTAGGAAGGCACGCTTCACCTGATTGGTTGCGGCACGGGTCGCGTTTTCAAGGTCAGCACGCGCCTTGGCCTCTTTCTCAAGTGCGGCTGCAATGCCATTTTGGACCGCGCCACCTGTGTACAGTGGCCAATTAAACTTCAGCGCAATGCTACTTGTGGGGTTGTAGCTTGCCGTATTTGCACTGCCGTGTGCCGCATTGGTGCCGTTGTGCAGATACGCGGCCTCTACATCCAGCGTGGGCTTTTCTCCTGCCTTGGCGATTTCTAAGTCTAGTCGTGCGTTCTCCAGGTCGACGCGTGATTTGGCGATAGCCAAATTGGTTTCGGCGCTTCGCCTCACCCATGTCTCGAGCGTCTCCCCCGAAAGGTCAGGAAGTCGATCGGCCATGAAAGCCTTGGGTTGCGGCGAGGTGACACCGGTCAACTGCGCCAGCGACAGTTTCGCAAGTTCCAGACTATTCTGCGCATTGATTTCGTCGGCCGTAATTCGGTCGTATTGGGCTTGGGCTTCGCGAGCGTCGGTGATCGTGGTGTTGCCGACTTCGAAGTTACGCTCAGCGGCGGCGAGTTGCTGTTCGGCGGCCTTTTTGGATGCCTGAACGCTCACTAAGGTATCTTGCGCGGTCAGCGCATCAAAGTAAGCCTGTGAAACTCTCACGATGAGCGACTGCTCTGCGACGCGCTGCAATGTCGCTGCCGCTTGCTCAGTTTGGGTGACCTTCTTGGCTGTTGCTGCATTTTTTTCACTGAATAGCGACTGTGAACCAATCAAGCCGATGTTCTGTGACCGGTTCTCTGTGCTTCGGCCTGAGGCGTATATATTCGACTGCGTGATCGATGATGTCAGTGACACCTTTGGCAGCGTGGATGCGTTGTCAAGCTTTGCGGCGGCATAGGTTGCGCGTGCCGCTGCTGTATCGCTCAGGTAAGTTGCGTCGAATTGACGTGCTGCCTCAAGCATCCCCGATAGACTTTGCGCGCCTGCGCCTGACGAAAAAGCCAACAAAACCCCAAGCACACATGTCGATAGACCCATTGTTGGCAACGTGACGCGCTTTGAAAAACCAGATACATGACATGTCATAACAGACTTCCTCTGTGGAATGGGTGTGAATGCGGGTGTGGCGCTGTGCGCTCGGTATGGCCTAGCAGTGTGCGATCAGTAGCGAGCCAAGGTGGGCTCGAGTTGGGTGGCCCAGGCATCGATGCCACCACTGATGTTCGCGACATGTAGATAGCCCATGTTCTCAAGATACATGGCAACTTGCGCGCTGCGCGCGCCATGGTGACACAAACAGGCAATCGGCTGGGTTTTATCTAGTTCATCTAAGCGGGCGGGCACACCCCGCATGGGCATGCGAATCAAGTCGAATGCCGGGTCTTCGGCGGGGCTCGCCGTCTCAAACTCATGTGGTTCACGCACATCAAGGACCACTGGGCGCTGCCCTTCGTGGGTGGCAAACCATTGGCTGAGGTCGGCTGGTTGTAATTGCAGCATGAGCGATAGTGCCTTCAGGTTAGAAGTTAAATCGTGAGCGTTCGGGAAAACCAATGAGACGCGAGGCAACGGTGTCCCACGGCGTACGGGTGCTGGCACTGTCGTGCGTGCCTTTGGTGATGAATGTCGCGTGCATCACGGGAGCTTGCCCACTGATGCCGACCAATCGGCCGCCAGGCTTGAGGTGCGTTAGCCACGCCATGGGCATCGTGGCGACGGAGCCACTTAATAGGATCACGTCGAATGGCCCACTTTTGCTCCACGTCTCCACGAAGCTGCCATCACCCAAAATAACCTCAACGTTTTGCATATTGGCGTGCTCAATCGTGTCACGCGCTTGTGCGGCCAGCGTTTGATCAATTTCAACCGTGGTGACACGTCGCACCAGTTGGGCCAATAGCGCCGCCATATAACCCGACCCCGTGCCAATTTCTAAAACGTGGTCGCTTGATTGTAGGTCCATGTCTTGCAACAGTCGGGCCTCGACGCGGGGTGCCAGCATCATCTTGCTCGCCTTGATGGGGTCGCTCAACGGAATTTCAAGATCTGAAAAAGCCAGCGCCTTGTGTTGGTTGGGAACAAAACGTTCGCGCGGAACTTGACTCAGTGTTTCCAGAACACGCGCGTTCAGAACGTCCCATGGGCGAATTTGTTGCTCGATCATGTTGAATCGGGCTTGATCGGTGTTTACCACGGCTTGCATGCAGGCTCTCCCAGGGGATTTTTTTCAGACAGGGGTTATTTTACTGATTGCGCGCGGGTTTCGCTCTTAGACCGTGGGTTTTTCCTGAGCACCAAACAAGCGCTTCAACCACTGGCTCAAATCGTCCATGTAGCAGTAGACAACCGGAACGACCACGAGTGTGAGCAAGGAGGCGGTGATAACGCCGCCTATCACGGCTTGACCCATGGGCGCGCGCTGCTCCGCACCCTCAGACAGAGCGAACGCTAGCGGCGCCATACCAAAAATCATGGCCAAGGTGGTCATTAAGATGGGGCGTAAGCGGACCTTGGCAGCCATCAGCAAGGCATCGTCTCGGTTCAGCGGGGGGGCGCCGTCAATCCCTTCGCGGGCGCGTATGGCGAAATCGACCAGCAGAATGGCATTTTTAGTCACCAAGCCCATGAGCATGACCACACCGATTACTGAGAACATGGACATGGCTGACTGGAACATCAGCAAGGCCAGCACAACGCCTATCAGCGTCAGGGGTAGGGCGCTCATGAGGGCCAGTGGCTGCAAAAAGCTCTTGAATTGACTCGCCAAAATCATGTAGATGAACACCACGGCCAAGGCCAGTGCTGACAGCGCATAGCCGAAGGACTCGGCCATGTTCTTGGTGGAGCCACCAAACTGATAGCGATAGCCCGGTGGGAGGGCCACGTCGTCGAGCACCTTACGGATGTCGCCTGAGACCTCCCCAACGGAGCGACCGTAGGCGTTTGCGTCAACGGCGACTTCACGGCTGAGATTTTTCCGGTTAATTTGATTCGCCCCTGTTGAAGGCAATACATCGGCAAATTGAGCCAGCGTGACCACGCGGGCGGAACCATCGGCGTTCGCGCCCGTGATGAACGGTAACTGCTTCAAGTCCTCCAGGCTGCTGCGGTCACTCGCGGGCAGTCGCAAAATCACGTCGTAGCTTTGGTCATCGGGCGCGCGCCACGTGCTGACTGTTTGACCTGCAACGAGGGTGCGCAGGCTTTGCGCGACAGCACCTACGGACAAACCCAAATCGCTGGCAGCGGCGCGTCGCACGCTGATGTCTATGGTCGGGTTGTTGGGCTTCACGCTGGAGTCGAGGTCCACTAGGCCGGGGATACCTCGGATTCTGTCCGTCACTGTGGCGCTGATACGCTCCAGCTCCTTCAAGTCTGACCCTTGCAGGGAGAATTCAATCTGCTTATTGCCCCCTACGGAGTCGAGCAAGCCCACATGGGTCACGGTGATACCGCTAATGCTTCGCAACCGCTCCCGCAATTGAGCCGACATTTGATCGACGCCCAAGGTGCGTAGCTTGCGGTCGATTAAGCGGACATAGACGCTAACGTAGTTTTTGCCACGTGCACTGCCTGTGTTGATCGTGGACAAGGTGTAATCAACCTCCGGAAACGAACGCAAAACGGCTTCAACTTGTTTGGTTTTGAGCTCGGTGACTGCGAGAGACGAGCCGACCGGTGTGTAGAAGTTGAGGCGTGTTTCGGAAAAGTCGGCCTTGGGAACAAACTCGGTTCCGAGTAGCGGCATCATGGCGATGCTGGCAACAAATGTGGACAAAGCCATCGCCACAGTGGCGAGTTTGTGGCGCAGTGACCACCGCAGTATGCGCTGATAGCTTTCGGACAGGCTGTCTTGCCAGACGTCAACCGCATGGGTGAGGCGCCCAATGGTTTTGTTGTACCAACTGTCGGCCTTGAAAGGTTTGCGGTGGTCATCGATGGCGGGGTCATGCCAAATACTCGAGAGCATGGGGTCTAGGGTGAAGCTCACGAACATCGAAATCAGTACAGCGGCCACGATGGTGATGCCAAATTGGTGAAAGAACTTACCAATGATGCCGCCCATAAAACCAATTGGGGCAAACACGGCCACGATCGACAATGTGGTCGCTAAGACAGCCAAACCAATCTCTTTGGTGCCGTCCATCGCGGCGTCGTAGGGCGTCTTCCCCATCTGCACGTGGCGAACAATGTTTTCGCGCACCACAATCGCATCGTCTATCAGTAGGCCCACACACAGCGACATCGCCATCAGCGTAATCATGTTGATGGTGAAGCCAAATAGATACATGAATAAAAACGTACCGATGATGGCAATTGGTAGTGTGAGGCCAGTGATGACCGTAGAGCGCCATGAGTTTAGGAAAAGGAAAACAATCACCACCGTCAGGATGGCACCTTCAATCAAGGTCGCCTTCACGTTGGCGACGGATACCCGGATCGGACGCGAGCTGTCGCCAATGGCTTGCAAAGATATACCTGGCGGCAAGTCTTTGCTGCTCGCAGTGAGTTCAGCCGATAAGCGGTCGACGACTTGGACCGTATTCTCGTCTTGCGACTTTTGAATTTGTAATAAAACGGTGCGTTGCCCGTTGTAAAGCGCCAGGCTTTCAATCTCTTTCTCAGCGTCGGCAATACGTGCCACTTGGTCAAGTCGAATGTCTATGCCATTTTTCCGCGCAACAACAATCTGACCGAAGTCACTGGGTCGTTGCATGCGGGCTTGCACCTGAACAACCAACTCCCGCGCAGACGATGTAACGGCCCCGATTGGCGAATCTTGGCTTTCTGAGCGGACCGCGTTGGCAACCTGTTGGGCGCTGACGCCTAGCGCGCGCATGGCTGTGGGCTGTAATTCAATTTGAATTACGCGCTCGGTGTCGCCGACCAGGGACACGAGACCCACGCCGCGGACGTTCTCCAGTTGCTTACGTAAAACCTGATCGGCCCAGACGCTGGCTTGTGCCGTCGTTGGTGCATCTTTTTGACTCTCGTCGACAGTGACAGCCACCGAGAAGATGGGACGACTTGCGGGGTCAAAACGGCTAATGCGAGGCTCCTCTGCGAGATCGGGCAGGCTGGATTGCATGGCCGCAATTTTTTCGCGAACGTCATCGGCGGCTTTTCGACTGTCAACGTCCAGTTGAAATTCTGCAATGACCACGGATGCGCCTTGGTAGCTGCGGGAGCTCAAGGAGTTGATGCCTGAAATGGTGTTTAAGGCCTCTTCGATTTTTCGGCTGACTTCCGTCTCCACAATCTCTGGCGCTGCGCCGGGGTAAATGGTGTTGATGGCGACGACTGGGAAGTCGACATTCGGAAATTGGTCGACTTGTAGGCGTTGATAGCCAAAAACACCGAGTACGACAAACGCCAACATCACCATGGTGGCAAAGACGGGGTTGCGTAAAGAGACTTGGGTAAACCACATAATCGTTTGTCTTTAGGGTTGGTTGGCGTTGGCGTTGGCGCTGGGGTAGTTGCTTACTTGCTCAGCTGAACAGCGGTGCCATTGGCGATGACCCCGGCGCTTGGCGACAGCACAATTTCGCCGGCGGTGAGGGGTGACACGATGGCAAATTGGCGCCCGTTACGCGAGCCTGTGGCGGCGATGGTGACGCTCACGTGGGCAACGCGTTGGTTCTGAACGACCTGAATGTAGGGTTGCGCTTTCTCTGTGCGCACGGCATCCAAGGGGATAGCGCTTCCCTCTATGGTGCCAACGACCAAGCCGCCGGTCACGAACTCCCCGACCCGCGCGGAGTCAACTGGCAGACTCAAATAAATTTTCAGGCTGCGACTACTGGCATCCACGCTGGGGTTGATGCGTGCGACCTTGGCGGTTACGGTGGTCGCGCTGCTTTCTAGCGTCAATGTTGCCATCTGACCAACCTGCAACTTGGCAGCTGCGGCGATGGGCACCATCACCTCGACCTCGAGCGAACGGGTGTCGACAATGTCGACGAGTGGTGCGTTGAGCGCCACACGATCGCCTGGTTTCACGTAGCGTTGGCTGACTTGCCCGTTGATCGGGCTGCGAACCGTTGCATCAGCCAGGTTTCGTTTGGCAATGTCCAAAGCCGCAATGGCTGCCTCATGGTTGGCCTTTGCCGATGCGTACGTGCTATCGGAGCTCACCAAAGCGGTGCTCGATATAAATCCTTTTTCAACCAGTGCGCGGTTGTTGTCGCGCTGGCGCTGCGCTAAATCCATTTGCGCCCTTGCCGCGATAACCTGCTGCTGCGCTTGTTCCCTGCGTGCTTTGGCATCGTCTGCGTCTAGCTGTGCAACCACCTGCCCCGCCTTGACACGGCCGCCTTCAGGCACCCGAATCGCCGTGACAATCGCTGCTTGATTGCTCCGCAAGGTCACCGCGTTGACAGCCTTCACAGTACCGTTGATGGTCTGCGTTTGATCCAACGACTGCCTGGCGGCGGCGACGGTGTCGCTGGCCTGAAGGACATAGTTGATGGGCGCTTTGAGCGCCTCGGCGGCGAGCGCGGCACTGGCCTGCGCGTCGCTGCGTGCCTTCAGGGCGCGCCACACGCCACCCGCGAGTGCGACGACGATTAAGCTGTACACGAGCCACTTGACAGTAGACTTCAGACGCATGGCGGATTACCTTTCAGTTCGATGCCAGAGAGCAAAATATCGATTTGGTTTTGTATGAAAGCAGTGGGCTCAATGGCAGGGCCGCAAACGGGGTTATCAACCCCCATGGCCTGCCGCCAGAGACACAAAAATAACAGCGAGGACATGATGCCCATGACGGTATTGGTCAGATCCAAGTCTCGTAGCTCACCCCGTGCGATGCCTCTTTTGAGTATGGCTTGCATCAGATGCAAGCCAGGCCCCATGACCTCAGTCTGGTAGAAGGCGGCGAGCTCGGGAAAGTTTTTCGCCTCTTGAATAATGAGCTTGCTGATGCCCCCCGCCTGGGTACTGCCGATCTCCTGCCACCATTTGTGCATGGCTAAGGCGATCAGGTCGCCACTGCTCCCTTGGAAGTGCGCAACGGTCGATTGAAAAGCGGTCAGCCGGTCAATGATGTTGGTGCGCACGACGGCCTTGAATAAGTCGTCCTTGCTGGGGAAATACACGAACAAGGTTGCCTTTGAAACGCCCGCTTGTTTGGCGATTTCGTCCATACGGGCGCCTGCAAACCCCTTGTCCACGAACACGGCGAGAGCGGCTGCAACAATTTCGTTGGGCCGCGCCTCTTTGCGTCGGGTGCGTTTAAGGGGACGGCCCAATGGGTCGTGTGGCTCGATCGTGCTTGTCGGAGGCATCGTTAGTGACTGCTTGGTCATTAAGCGATATTCTAATGACCGCTTAGTCAATAATTTTGTATGGGTAAAAAAATACCCTGCGCCGGCAGGGTATTTGATTGCGCCGGCTAGCGACTCAATAGAACGCTTGCAAGCCCGTTTGCGCACGCCCCAAGATCAAGGCGTGAACGTCGTGGGTGCCCTCATAGGTATTCACGGTTTCCAGGTTAATCATGTGGCGGATGACGTGGTATTCGTCGTGAATACCGTTGCCGCCGTGCATATCACGGCTCATCCTGGCGATGTCCAAGGCTTTGCCGCAACTGTTGCGCTTTATGAGGCTGATCATCTCTGGCGCAGCACGGTCTTCGTCCATGAGGCGACCGACCCGCAAGCAGGCGTGAAGACCCAGCGTGATCTCGGTCTGCATGTCGGCGAGCTTCTTCTGGATCAATTGATTTTGGGCCAGCGGGCGTCCAAACTGTTGACGGTCTAAGGTGTACTGACGCGCGCGGGTCCAGCAGTCTTCGGCGGCACCCATGGCACCCCAAGCGATTCCGTAGCGCGCTTTGTTCAGGCAGCCGAATGGGCCTTTTAGCCCGTTTACGTTTGGCAACAGGTTTTCGGCGGGTACAAAGACATCGTCCATCACAATTTCGCCCGTGATGCTCGCGCGCAAACTCATCTTGCCTTCAATCTTGGGCGCGCTCAGGCCTTTCATACCCTTTTCCAGGATAAAGCCGTGAATGGCGCCTTGCCCCATTTCTTCGCCAACGATCTTGGCCCAGACCACAAAGACATCAGCGATGGGGGCGTTGGTGATCCACATTTTTGCGCCCTTCACGATATAACCACCGTCCACGGGTGTGGCACGCGTTTCCATATTCGCGGGGTCGGAGCCGTGGTTGGGTTCGGTGAGGCCAAAACAACCGACCCACTCGCCTGTTGCCAGTTTGGGCAGATATTTCTGACGTTGCTCCTCAGAGCCGTAGGCGTGTATGGGGTGCATGACCAAGGAGCTTTGCACACTCATGGCGCTGCGATAGCCACTGTCCACACGCTCTACCTCGCGCGCCACCAAGCCGTAGCTGACATAGTTCAAACCGGCGCAGTCGTAGCCGTCAATGGTGCAACCCAAGAAACCCATCTCGCCAAACTCGTTCATGATCTCACGGTCAAAGGTCTCGTGGCGGGCGGCCTGAAGCACGCGAGTTTGCAGGCGCTCTTGACAGAAGGTGTGTGCGGCCTCGGCAATAGCGCGCTCGTCGTCGCTCAAGGCATCTGCGAGGTGTAAGGGATCTTGCCAGTTGAATTGGGGTTTCATATGTGTGTTTCTTTGAGCTGTATGCGTCATACGGTTTGTTCAGGAAGACAAGTCTCTATTATTGTGAAAACCTTCGTCGTTGCGGTGACATTGTCTGATGGCGAATAATGTAGGCGACACTACATTTTTTTCATACCTTACAGAGGCCAGCACATGTCCCTACCCAACGACCAACGATCTGATTCCCATGCCAGCGACCTCGACACCATCGTGCTCGGAGGCGGGTGCTTTTGGTGCACCGAAGGGGTGTTCCTGCGGGTCAAAGGGGTTAGGGCTGTTGAGTCTGGCTACTGTAATGGCCATGTCATCGCGCCAACGTATGAGCAAGTGTGCACTGGTGAGAGCGGTCATGTCGAGGTGGTACGTGTCACCTTCGATACGCGTGAAATACAGTTGAGTCAAATCCTCGAGGTGTTCTTCAGCGTTCACGACGCCACCACCTTGAATCAGCAGGGCAATGACGTGGGGCCGCAATATCGCAGCGGTGTATACCTCACGCGGTCCGAGCAACTACCCATCGTGACGGCATTCATTGCAGACCTAGCGTCGCGCGAGCAGGCGTTGCGAGGACGGATAACGACGGAGGTGGTGCCTCTGCACAACTACAGTACCGCTGAGAGTTTTCACCAGCAGTACTACGACCGGTTTCCCCAGGCAGGTTATTGCGACTACGTCATTGCCCCGAAAATTGCGAAGTTCATCACAGCGCACCCAGACTTGGTTGCCTAGGGTCGCCTGCGGCTTGCAGCTTACGGCTTACGGCGCTGTCCTTATTGGCTGATGGCGCGGGCCGCTTCCACTTGGCTCTCGAAGTAGGCCTGAAAGCTCATGACTAAACTGGACATGAGGGCGACCGCTCCAATCATGAGGGCGCACACCACCACCATGACGCTCAGCCAGTTGGTGAGCCCCGATGGGTGCGTATCGTCTAGGTCGTGGCCGGGGTTGTACTTGGCCTGCCAACGTGCTGGCGCCATGAGTGCGTAAAAGATAGCGGTGCCACAAGCGACAGCAATACAGATGCCAAAGACCGGTATGAGTATCCAAGCCAATAGGTCGTCTTGCCCAATGTTGTAAAAGCGTGCCAAGCCAACCAGCCCGGCGGCTGTGGGTAAGGGGGTTAGCCAGAAGCCGATATCTTTTATGCCGAAAAGATAGAGCCGGTGAAGGCCCAAGCTGCCAAATAAGAAAGCGAGCCACGCAGCGATGGTCTTTGACTTGGGCGAGCGTGAGGTGATGGCGGTCATGTGTGGGTGTCTTTGCGTTGTGTGAGGTCGTTATGCAGCGTCAGAGTCCGTCGGGGCCGTCTGGGTTCCCTTGCCTAAGGTGCGCTCCATCAAAACGATATCTAGCCAACGCTCAAATTTCCAGCCGCAACCGCGCATGGTGCCCACGTGCGAGAACCCCATGCGACGATGTAAATTGATAGAGCCCGTATTGTCACTGTCGCCAATGACCGCCATCACGTGACGAATTCCCCGCGCCTCCAGCAGAGCCAGTAAATGAGTCATCAATGCGGCGCCTATGCCTTGGCCCATGCTGCCCGGGGCGACATAGACCGAGTCCTCGGTGCTGAACCGGTAAGCTGGTCGCGGCTTGAACCAGTTGGCGTAGGCGAAGCCAAGCACTTTTCCGTCGCGCTCAGCGACGATGTAGGGCAGGGATTTTTGCAACACATCGGCGCGTCGTGTTTGCATCTCGTCCAGACTGGGGGGGACCGTTTCGAACGTGCCCGTGCCGTTGAGCACATGGTGTGCGTAGATCTCTTTAATCGCGCGCAGGTCGTTGGCGGTGCTGGCACGGGTAAAAATGTCGGACATGGTGTTGTAAATGCGTTAAATCCGCCCGGGTGGGACAGGGGATATTGTGCCCGACAGGGGCGGAGATGGGCGGCTACCCGTAAATGCCATATAATCGAGGGCTTGGTAACGTTTCGCTGGCCGGGTGGCTAGTCGTGTGTCTCAGGCGTTACGAGAATTTTGGAACGAATCGGTCTAGGTGTGATCTGCGCCAAGGCCGTGAAGCCCCACCCAAAGGATTAATCATGGTCGTTATTCGACTCTCTCGCGGCGGCTCTAAAGCACGCCCTTTCTACAATATCGTTGTCGCTGACAAGCGTAACCGTCGCGACGGTCGTTACCTTGAGCGTATTGGTTTTTACAACCCAATGGCGCGTGGTGCTGAAGAGCCTTTGCGCCTAGCGCAAGATCGTTTGACGCACTGGTTGTCTATTGGTGCACAGCCATCAGACACGGTGTCCCGTTTGATGAAGGTGGCCGCGAAGGCCCGAGCCTAAGCGATCGTTTGGGCTCCCCGGATTCGGGTGGCCACCGCGAATCGTGTAAGAAGCGCGTATGCCTTTGTGGTGTGCGCGTTTTTTTTTGCCCATTTTAAGCAAGGGGTATGGTTAAATTTATTGACCTTTCACCCCCGTTCAGTCCCGTTTAGCCCCACTTACACCCCTGATTGGTATCCCGTTTATGTCTGATATGCCCACCCGACCGATCCCGTGGCCGATTGCGACCCGACCCAAGGACGCGGTGGCGTTGGGGCACCTGCAGGGTGCCTGGGGTGTAAAGGGCTGGCTGAAGGTGACGCCTTACAGCGCCGATGCGGACGTCTTACTACAGGCTAAAACGTGGTATCTGGAAGCACCTGAAGGCCGATTTGCCAAGTCCTTCGACGCATTCACTGGAACGGTTCAGGTCGGCGTCACGGCCTGCAAGCCCCACACCGGTGCGTTGGTTGCGCAGTTAACGGCTTGCGACGACCGCGATCTGGCGCAGGCGCTTAAGGGTGCGCAGGTGTGGGTGTCCCGAGCCGACTTTCCTCAAACGACCTCTGCTGATGAGTTTTACTGGGTCGACCTCATTGGTCTGCGAGTCGTGAACCGTGGGGGTCTACCGCTGGGCGTGGTGCATGAGTTATTGGCAACGGGACCGACATCCGTCATGTGCATACATGACGATGCCTGCGTGGGCGAAGGGGGTAAGCCGCTAGAGCGGTTGATCCCGTTCGTTGCGCAGTATGTCGATACCGTGCAGTTGGCGGAAGGACGCATACACGTTGATTGGCAGGCAGATTTTGATGTTTAGACGGCCCATAACCGATGCCCGCATGCGCTATGTCGCAAACCTTGCAGGGCGTCAACAGCGATATGGTGTGAGATCCGATGCGTATTGACGTTATCACGCTGTTCCCCGATCTGTTCGTGCCCTTTCAGCAGCAGGGCGTGGTGCGGCGTGCTTTCGACTCGGGAGCGGTCAACCTGAAACTGTGGCAGTTGCGTGACTTTGCGTCGGGCAACTACCGTCGCGTCGATGACCGCCCGTTCGGTGGAGGCCCCGGCATGGTGATGGCGGCGCAGCCCCTAACGGACGCGTTGAGCGCGATTCGTGCTGACCGTGCTGAGCCGCAAGCAATGCAGGCGCCTGTCGTGCTGTTTTCGCCTCAGGGCGAAACGATCACGCATGCGCGCGTTGCGGCGCAGGCCGCGTCGTCGCGAGGGGTGATCTTGGTGTGCGGACGCTACGAGGGAGTAGACCAGCGTTTTGTCGACCGCTTTGTAGATCTGCAATGGAGTCTGGGTGACTTCGTCTTGTCGGGTGGGGAGATTGCGGCCATTGCTTGGCTCGATGCGGTCGCGCGTTTGCTTCCCGGTGTGCTGGGTGATGCCGACAGCCATTTGCAAGATAGTTTTAATGACACCTTAGACGGTTTGTTAGATTGTCCCCACTACACGCGCCCCGAAGTGTGGGAAGGGCGGGCGGTCCCCGACGCCTTGTTGTCGGGTAACCACGCGGCGATTTCGGCCTACCGACGTCAGCAAAGCCTGCGCGTCAGCGCACACAGCCGCCCCGATTTGGTTGACGAGGCGCGCCGCACGCAGGCGCTGACGCCCGCAGACGAGGCTTTTTTGGCGGAAGTCGCTAGGTCTTCTCAAACCTAGGCTAGTCGCGCTATAATAGGGGGCTAACCGATCCTCTGTTTGGCCGCCTAATGGGACAGATCTCTTTGATGGGCAAAGAGACGCCATGGGCCTTGTGTAGCGCAAATACGATCGACTAAGAGGACCCTATGAACTTGATCCAAGAACTCGAGCAAGAAGAAATCGCTCGATTGAATAAAGAAATCCCTGAGTTTGCACCTGGCGATACCGTCATTGTGAGCGTCAATGTGGTTGAAGGTACGCGTAGCCGCTTGCAGGCCTACGAGGGTGTCGTGATTGCACGCCGCAACCGTGGTTTGAACAGCAACTTTATTGTCCGTAAGATCTCTAACGGTGAAGGCGTCGAGCGCACGTTCCCTTTGTACAGCCCACGTATCGCCAAGATCGAAGTCAAGCGTCGCGGCGATGTTCGTCGTGCCAAGCTGTACTATCTCCGTCAGCGTAGCGGTAAGTCCGCGCGCATTAAGGAAAAGCTGGTTCTCAAGAAAAAGCCTGCAGCAGTGGCTTCGTAAGCCAGCGCATGCAAAAAAAGCCACTGTACGCAGTGGCTTTTTTTTGGTCTAAAGTGATGACATTGAGTTCCAATTCCAATAGGCATTCGTTTTGACACAATCAAGAACCCTTCCTGCGAGTGGCATGCTGTCGTCGCTCCCAGACCCACGTGTCGTGCCCAGCGTGTGTAACCCCGACGCGGAGGTTGCGGTCGGTGTAGACAAACTGTCAGCGGATGCGTTGCACGCGCGGTTTGGGCAAGATCTTGCGTGGCAGCCCGATGTCGTCCAAGAACTGCAGTGGCAACACGTTGAGACATGGCGGGATGCCGCCGTATTAATCGGACTGGTTATGCGTGAGGAGCTGATGGTGTTGCTCACGCAACGTAGCGCGCACGTGCCGACTCACGCGGCACAAATAGCTTTCCCGGGTGGGAAAGTGGACCCGACCGATGCGGATGCCCGTGCGGCGGCTGTGCGGGAGGCCGAAGAGGAGGTGGGTCTGCCACCCGCCTGCGTGCGCATCTTGGGCGAGACCGGTCAGTACATCACGGGCTCTGGCTTTCGCATTACCCCAGTGGTTGCATTGATCACACCCCCTGACGCCTTCGTGGCTAATCCGGGCGAGGTTGATGACGTATTTGAAGTCCCCTTGTCCTTTCTGATGAATCCAGATAACCACTACCGACACCGGCTGAATATGGGTGAGCGTGGTGAGATCAAGCGCCAATGGTGGTCTATGCCTTATCAAGCTCCCGGTGCAGCTGCTGAGCGATATATTTGGGGTGCAACCGCAGGCATGTTGCGCAATTTTTATCAGTTTTTATCTGCCAAGTAAGGTCCCATTCCTATGATTTTTTTCGCCCTATTGGTTGCTACCCTGCTGGATTACAACGTCCCCTTTGCTTACGAGAAGCGACTAAACCCCTACGTATTGCGTTGGACGGCGACGGCGCAGCGGTGGACTAGCCAGCAAGCCGGCTGGGTTGATTGGGCTGTGGGCGTCGGGTTGCCGGTGATTGCGACGGCAGTGATATTTTTGGCGCTGTCTGCATTCGCCAGTGTGTTGGCTTGGGTGTGGTTGGTTGTCGTACTCTACGTTTTTTCAGGTTACGGGCAATTTAAGGACCATATGTCCCCGGTTGGCATGTTTGGTCGCGTTTCGCAGGGTGTCGCGGACGAGGGAAACAATGCGTTTGATACGCCAGCCGCTGTACGTTTCGTTTTGCACCGCGTGGTCGGTTATTGGGTGGCCTTTATCGTGCTGGCTTTATTGGGGCTGGGGCCGGCCGGTGCGGTGTTGTATCGCCTAGCGAGGGAGAAAGCGACGCCCATGACGCAGTCACAGGCGGGCGAGGAACCGGCCCTAGAAGAGCAGGCCGCAGAAGAGCAGGCCGTAGAAGAGCAGGCCGTAGAAGAGCAGGCCGTAGAAGAGCAGGCCGTAGAAGAGCAGGCCGTAGCAGAACAGCCTGTGATGCAAGCGGTTCAGATTGAGGCAAACGAGTCAACTACCACCACCGACGGAATGGCGGACCCTCACGCTGCAGACCCAGTTCACGCCTTTGCGGCCTTGGCTTGGCACTGGGTGGGCTGGTTGCCTGCGCGCGCTATGGTCATTTGCGCGGCAATGGTGGGCGCGTTTGACGGCGCAATTGCCGCGTGGCGAGAGCCGGAGGCGCGCCACGACGAAAGCAATGATGCGCTCGTGGTCTCAGGCGTACTGGGCTCGTTGGGGGAACCTGAGCAGATAACACCCGGAATGGTTGAGCGATTAGCGACGCGGTTGCTATGGCTTATCTTTGTTGCCGTTGGCGTGGTTAGTTTCGCCGTCTAAATTTTGCCGTCTAAACGAGCGCCAAGAATGCAACTGGCCCGTTTGTGAGCACTTACCAAGCCCGAGCTACCTCGGTTAATTCGAGGTGTAGATCTTGGTAAATGCTGTAGCGGTTGGGTGAAATCTGAGGCGGCTCTGTCTCGGTCGCATCCCGCACGGGGCACTCTGGCTCATGCAAATGGGTGCAGTTGCTGAACTTGCAATGGCCCAAATATGCTGACAGGTCAGGCATGTAGGTGGCGAGTTGATCCACCGCGATGTGGTGCATACCAAACTCCTGAAAACCGGGGGAGTCAATAATGGCGCCAGCCGCTTGGTCTTCCGGGTTAAGCCAATACAGCGTGGTGTTCGTCGTGGTGTGCTTGCCGCTGTTCAGCGCACGCGAAATTTCTTGCGTTCTTAAATCTACGGCCGGCAGCAGCTGATTAATGAGTGTGCTTTTTCCAGCACCCGAGGGTCCCAGAACCAGCGTGATTTTTTGGCTCAGCAACGCGTGCAACGCGCTCAGACCCACAGGGGGCGAGGAGAGTAGTGAGAGGCCGAGCACGGGGTAGGCCATGTCTCGGTAGGGTTGCAAGCGCGCCCACGCGCGTTCAAAAAGCGGTGTTAAGTCTTGCTTGTTCAAGATGATGGTGACGGCGATGCCTGTAGCCTCGGCGGCGATTAAAGCGCGGCTGAGCTGCATTTCAGAAAACTCAGGTTCGGCACCTAAAAAGACGAGGATGTGATCCAAGTTTGCAGCAAATGACTTGGTCCTCATTTCGTCTTGGCGAAAAAACAGATTTTTGCGTGGCAACACACGCTCGATCGTGCCTTGGTCCTCAGACTGTGACCACACCACTCGGTCCCCAACCACTGCGGTATTTTTCTTACCTCTGGGGTGGCAGATACGTTGACTGCCATCGGTTGCGAGCACGGTGACGTGCCGTCCAAACGTCTCAATAACTAATCCGTTGTTCTCAACGTCTACGGGCCTGGTCTGTCCGCCTAGCGTCTTCTTCGCCGTGTTGCGGGGTTTGGTCGCTCGGGAGGGTAGTATGCGAACTTGAGCCATAGACCGGGGTGCCTGTAATGTTTACGCGCTGTGTTTTAGCGCGTTGACCTTAGTCGCCGCCAGAAAGTCTAGGCTGGTTAAGCCTGCAGGCTCATGTGTGGACCACGCCACCGTGCATTGGCTGTAGCTCACGCGTATGTCTGGGTGGTGGTCGAGTTGGTGAGCGACGTAGGCGACGGCATTTACAAATGCCATGGTGTGGTGGAAGTTTTTAAATGTGAACTGTCGCTGCAGCGCACCGTCCTCAATGCGCCACCCTAGGGCCTCTTCACCGTTGAGCTTGGTTAGTTCACTCACCACGATCGTCGGCGTGAGCAGGGTGGGGCGGGAGGTCGAGTCGGTCATGGGTGTGCAGGGGCTGTAATGCGGGTAATACGCTCCATCGCCGCCGGATGCGAGGCATAAAAGCGTGTGTAAACCGGGTCTGGGGTGAGCGTGCTGGCGTTGTCGTTGTAGAGTTTCGTGAGGGCGCTAGCCAGTGCACTTGCTTCGGCGTGCTGGCAGGCATAGGCATCGGCTTCAAACTCATCTTTTCTGGAAAACCCAGCCAGCAAAGGGCTTACGAAAAACGTTACCAAGGGCAGCATGAACATAAACAAGATGAGGGCCAATGCGTCGTTTGGTCCGCCGACATCGGGAAGGACGCCGAGTCCGACATAAAACCACAATTGGCTGGCAAACCAAGACAGTGCGGCCAAGGCCAAGGCGCTTAGCGCGAAGAGGCCGATGATGCGCTTGCGTATGTGTTGGTGAGCGAAGTGGCCCAGTTCATGGGCCAGCACGGCGTTCACCTCTTTAACGCTCAGACGATCCAGCAGCGTGTCAAAGAAGACCACACGTTTGCTCTTACCAAAACCAGTGAAGTAGGCGTTTGCGTGTGCGCTGCGGCGGCTTCCATCCATTACAAAAAGCCCTTCCGCTTTGAATCCACAGGCCTCGATCAATGCATTCGCGCTGGCCCTCACGTCTTCACGGGTTAACGGTTCGAACTTATTGAAACGCGGGGCGATCCACTTGGGGTAAACGAACAGCATCAGCGCGTTAAAGCTAGCCCAGACCGCCCAAACATACAGCCACCAGTAGCTGCCCGCCGCACCCATCAGCCACAAGGCGACCCAGGCCAGGGGCAAGCCGAGTGCGGCACCGAGGACGGCGCTTTTTGCCAAATCAGACAGCCACAATGCCGGTGTTGTTTTGTTAAAGCCAAACGCGGCTTCCAGCTTGAAGGTGCGCCACCATGCGAACGGGAGTTCGATGAGAGAGCCGAGCACCACGACGCCCGTTAACAGCGCGATTTGTTGGGTCATGCCAGAGCCAAGCGACGCGAGCAGCCATTGATTCATGGCATCAAGGCCGCCCATCAGCGTCCAGCCAAGCAGCACCGCGTGGCTGACAAAGACGTCCAAGTTGCTGAGGCGCAATTTGGCTAAGGTGTAGTCGGCCGCTTTTTGATGCGCTGCCAAGGAGACGTCCGAAGCAAATGCGCTGGGTACGTGGTCTCGGTGGGTCCAGACATGGCGAGCCTGACGGCTATTGAGCCAGAGTTGTGTCAGCACGTTCGCGACCAGCAGAATGGCGAAAGTGAGGGTGATGTACGTGGAGATTTCGAGAATTTGGTGCATTCGGTGCCGAGGTGCGGGGGTAAAGAGACCGATAAATTGAGCGCGTTAATCAATATTGTGGCAGTTTTAGTGCCCGATGCCGCGCGGTACCGCAAATTGGCTTGCGTTTTTCAGGCCTAACCAGATCGGAGACAATAGGCAAATGAGCGAAAACACACATACCCATTTGCCGACAGCGCCGACGCAATTGCCAAAATCTGACCAAAATCTCATTTGGTTGGACTGCGAGATGAGTGGCCTGGACCCCGAGAAAGAACGGTTGCTGGAGATTGCCGTCGTGATCACCAACGCCGATTTATCCGTGCGGGTTGAGAGCCCCGTTTTAGTCGTTCACCAAAGCGACGCGGTACTTGGCGCCATGGACGCGTGGAACACGGGAACGCACGGCCGCAGCGGACTCACTGATAAAGTGCGTGCCAGCGCGGAAGACGAGGCCTCTGCAGAGGCTAAGCTACTGGCCTTTATCAAGCAGTATGTGCCGAAAGCGGGGTCACCTATGTGTGGCAACACCATTAGCCAAGATAGGCGGTTTTTGGTTAAATACATGCCTAAATTTGAGGCCCATTTCCACTACCGTTGTTTGGATGTCAGCACCCTCAAGGAGCTGGCGAAGCGGTGGCATCCCGAGGTGTTTAAGCGCTTCAAGAAGCAGCAAGCGCACACCGCCTTGGCGGATGTTCATGAGTCGATTGACGAGCTGATTCACTACCGCACCCACTTTTTACGCATGCCGACAACCGATGGTGTTTGATAACAACAACGGGCCGCGTGCCCTTGTTTCAAATCGTCAAAGCGTGGCATAATAGGGTTTTCCCGGATTGGACATGGCAGGGGCCACTCTCACCGGGATTTGCTTCATCAGCCTCACACCCTCGGCCGAACGAAGACGTGTTGCGTGTTCTGATACCAAAGACCACGCTCAGCAGCACGACTTCTTACCTTTGTTTTCGGCCACTTGCTCCGTACCTTCGGCTTTACGCCGACTGTGTTGACCGATTGGATTGGGTGGTTGGTGTTTTTCACCTAGAGCCCTCTTCGGTAGCACCCAAGGTACAGGTTATGCCTGAGTTCCTGTGCGTCGATTGTGTTCGTCAAGCGTTATTTAGTTACGCAGGAAGTTAGTCATGAAAGAGTTTTCAAATCGCCCTCCACGCGCGGGTAAGCCGCGCTTTTCGCGTGGTCCGCGTACAGAAGAGGTGCGTGCGCCAAAGCGCCCCACGTTAGATATCACGTTGGCCCAGGCCTTCACAGACATGGGCCTGGCGACCGAATTGGTGCAGGCCGTAGCCGACCTCGGCTACACCGCGCCAACCAAGGTGCAAGAGGCCGCTATTCCGCGCTCATTGAATCGTGGCGATAACGAAGTCGTGGACTTGCTGGTTTCTAGCCAAACCGGTAGTGGCAAGACGGCTGCGTTTTTGCTGCCTGTTTTACACATCATTCTTCAACAGCAAGAGGCTGAACGCGCTGAAAAGGTGCGTTTGGACGAGGCGGCTCGTGCCGCACGCGAAGCCGCGTTGGCCGCCCAGGGACAAGACGCTGATGCGCAAGACAGTGCGGAGTTGCTCTTAGCGGGTGCCAAGCCAAAGGCCGACAAGCGTGCGCCCCGCAGCTTTGAGCCTGCGACACCCGGTGCCCTGGTCTTGTGCCCGACCCGTGAGTTGGCGCAGCAAGTGGCGCGTGACGCGATTGACTTGGTCGCGCATTGCCGCGGCCTGCGCGTGGCCAGTGTGGTCGGTGGAACCTCTTACGTTCACCAGCTTGCCGGATTGCGCAACGCCGATGTCGTGGTTGCAACGCCGGGTCGTTTGTTGGACCTGCAGAAGTCTGGCCAAATTCGCCTAGACAAGGTTCAGTACCTTGTTGTTGACGAAGCGGACCGCATGTTGGATCTGGGCTTTGCTGAAGATTTGGCTGATGTGCACGCCCTCACTAAAGATCGCGCACAGACCATGATGTTTAGCGCAACATTTGCGCCCCGTGTTCAGCAGTTGGCGATGCGCGTGATGCGCAAGACCGAACGCATTGAGCTGTCAACACCTGAGCACACGCATGACAACATTGAGCAACGTTTGTACTGGGCGGACAACGCCTTTCACAAGCGTAAGTTGTTGGACCACTTTTTGCGCGACACCGAGATCAAGCAAGCGATTGTTTTCTCTAGTACGCAAATCGAGTGTGACTCGTTGGCCGAAGACCTCCAACAAGACGGCTTCTCTGCCGTCGCGTTACACGGTGCCTTGGGCCAGGCGGTACGTAACCGTCGCCTTGCGTCGGTCCGTGATGGTACCGTTCAAATTTTGGTCGCCACCGATGTCGCGGCCCGCGGCCTAGACGTGCCGACCATTACCCATGTATTTAACTTTGGTCTTCCCATGAAGGCTGAGGACTACACCCACCGTATCGGTCGTACCGGTCGCGCTGGTCGTCAAGGTTTGGCGATCACGTTGGCTGAGTTCCGTGACCAGCGTCGCATCTTCGCCATTGAGGCGTTTACCCGTAAGCGCTTTGAAGAGAAGACGGTTGAGGGCATGGAGCCATCACGTCGTCCGAGCATCGGTGCAGGTGGTGGTGGCAACGACCGTCGCGGTAATGGCGGCCCACGTCGCAATGCCGGTGGTTTTGGTGGTTCACCTGGCTTTGGCGGTAACCGCGGTGGTAATTTTGGCGGTGGACGGCGTGAGGGCGGTGGTGGATTCGCTCCGCGCTCTGAAGGTTTCCAAGGTCGCAGCGAGCCGCGCTTTGACCCACGCTTTGAAGGACGTCCAGAGTCTCGCTCGGATGGTCGCTTTGAGGGGCGTCCAGAGCGTCGTTTCGATAACAACCGCCCGGACACCCGTGGTGGCCGGCCTTTCGAGGGCCGTTCAGAGCCGCGCTCAGAAGGTCGTGCAGACCCGCGTTTCGCAGACCGCGGTAGCCGTTTTGACACTCGCGCGCCCCGTCCAGAGTCGCGCGGTGCGGGCGCTCCTCCGCGCGGTCATGACGACCGCCGTGCGGCACCAGCTAGGAGTGCGGCCCGTCGTTAAAAACGTAGACCACACCCTCTGAACAAAGAAGCCAAACACGCCTGCGTGTTTGGCTTTTTTCGTTGTATTCTCTTGTGATGTCTTTGTTGTTTACTTCTTTTTGGCGCGCAGCTTCCTACTGCTTCTTGCCCCGAGTGATTGTTGGCTCCTTCTTGCCGTTGGTGCTCATGATGGCCGTGGTGGTAGGTCTTGGCTACGTCTATTGGGAGCCGAGCGTCGCGTATGTCACGCAGTGGATGCAGTCGACTGATCTCACGCAGAGCGTTTTAAACTGGATGGACAGTGTGGGCTGGTCGGGCTTGAGCTCAGTGGTCGCACCGTTGATCATTATTTTTGCATTTACGCCCTTGGTCGTGGTGGCCACTTTGTTGCTTGTTGCGGGGTTTATGACGCCCGCAATGGTGGGCTTGGTGGTAGATCGGCGCTTCTCTTATCTCATTAAGCGCGGTAGCAGCCACTTTTGGGGCAGTATCGTGTGGTCCGTATCCTCCACGTTGCTGGCCATTGTCATGCTAGTGGTGTCGATTCCGCTCTGGTTTATTCCGCCGCTTATTTTGTTGGTTCCGCCGCTGATCTGGGGATGGCTGACCTACCGGGTGTTTGCCTACGATGCCCTGTCAGAGCATGCCAGTGCACATGAGCGCCAGACGATTTTTCAGCGTCACCGTTTCAACCTACTGACTATGGGCGTGGTCTCTGGCTATCTTGGTGCTGCGCCGAGTTTGCTATGGGCATCTGGTGCCATTTTCATTGTCATGGCGCCGGTTTTGGTGCCTCTGGCCATCTGGATTTATACCCTTGTACTCGCGTTTTCCTCGCTTTGGTTTGCCCACTACTGTTTAGCGGTGCTCGACAACATGCGTCAGACTAGCCCTGACAGGGTGTCGGCGACCGCCTTGCAGTTGGACGCGGAAGATTTACAAGACCTTCGTGACACCAATCGTTTATAAGACCTCACTAACTATGACCCCCAACTTTGCAGCCCTCATCATTGGTGATGAAATTTTGTCCGGCAAACGTGCCGACAAGCACCTAACACAGCTGATCACCACTTTAGGCGAGCGCGGGCTGTCACTCGCCTATGCGAACTACGTGGGAGATGATCCACAACGTATTACAGACACCATTGCGCACCTGGCTGGTAGCGGAGATGTGGTGTTTTCGTTTGGTGGCATTGGTGCAACGCCAGATGATTACACGCGACAGTGTGCTGGGAAGGCGCTGGGGCGCGAGCTAATGCTGCACCCCGAGGCGAAGACGCTGATTGAGCAACGCATGCAAGACCTCGCCGTCGAGCGGGGTGAAACCTATGTGCCGGGGCACCCTGACAATATCCACCGCCTCAACATGGGTGTCTTCCCCGAGGGCGCAGCCATTATTCCCAACAGCTATAACCGCATACCGGGGTTTAGTGTGTCGACCACGGCAGGCGGGGCCATGTACTTTGTACCCGGATTCCCGGTGATGGCCTGGCCCATGCTGGAGTGGGTGCTGGATACCCATTACAGCGCTCACTTTGCGCGGGGTGCTTGGCAGGAACGCTCTTATATTGTGTACGGGGCGATCGAAGCGTCGCTGACACCGCTGATGCTTGCGCTTGAGTCGCAGCACAGCCAGATCAAGGTCTTTAGCTTGCCTAGCGTCGATCATCCCGAGCACGGTCGGCATGTAGAGCTGGGCGTCAAGGGGCCGACCGAGGCGGTAAGTGCCGCCTTTGTGGCGATGCGCGCGGGCTTAGATGCGCTCGGTGTTCAAGTCGGTCCAGAAATGCAGCGCGGCCAATAGGCCAGACGAGCGTGTGGACTATCGCTTGGTTTATAATCGGCTTGCGCTGTATTTTGGTGCAAATTGTAGTAAGGCACCAAAATAAAGCATAAATGTACCTTGTTGGTGCATTTGTAGCGAGGGAATTCCCAGCGTTCAAAACTTAACCCCCAGCGGTGTGCGCCAAGCCCTTGATTCACCGATAGACTCGCCGTGTGGTTTTTTAAGTGTGCTTTTGGCACAGAACCTGCTAACTCTACTTCCAAACCCTATTGATGAAACCGGATGGCATGGTGCGATCCGGTTGCTGATTTGATTACCAACCTTTCAGGAGATTTCTGATGGCCAAGACCGTCGCCGACGTGATCCAAATGGTGAAAGACAACGACATTAAGTTCGTTGATTTCCGTTTCACCGATACCCGCGGAAAGTGGCAGCACATTACTGCCCCCGTGTCTCAATTCAACGAGAGCAAGTTCGAAGAAGGCCAAGCCTTCGACGGCTCCTCCATTGCCGGCTGGAAGGGTATTGAAGCTTCCGACATGTTGTTGATGCCTGATGCAAAGACTGCTTTCATCGATCCGTTCTTTGAAGAGCCTACGTTGGTCTTAACATGCGATGTCATCGAGCCTACCGATGGTAAGGCCTATGAGCGTGACCCACGCTCGATTGCCAAGCGCGCAGAAACCTTCTTGAAGTCCACGGGCATTGGTGACACGGCGTATTTTGGTCCAGAGCCAGAGTTCTTCTTGTTTGACGACGTCCGGTGGAGTACCGAGCCCGGTAACTCTTTCTACGCGATCGACGAGTACGAAGCACCGTGGAACACGGGTGCCAAGCTAGAGGGTGGTAACCGTGGTCACCGTCCCCGCGTCAAGGGTGGCTACTTCCCCGTTCCACCGGTTGACAGCACCATGGACATGCGCAACGAGATGTGCCAAGTCTTGGAGTCGGTTGGTATCCCTGTTGAGGTGCATCACCACGAAGTGGCCGGTGCAGGTCAGTGCGAGATCGGCACGCGTTTCTCTACCTTGGTTGAGCGCGCTGACTGGACGTTGATGCAAAAGTACGTTGTTCAAAACGTGGCGAACATCTACGGCAAAACAGCGACCTTTATGCCCAAGCCATACCACGGCGATAACGGCTCAGGTATGCACGTTCACCAGTCCATCTGGAAAGATGGCAAGAACTTGTTTGCTGGCAGCGGCTACGCAGGCCTTTCTGATACCGCGCTGTACTACATCGGCGGCATCATCAAGCACGCTCGTGCATTGAACGCGATTACCAACCCGGGTACGAACTCGTACAAGCGTCTGGTTCCCCACTTCGAAGCACCGGTGAAGCTGGCGTACTCGGCGAAGAACCGTTCCGCGTCCATTCGTATTCCAAACGTTGCGAGCGATAACGCACGCCGTGTGGAAGCCCGTTTCCCTGATCCATTGTGCAACCCATACTTGGGCTTTGCCGCGTTGTTGATGGCGGGCTTGGACGGCATTGAAAACAAGATCCATCCGGGTGAGGCCGCTACCAAGGACCTCTACCATTTGCCACCAGAAGAAGACAAGTTGGTGCCAACCGTTTGCTCTAGCTTAGACCAAGCGCTTGAGGCGTTGGACGGCGATCGTGCCTTCTTGACTAAGGGCGGTGTATTCACCGACTCTTGGATCGATGCCTACATCGAGTTGAAGATGCAAGAAGTCAACCGCTCACGTGTGGAAGTTTCCCCTGTCGAATTCGACATGTACTTCAGCATGTAAGTTGGCGCTCTGATGCGAATAAGGGCGGTTTCGACCGCCCTTTTTTTTATCAATCACTTGTCACATTGATGCCTGATCACCATGCGCACTAAAGCAGCTACCACCGATGAGTCCGCGTCGACGGCCAGCACGGTCATTGCCGACCGCTATACGGTGTTGGATGCGCTAGCCACGTCCGTCGCGGTTGTGGACTTGCGTTCCCGCGTGACCCATCTCAATGCAGCCTTTGAAGATTTGTTAGGCATCTCCCGTCGCATCTTGATGGGGACGAAATTGGTCAACTATTTTGTGGAAGCAGATTTGCTTGCGCAATCGATTGATGCAGCCCGCAACAATGCATTCACGGTCACGCGTTTTGAGGCGACCGTTCAGCGAGACCTGTCGACTCTGGGGACCCCCGTCCATATCATCATTTCTCGTCTAGAGGAGGTTGATCACGTGATGGTGGAGATGTTGCCTGTCGAGAAGCAATTGCGTCAAGAGCGTGAGGAGCGTTTGGTCGACCAAGCCATGGCCAACAAGGAGTTGATCCGTGGTCTCGCCCATGAGATTAAAAACCCACTGGGTGGCATTCGCGGCGCAGCACAGCTATTGGAAATGGACCTTGAGAACAAGGCCTTACACGAATACACCCAAGTCATTATTCACGAGGCTGATCGCTTGCAGACACTGGTCGATCGGCTGCTGGCGCCTCATAGGCGGCCGCACGTCGTCGCTGACATGAACATTCACGAGGTTTGCGAGCGGGTGCGCTCTGTCTTGTTGGCGGAGTATCCCGACGGACTTCACATTCAGCGCGATTACGATTTTTCTATCCCTGAGTTCCAAGGGGATAAAGAGCAACTGATACAAGCGGTGCTCAACATTGCACAAAATGCGGCGCAGGCAATGGCTGATCTGGTGCAACGAAAAAAGGCGGCGCTCACGTTTAAAACACGTGTGGCACGCCAAACGACCGTTGGCAAAGTACGCTACAAGCTGGCACTGGAATTGCATGTCATAGACAACGGCCCCGGCGTGCCTGATGCCATCAAAGACCGTTTGTTTTACCCCCTCGTATCGGGGCGTGATGGTGGGACGGGGTTGGGCCTGACCTTAGCGCAAACCTTTGTGCAGCAGCACCAAGGTTGGATTGAATGTAACAGTGAGCTTGGTCAGACCGACTTTAGGATTCTGATTCCCTTGTCATAAATGAATGGCAGTCAACTACAAGGATATGCACCATGAAGCCCATTTGGATCGTTGACGACGACCAGTCTATTCGCTTCGTCCTTGAGCGCGCGTTGCAGCGGGAGGGCTTGGTAACGCGTTCATTTACAGAAGCGAATCAGGTGCTGGCTGCTCTGGCGGATGCCGAGGCCTCTGAATTACCCAGTGTATTGGTCAGCGATATTCGCATGCCGGGGGTGAACGGTCTGGAATTGCTTGCAAAAGTGAAGACGAGACAAGCGGATCTCCCCATCATCATCATGACCGCCTACTCAGATTTGGACAGCGCGGTCTCGGCGTTCCAAGGGGGCGCTTTTGAGTATCTGGCGAAACCCTTTGATGTCACCAACGCCGTTGAATTGGTGCGTCGTGCGTTAGAAGAGTCCACAGCCGCGCCCGATATGGGCGCAGCCCCTGCTATAACGCCTGAAATGTTGGGGCAAGCGCCTGCAATGCAGGAGCTTTTTCGTGCAATCGGGCGCTTGAGCCAAAGTCATGTCACGGTGCTCATCACAGGTGAGTCGGGCACGGGTAAAGAACTGGTAGCCAAGGCATTGCACAAGCATTCGCCGCGTGCTGCAGGCCCATTCGTTGCGATTAACACGGCCGCTATTCCCAAAGACCTATTGGAGTCTGAGCTCTTTGGTCATGAGCGAGGCGCGTTTACGGGGGCGCAAACCATGCGTCGTGGCCGCTTTGAGCAGGCCGACGGCGGCACCTTGTTTTTGGATGAAATTGGCGACATGCCATTTGACCTGCAGACCCGACTATTGCGGGTTTTGAGCGAAGGAAGTTTTTATCGGGTTGGCGGTCACAGCGCCATCAAGGTGCAGGTGCGGGTGATCGCCGCAACACACCAAGATTTAGAACGACGCGTCGCGCAAGGACATTTTCGGGAAGATTTGTTTCACCGGTTGAACGTGATTCGACTGCGCATACCGGCGCTGCGAGAACGCTTGGACGATGTACCGGTATTGATTCGACATTTCTTGATCGTGAGTGCCAAGCAGCTAGGCGTGGAAGCTAAGCGCTTATCGCCGCCGGCGATGCGCGTCTTGTCTGCCTTTCATTTTCCGGGCAATGTCCGTCAATTGGAAAATCTGTGTCATTGGCTGAGCGTGATGGCGCCCGGTCAGGTTGTGGACGTGAAAGATTTGCCACCAGAGGTAAGCGGTCAAGAGCGCATCGCCTCAGCGGCATTTCGTGTGCCGTTGTCGCCGATGGCATCGGTGGCGTCTGACGACAACATGGACCCAAGCACCCATTCAGATACCACGCTCATGCGACCCTCGTCTGACGATGACCTACTCGGGCAAACGACGGTCGGCGCGCCTTGGATGAGCTTGGTCCAGGGTGAGGCAGCAACGCTGTTGGCGGCCGGGCATACCGACGTGTGGGATCAATTGACTCACAAGTTTGAGGCAGCACTCATCACGGCGGCCGTTGCGCACACCAGAGGGCGCCGCGTGGAGGCGGCCAACAAGCTTGGTATTGGCCGTAACACCATTACGCGAAAGATACATGATCTGGGCTTGGACGAGTCCCTGCGCGAATTGCGCTAGTTCGCAAGCGCGCTTTTGTACAGCGGTGCTACCCGTGCCGCGTAAATCTCGAGATCAGCAATGCGTTGTTTGCCCGAGGGGTGGGTCGATAGCCAGCTTGGTTGACCTTTTGAGGGTGACAGCGCCCCCATTTTTTTCCAAAGTGAAATCGCTGCACGTGGGTCGAATCCGGCGCGCGCGGCGAGCTCCACCCCAATACGATCCGCTTCGGTCTCATGGGTGCGACTATTGGGTAGCTTCAGCATGAGGTCTGAGCCTGTCTGCGCCACGGTCGCCCCAACGGTGCCAAGACCGAGGAGTGCAGAGCCAATGTTCAGGGTAAATGTGGTGGCCATCTCCTGCGAAATTTGCTCACGTGAATGTTCTCGCAATGCATGGGCCATTTCGTGTCCAATAATGGCGGCCAACTCATCATCAGTGAGCTTGAGCTTCTCGATGATGCCGGTGTAAACCGCAATCTTTCCCCCGTGCATACACCAGGCGTTGAGTTCCTCGGAGTCGATGACGTTGGTTTCCCATTGCCATTTGAGCGCATCTGCTCGAAAAATCTTGATTTGTGGAATGAGTTTTGCGGCAATGGAGCGGACTCGCTCAAGCTGTCGAGTGTTGGTGTTGAGGGTGCCCGCCTCCTTGGCGTCCGTCAAAACCGTTGCATACGCTGTCCTCGCCATGTCGGCGACTTCTGCCTCGGAAACAAGCAGTAACTGTCGGCGGTCGGCCCCAACAGCGCCTTTTTTCGTTGTGGATGTGCAGGAGACGAGGGTCGCCGCAATGAGCGTTATAAAAAGGGTTTTGAACAGGGTAGACATTTACAGCGCTGCCTCGAAAATGACGGGCGTGTGGTCACTCGGACGTTCATTTTTTCTGGGTGCTTTGTCAACAAACGCGCGCGTGGCTTTCGCTTTGAGCGCATCGCTTATCAATACATGGTCAATGCGTAAACCGCGGTTGCGGCGGAAGGCAAATTCGCGGTAGTCCCACCAGCTGTAATTTTTTTCAGGTTGATCAAAGAGCCGAATACTGTCTGAGAGCCCGAGGTCAATCAGGGCCTGCAGTTGGTCTCGTTCGACTTGGGTGCAATGAATCGTTCCCTCCAACGTATCGGGGTCCCAGACGTCTTGGGCGTCGAAGGTAATGTTGTAGTCGCCCATGATTAAAAAGTTTTCATGGGTTGCTATTTCGTCTGTTACCCATGTTCGCAAGCCGTCGAGCCACGCCATCTTGTACACAAACTTATCGCTGTCTGGTGCTTGGCCATTGGGAAAGTAACCCCCAATTACGCGCACACTTTCCCCGTTGGTTGCGTCGTAAGTTGCTGCAATCAGGCGGGCGTGGTCATCGGGAAAGTGAGGGTTGTTGCGCTGCACGTCGCGCCCGGGTGTTTTGCTGATGAGTGCGACGCCGTTATACGTTTTTTGCCCCAACCACGCGGCATGCCATCCGGCTTCAGTGAAGGCGGCGAGCGGAAATTTCTCGTCCGCCATTTTCAACTCTTGTAAGGCCAGTACGTCGACGGGGTTGGCCGCTAGCCAGTCGAGTACTTGCGGCAAGCGAATGTTTAGGGAGTTGACGTTCCAGGTGGCAAATTGCATGGCGGCGTGAGCGGGTCGAGTCGAGTCGTTGTGAAGCCCCTATTATGAAATACTCCTGTCCAGAAACGTTAATCATGATCATCTGGGTTGCGACCGGTGTACGGTCTTTAGAAATAATGGCTAAGTCGGTATCGCTGCAGGCGTGCGTTCATAAACGACGAAGTCGTACCCCAACGCCGAGGGGGCGACGCTGTTGGCGGGGTGATGATCTCGCGTAACCTCTACCCAGTCGTTCGGCAATGTGGGGGCAAAGGCGTCACCGTCGAAGTCTTTGTGAATAACTGTAACGACGGCACGTTGTGCAAGTGGCAAGGCTTGTTCATATATCTGCGCCCCGCCAATGACCCAAACCTCAGTCGCGTTCGAGTCTTGCAGATGGGTAATGGCGTCGGGTAAGCTGTGGCGCGCCACGGCGCCGTCCCCTTGCCAATCGGTTTGGCGTGTCACAACGATGTTGATGCGTCCGGGCAGTGGCCGAAATTTAGGTGGCAAGGAGTCCCACGTTTTGCGGCCCATGATGACCGGGCAGCCCGATGTATGGGCCTTGAAGTGAGCCAAGTCCTGTGGCAGGTGCCACGGCAAACGGTTGTCGATACCGATGACGCCGTTCCGCGCTTGGGCATAAATGAGGTTGAGACGCATGCTTAAATGTGGGCGGGTTTTCTTGGCGGCAGTAGCACGCATGCAATGGCGGTCACCCCGAATACAAGGGCGAGTAAGTCTTGCCAATGCGGTACCTCGCCGACAATGAATGTGGCAGTCATGGTGCCAATCGCGGGGACCGCCATAATACTCATCGCGCTGGTTGCTGGCGGTAGATCACGGGCCATACCAAACCAAATAACTTGGGCAAACCCATAATTAATGATCACTGCGTAAGCCAAGCTGAGCCACATGGGGCCACTGAACTGACTGATCTGCACCAGACTGGGCGCAGGCTCCCAAACCACGGCCAGAGCCGTTATCACGACGCTGGATAAGAGCATCATCCATACGGTGAGCGCCTCTGGAGCGAGAACAAAATGGACGCGACGCATGAGTAAGGTCCCCAAAGCCCAGCACACGGCCGCGCCCTCCATCCACATCACGCCAGTGGGACTGCCGGTTATCTTGCTCACTTCGTGCCACAGCAATAGGCCCACCGTGACAAAAACGCAGAGCACGGCCAAGCCGGCTCGTCGGTTGAGGGGTTGTTTGAAGAGTAAAGCCCCGAACAGCACGGTGTAAATGGGCATGGTGAAGCCCAAAATGGCTGCGCGGCCCGAGGGGAGTTCGCTAACGCCCATGATCGACAGGGTGTGCCAACCCAAAATATTCGGTATACCCAAGCCAATGATGATGAGCCACTCGTTGCCCACTGGGCGTAAACGAATGCCTTTGCGGTGGAAATAAACGAATAGCCACATCGCGCCTAGCAGCATGGTGGCGGAGCGGAAGTAGAGCGGTGTCAGCTCTTGCAGCGTTAGTTTCATCATGGGCCAGTTAAGGCCCCACATTAGCGTGAGGGCAAGCAACGCCCAAGCTTGTTTTTTTGTGAGCACGTCAGCCGATCTTTAGACAGCGACAGGCGCTTTAATGGGGTCGTGGTGCTGGTAGCCTTGCACCTCAAAGTCCTCAAAATTGTAGTCAAACAGGCTCTCTGGCCTGCGTTTGATGTGAAGTGTGGGGTAGTTGAAGGTGTCGCGGCTGAGCTGCAGCTGCACCTGTGCATGGTGGTTGCTGTAAATGTGACAGTCTCCGCCCGTCCATATGAAGTCACCCACGTCAAGGTCGCATTGCTGCGCCACCATGTGGGTGAGTAAGGCGTAACTGGCGATATTAAACGGTACGCCGAGGAAAATATCGGCGCTACGCTGGTACAGCTGGCAACTCAGCTTGCCTTTGCCGCCTGCTGTGGTGGGCGGCGCGACATAAAACTGGAAGAACGCGTGGCAGGGCATGAGGGCCATTTTGGACAACTCGCTCACGTTCCATGCACTCACGATCATGCGACGCGAGTCGGGGTTGCTTTTGATGGTGTTAACGACCTCTGCAATTTGATCGATGTGACCACCATCCGGGGTGGGCCAACTGCGCCACTGCGCACCATAAACTGGCCCCAGATCCCCATTGGGAGCCGCCCATTCGTCCCAAATACTCACGCCATGCGCTTGCAGCCACGTGGCGTTTGCATCGCCACGCAGGAACCATAACAGTTCATAAATGATGGATTTGAGGTGCACCTTTTTGGTGGTAACCAGCGGGAAGCCCGCACTCAAATCAAAGCGCATTTGGTAGCCAAAGACGCTACGCGTTCCCGTCCCGGTCCTATCCGTCTTCTCCACACCCTGGGAGAACACATGCTGCATAAAGTCTTCGTATTGACGGGGTGGAGTGGTCGGTTGCATAAGGCAATTATCGAGGCTTAAGGGGTAACAGACGTTAAAACACGCGACTCGCATCGCGGCAGGCATAGCATACCAATAACCGGCTATTCTTGGCCCGCCTCTACCGAGCGGGGCAACACACGCCCCGGATTAAAGCGATTCTTGGGGTCTAGGGCGGTTTTAATCTGGCGCATCATACGCAGCGCCACGGGTGACTTGTAGTGCGGTAAGGTCTCGGCCTTCAGGCTGCCAATGCCGTGCTCCGCAGATATGGAGCCACCAAAGGACAACACCGCGTCAAAGACCACGGTGTTGATGCGGATCTCTTGCGTCTCTAAAAAGGAGGCCGCGTCGACACCCAGTGGCGCTTGAACGTTGTAGTGCAAATTGCCATCCCCCAGGTGTCCAAAGTTAACCAGACGGACGCCAGGGATCGCTTGGGCCAGCGCATGGTCGGTATGTGCCACAAAGGCCGCAATGCGGGAGATAGGGATAGAGATGTCGTGTTTGATGTTGAGTCCCTCTTGGCTCTGCGCCAAAGAGATGTGCTCACGAATCTGCCACATGGTGGCGGCTTGGCTGAGTTGGGCGGCTGATACCGCATCGGTAACCCACCCCTTCTCTATGGCCTCACCAACAACCTGTTCCAGCCTGTCCTGCGTCGTGGCATCGTCATCAGCGCTCGCATACTCCAACAAAATGGCGTAAGGCGCCTCGGGCGCTACCTCGTGTAGAGGCATGTTGAGTTGTGGGAAGTGTTTCACCACCAAGGAGCGTGCGAACGCGCCCATGACCTCGAACCCGGTCAAGCCGTCAGATAACAAGCGGCGCGCATGCCCGAGTACCTGCACGGCGTCATCCAGTTGGTTAACGTGCAACCAAGCCACTGAGCGCGAGGTGGGCTGGGGGTATAGCTTCATGGTGGCGGCGGTGATCACGCCCAGTGTCCCCTCGCTCCCTATGAGCAGGTTACGCAGGTCATAGCCCGTATTGTCTTTTCGTAGGCCAGACAAACCGTCCCAAATCGTGCCCTCAGCCGTCACCACCTCTAAGCCTAGGCACAGATCACGGGTGTTACCAAAGCGCAAAACCTGCGTGCCACCAGCGTTGGTGGCGAGGTTGCCGCCAATCGTGCAACTGCCTTCAGCTGCCAAACTGAGTGGAAAGTAAAGCCCTTTTTCCGCCACAGCGTTTTGTAGTGCTTGTAAGACGCAACCAGCCTCAACGGTGACCGTCAAATTGTCTGAGTCGATCTGGCGGATGCGGTTCATGCGCGACAGGCTCAGCAATACTTGGGTGCCGGACTCGTCTGGTACCGACCCGAGGACCAACCCCGTGTTGCCCCCTTGTGGGACGATGGCGGTTGCATGGGCATCGCAGGTGCGCACCACGGCAGCAACCTCTTCCGTGGTGGCTGGACGAACGACGGCCAGTGCCTTCCCCTGTACCCGCTTGCGCCAGTCGTGCGTCCAAGCGCTCAGGTCGCCGTCGGTTAGTACGTTCGCCTCACCGACGATGTGGCGCAGACTGTTTAAAAAAGCGGGCAGGTCAATGGTCGGTTCAGGCGTGTTCATGGCAGGGGTGTTGGGCGAGTTTCGGTGTTAGTGTCGTCTCGGTCGATGCCGTCGGCGGCATTCTTGGCCGCTTGAAAGCGCCAACGCACGTGCAGCGCCACTGCCGCGAAGAGCGCTAAACACAGCGCCGTCTGGGTCAGCGCCAGACCAGCGGACAGGCCACCGTCTGACCACGCACGGACAACACCTTCTGTGAAGTAAAGCCAAATGAGCAAACTCATCCACCGGTAGGTGTAGAGACGATTTTTGAGCAGGCCCGCTAGCGGTAGGCACAAAGGCAGGACCTTCAGCGCCCAAAAAGAGCCCCCGGGGCGTAGCGGGGCCAGCCAAAGTTCCCACGCCAAACCGACCACAATTAGGCCCAATAAGCTAGCGACAGCGACAAGGCGCGTACGCCGGACCTTGGGGCTTGATGGCGAGATATAAAGAGGCGTCTCAACGCCGTCGGGAGTGGTCATAGCAGGTCGTGCGCAAGCACGCGGTTACAGGAAGCAGCTAAATGGCGATCACGTCCATTGTTTGGACGTAAGCTGGCATGATACCGACATGGAACAATGGTCGTCGACGTGGGGGAACTGGCAACGCTTTTGGCAAGAGGTGCGCCATGACTTAGCGCGCTTTCCGTGGCGCACCACGGGGCTGACCATTCGCGAGCGATTTAAGGCGGATCGTCTAGGGGAGGCGGCCAGCAGCTTAACCTTTACGACGGTGATGGCTTTGGTTCCCTTGTTTACGGTGGCGCTGGCTATTTTTAGCGTACTCCCAGCCTTTTCAAAGTTAGAAACCTCGGTGGAGCGCTGGTTGGTGGAGAGCCTGATCCCCAATGAAATCGCGCAGTCCGTACTGACATACATGCAGCAGTTCTCGGCAAAAGCCGGGCAATTGGGGTGGCTAGGGGCGGGCGCGCTCTTCTTCACCGCGCTGGCCTTGGTCTCGACGATTGACCGCAAGCTCAATGACATTTGGCGGGTCAGACAGATGCGCCCTTTCTCGCAACGGGTCATGACATACTGGGGTGTGCTGACCTTGGGCCCGCTGTTGCTGGGTAGCAGCATCAGCGTGACGACGTATCTTTTTTCGGTCAACAAAGGCGCGGGCGCGGGCTACGTGTGGTTAATCGACCTCTTCGAGTACGGGGTAGTGGTCTTGGCCTTGGCCTCCCTGTATTTTTTCGTGCCCAATGCCAAGGTCCGTTGGTCACATGCGGTCATCAGTGGTTTGTTGGCTGCGGCTGGGCTGGAGGTCGTTAAGCGCTTGCTGGCTTGGTATCTCGAGGCCACCCCCACGTTCTCGGCGGTATACGGCACATTTGCGACGGTCCCGATTTTGCTGGTTTGGCTTTACATGGCCTGGCTGATGGTGCTGTTTGGCGCGGTGGTGTGCGCCTACTTACCTAGTTTATTGCGCGGGGTGGCGCGCCGCAGTGACCAAGCTGGGTGGGACTATCAACTGGCTATTGAAATCTTGGCGCTCTTAAGACGCAGCCAACAGAGTAACGGCCATACCGACGCCCCAAGCGGCCTCACTGCGGAGGGCTTGGCGGACGCCTTGCGCATTGATGCACTTAGTTTAGAGATCCCCATGCAGGTCCTGCTGGCGTTGGGTTGGGTGGGCCGGTTGGACAATGAGGATGCGCGTTATGTTCTCATCGCGGACCTTACGCGGACGCCCTTGGCACCGTTGGTCGATGCCTTGTTACTACCCAAAACCGAGGATAGTTTGCCCATGTGGCGCAGCAGCGGGTGGGACGCCCGTACCGTCAGCGAGGCCTTGCCAACGGGTGTCGCCCTGGATGTGTCCTAGCGCCTGTTCCTTAGAAGGGTAGTCGTCCGCCCAACATGTCGCGGAACATGGCCCAGTCACCTAAAAAACTAAACCAAGGGCGTTTGAAACTGGCGGGTTTGTTTTTTTCAAAACCCGCATGCCCGATCCACGCGCATGCGTAGCCCGCGACTATGCCGGCGCCAATGGCTTCTGGTCGACCTGTTGCGGCAAATGTCAGCAAGCCCACAATGCCCAGAATCGATCCAATGAAGTGCATGCGCCGACACAGCGGGTGTTGGTGCTCTTGCATGTAGAGGGGGAAAAACTCGGCAAAGGTTTTGGCATTTTCCAAGGTGGGCGGCGCCGGGGTGGCCTGTGAGCCCTTGTATGGCTTCTGCGTCTCGTTTGGCATATGAAATTTGACCTTGCTCAGTGGATGGTGCCGCACTCAGCGTGCGTCTAAGAAGTCGGCTAGCGCGCGCAGCGCCTCCTCTGGTGCCTCGAGCATCAGTTGGTGACCCGCACCAACGATCACCGTTTTTGCGGTTGGCGCCAACGCAGTCAGTGGTTTGAGGCCCTTTGGCGGTGTCATTTGGTCATGCTCGCCTAACAGGAATAAGACCTTTGTCTGCCCGGCTGAAACGGCTGTCATGGCGGCTTCGCCATCGGCGTAGTCGTTGCAGGCGTGGAAGCCGATGTTGAACACGTTGTGCTGGCTATTGCTGCGCAACACGCGGCGCATGAGCGCGAGACCCACGCCGTATAACCAGGTCCCTGGGCCCAATCCCGATGGTGGCGGCGCTAAGGTGCTGAGGCTGAAGGTATTGACCATCTTGATGCCTTTTTCTGGGTCGTTCAGCGAGGCCTCGAGTAGCACTGGCGAGACGCGCATGGGGTAGGCGACGCCGACCATCGCGAGGTGTGTGCAGCGCGACGGTTGATCAGATGCCGCTTGCAGCGCAATGAGTGCGCCGAAACTGTGGCCAACCAGTGCGGCTTCCCGGATGTTCAGTGTGTCCAGCAAGTCCCACACATGCTGCGCTGCGGCTTGCACCGTTGCGGGCGGTGTACCGGTGCTTTTGCCGTGCCCGGGTAAATCTAAGGCCAGCACGTTATAGCCGTGGTGCGCTAAAAACCGTGATTGCAAAATCCACACGCTGTGGTCATTCAATACCCCGTGGATCATGACCACGGTGGGCTGGCCTTCCACCCAAGGCTTGCCGCCGGTGTAGATGAAGGTGTTGGCGTCGTTGATGGTGACGTTCATGGCTTAACCCTGCACCTTTTCTGCGACGCGCAAGGCACGCTTTAAGTCATCGATGAGGTCATCCGCATCCTCTAGGCCGATAGACAGACGAACGGTGCCCGGTGTGATGCCCGCCTGCTTGAGCGCGGCGGCATCCATACGAAAGTGGGTCGTGCTGGCCGGCTGAATGACCAAGCTGCGACAGTCCCCCACGTTGGCCAGGTGGCTGAAGACCCGCAGTGCCTCAACAAATGCTTGCCCTTGGGCGCGGGACCCCTTGATGTCAAAGCTAAAGACGGAGCCAGCGCCGCGCGGCAACAGTTGCTTGGCCAAGGCGTGGCTGCTGTGGCTTTCCAGCATGGGATGGCCGACGCGTTCGACCATGGGGTGCGCCGCCAAAAAGGCCACAACGGCTTCGGTGTTCTGCATGTGACGCGCCATGCGCAGACCCAAGGTCTCTATGCCCTGCAAAATCAACCAGGCACTGTGCGGGCTCATGCAGGCACCAAAGTCCCGCAGCCCTTCGCGTCTGGCGCGCAGCAGAAACGCGCCGACCGTGGCCTCGTCACTGAAAACCATGTCATGGAAGCCGTCATAGGCCTCGCTTAAGTTGGCAAATTTGGGGCTGGCGGACCAGTCGAACGCCCCGCCGTCAACCAAGACACCGCCAATGACCGTGCCATGACCGCCTAAAAACTTGGTTGCGGAGTGCATGACCAAGTCGGCCCCGTGGTCCAGCGGCTTGAGTAGCCAGGGTGGGGTGAGTGTGGCGTCCACCATGAGCGGAACGCCATGGTCATGCGCGAGTTGAGAGATGGTTGGGATGTCCAATACATCGAGCCCAGGGTTACCGACGGTTTCGCCGAAAAACAGCTTGGTGTTCGGCTGCACTGCGGCCCGCCAAGCGTCCACGTCTCCCGGCGGTACGAAGGTGGTGGAGATGCCAAAGCGGCTTAAGGTGTAGTGCAGTAGGTTGTGCGAACCGCCGTACAACGCGCTACTGGCGACGATGTGTGAGCCCGCGTCCATGAGCGTCGCGATCGCCAAATGCAACGCGGCTTGGCCACTCGCGGTGGAGAGGGCGCCGACGCCGCCTTCCAAGGCAGAGACGCGCTGTTCCAGGACCGCATTGGTCGGGTTGCTGATGCGACTGTAGACATGGCCGGCGCGTTCTAGGTTGAACAACGAGGCGGCATGGTCGCTTGACTCAAAAACGAATGAGGTGCTGAGGTGAATGGGAACGGCGCGCGCACCGGTCGTTGGATCGGGTGCTGCCCCGGCGTGCAGGCTCAGGGTATCAAAGCCAGGGTCTGAGTAGCCAGACATAAGGAATCTCCATTTGGGAAAAGAAAAAACGCATGCGTCTGCAAGCTTAACCGCATTGCTTTAACGGGGCAGTGCGCTGGACATCAGGGTAATGCCCTAAACTTTAAACGTTCCTGTCTAGCCAAAGTGCCCGCGTTGTGGACTACCCTTGGGCTATATTGCGCTGAGCACCGTCGCAAACCCAGAACAACCGAGGAGATGGATCATGAAAGTAAGCGACATTTTGCGCGTCAAGGGGACTATCCTTTACACCGCTGGCCCAGATGACGAGTTGAAGTCCGCCGTCGACTTGATGGCCGACAAGGACATTGGCTCACTGGTGGTCATGTCACACGGTGATCTGGTGGGCATGTTGACCTTTCGCGAAGTGATTGCACGCATTGTGGCCAACGGCGGCACATTGGGCTCGTCTATCGTGCGCAATGCCATGGACGATGCACCGCTGACGTGTACGGTCGAAACCGACCTCGACGAGGTCAGACGCATGATGTTGGATCGCCACGCACGCTACATGCCGGTCATGGATGCGAAGATGCTTATGGGGGTCATCAGCCTGTATGACGTCGCTAAGGCGGTAGTGGACAGCCAAAACTTTGAAAATAAGATGCTAAAAGCCTATATCCGTGACTGGCCAGAGGATACGTCAGAGGGTGCCGCCTAGCTGATTCTGGGGGGCTTGGCTTTGAAACAGCCACTGCTTGATCGATAATATCGGTATGAGCGGAAATACATTCGGACACTTATTTGCGGTCACCAACTTTGGTGAATCCCATGGCCCAGCGATCGGTTGCGTGGTCGATGGTTGCCCACCCGGCTTGCCCTTGAGTGCGTCGGATATCCAGCCGGATCTGGACAGGCGCCGACCTGGCACCTCTAAGTTTGTGACTCAGCGCAATGAGCCCGACCAGGTCGAGATCTTATCCGGCGTGTATCAGGGGCTCACGACGGGCACTCCCATCGCCTTGCTGATACGCAACACCGATCAACGTTCCAAAGATTACGGCGATATCGAGCAGACGTTTCGTCCAGGTCATGCCGATTACACCTACTGGCATAAATACGGCTCACGCGACCCACGCGGCGGCGGACGCTCGTCTGCCAGACTAACGGCGCCAATGGTGGCTGCGGGTGCGGTGGCCAAAAAATGGTTGTCCTCTAAATTGGGCGTTGCCTTTCAGGGCTGCATGACGCAAATTGGCGATCAAAAAATTGGTTTTGAAGATTGGTCATACGTCTCTCAAAACCCATTTTTCGCGCCCGTCGCAGACACCACTTTTCTGGAAGACTACTTATCCGAGTTACGTAAATCGGGCGACTCGTGTGGTGCGTCTTTGCGCATCACAGCGACAGGCATGCCCGTGGGTTTGGGACAGCCGCTTTTCGACAAACTCGATGCAGACATCGCTTACGCCATGATGGGTATCAACGCCGTCAAGGGCGTAGAGATCGGCGCGGGCTTCGATAGCGTGGCTCAGCGCGGCAGTACACATGGCGATAGCCTGCGTCCCGACGGATTTGTGGGCAACAATGCCGGCGGCGTTCTGGGCGGTATCAGCACGGGTCAAGACTTGGAGGTCCGCATCGCGATCAAGCCGACCAGCTCTATCCTCGTGCCGCGCGATACCATTGATGCCAGTGGTGCGGCGACCGAGGTCATTACCAAAGGTCGTCATGACCCGTGCGTGGGTATTCGTGCGACGCCAATTGCCGAGGCCATGTTGGCCTTGGTGGTCATGGAGCAGGTCTTAGCCCATCGTGCACAGTGCGCAGACGTGCGTGTGGACACGCCCGACATCGCGGGGCGTTAATTGCGCCAAAGTAGTTGATGGGCCAACCCGCCGCGTTCATCTCTCACGGTTCGCCCACCTACGCCTCAGCGCCGGGAGAGGCAGGTGCCGCGTTACGCGCTTGGGCCGCCCAACAAGATGCTCGGGGTGACACACCGTCGGCGGTGCTCGTGATGTCACCCCACTGGCAAACCCAGGGCTTGGAAATCATGGGCGCGGCGCGTCCAGAGACGTGGCACGATTTTGGTGGTTTTCCACCAGCCCTTTACGACCTCAATTACCCCGCTCCCGGCGCTCCCGCTGTCGCCCACTCGGTGCACGAGTTACTGGCGTCGCACGGTTTTCAGGCCGAGGTGAATACGCACAGGCCCTTTGACCACGGCGCATGGGTGCCGATGATGCACCTGTGGCCTGACGCACAGGTGCCTATGCTTCAACTCTCACTGCCGCTGGATGCCACGCCCTCGTTCTTATTAGATCTCGGACGCGCCTTGGCGCCATTGCGTGCGCAGGGTGTCATGCTTTTGGGGAGCGGGAGCATGACCCACAACCTGAGTCATGTGGCGGGGCGGGGCGCAGTTGTTTCTACAGCGTACGTGCGTGTTTTCGCGGATTGGGTGTTGGCGCGCCTCAGCGCGCACGATGTGTCGGCGCTTACGGCGTTTGAGTTTGATGCACCACATGTCCACGAGGCACATCCACAGACCGAGCATTTTTTGCCGTTATTTTTTGCGCTTGGGTCTGTCGCGTCCGATGAGGCGATGCAGGTGTTAACGCGTGCGGTTTACCTGGATGCCTTGGCAATGGATGCCATGGTTTGGCACCCTGAAGAGACTAGCCCGTAGCGAGTGCCTTGGCAATCGCATTACGCTTGATACGCGGCTTGCTGTAGCGGCCGTCGGGGTCTACGCCCTGAAACCAACTCCGTACATCAGCCTCCGTCCCAATACCGTGCATGAAGTTGTATATCGCTTTGCGCAAGGCTTCGCCAAGTAAATCGTGATCGGTACCTGTTGGATCGTAGAAACCCACATCGTTTTTTGCGAAAGTGATTGTTGGCAGGTCCTGTAGCTTGACCCCGTAGGCGCTGGGGTCTCGCCCAACTGGGGAGTGCACCGTGCAGGCAAATCGATGGAAGAAGCCACTTTGAATACAGCCGTTCTCGAACAATTGGCGCACGTACTCCAGCGCGTCCACCGTGTCTTCAACGGTTTGTGTTGGAAAGCCGTACATGAGGTAGGCGTGTACCAAAATACCCGCATCGGTAAAACCGCGTGTGACGCGCGCGACTTGGTCAACGCTAACGCCTTTCTTCATGAGCTTGAGCAGGCGATCGCTGGCAACCTCTAGGCCGCCGGAGACAGCAATGCAACCGCTCTGCGCCAATAGATCGGCGAGTTCGGGGGTGAATGTTTTTTCAAATCGAATGTTGCCCCACCACGAGATGTGCACGTTGCGCCGTAATAACTCTTCGGCGAGCGCCTTCAGTGCTTTCGGTGGCGCCGCCTCATCGACAAAGTGAAAACCTGTCTGCCCCGTCTCCGCAACGATGGCCTCTATCCGGTCGACCAACACGGTAGCACTGGCGGTTTCGTAGCGACTGATGTAGTCCAAGCTGACATCGCAAAAACTGCATTTTTTCCAGTAACACCCGTGCGCGATGGTGAGCTTATTCCAACGCCCGTCACTCCACAAGCGGTTCATGGGGTTGAGCATGTCCAGCAGGCTGAGGTACTTTCCCAGTGGTAAGCCGTCCCACGTGGGCGTGCCCACCTCCTCAAAAGGAATGTCCGGCTCCTGCCAGTTGGTGTACACCACCTCGTTTTGCGCGTTGCGTGTAAAAGTGCGTACCAAGCGCTGCGCGCTGCGCTTGCCGTTGAGGTGCTCAATCAGGCTCAGTAACGGGCGCTCGCCCGCGTCCAGCGTAATGAAGTCAACGTAGTCAAAGAGGCGCGGCTCTTTGAGTTCCCGTAGCTCGGTATTGACGTAGCCGCCGCCTAGGCAGATGCGGGTGTTGGGAGCGATTTGCTTGATGGTCTGCGCAATCCGAAGTGCGGCATAGACCGACCCGGGGAATGGGGTAGACAGCAAGACCAGGCTGGGGTTATGTTCGGCGATGGCCGCACACGTGAGGGCGTGGAGGTAGTCATCAATCAGCGTGTTGGGGGCGGCTAAGGCGTTTGCTAGCGGTTCAAAGCTGGGCTGACTGCCTGCGAGTGACTCGGCGTAGCGCACAAACTCAAAGCGGGCGTCAACGGCGTCGCGCAGCACATCTGCGAGATCGTTGAGGTACAACGCGGCAATATGACGGGCGCGATCTTGTAGCCCTAACGCACCAAATGCCCAGCCCAATGGGTCGCCACCCTCGTCGTCCACATACACATCAAGCGATGCAAAGCGAGGCCCTTCCGGTAGCAGTCCGCGGTGGGCGATGCGGTGGGCTAGCGTGGCATCTTGACCTTGTAAAAAGCGGATGACTGGCTCGATCACGCCGCAGTGCGCATCGAACTGGTCTAGAAATGCATGCACACTGGCCGAGCGTTCGGCCTCTGGCTGCGTCAGGGCCTCTCGCTGTATGTCGCGCAGACCCGCTGCCGTAAATAACTGACACACCAATGCCAGCGCCAAGTCAACTTGTTGCGTCTCGACGCCACGCCCACGCAGGAATCCTGTGAGGTAGGCTGTGGACGGGTAGGGCGTATTGAGTTGCGTCATCGGCGGAATAATCGCCAAGACGCGCATGGTGGGGGAGGCCGTTGACACGGCTTAGGCGTCTTTCATCGCCGACGCGATGGCGGCGGCAAAAGCATCTACCGATGCCTCGGTGGTATCCCATGCACACATGAAGCGACAGCCGCCGCCTGCAATAAATTCATAGAAGCGCCACCGCTGCGCCTGAAGCCGTGAAATGACGGTTTGCGGCAATTGCGCGAACACGGCGTTGGCTTGTGTTGGCACCAGTAAACTCAGGCCAGGAATCTTGGCCAAGTGTGCGCGCAGCCGCTGTGCCATTGCGTTGGCATGACCTGCGTTTTGCAGCCAAAGATTGCTCTCAAGCATGCCTAGCCAAGGGGCAGAAATGAACCGCATTTTGCTCGCCAGCTGACCCGCTTGTTTTACGCGGTAGGAAAAATCTTCACTTAAAGCGCGATCAAAGAACACCACCGCCTCGCCGACAGGTAAACCGTTTTTTGTACCACCGAAGCACAGCACATCGACGCCCGCGCGCCAGGTGATGTCTGCGGGGTGGCAGTCTAAGGACGCGACGGCATTGGCAAACCGCGCACCGTCCATATGGACCTTTAGTTGGTGCGTTTGTGCCATTGCCGTAACGGCCTTGACCTCATCCACGCTGTACACCGTGCCAAGCTCCGTCGCTTGGGTGAGCGAGACCACCTTTGGCTTGGGGTAGTGCAGGTCACTGCGCTTGAGGACCATGGTCTCAACCGCCTGTGCGGTTAGCTTGCCGTGCGCAGCCGCCTCTCCCCCCGCGTCGGCGACCAGTAACTTGGAGCCGTTTGAGAAAAATTCAGGACCGCCACATTCATCGGTCTCAATGTGGGCGACGGGCGTACAAATAACCGAGTGATAGCTTTGGCACAAACTGGCCAATGCCAAGGAGTTGGCTGCGGTGCCGTTGAACACGAAGTAGACGTCGCAGTCCGTCTCAAAGGTTTCTCGCAAACGGTCGGAGACACGCTTGGTCCAGTCGTCGTCGCCATAGGCTGGGGCATGCCCGCTCGCATTCGCTGTGTGAAACCAGTGCGCCGCCTCGGGGCACATACCGGCGTAGTTATCGCTGGCAAATTGTTGGCGAGTGGCGGTTGCTTGGTCAGGCGTTGGCGTTGTGTGATCGGACATGTCGCAAGCTTACACGGTCTCGTGGCCCTATTAGGCTGCGGGAACCTCTGCCTCACTCGTGTACGCACTGAGGGGCACGCAACTACAAAACAAGTTGCGGTCCCCATAGACGTTGTCCACACGACCGATGGGCACCCAGTATTTGTTGTGCTTGAGTGTGGCCACGGGGTAGGCCGCGCAGGCACGCGAGTACGGATGCGTCCAGTCTTCGTTGAGCAAATGCGCTGCGGTATGGGGTGCATTCACCAGCGGGTTGTCGTCTTTGGGCCAAGCGCCATTTTCTACCTGCGCAATTTCGTGGCGTATCGCCTTCATCGCGTCTATGAAACGGTCCAGTTCGCGCAACCCTTCGCTCTCGGTGGGCTCGACCATCAACGTGTTGGGCACTGGGAATGACAAGGTGGGGGCATGGAAGCCATAGTCAATGAGGCGTTTTGCCACGTCTTCGGCCTGTATGCCCGTGGTTTCCTTAAAGTGGCGTAAATCCAAAATACATTCGTGCGCCACGCGGCCCGAGGCGCTGGCATATAGCGTTGGAAAGTGGTCGCGCAGTGACACGCTAATGTAGTTCGCATTGAGGATGGCGACCTCCGTCGCACGCTTCAAGGCGGCGGCACCCATCATGCGGCAGTACATCCAGCTAATAGGTAAGACGGCCGCGTTACCCAAAGGCGCCGCACTGACCGCACCGACCGCTGCATCGCCACCGGTGACTGGGAGTCCGCCCGTGACGTGACCGGGCAGGTAGGGCGCGAGGTCTTCCACGACACACACGGGTCCCACACCTGGCCCACCCCCGCCATGGGGAATGCAAAAGGTCTTGTGCAGGTTGAGGTGGCTCACGTCACCGCCAAAGTGACCAGGCGCGGCGACCCCAACCAGTGCATTCAGATTGGCGCCGTCCACATACACGCGTCCACCATGTTGGTGGACCAACGCGCAGAGGTCGGTGACTTGCGTCTCAAATACGCCGTGTGTGCTGGGGTAGGTGATCATCATGGCGGCGATGCGTGCGCTATGCGCGTCGCATTTCGCCGCCAGGTCTGCCATATCCACGTTACCGGCGGCATCACAAGCGACCACCACCACTTGCATGCCCACCATTTGTGCGCTTGCGGGGTTGGTGCCGTGTGCGCTGGCGGGTATCAGGCAGACCGTGCGTTGTGTGTCCCCTTGGGCTTGGTGGTAAGCCTTGATGGCGAGCAGACCCGCATACTCGCCTTGACTGCCCGCATTCGGTTGCAAGCTGATGGCGGCATAGCCGGTTGCCTCACACAGCCAGTCGCGCAATTGTTGGTCGAGCAGCGTGTAGCCAGCGCGTTGTTCTGCTGGTGCGAAGGGGTGAATGTTGGCAAATGCGGGCCAGGTGACGGGAATCATCTCGCTGGTTGCATTGAGCTTCATGGTGCAACTCCCCAGCGGGATCATGGTGCGGTCTAGCGCCAAGTCTTTGTCGCTAAGGGCGCGTATGTAGCGCAACATGCTGGTCTCGCTGAAGTGGCTGTTGAAGATCGGGTGCGCCATAAAGCCGCTGGTCCGACGCAGCGCCGTCGGTATCAGCGTATCGATACCGTCGGCTAATGCCTCGACGCTGGGCAGGTTGTCAGGCGACGCACCAAAGATGCGCCAGAGCGCCTCTAGATCAGCACGGGTGGTGGTTTCGTCTAGCGCGATGCAAACGGTGTCTTGGTCTACGCGACGGATATTCCCCCCGGCCTGAACGGCTTTCCCCACGAGCGCATCCGCTTGTGCGGGCACGCTGTAGGTGAGGGTGTCGAAAGCGGAGGCGTTGACCGCGTGTAGGCCCAGTGAGGTCAAACCTTTGGCCAAGATTGCCGTGTAGGTTGCGACACACTGTGCGATGCGCGTCAGTCCTTGCGGGCCGTGGTAAACCCCGTACATACTGGCGACGACGGCAGGCAGCACCTGCGCGGTGCAAATATTGGATGTGGCCTTCTCTCGACGTATGTGTTGCTCACGGGTTTGCAACGCCAAGCGATAGGCGGGCGTGCCGTGGACATCGACGCTGACACCAACCAAGCGACCAGGCAACGACCGCTTGAAGGCATCGCGACAGGCCATGAAAGCGGCGTGTGGGCCCCCATTGCATAGCGGCATACCAAAGCGCTGGGTTGTGCCCACCACGATGTCGGCGCCCACTTCCCCTGGTGGTTTAAGCAAGGTCAGCGCCAATAGGTCTGCGGCCACAATAAACACGGCATTGCGGGTACTGATCTGAGCAACGTCGGCACCGAGATCGTCAATACGGCCATAGGTGGTGGGGTACTGCGCCAAAACGGCGAAGTAGTCGTCACGAGCAATAGCGAGGGCCCACTCGGCTGGCGTGGTGGTCACGACCAATTCGATGCCTAGCGGCTCGGCGCGTGTTCGCACCACCTCTATGGTTTGAGGGTGGCAATCCCCAGACACCACCATGACATGGCCTTTTGCCTTGGCGACACGTTTAGCCAAGGTCATGGCCTCTGCGGCGGCTGTGGCCTCGTCCAACATGGAGGCATTCGAGATGGGCATGCCGGTTAAGTCACAAACCATTGTTTGAAAGTTGACCAACGCCTCCATGCGGCCCTGCGAAATCTCGGCTTGGTAGGGCGTGTAGGCGGTGTACCAAGCAGGGTTTTCTAAGATATTGCGCAGGATGACCCCTGGCGTGTGGGTACCGTAGTAGCCTTGGCCAATCCATGACTTGAGCACCTGGTTTTTGCTCGCGATGGCTTGTAGCTGCGCTAAGGCCTGTGCCTCGTCGACCGCGGGTGGCAGGTCCATGGGGGTTGTGCGTGCGATGGTTTCGGGCACGATTTCGGCGAGCAACGCCGCACGCGAGGCCGCCCCAACTTTGCTGAGCATCAGGGCTTCTTGTTCTGCGTTGGGTCCGGTGTGGCGCTGTTCGAAGCCGCCGTTATTTTCAAGATCTTGCAAGGCCATAGTGTGGTCGTGGTTTGAGGTTGTGAATGAGGGGGCGGGGCGCTGGTTGTGCCGCGAGAAAGGGCTTACTGCGCGAAGGCGCTGTAGGCCGTTTCGTCCATTAGCGGGTCTATTTGACTGGCGTCACTGAGCTTGACCTTGAAGAACCAGCCGCTTCCCAGCGGATCGCTGTTGGCCAGTGAGGGGTCGTCACGCAGTGCCTCGTTGACTTCGGTGACCTCTCCACTGATGGGCATGTACACATCCGCCGCCGCCTTGACAGACTCGACCACGCCGGCCGTTTCCTTCTGCGTAAAGCTGCGACCCACTTCGGGAAGCTCGACGAACACCACATCACCCAGCGCGTCTTGTGCGTGCACCGTGATGCCAACGGTTGCGATATCGCCGTCGACGCTAATCCATTCGTGGTCTTCTGTGTATTTGATCATGTGAGCTCCTTGAGAAAGTGTTTGAAATGTGGGGGGGGAATTATCGAACGTAGCGTGCGGGTGTAAACGGCATGGCTGTCACCGTCATGGGAACCGCGCGCCCACGCACAATCGCGATCACGGTATCACCCACATGGGCATAAGCGGGGGCGACATAGCCCATGGCAATGGCTTGGTTCACACTGGGCGCCAAGAGTCCGCTGGTGACAACGCCGATGCGCTCGCCAGCGCTATTTTGCAGTTCGGTGTGGTCTCTCACGGGTATCCGCTCAGTGGCGACTAATCCGACGCGACGTCGGGTGAGCGTTGCGGGGTCATCCAGTTGCGATAAAACCGTATCGGCGCCCAAAAAGCCGCCCGCCCGAGAACCGCCGGTTCGGCGTATTTTTTGTATCGCCCAGTTCAATCCGGCTTCAACGGGTGTGGTTGTGGTGTCAATGTCGTTGCCATAAAGGCACAGTCCCGCCTCTAGGCGCAGCGAGTTGCGCGCGCCCAAACCGATGGGTTGCACGCGTGCATCGCCGAGTAAAAGGGTTGCTAATGCCGTGGCATCTTGCGCGGCAACAGAAATTTCAAAGCCATCTTCACCCGTGTAGCCACTGCGTGTGACGTAGCACGCGATACCGCCTAATGTAAGGGCGGCGCCCGTCATGAACACCAGAGATAAAGCGCGGGCATCTAGGGCGCCGATGACAGCCGCCGCCGCCGGTCCTTGGAGTGCCAGCAGGGCCTGTTCTGGCATGGGGATGACGGCACATTGCTGACCTATTTGCGCCGTGATGTGGGCGATGTCATTTGCTTTACAGGCACCATTCACAATAACGAAAATATCATCACCGCGGTTCACGAACATCAGGTCATCTAGGATGCCGCCTGCCGCATTGAGCAAGAGACCGTAGCGCTGTTTGCCGACTGGCAAGTCAACGACGTCTACCGGCATCAGTGTCTCAAACGCCGCCGCTGCCTGTGGGCCAACCAAGCGCAATTGCCCCATGTGTGAGACGTCGAATAAACCGGCTTGGGCGCGGGTGTGCAGATGTTCACCGAGAACGCCGAGTGGGAATTGAACGGGCATGCTGTAGCCCGCAAATGGCACCATGCGCGCGCCGCGTGCGATGTGCAAGTCATTGAGTGGGGTGGTGTGCAAAGGCGCACCGGAGGCGGTATCAGTCATCTCAGTCCAGAAAGCGGCTCAGACCTCGGGCACGGTGTCCTAGGGAAGCGCAGCATTGTTAATCGCATCGCTCACACACGTGTGTGCCATGCACCAAACTGTCTGCCCTGTGTCCGCTCTACCTGAGAGATTCACTCACGTGTTGTGCGTTTGCTCCTTCGGTGGACCCACTCAGTGGTGGGCCTCTCTCCATCAGGGAAACGTGTTGTTCAATGGCATTGAACA